>Ga0302311_10002584_pt1 | contig 20455 bp, 17 predicted proteins | sample III_Palsa_N1_3_FD_200449 | JGI IMG/M metagenome (GOLD analysis project Ga0302311, IMG submission 200449) | Peat permafrost microbial communities from Stordalen Mire near Abisko, Sweden - III_Palsa_N1_3 | ecosystem: Environmental > Terrestrial > Soil > Palsa > Peat permafrost | place: Sweden... | reverse complement strand
GGAGCACCTCGTAGGCCTGCTGGCCGGGGCTGACCAGTTGGTACTGCTCCCGGGCGATGCGGTCGATCTCCGTCGAATTGCTGAGGTTCTTGCGTTCCTGCGCCAGCGCGGCGTCTTGCTGGTGCAGCTCGGTCAGCTCCGTCTCCGCACTGGCCAGGCTGGAATGCTGGTGGTATAGGGCGCTGGCCGGGAACCAAGCCCCGAGGATGACGACGGAGAGCAAGGCCCCCCCGAGAAGCATGAATCGCGACCGGCGCGCCTCCCGCGAACGGCGATGCTGGGCGCGCGTCTGCTTGGCCCGCGCCGCGGCCTTACCGCGGGGCACCGGCACCGCCCGTCGTGGGTGCGAGTGCCGACCGTCCGGGGAACGTGGCGGACTGACCCAGATCCTCCTCGATCCGTAACAGCTGGTTGTACTTCGCCACCCGGTCGGACCGGGCCGGCGCACCGGCCTTGATCTGCCCCGCATTGACGGCAACGGCGAGATCGGCGATCGTCGTGTCCTCGGTCTCTCCAGAACGATGTGAGATGACGGCCCGATAGGACGATCGGTCCGCCAACGACACTGTCTCGAGCGTCTCGGTCAGGGTCCCGATCTGGTTCAGCTTCACCAGCACCGCGTTGGCCACGCCTTCGCGGATGCCCCGCTCGAGCAACGTCACATTGGTGACAAAGACGTCATCGCCCACCAGCTGGACCCGACTTCCGAGGGTTCGGGTGAGTGCCGCCCAGCCATCCCAGTCCTCTTCGGCCATGCCGTCTTCGATGGACACGATCGGATAGCGATCACTCAGGTCCACCCAGTAGTCGACCAACTCGGCGGTGCTCAATGTCCGGCCCTCGCCGGCGAGGACGTAGGAGCCGTCGTCCCAGAGCTCGCTGGTCGCCGGATCCATGGCCAGCGCGACCTCGTCGCCGGGCACGCGGCCGGCTCGTTCTATCGCCTCCACCAGCAGTTTCAGTGCATCCTCGTTGGCCGGCAGATCGGGGGCGAATCCCCCTTCGTCGCCGACCGCCGTCGACAGATCACGCTCGGCCAGGAGGGCGCGCAGGGCGTGATAGGTCTCGGTCCCCCACTTGAGCGCTTCGCTGAACGACGCCGCGCCGACGGGCATCAGCATGAACTCTTGAAAGTCGATGGAGTTGCGTGCGTGGGCTCCGCCGTTCACCACGTTGAGCATTGGCACGGGCAACGTGTGGGCGTTCGTCCCGCCGATGGATCGATAGAGCGGGAGGCCGAGCTCATCGGCGACGGCCTTGGCGTTTGCCAACGAAACAGCCAGCAGGGCGTTCGCCCCCAAGCGGCTCTTGTCCGGCGTGCCGTCCAGATCGATCAGGGCGAAGTCGACACCCCGTTGGTCGAGGGCATCCATCCCCTCCAACGAGGTTGCGATCTCCCCATTCACGTTGGCCACCGCCCCGAGCACGCCCTTGCCGCCGAAACGGTCGCCACCGTCGCGCAGCTCGACCGCTTCGCGTATGCCCGTCGATGCCCCGGAGGGAGCGATGGCCCGACCGCGAGCTCCTGAGTCGAGCACCACCTCTGCTTCGACCGTCGGATTGCCGCGCGAGTCGAGGACTTCCCGCGCGATCACGTACTCAATGGCGCTCACGACTTCACTCCCTCGGCGTCGGCCCTGGTGGGACGCCGGTGGACCAGACTAGTGGGTGGGCTCCTCGGGAATGGGGAACCTCGTCTCCCCTTTCTCACGCCTGACGACCCACTCCCGAAAGGCCCGGGCCCGGTAGCGCAACGCACGTTCAGGGTCGATGCCCAGCACACGGGACAGGTTGGCCAGCTCGAAGAGCGCCTCGCCGACGAGGCGTTCCGTCTCGGTGGATCGGGCACTTTCTGGCGCGTCGGCCGCCCCTGCCGGCGGATCCGAGCTCCGGCGGGCCAGCTCGGAAACACGCTGGACGACGTCGGGTTCCCCGCCCGGGGGACCGAGGTCCCCGATCCCGACAGAGAGCGCCTTGCGCTGCAGCTTGGTGGACAGCAACAGAGCAGGGAGATCGGCGGGTATCCCGTCGGTGACGCTGGCCCGACCCTTTTCCTCCCGCTTGCTCTCCTCCCAGTTGGCGATGACGTCCTGGGCCGTCGCTGCTTCCCCGTCGCCGAAGACATGCGGGTGGCGTTGCACGAGCTTGTCGTGCACACCGCGGGCAACCTCGGCCAGGTTGAAATGCCCGGCCTCTTCGGACAGCCGGGCGTGGATGACGATCTGAAACAACAGGTCGCCCAGTTCCTCGCGCAGATGTCCCTCCAGTGACCCCGCCGTCTCCGCGTCCCCGCCCTCCCCCTCCGCCGCGTCGAGCTCGGCCAGCACGTCGAGGACCTCGTACGACTCTTCGAGGAGATGCGGCATGAGAGATCCGTGCGTTTGGACGCGATCCCAGGGGCAGCGGGCCCGCAGCGTCACGACCAGGCTCTCGAGCCGGTCCATCTCCCGCCCCAATTCAATCCGGGGGGAGAGTTCGGGAATGAAGAGCGAAGTCAGGTGATCGGGTTGCAGCGTGCGATCCAGATCCCACCAACCGACCCGGGCTAGCTGCTCGTCTTCGAGGCCGAGGTGATGCAGGAGGACCACCTCGGCCGGATGTGACTCTTCGTACGACGGCGACAGCTTTATCTCCGACAGCAGGGCCTCGGACCAACATTGGGCCACGAGGAACGGGCCCCGGTCGTCCTGTGCCACCGACCCGAACTGCTCGGCATCCACCAGCCGGACACCCGCACCGAGCGGGTCGATACCGAGACGCTCCCAGGCCAGGTCGAGGAAGGACAGGCCGGGAACGACGGTGAGGTCCACCCTGTCGTCGCGGCGCAACAGCTCGACGGTGCGTTCCGCCACGAGCGGTGAACCCGGAACCGCATAGACGATCGGATCGGGGGCCTGGACGGTCGCCGCGGCAACGAGCTCCTCCACAATGGCTGCGTAGACCTCGGCGAACGTGTCCGCCTCCTCGTAGTGGCGATCGAGGGCGACGAACCCCGAGAGGACATCCGCTGCCGGATGGCGGGCGGTGCGCAGGAACGTCCGCGAAGCACCATCGATAAGCGCGCGAACCTCGGTGGTCAGGAAGGCCGCCCCGGCGGGCCCGAGGCCCACCACCGTGATGTGGGGACGCTGACGTCCCACCGCTTAGGGGGTCTGCCCGGTTGCTGGCGTTGCTGCCCGGGACGCCGCGGTCCCGGATCCGCTCGAAGACCGGTTCAACAGGTCAGCGGTCGAAGGAGAGGTCGGGGGCAGGATCTCGGACTGGGCGGGAACCCAGGTGCCATAGCGCGCGTTCACCCAGACGTCGGCCGCCTTTTCCGCCGCGTCGACCTCGGTCCGAGCCTTGGTGGCTCCGGCGTTCTGCACCGCGCTCTCGACCTCGGGCTTCGCCTTGGCGAACCGAGTCGGCGTGCGCTTGGTGATCTCGATGACCAGGTAGGAGCCGTTCTCAGCAATCGGGCTGGACACCGTGTTGAGGGGGAGGCTCTCGAGATTCGTGCCGCTCGGGAGCTCGGCTGCGACTCCGTACAGGATGTCGCAACCCTGCGGGCCGCCACCGGTCGCCGCCGCGGCTACCTGCGCGAACGGCGTGCCCGCCGCAACCTGGGCCACGGCAGCGGCGGCGTCGCTCTGGCTCGAGTACTCGGCGACGGTGAAGCATGCGGTGTCGAATTGGGCGGCGTTTGCGTTGAAGTACCGTTCCAGGTCCGCGTCGGAGGAACCGATCCCGGCCACGTTCTCTTCGAGCACGCCGACGGTTGCGTCAAAGCGCACGTTCGAGGCGATGAAGGAGCCAGGCATGGAGGCCAGGACGGCCTGGGCCGTGATGGACCCGCATGAGAACGTGGAGGACGAGGAAACCTCCTGCAGGTAGGCCGTTACCTGGTTCACCAGTGCTGCATGGGCGGTCGAGATCTCCTGGGCGGTGACCTGCAAATGCCTCTTTGCGGCCAACTCGAGTATCAGCTGATGACCGATCGCCGTGTCGAGGTACGTGGATGCGAACGACGTGGTCACCGTGGGGTGCGATCCGCTACCGTCGCTCTGTCCCGCTCCGGTGATCGAGGGCAGGGCCGACTGCCCACCGGTCGCGACCGCCTCTTGCGCGTTGAGAAAACACTGGTACTCAGGGCTGCCCGCAATGGCATTCAGGTCGGAATTCAACTGCTGTTGGCTGATGGAGGCGCCGTTGACGGTGGCCGCATTCGACGGTACGGCAAAGGCTGCGGCCGCCAATCCGCCGGCGATGACTATGAGGAGAACGATGAGTCGCTTCACGCGCCGCGCATGTTACAAGGAGTCCTGACTGGTCTTGGTGTCATCGGAAGGGATCAATTCTTCGAGCAGTTGGCGCAGCACGTCCGCGGGAAGCTCGCCCGGCCGGATCGGAATGAGGAGCTGAGCCAGGTCTTCACGGTAGACCGCTCCGGGCACGAGGCGGCGCAGCCGGACCTCCGCGCTCGCCGCCAGGTGAGCGGGAAACACGCGCGCCACCGGTAGAGCGGATCCGCCCGGACGGACACTGCTCATGGTGATCTCGCGGACACCGCGCGCCATCGCCACGGCACGCAGGCGAGCCAGCGCCAGCAGCCCGACGGCCGGACCGGGCAGGGGCCCGTAGCGGTCGGCCCACTCCGCCCCGATGTCCTCGACGTCGGCATCCGACGCCACCGACGCCAAACGTCTGTACGCCTCCAACCTGGCGTCCTCGGCGGTCACGTAGTCCTTGGGAAGGTGGGCGTCGCCCGGGACGTCGAGAGCCACCGTGGGCGGGGTGGGGCGGGCGTCGCCCCGGGCCTCGGCCACCGCTTCGGCCACCAGTTGGACGTAGAGGTCGTACCCGACCGCAGCGATATGGCCCGATTGGTCGGCCCCGAGCAGGTTCCCCGACCCGCGAATCTCGAGGTCGCGCATGGCGATCTTGAAGCCGGATCCCAGCTCAGTGTGCTCGCCGATCGTCCGCAGCCGTTCATAGGCCTGCTCGCTGAGAACCCGGTCGGCGGGATGGAAGAGGTAGGCGTAGGCGCGCTGTGCCCCGCGGCCCACCCGGCCCCTGATCTGGTGCAGCTGCCCGAGACCGAGCAGATCGGCCCGATCCACGATCAGGGTGTTGACCGATGGCATGTCGATTCCCGACTCGATGATGGTCGTGCACACCAAAACGTCGTACTGGCGGTCCCAGAAATCGAGAACCACCGTCTCGAGGCTGCCTTCGTCCATCTGCCCGTGGGCGATGGCGACGCGGGCCTCGGGGACCAGGGCGCGCACCTGGCGCGCCACCGCTTCGATGTCGGACACGCGGTTGTGCACGTAGAAGGCCTGTCCCTCGCGCAGGAGCTCTCGTCGGAGCGCCTCGCTGACCGCGGCAGGGTCGTGTTCGCCCACGTAGGTCAAAATGGGCCGCCGGTCGGCTGGCGGCGTGTTGACCATGGAGAGGTCGCGGATGCCGGTCAGCGCCATCTCCAAGGTGCGCGGGATGGGACTGGCGGTGAGCGTCAGGACGTCCACCCCCTCGGCCAACCGCTTGACGGCCTCCTTGTGGGTGACGCCGAATCGTTGCTCCTCGTCGACCACGAGGAGACCGAGCTGCTTGAACACGACGTCCTGACCGAGGAGCCTGTGCGTTCCGATGACGATGTCGACACTGCCGTCGGACAGTCCCTCGATCACCTTCTTCTGCTGTGCCGGGGACAGGAAACGGCTGAGGAGCTCGACCCGGACCGGGTAGGGGGCGAACCGGTCGGCGAACGTCTGTGCATGCTGGCTGGCCAAGAGCGTCGTCGGGGCCAGGACCGCCGCCTGCATGCCGTCCTGCACCGCTTTGAACACCGCCCGGACCGACACTTCGGTCTTGCCGAACCCGACGTCGCCGCAGATCAAGCGGTCCATCGGCCGCGGCTCTTCCATGTCGGCCTTGACGTCGGCAATGGCCTTCAGCTGGTCTTCGGTCTCGACGAACTCGAATGACGCCTCCATCTCGGTCTGCCACGGTGTGTCGGCGCTGAAGGCATGGCCCTCGACGGCCAGTCGCCGTCGATAGAGCTGGACCAGCTCGTCCGCGATCTCAGCGGCGGCCGCACGCGCCTTGGCCCGGGTGCGCTGCCATTCGGCTCCGCCCATCTTCGAGAGCGTGGGCGTCTCGCCCCCGCTGTACGCCGTGATGGCCTCGATCTGGTCCACAGGGAGGTACAGGCGGTCACTGCCCCGGTACTGCAGGATCAGATAGTCACGGGTCGTCCCACCCATTGTCCGCGAGGTGACACCTTCGAACCTGGCCACGCCGTGTTGCCGGTGCACCACATAGCTCCCGACGGCCAAGTCGTCGAAGAACCCGTCGGTGGCGCGGGCACGGGGTCGGGCCCGCCGGTGGGGCAGGCGCCGACCGGAGATGTCCGATTCGGACAGCACGGCCACTTTGGAATCGGGAAGGATGAAACCCGCCGACAGGGGCGCCGTCACGACGTAGACGCCGGGACTGGCCTCGCTGGCGTCGAGAACCGACGCGTGGACACCCTCCTCGGCCAACACCGCCGACACGCGAGCCGCCCCGCCGGCCGTGGCGGCGCAGAGGGTCACCGCATAGCCCTCTCCGACGAGCTGGGTCACCTGAGCCGCCAGCCGGGCGGCGTCGCCCGCCACGGGGTTGAAGCCGCGCACGGTCATGGCCTGCGTCGCCGGCCCGTCCGCGGTGGCCGGCAGGGCGAGCACGCCCGCCTTGCTGGCCTCGAGAAGGCGGTCGAACGGAAGATGGAGCCGGGGGAAACCTTCGGGCGACCATTCCGCAGCACCCCAGGTCAGGGCCAGCGTATCGGCGAGCGCGGCCTCCTCGTCGAGCAGCTGGACCGCACGGTCGCGGATGCGCCGGGGCTCCAACAGCACCACCTGGGACCCGGGGGGAAGGAGGTCGGGCACCAGGTCTTGGGCGGGGTGCACGTAGGGCAACCACGACTCCATCCCGTCGAAGCTCTCCCCCTCGGCCAGCCGTTCCCAGTGGGTCGCCCCCCAGGGCTGGCTGCGCACCAGTGACGCCGCCGTGGCCCTGACCTCGGCCGTCGGGATCAGCTCCCGGCAACCGAAGAACACGGCCGCGTCCAAGTCGGTCATCGATCGTTGGTCGTTGACTGCAAAGGACGTCAAGCGGTCCACTTCGTCGCCCCACAGATCGATGCGTACCGGCACATCGGCCGTGGACGGGAACACGTCGACGATGCCGCCGCGCACGGCGATCTCCCCTCGATGTTCGACCTGGTGCTCGCGGCGGTAGCCGACGGAGACCAGCCTGGCGAGGAGCTCGTCCACCGAGAGCACCTGCCCCGGGCGCACGGTCGTGGGCTCGTGCGCCGGTGGACCGAGCTTCTGCAGCAGGGCGCGGATTGGGGCCACGATCACACGGGGCGGGGGCGGCAGCAGCGGATCGTCGTGGGTATGGGTCAGGCCCCAGAGCAGCGCCAACCGGCGGCCCATGGTCTCGACCTCGGGGCTCACGCGTTCGAAGGGCAGTGTCTCCCAGGCCGGCAACAACGCGACGGTCCCGCTCACCGCGCCGACCACGGCCGCGTCGCGTTGGCCATCCGTCTCACCGCGGGCCAGCAGGCACGCCAGGTCGTCCGCCACGCGATCGGCGTCGGCTCCGGTGGCAGTCACCACCACGATCGGCGACCGCTCGGTGAAATGCGCCACGGCGGCTACGAGCACGGCCTGGGCCGGTGTCGCCACGGCCAGCGTGGCGTCGGCCGAGCCCAGGATCGACGGCAGCACCGGGTCGGAGCGGAGAAGTCGGGGGATGGCGCCGAGGGCGCCGTCGCGTGGATCTGTCAACGGAGGGGCTGTTCCCAGTGCTCGCCGAAGGAGACGTCCATAGCCCTGGTCACCTTTCCCACACTACCGGGGCTTCCGTCAGCCTCTTCAGGGCAGCGAGTGGCACCATTGCATGGCGGCCTCGACACCGTCGCGCGCAATGCGCTCCACCGTCTCCGCCGCCGTCTCCACCGCGCCCTGGAGGAGGGCGCGGACGGCTTTCGGGGGCCGGTTGAGAACGTGCTCAGCGCCCTCGTGGGCGCTGGGTGGCTTGCCGACGCCGATGCGCACCCGGACGAAGTCAGTGGTGTGCAGGTGCGACTGCAAGGAACGCAATCCGTTGTGACCGGCCAGACCGCCCCCGACCTTGACCCGCACGGTTCCGGGAGGAAGGTCGAGCTCGTCGTGCACGACGACGATGGAGGACGGGTCCTCGATCCCGAACCGCTTGGTCAGGCCACGCACCGCCAGCCCCGACTCGTTCATGTAGGTGGTCGGAATGGCGAGAGCAACCTTCTTTTCACCGAGCGTGACGAGCGCGACACGTGCCTGGACGCCCTTTTCAGCTCGAAGCGGCGCGCTCGTCCGGGTGGCGAGAAGTTCGACCGCCTCGGCGCCCACGTTATGGAGCGTTCCGAGAAATTCGCTTCCCGGATTGCCCAGTCCGACGACCAGGAGGTCGGCCGCAGTGCCCCGTCGTTCGGAGCGGGGAAAGACTCGGCGCAGGGCTTACCCTTCGTCGCTTGGCTCGTCGGCCTCCGGCGCCGCTGCGGTGGCCGCAGCCACACCCTCTTCGCCCTCTTCGCCGCCTTCGGTCTCTTCGAGCGTGACGACCCGAGGAGGCTGTCCGATGGCGATGGCGGTCTCGGGGTCGATCTCGGTGGTGACGCCCGCCGGCATGGTGAGATCGGAGATGCGCAACTGCGCCCCGATGGTCAATCCGCTGATGTCCACCTCCAGCGACGTCGGGATGTCTGCCGGCCGGGCCTTGATGGCCAGGGTGAACATCTGCTGGTCGACCAGCCCGTCACCGTGGTGTACCTCGACCGCCTCACCGATGAGGACGATCGGCACGTCGGCTGCGATCACCTCGTCACGCCGCACGATCTGGAAGTCGACATGGGTGACCGTCTGCGCGATGGGATGGCGCTGCATCTCGCGAGCCAGGGTGAGGTACGTGGTCCCATCGGTCTCGAGCGACAGGAGCTGGTTGGCCCCCGCCTCCCCGTTGAGGGCGATGCGGAGCTCACGGGCGGCGACGGCCACCGGGACGGGGTCCGTCCCGTGCCCGTAGATCACGCCGGGGATCTTCCCCTCACGACGCAGGCGACGCGTGGCGCGTGAACCCGAGGTACGTCCAACTTCGGCGGCAAGGGTGACATCGGCCATAACGGATCTCCTCAAGATGGTGCAGAGCGTGGTGCGCGAACGAGCGGAGGCGTCCGGCGAACGACCAACCAGCGTAGCCGCCAGGTCGGGTGCCGGACCACCGCAGGCCTGGCGGCGCCGGGGCGCCCCGACCGTTAGACCAGGTTGTCCCCCCCGAAGAGCTCGGAAACCGAGGTGTCCTCGAAGACGGCGTCGATGGCGTCGGCGATGATCTTGGCCACGGAGAGGACCTCAAGCTTGTCGAAATAGCGGTCCTCGCCCAGCGGGAGGGTGTCGGTCACGACGACGCGGGAGATCGGCGCCGCCTTGAGGCGGTCCACCGCCGGGTCCGAGAGCAGGGCGTGGGTGGCCATGACGGAGATCTCCGCCGCGCCGGCCTCGGCCAGGAGTTCGGCCGCGGCGCAGATGGTGCCGGCGGTGTCGATCATGTCGTCGATGAGCACGCAATGACGCCCCTCGACATCGCCCACCACATGGAGAGCCTTCACCTCGTTGTGCGAACCCCGGGGACGGGTCTTGTGGACCAGGGCCAGATCCACGCCGAGATGCTGGCTGTAGCGCTCCGCCACCTTCACCCGCCCCGCATCGGGGGCCACCACGACGACGTCTCCACCGAGGCGTTCGCGCATGTAGGCCTCCAGCACGGGGAACGCCACCAGGTGGTCGAAGGGTGTGTTGAAGAAACCCTGGATCTGCCCCGAATGCAGGTCGACGCTGACGACGCGGTCGGCTCCGGCGGCCGAGAACATGTCCGCCACCAGCTTGGCGGTGATGGGCTCGCGTCCCGCCGTCTTGCGATCCTGGCGGGAATAGCCGTAGTAGGGGCAGACCGCGGTTATCCGCTTGGCGGAAGCGCGCTTGGCCGCATCGATCATGATGAGGTGCTCCATCAGCGAGTCGTTCACCGGTCCACTGTGCGTCTGGATGATGAAGACGTCGCAGCCGCGGATGGAGATGTCGTACTTGCAGTGGATCTCGCCGTTGGCGAATTCACGAAGGTTGGCCTCGCCCAGCTCGACGCCGAGATGCCGCGCGATGTCCTCGGCCAACTTGGGATGGGCCCGGCCCGAAATCAGCTCCAGCCGGCGATGCGGGATGAGCTCCACGTGGTCAACGCTAGTGCGCCCGGGGAGGCACCGCCGCCGGGCCCGTCACCCCTCCGGGGGCTCGATCACCGTGTGCGGCTGGATCACCGCGCCGGGCAGGACCTCCGCCCCCGGTCGCAGCACGCAATAGGGGCCAATTTCTGCTCCGTCGCCGATGACACTGCGATCGCAGATGCTCTCCGACACGGTCGCCCGCTGACCCACTGTCGTATCGGTGAGGAGGCAATTCGGCCCGATCTCGGTTCCCTCGCCGACGACGCAGCGGCCCCGCAGGATCACGCCCGGGAGGAGAGAGACGTCCGGAGCCAGCTCCACGTGGGCGTCGACATACGTGCGCTCGGGATCCCACATGGTCACCCCGCGACGCATCCACCGTTCGTTGATCCTGTCCCGCAGTTCGGCTTCGGCCACGGCCAGCTGGGCCCGGTCGTTGACGCCGGCCGCTTCCATCGCATCCGGCAGGACGAGTGACTGTACGCGATAGCCGGCGCTGAACAGCACGCTCACCGCGTCGGTCAGGTAGTACTCGCCCTGCGCGTTGGCCGGGGTCAGCCGGCGCAGCGCCGGCGCCAAGATGCTGCGCCGGAAGCAATAGATCGAGGTGTTGACCTCGGTGATCGCCTGCTCGTCCTCGGTGGCGTCGGCTTCCTCGACGACCCGGCACACCACGTCGTCCTTGCCGTGCACGACGCGTCCGTAGCCGCGTGGGTCCTCGACCTCGGCCGTGAGCAAGGTCGCCCCGGCATCCCCGGCCCGGTGATAGCGGACGAGCGCGGCCAGGGTCTGCGGACGAAGGAGGGGGGTGTCACCGGGCAGCACGACCACGTCTTCAATCTCGTCGTCGTCGTCAGGGAGGCCCGTGAGCCCGAAGGCCAGGGCGTCCCCGGTGCCCGATTGCGTCTCCTGCTCGACGAACTCGATCTGCATGGTCGGGGGCGCATGCTGCACCAGGGTCTTGGTCACCCATTCGGCCCGGTGGCCGACGACCACGACGACCCGGGTGACGTCGATCTCAGCCATGGCATCGAGGACGTGCAGGATCATGGGGCGTCCGCACAGGAGGTGGAGCGGCTTCGGGCGCTCGGAGCGCATGCGGGTGCCCTCCCCCGCTGCCAGGACCACGGCGGATAGCCGACGCTGTTCCATGCCGACCATTCTTAACCCGCGGCGAGGTCGTCCGGTGACCGCCACCGGATTACTGTGCACAGCGTGCAACCCTACGACGAGTTCGGCCTCTTCTCGGAGAACGCCGCCGAGTACGGCCTGCCGTACGCGGGACCTCCGGCCGTGCGGCGGGTCGAGGTCGAGGTTTCCCCAGGTCGCCACGTCAGCAGCCTCGTGTGGGGCACGTCCGCCCCGGAGTTGGTGCTGGTCCACGGGGGCGCCCAGAACGCCCACACCTGGGACACCGTCGCCATGGCGCTCGACCGCCCGCTCGTGGCCATCGATCTCCCGGGCCACGGTCACTCCGACGGCGGCCCCGGCGGCTCGCTGTCCGTCGAGAGCAACGGCGCCGATCTGGCCACGGTCGTGGCGGCCCTGGCTCCCGATGCGGTCGGCGTCGTGGGTATGTCCCTGGGCGGCCTGTCCTCGATCGCCCTGACCGCGGCCGCACCCGAGCTGGTGCGCGCCCTCGTCCTCGTCGACGTGACCCCCGGCGTCAACCCGGAGAAGTCGGCCCCCATCACCAACTTCGTCAATGGCCCGGCCAGTTTCGCCAGCTTCGACGAGCTGCTGGCCCGCACCATGGAGCACAACCCGTCACGTACCGAGGCTTCGTTGCGCCGGGGCATCCTGCACAACGCCCTGCAGCGCGAGGACGGGAGCTGGGTGTGGCGTTACGCGCGCTTCCGCGACATGGAGAGCGGCCGTGCGCCCGAGTTCGGTGATTGGTGGAGCGCCATCTCCGCGGTGACCGTGCCCATGATGCTGGTCCGGGGATTGGCGTGGTCGGTCGTCGACGATGCCGACGTAGCCGAGCTCTTGCGGCGCCAGCCCACCTGCAAGGTGGTCGGGGTCGAGGGGGCCGGCCACAGCGTGCAAGGTGACCGTCCGTTGGAGTTGGCCTCCATCCTCTCGGACTTCCTCTTCCCGCAGGCTGGGTAGCGTTCGGTCGTGAGGCAGACGTGGTTCTCGCGTCGGGCCATCGGGCTCCACGTGGTGATCCTCATCGTCGTCCCCACCTTCGCCGGGCTCTGCCTCTGGCAGGTCCGCCGGGCTCTCGGCGGCAACGACCTGAGTTGGGCCTATGTCTTCGAGTGGCCGTTCTTCGCCGGGTATGCCATCTACATGTGGTGGCGCCTGCTCCACGAGATTCCAACGGCAGACGGGCAGCTCGGCCAGAGCCGGACCGGGCCTTTCGCCGGCACCACCCCGGAGAACCACTCGACGGGCCACGCGACCGGTCCGGCCGACGAGTCGGCCCCCGACAGCGCTCGTGATGGTGACGAAGCGGACCGCGCCGCCTACAACGAGTACCTCTCCGACCTGGCGGCGCGCGGAAAGCGCAAGCAGTGGAGGTGAGCGCGAGCTCCGGGGGGAGGGCTCGAACCTCCAACATCCGGCTCCAAAGGCCGACGTTCTGCCGATTGAACTACCCCGGATCGCTGCGTGGCCCATCTTTCGAGGACCGGTGCCAGGTAGAGGTTAGGGCCAGCCGGTCCCCTCGTCGGGCGAAGCGGCCGCAGTAGGCTCGATTCTCCGTGCGCATCCTGGTGGTGGACGACGACCTCGCAGTGTGCCGATCCATTGACCGGGCCCTGCGCCTCGAGGGATACGAGGTGCAGACCGTCGCTTCGGGCGGCGAGGCGCTCGAGGTCATGGCGTCTCACGCACCCGACGCTCTGGTCCTCGATCTCGGGCTGCCCGACCTCGACGGCCTTGCGGTCTGCCGGCGCATCCGCAGCGACGGCGACGACACCCCGATCCTCATGCTGACGGCGCGCGACGGTATCGATGACCGGGTCCAGGGGCTCGATGCCGGGGCCGACGACTATCTGGTCAAGCCGTTCGCCCTCAAGGAGCTGCTGGCCAGGCTGCGGGCCCTTTTGCGGCGGCGCTTCGAGGGCGAGGGGGGGCTGCTGCGGTCCGGCGCGCTCACCTTGGACCTGGCTTCCCGGGAGGCCCACCGCGGCGAGCGCGCCTTCGCGCTCACGCGCATCGAATTCGATCTGCTCGAACTGTTCCTGCGCCACCCCCGCCAGGTCCTGACCCGCGAGGTGCTGCTCAATCGCGTCTGGGGATTCGACTTCGATTCCGGGACGAACTCGCTGGCCGTCTATGTCGGCTACCTGCGCCGAAAGACCGAAGCGGGCGGCGAGCCGCGCTGTATTCACACCGTGCGAGGCGTGGGATACGTGCTCAGGGACACGTGACCTTCCGCACACGCCTCGTCCTGGCCACGACGGCAGCCGTGGTCGTCGCCGTGCTCGTCGCCTCGACCGCCTCCTTCCTGGCTGCTCGCAACTCGTTGCTCGGCGCGGCCGACAACTCGCTGACCGCCGCGGCCAGGCGGATCACCGATGGCCTGCAGATCAGCGCCACCACTGCCACGTTTGGTCAGGTGGTCGACACTGCGGGCGTCATCGTCTCTGGGGCTGGCCTCCCCGTGACTCCACAGGCCGCCTGGTGGCCAACGGGTTGGCCCCGTCCTTCTTCAAGACCGTCAACGTGGAAGGCGACCAACTTCGCGAGTTCGTCGAACCCCTGCCCCCCGGGCAGCTGCTCGAGTCCGGGATCCTTCCCGAGGGCGGAGCCCTGCAGATTGCGACCCTGCTCAATGTCGACTCCGAGTTGGACCGCCTGGGGATCGTCCTCGGCGCCGTGGCCCTGATCGGGGTGCTCCTGGCCGTGGTCCTGGGGTGGCTGGTAGCCCAGACTGCCCTCGTTCCCCTGAACGCCCTCACGGCGACCGTGGAGGACCTGGCCGAGACGACGGATGTCTCCCATCGCCTCTCGCCCGGCGGGGCGGACGAGCTGGGACGGTTGCGCCGGACGTTCAACCGGTTATTGGAGGCGCTCGAATTCTCCCGGCGCGCCCAGAGCCAGCTGGTGGTCGACGCCTCCCACGAGCTGCGAACCCCTCTCACGAGCCTGCGCACCAACCTCGAGGTCATTCGCCGCGTGGACGAGCTCTCCGAGGCCGATCGCTCCGTCCTGGTCGACGATGTCCTCGTGCAGCTCCAGGAGCTGACCGACCTGGTCGGCGATCTGGCCGAGCTCGCACGCGGCGACCAGCTTCCCGTGCGTCAGGAGCCACTCCGCTTGGACCTCCTCGTGCGCGACGCCGTGGCCATGGCGACGACGCACGGCCGCACCAAGGGGGTGACGTTCGACCTGGTGGCCGACGAATGCTGGGTCGAGGCGGACGGTGATCGACTGTCCCGCGCCGTCGGCAACCTCCTCGACAACGCCCGCAAGTGGAGCCCGCCCGAGGCGGCGGTCTCGGTGATCTGCCGCGAAGGCGCCGTCGTCGTGCGCGACCGCGGCCCCGGCATCGCCCCCGACGACCTACCGCACATCTTCGACCGCTTCTATCGGGCCCCGGCTGCGCGCGGGCTACCGGGTTCGGGTCTCGGCCTGGCCATCGTGGCCCAGGTGGTCAAGGCGGAGGGCGGCAGCATCGTGGCCGCCATCGACCCCGCAGGCGGCACACGCATGACGATGCAGCTCCCCGTCCTCGAACCCCCGACTGATCCCGGGGAGGACGCGCCCTTCATTCCTTCGTAGTGCGCTCCTGGCCTGCCCGACCTGCGTCGATCAGCTCGATCCGGTTCCCGAAGGGGTCGTCGATGTAGTACCCCGACCCCGCGGGCTGATCGGGATTGGGTCGCACCTCGAACCCTGCCGCCGCGGCCAGGGTGGCGAGCGCAGCCAGGTCACGCACGACAAGCGCCGGGTGGGCCTTGCGGGCCGGTCGAAAGTCGACCTCGACCCCGAGATGGAGGGCCACCGGGCCCGTGGTGAACCAACATCCGCCCCGGCTGGCCATCGGCTCCGGCTTCGGGACACGGGTGAACCCGAGGAATCCGGCGTAGAAATCCTCAGCCGCGCCCTCCCCCCCCGGGGGCATGGCGAGCTGCACGTGGTCGAGTCCGACGACTTCAAAACCCATGCTGACCCTCCTCTCCCCTGCACCCGACCTGGCAGTCGGCCCATCAGACCGCTAGCCTGCCGCACGACATGGGATCACTGATAAAGAAGCGCCGCAAGCGCATGCGCAAGAAGAAGCACAAGAAAATGCTGAAGGCCACCCGCTGGCAACGCCGCGCGGGTAAGTAGAAGCCCTCACCCCCCGTTCCACCCCGCCGGCACCGTGTGCGCCCGGACGAGGCGGGCCCGTTCGTCACCCCGGTTCAGCCACCCGAGTCCCCCTGTCTCGACTTCGGGCAGCCCGGACTCGACGAACCAGGTCGATCCACTGCCGGCCAGCGTGGGCTGCAGACCGACGAGATCCCCGAGCGCGTCGCGCCAACGGGCCAACCTCGGCTCGACCGTGAGCGCAGCGTCGGTCAGCGCGTTTGCGCTGTCGGAACGGTCCGCTCCCCCCTGGTCGTCCCAGGTGGCGTAGACCCGCGCCGTATTGATGCCGAAGGGCGGAATGAGCAGCAGGAACTGGCGGCCCTCGAACTCCAGCGGGGTGACGCGTTCACCCGTGCCTTCGACCAGCGCTCTGCCCCCGAGGACGCTGAACGGCACATCGGACCCGAGTCCACGCGCCAGATGGAGGTCGTCACAGCCGGCCCAGCGCAGGACCGCCGCCGCATCCGTCGATCCACCGCCCAAGCCTCCGCCGAGCGGGATGCGCTTGATCACGTGGACGGCGGCCCGGCGCGCCACCGCAACCAGCGCGCGCGCAATGAGGTTGTGCCCGTCGTCGACCAGCGATTCGGACCGCGTGCCCGGGTCGGCCTCGAACGTCAGCCCGGTCCCGCCCTCTGTGAAGGTGAGCTCATCGCTCAGGCTGAGAGAGACCATCTCTGATCGAAGTTCGTGATAGCCGTCGGCCCGAACGCCGGTCACGGCCAGCGACAGCGTGAGTTTGGCCGGAGCCATGATCCGCGTCATTGTGCCAATCTCCCCCATTCTTCGACCGTGAGCTCTTCCGCTCGAGCCTCGGGACGGATCCCGGCCCGAACGAAGGCCTCGGGCGTGACGACGCCGGCGAGCGAGCTCCGCAACATCTTCCTTCGCTGGCCGAAACCTGCCTTCACCACGGCAGCCAGGCGCTCGTACGTCACCTCGTCGAGCGGGACTGCCGGCTCGGGCCGCCGCTCCATCCGCACCAGAACGGACTCGACTCTCGGGCGCGGGATGAAGACGGAAGCAGGAACTTTCCCGGCCACCGACGATCGGGCGAAATAGGCCACGCGCACCGACACTGAACCGTAGGCAGGATCTCCGACCTGGGCGGCCATCCGCTCACCGACCTCGCGCTGCACCATGACCAGCAGCCGGTCGATCGCCGGCACTTCGGCCAATGTCCGCATGACCAGGGGGGTAGCCACGTTGTAGGGAAGGTTGGCCACCAACGACCACGGCCCGCCCCCACGTTCGGCCAGGAGGCCTGCCACATCGAGCGTCATGGCATCCGCCGCCACGACCTCGACTCCGGCCGGTTCCACCACGGATCGGAGCACCGGGAGGAGATAACGGTCCAGCTCGACCGCAACCACCCTGGCTCCGGTCTCGGCCAGGGCCAGGCTCAACGAGCCCAATCCGGCCCCGAATTCCAGCACGGAGGAACCCGGGCCGATGTCGGCCAAGCGGGCGATACGTCTGACGGTGTTGGGGTCGGCGACGAAGTTCTGGCCGAGGGCCCGGCTCGGGCGCAGGCCATGCGTCTCCAGCAATGTTGCGATGTCAGCCCCCGAATGCGTCACCAGGAGATTGTGACGTCTACCACTCCCTGGCTGGGGTCGGCGAGCTGGGCGAAGCCCGATGGGGACATGTCGAGCACGCGCGGGTAACCGGCTTGCTCGCGATCATCGACGACACACGTGGTGCTCGCTCCGGTGGCCGTGTTCGTCACGGTCACCACCGTCCCGAAGGGCAGCGTCGGGCTGGCACAGCGTCCAGGAGGGGCTTCCGCGTACCACGTGGCCTGGCCGCTCTCGCTGTCACCCGGCGCCGGTGACGCGGTGGGGGCGACGGTGTGCGCGACGACGGGCGCCGTCGTCACGGGAACCAAAGCCTGGGGAACGGGGGCCACGGTTGTCGTCGTCGTCGGGGGCGGGGCGGTTGTGGTGGTTGTGGTTGGCGCCGTTACCGTCGTCGTCGTCGTGGCGCCGGAGGCGGAGGCGGAGGAGTAGCGCACCAGTTGTTGATGGAGGACCACGCTGTACAACGCCGGGCCATGGTGTCCGCGTGGCGTCGTCACGTGATCCACCGCGCTCGCCACGCGTGACGCGTGCGCCGATCCGTGATGCAGCAACAGGAGAGGTGCGACGAAAACGCCGACACAAAGCGCTGCGCCGACGCCGAGGCGCCTCCCCAGAGTGCTCTGTTTCCGCAGGGCTCCACCCTTCTCCGGGGACAGTGCACCCGCGCCGGCACCAAGCCGACGAGGGGAACGGGCAGAACATAGGGACTCAGGTGGACATGCGCAAATGAAAATGGAGCAGGGCGGCCGGGCGGGTTCATTCCCCCAGGTCAGAGCGTGACTTCGGCCCGTCTTATGCCATATACCCTGTTCAGTGCCACTTTCACGGCGAAGTTTGCCTCATATTCCCAGCTCAGGGCGTTCTCCCTATGGCCAAAAAAGATGAGGGAATTACGCGGGTATTGCGAAGGCAGTGGAGGCCGCAGCGGCCGAGCTGGACGCGATCAATTCGACGGCACATCCCCGCACGTCGGCGATCGTCGCACCCACCAAGGGCAAGAGGGCCGGCTCGTTCGAACGTCCGCGGTGCGGCACCGGCGCCAAAAACGGGCTGTCCGTTTCGACCAGCAAACGATCGAGAGGGCAGCGCGCTGCGGCCTCTCGAATCTCCGACGCACTCTTGAAGGTGACGATGCCACTGAACGACACGAACATCCCGGCGTGCACGCAGCGGTCCAGCTCTTCGGGCCCGCCCGTGAAGCAGTGGAGCACCGTCCGTTCCGGCACACCTTCGGCCGCCAAGATGTCGAACAGGTCGTCCCAGGCATCGCGGGCATGGATGACCAGGGCCAAACCGTGCGCGTGTGCGAGTGCGATCTGTGCCGCGAAGGCAGTGCGCTGCGCATCCCGAGGCGAGTGCTCGTAGTAGTAGTCCAAGCCGCACTCTCCCACGGCCACCACGACCCCGTCGCCCACTGCTATCTCGTGCGCCAGCAGCCCGGCCACGCCCTCCACCCCGTCCGTCGCTTCGTGCGGGTGCAGGCCGACGGACGCCCACGCGGCGAAGTCTCCCGCGCCCGGGTGGCCCGCATGGCGCGCCAGGGAGACGGCCTGCGCCGAGGTCGCCACGCCCGTACCGATGCATACGAGGCGATCGACTCCGGCGGATGCCGCCCGGGCGAGCACGTTCGCGAGATCCTTTTCGCCCTTCCCGCCCTCGCCGCCGCCGAGATACTCCTCCTGCACGTGGCAGTGGGAGTCGAACCAGCGGGTCACCCCTTTCGCCGCGGGAAGAGGGGGTCTCCCTTCACGACGCTCAGTCCCCCGCGATACCCGCCCCAGGCTGCTGCTTCGGGGAGCCGGACGGCCGAGGGGTCACCCTCGACCCCGATCCGGCGCCAGATCTCCGCAGCCGTTCCCGGCATGGCCGGCGAGATCAGGATGGCCACTATCCGCAGGACCTCGAGCGCGTTGCCGAGGACGGCATCGACCGCCGGGCCCACATCCATCTTCCAGGGCTGGCGCGTTTCCAGCTCGGCATTGGTCGCTCCGATGAGCCGCCAGGTCGCCTCCAATGCCTCGTGCGGGGCCCATCGGGCCCACGCCCCGCTGCTGGCCGCGAGGACATCGGCCGCCGTGGTGGCCAGCGAGCTGCCGGGCTCGGGTGCCGGTCCCACCCCGCCGCACTTGGAGTGGACGACGGTGGCGACGCGCGAAACGAGATTGCCCAGGTTGTTGGCCAGGTCGGCGTTGTAACGCGCCACGATCCCCTCGTAGGAGAAGTCACCGTCCCCCCCGAGCGGCACCTCACGCAGCAGGTGGTAGCGCAGGGGGTCGACGCCGAAGTCGTCGGCCAGGGCCAACGGCGAGACATCGGTGATCTTGAGTGTTTGCGCGTCGGATCCCACGCCGGCCACACCGGACTGAATCATGGTCTTGCCGAGCTTCTGTCCGCCCATGAGCAGGTACCCGTGGACGAAGATCTCCTGCGGGGGCTCGATGCCGGCCGCCATGCACATGGCGGGCCACCACACGCAGTGGAATTTCAAGATGTCCTTGCCGATGAGATGGTGTGCCGCGCCCCACAATCTGGCAAAGCGGTCGGGATCGGTGCCGTACGAAGCGACGGAGAGGTAGTTGATGAGCGCGTCGTACCAGACATAGAAGACGTGCCCGTCGTCCCAGGGTACGGGAACGCCCCAGCGAAACGAGGTGCGGGTGATCGAGACGTCGTTGAGGCCGCCGCGAATGAACCCGAGCGCTTCGTTCCGCTTGGACGCTGGCCGGACGAAGTCGGGGTGGCTCTCGTAATAGTCGAGCAGAGGCTGCTCGAACGCGCTCAGGCGGAAGAAGTAGTTGTCCTCCTGCATCTCGATCACCGGGCGGCCGTGCACGGGGCACTTCCCGTCGACGAGTTGATCCGCCGTGTAGTAGTCCTCGCAGGAAACGCAGTACAGCCCGATATATTGCCCGAGCTCGATGAAGCCGTTGTCGTAGACGCGGTGGAGGAACTGCTGCACCACGGCGTAGTGGCGAGGTTCGGTGGTGCGGATGAAGTCGTCGTAGCTGATGTCGAGGCGCTTCCACGCCTCAACGAAGCGGGCGGATGTGCGGTCCGTCCACTCCTGGGGCGACGTACCGTGGGCCTCCGCCGCCTCGACGATCTTCGCCCCGTGCTCGTCCGTACCGGTCATGAAGAACACGTCGTCACCCAGAAGCCGGTGCCATCGGGCCAACGCGTCCGCGTTCACCGTCGTGTAGGCGGTGCCCACGTGCGGGGCATCGTTGACGTAGTAGATGGGGGTCGTGAGGTAGTAGGGCGGCACCGCCGGTAGCGTACCGGT
>Ga0302311_10002581_pt1 | contig 20464 bp, 17 predicted proteins | sample III_Palsa_N1_3_FD_200449 | JGI IMG/M metagenome (GOLD analysis project Ga0302311, IMG submission 200449) | Peat permafrost microbial communities from Stordalen Mire near Abisko, Sweden - III_Palsa_N1_3 | ecosystem: Environmental > Terrestrial > Soil > Palsa > Peat permafrost | place: Sweden... | reverse complement strand
GCGGCTGGACGTTGTACCGCGAATCCGGCAATCAGGGCGGTCGCGCCTCGCTCAAGCGCGAGCAGTATCTGGAGCGTGACGAGGCCATTGCTGCGTTCGAAAAAGCCCGCGACGCGCAGCTCAAGCGGGGGTTTCGCGTGATGTTTGCGCAAGGCCTGGAAGGCCCGTACGGGCGTTAAGAGCCTGTGTACGGTCTCCATGTGGTCCGCGTTGAGTTGTCGCACCCGCCCGGTGGTTGCGCGTGGCGCAGCGCCTGACTGGTGGTCAGGTCAAGCTGCGCGCGGCGGCCGGGCGGGCGCGTCAGCTCAACCCTTGGGGCCGGGTCGGTTGCACCCATGCCGGCGTCATCACTCGGTCGTGTACCGACGTACACTCCCTCCTTCTTCCTTGGCCTGGGCGCAAACCGCTCCCGGCGCGGGCCACGTGGAGACCGCACACAGGCTCTAACATGACCGAACTGAAGAACGACCGCTTCCTGCGCGCACTGCGTCGTGAACCTACCGATACCACGCCGATCTGGGTGATGCGGCAGGCTGGCCGCTACCTGCCGGAATATCGCGCTACCCGCGGCCGCGCCGGCAGCTTCATGGCGCTGGCACAGAACCCCGAGCTGGCTTGTGAGGTTACCCTGCAGCCGCTGGAGCGCTTCGAACTCGACGCGGCGATCCTGTTTTCCGACATCCTCACCATCCCCGATGCGATGGGACTGGGCCTGAGCTTTGCGCAAGGTGAAGGCCCGCGTTTCTCGCATCCCGTGCGCACACGAGCCGACGTCGAAACCCTCGCCGTGCCCGACATGGACGCCGAGCTGCGCTACGTGATGGATGCCGTGCGGCTGATCCGCAAGGAGCTCGACGGCCGCATGCCGCTGATCGGCTTCTCCGGCAGCCCATGGACACTGGCCTGCTACATGGTCGAAGGCTCGGGCTCGAAGGATTTCGCCACCCTCAAGGCGATGTGCTGGAACGAGCCCAAGCTCGCGCACCGGCTGCTCGATACTCTCGCGCAAGCCGTCGCTGCGTACCTCATCGCCCAGGCCGCCGCCGGCGCACAGACGCTGATGGTGTTCGATACCTGGGGTGGCCTGCTCGGCCCCGCCCCGTTCCGCGAATTCTCGCTGCGCTATATGGCTCATGTCGTCGATGCACTGAAAGCCAGCCCGCACAGCCGCGATCTGCCGATCGTGCTGTTCTCCAAAGGCGCTGGCCAGCACCTCGGCGCACTCGCTGATACCGGCTGCACTGCACTCGGCGTTGATTGGACCATCGACCTCGCCGATGCCCGCGCAGCCGTCGGTGGCCGCGTGGCACTGCAGGGCAACCTCGACCCCGCCATCTTGCGCGCCAGCCCGGAAGTCATCCGCCATGAGGCGCGCGCCGTGCTCGACAGCTACGGCAATCATCCGGGGCACGTGTTCAACCTGGGACACGGCATCACACCGGAAGTCGATCCCGAGCACGTGAAGGTACTGGTGGATGAAGTCCATGCTTACGGTCGCACGCTGCGGAGCTGAGAATCTTCCACCGGACGCTCCTGGCCTAAGCCAGTGTTTGATCGCGCCTCGCTGTTTTACCAGGCGATGACGGCTGTCCTGATATACCTCTAACCCTCCGAGTGACTATCAGGGCAACAACATGGACCTGCAACTTTCCGGCAAACGCGTGCTGATCACCGGTGGCTCCAAAGGGATCGGGCGAGCCATCGCCGAGCTGTTGGCGGCCGAAGGCTGCGACCTCCGACTGGTCGCCCGCGATGCCGCTGCATTAGAAGAGACTGCTACGGCTTTACGAGCTCGATTTCCGGTGAGCGTGGAAACCATGGCGGCCGACCTGTCGACCGACGCTACCGTTCGCGCTGTCGCCGACTGGGCAGGCAACGTCGATATCTTGGTGAACAACGCCGGCGCGATTCCGCCCGGCACGCTGACTTCGGTCGACGACGCCGCATGGCGCAAAGCCTGGGACCTCAAGGTATTCGGCTATATCTCGCTCAGCCGGGCCGTCTATCCGATGATGGCCAAACGCAAACACGGCGTCATCGTCAACGTGATCGGCGCTGCCGGTCAGTGGCTTCCACCGGGCTATCTCGCTGGCGCCACGGGTAATGCCGCACTCATGGCTTTCACCAAGGCGCTGGCGCGTGGCAGCCATGTCGATGGCATTCGCGTGGTCGCCATCAACCCCGGCCCGGTCGAAACCAAACGTCTGGAAACCATGCAGCGCGCCAACGCCGAACGCGAGCTGGGCGACGCCGAACGCTGGCGCGAAATGTTCAAGACCATGCCGTTCGGCCGCCCCGCCAAGCCGGCGGAAATCGCGGCGGCGGTGGCATTTCTGGCGAGTCCGCTATCCGGGTATACGTCGGGGACGGTTTTGACGATTGATGGCGGGGTGTAAGCGGTGTACATCCGCCGTTTCCCGGGAAAGCTCTTGGCTTCAATAAGCTCACGGAGCGACAACACCACGGCCCACCATTGAGTCGCGCTGCACGATAGCGATCAGTGCTTAGCCGCACTCGCTCTCGTCCACACCGCCACATAATCCACCACCATTGGATGCCCTGGCTCGGTAGTCTCATTCGGCGTTGGTATAGCGCCGGCCATCGCGTACGAAAATCCGCCACCCATGGCCACATTCAGTAGAAGAAAGTAGCCGCCCTGCCCGGTAATTTCCTTCCATGTTGCCGCCGGCAGCTGGTTTTGCGATACATGGTCAAAGAGCGTGCCATCGACGTACCAGCGTAGTTGCACCGGCGATACGCTGTTGTCCCACTCGAAAGCGTAGACATGGAATGTGGCCTGGCACGTCGCGGGAGCGCACGCCGCACGGCGACCGAGCCCGTCGGGCTCGCCGCAAGGACCTCCGGGGTAAACGCCGCAGTGCAGGATGCCCCATACGCTGTCGATGCCGTTCACGTTTTCCATGATGTCGAATTCACCAGCCTGCGGCCATTTACCGTTGCGACGATAGCTATGGCCGAGTGCCCAGAACGCGGGCCAGTAGCCCAGTGCCGCCTTGTCGCTGACGTCTGGCATCTGGATACGCGCTTCGATGCGCAACAGACCACCCTTTGGCGGCTTGAAGTTGTCTTTCCTGGTTTCGATGCGGGCCGAGGTCCAGTTGCCGGCATGATCGCGCAGTGGCGTAATGCGCAGGTTGCCGTGTCCATCCAGGGAAATATTGGCCGGAGCAGCGGTGTAGGCCTGTATCTCGCCCGTGCCCCACTGGGGAGGGCCTGCCGGATACTGGTGGCCGGTATCGAAGCGCCATTTCGCCCTGGATGGCAGCTGATTCGCCGCCCCGACAAAGTCGTCACTGAATTGCAGCGTCCAGCCTTTTGGCTTGGGTATTTCCGCGTACGCATTGGAAATCCCCACCACGGAAATTGCGGTGATCCAACAAGTGGCCAGAATCCACGGCATATGCCGCTCCGGCCACCGAAAACACGCTTCCATCTTGTCCAGCACATACGTTTTGATCAATCGCACGCAAAAACCTTTTTTGGCCAAACCTTTTGGTCACACATCTTGCAGCAGACGCCTTCTTATCATTCCGGCGCCGAAATCAGGCAGCATCCACTTCAGATGCCCTGGCAATATACGGTGGCGATGACGTGGGAGACGCGTCACCACGGAGCTCGCCACCCATAGTCGTGGCAACAGCCCGACCATTAGGTGAACGCTGGATCTCGCGGGCAGCCGCTCACTGAAGGCGGCTCCGCACAGCAATCACCATTATGAATGCTTTGGCAGCTCTATCCCTGCCCCGTACAATGGGATTTCTGCCGTTGCCCATCTGCGCGCCCGAAACGGTGCGCCATTGTGAGTCCCCATGGAAAAGAGTTTCGAACCCGCCCAGATCGAGTCCAAGTGGTACGCGCGCTGGGAAGCCAGCGGTGCGTTCAAGCCAGCGGGCCATGACGATAAAAGCCGGGGCGAGCCGTACTGCATCCTGTTGCCGCCGCCAAATGTCACCGGCACACTGCACATGGGCCATGCGTTCCAGCAGACCGTGATGGACATGCTGGTGCGCTACCAGCGCATGCGCGGCATGAATACGTTGTGGCAGGTGGGCACCGATCACGCGGGCATCGCCACGCAGAAGATCGTCGAGAACCAGCTCGCCGTCGAAGACAAGACACGCCACGACCTGGGTCGCGAGGCGTTCGTCGAACGCGTGTGGAAGTGGAAGGAGGAATCCGGCTCCACCATCACCAACCAGATGCGCCGGATCGGCACGGCAGCCGACTGGTCGCGCGAGCGCTTCACCATGGACGAGGGCCTGTCGGCTGCCGTACGCAAGGTGTTCGTCGAGTGGTATCGCGCGGGGCTGATCTATCGCGGTAACCGGCTGGTGAACTGGGACCCGGTGCTGGGCACGGCGGTGTCCGATCTGGAGGTGAACAACGTCGAGCGCGATGGTTCGATGTGGTACATCCGCTACCCCTTCAGCGATGGTCCGATCGATGGCCTCGACGGCATGACCATCGCCACCACCCGCCCGGAGACCATGCTGGCCGATGGCGCGCTGGCCGTGCATCCGGACGACGAGCGTTACAAGCATCTGGTGGGTCGTTTCGTCGACCTGCCGCTGTGCGATCGGCGTATTCCGATTATTGCCGATACCTATGTCGAGCCCGAGTTCGGCACCGGCTGCGTGAAGATCACCGGCGCACACGACTTCAACGATTACGAGGTGGCCAAGCGGCACAACCTCGAAATGATCATCATCATGACGCTCGATGCGCATATGAGCGACAACGCGCCGGAAGCGTATCGCGGGCTGGATCGCTACGACGCGCGCAAGGCCGTGGTGAAAGACCTCGAGCGTGACGGTTTCCTGGTCAAGGTCGAACCGCACAAGCTGCAGGTGCCGGTAAGCGATCGCTCCGACGCGGTGATCGAGCCGATGCTGACCGACCAGTGGTTTGTCGACCTGACATCCGACACGCTGCCAGATGGACGTCCCGGCGGCCGCAAGGCAATCACCGAACCCGCACTCGATGCCGTGCGTTCGGGCGAGATCAAGTTCGTACCGGAAAACTGGACCAGTACCTATACGCAATGGCTGGACAACATCCAGGACTGGTGCATCAGCCGCCAGCTCTGGTGGGGCCATCGCATCCCGGCCTGGTACGACGAGGCGGGTACGATCTTCGTCGGCGAGGACGAAGCCGATGCGCGCGCCAACGCGAGCACACCACCGGTCGGCGCGCTGCGCCAGGATGAAGATGTGCTCGACACCTGGTTCTCCTCCGCGCTGTGGCCATTCTCCACGCTCGGCTGGCCCGCCAACGGCCCGGTGAAGAACGAACGCGGCGAAATCGTAGCCAACTGGCAGGACGACAAGATCTTCCTGCCCAGCGCCGTGCTGGTCACCGGCTTCGACATCATCTTTTTCTGGGTCGCACGCATGGTAATGGCGACCAAGTATTTCACCAGCCAGGTGCCGTTCCGCGAGGTGTACATCAACGCCATCGTGCGCGACGCGGAAGGCAAGAAGATGTCCAAGTCCAAGGGCAACACGCTGGACCCGTTGGACCTGATCGATGGCATCGAGCTGCAGCCGCTGCTGGAGAAATCCACCAAGTCACTGTTGATTCCGCAGGTGCGCGAGAAAGTCGAAAAGCGCATCCGCAAGGATTATCCCGACGGCATTCCCTCGATCGGCACCGACGCCCTGCGCTTCACCTTCGCCGCGCTGGCCAGCTACAGCCGCACGATCAATTTCGACATCAAGCGCGCCGAGGGCTACAAAGCCTTCTGCAATAAGCTGTGGAACGCGGCGCGCTTCGTGCTCATGAACGTGTCCGAAGGCGAGATAGCCGCACCCATCGGGGCCCCGGTCACCGAGGCAGAACGCTGGATACTCACCCGTCTCAAACAGACGTTGAGCGAAGTCGAGCAGCACTTCGGCAGCTATCGCTTCGATCATCTGGCGCAAGCGCTGTACGAGTTTGTCTGGAACGAGTTCTGCGACTGGTTCCTGGAGCTGTCCAAGCCCGCGCTGAGCGGCGACGATGCGGCCGCGGCGGCATCCACCCGTCGTACCTTGCTGGTGGTACTGGAATCGGTGTTGCGCGCGCTGCATCCGATCATTCCTTTCATCACCGAGGAGATCTGGCAGGAGTTGCCCGCCCGCTCCTCCCTGAGCGCAAAGAACACGCCAGCATCCCTACCGGACTCTTCCAAGCACCTCATCCTTGAATGCGCCTACCCGCGCGCTGACGACTACACCGCAGACGATGCGGCTACTGCCGAAATCGAGTGGTTCAAGAACGTGCTCAGCGGCATTCGCCGCATCCGCTCGGAGATGAACATCTCGCCCGGCAAGGTGATCCCGCTGCTACTTGCCGACGGCGATGCCAACGACCGTACGCGCATCACGAAATTCGCCGCGCAGATCAGCTTCCTCGCTCGCGTCGAGGTACCGCAGTGGATCGACAGCGGTGCCGATGAACCCGCCGCCGCTGCCGCTGTGATCGGCACCCTTCGCGTGATGATTCCGCTGGCCGGCCTGATCGACCTCGGTGCCGAAAAGGCCCGCTTGGCCAAGGAAATCACCCGCATCGAAACGGAAATCAAGAAGTGCGAAGGCAAACTCAACAACGCCAACTTCGTCGCCAATGCCCCCGCTGAAGTCGTGCAACAGGAACGCCAACGCATCACCGACTGGACCCAACAGATCGACGCCCTGCGTGAGCAGGCGCAGAAGCTGGGGTAAGAAAGGGGAAAGTTACTCAAGCTCCACAGGGTCAGGAAAGCCCCACCTCGCATATCAATCCTCTCCCTGTCGGGGAGAGGAGGCGAAAACACAGCGTGCTACGTCCTACGTCGACGCTGCGCCCAACACCAACACCATGACAATCGCATCCTCGCGGCCGTTCCTCGCCGGGTAATATCGCGGCCGCTTGCCAATCTCCCTGAACCCGATCGACTCGTACAGTGTCTTCGCCAGCGGATTGGACGGTCGGACTTCGAGGAAGATGCGCTCGGCACCATTCCAGCGCGCGATATCCAGCAGCCGCCGCAGCAGATGCCGGCCAAGTCCCTGGCCGCGATACTCCTGATCGATGCAGATATTGAGCACGTGCGCTTCGCCCGCGCCCATCGACAGGATGCCGTAACCCGCAACCAACGCGTCCACGCACAGCACCCAGCAAGGATGGCCGGCTTTCAGGCAGTCGGCGAATACGCCAAGCGACCAGGGAAAATCATACGAGGCGATTTCCAGTTCGCTGACCCTGGCCAGGTCGTCGCTGCGCATCGCGCGTACCTGGATGACGGGCTTGACGACCGCGACCATCGCTCAGTTCTCCGGAGCGGCCAATGCGCGGCGCAGATTGCGCAACGCACTCCATAGCCGTCGCTTGGCATCAGCGGCGGTCAGCACCAGCGGCAGTTCATCCGCCAGCACGATCTGCGCGCGATGCATGACCGCCGCCGGCAACGTCCGCCCCAACGCATGCGCCTGCGCCTCGCCGAAAACCAGATAGGCCCGCGCGTGCGGCACGTCGGCCGTCAGCTGGCCGCCAACCACTCTGACGCGTGCAGCTCGGGCCAAGGTTGTCCCGCAGGCATTGAGCAAGCGACCGAGCAGATCGAGCTCGCGCGTGCTGCCGCCTTCGGGCAGCACCACCACGCAGGCAACGCCGACCGCCAAGTCATGCGTGGGAAGCACAGGCTCGACCGCATTGGTTACAGGCACACTACGCTCAACGCGTTGCACCCAGGGCGTTACACCCAGAGCCCGTAGCACCCGGACTCGCTGGTTGGCGGCAACCGGCTGGCGCAATGGCATTGTCATCAGGCGTTGCTCCGGCGAATGCGGCGCCGGTGGGTGGCCAATCCCCACATCGTCCACAACGGCCCGGATAACAGATACATCGTAAAGCCGACGAACAGTACCCACGCCGTATCGAGCATGAGCAGGCCGAGCAGCAGTACCGCGCAAACCATCCAGCCGAACGGCACGCGCCCGCGTTCACCCATCGTCAACGACTTGAAGCTGAAGTAGCGGAACCGGCTGACCATCAGCAGGCCCACGACCACCGCAATGACCGGCGTGATGAAGCAGAACTCGCTGCCGGGCAAACCGGTCTTGTCCACTACCCACACGAACGACATGCACACCGCCGCCGCCGCCGGGCTGGCCAGGCCCTGAAAATAACGTTTGTCGGCCACACCGACCTGCGTGTTGAATCGCGCCAGACGCAGCGCAGCGCAGGCAGCATAGATAAAGGCGGCGGCCCAGCCCAGCTTGCCCCACAGCGGGCCAAAGTCCTTTAGCGTGGACAGCGACCATGTATACATCACGAGCGCCGGCGCCAGCCCGAAGCTGATCAGATCGGACAGCGAGTCGTACTGCACGCCAAATTCGCTCTGGGTGCCGGTGAGCCGGGCCACGCGGCCGTCCAGACCATCCAATACGGCAGCAATGAACACCGCGACTGCCGCATCGGTGTAGCGTCCGCCAATGCTGACAACAATCGCGTAGAAACCTGCAAACATCGCCCCGGTGGTCACCAGGTTCGGCAGCAGGTAGATACCGCGATGGGGCGGTTGACGGACGGGCATCGGTTCGCTCATGAATCAAGACCGTGGCAGGATGCGCGCAGTGTAAACCATCGGTCACTTGAGTCCGGACGGTAGGGGTGCTAACTAAAGAACTGTTGATCTGGCCCTCAGCCGGATTCATGATGATTCATTGCACGTCGATTTACCTCTGTCGTCGAACCACTTTTAGGGAGAAAACCATGCATCGTTCACTCATCGCCCTGGCGCTGTTGTTGGTGGCTCCGCTCATCAGTGCACAGGTCTATAAGTGGAAAGATGCCAACGGCACGGTGCATTACTCGCAGTCACCACCGTCGACCCAGGGAACCAAGTACAAAGAAATGAAATCCAGCGGCACTATTGATCCGGATACGCCGCCCCCTGTAACGGCGGCAGCCGCCAGCAAACCCGATGCCGCGCCGACGCCTGCCACTACGACGCTCGCCGACACCCCGGAGAACCGCAGCAAGCTGTGCAGCTCGCTGACAACCAATCTGGCGGCCCTGCAAGGCAGTGCTCCGGTGGTGATGCAGCAAGATGGCAAACAGACCGTGCTTGATGACAGTGCGCGCAAGCAGCAGGCCAGCGCGGCGCAGGCGCAGTACCAGCAGTACTGCGGGAAGTAAGTCGTTTCCCGCTTGTCATACTGGCGCCCTGTTCTGCGCCGGTGGAGGTCTGTGCCTCACTCGGCGCCATTCACCTGAACGGCCTCGCCAGCAGCCCGCTACAATTGGCGTCTTTCATCACGCCGGAACCCCGCATGCGCCTCAGCCAATTCCACCTGGCCACCGTCAAGGAAGTACCCGCCGACGCCGAAATCGCCAGTCACCGGCTGATGCTGCGCGCGGGCATGATCCGCCGGCTGGCCTCGGGCCTGTACACCTGGTCGCCGCTGGGCCTGCGCGTGCTGCGCAAGGTAGAAAAGGTGGTGCGCGAGGAAATGGACCGCGCTGGCGCCATCGAAATGCTGATGCCCTCGATCCAGCCACGCGAACTGTGGGACGAAACCGGCCGCTGGCAGAAATTCGGCGGCCAGCTGCTGAAGATCAAGGACCGCAAGCAACAGGAGTTCTGTTACGGCCCCACGCATGAGGAAGTAATCACCGACTTCGCCCGCAACGAGCTGAAGAGCTACAAGCAGCTGCCGGTCAACTTCTACCAGATTCAGACCAAGTTTCGCGACGAGATCCGCCCCCGCTTCGGCGTGATGCGCGCACGCGAATTTCTGATGAAGGATGCCTATTCGTTCCACCTCACGCAGGAATCGCTGGCGGCAACCTATGAAGCGATGTACCAGGCGTACACGCGCATTTTCACCCGGCTCGGCCTGACCTTCCGCGCAGTGCAGGCCGATACCGGGGCGATCGGCGGCAACGCCAGTCATGAATTCCAGGTGCTGGCCGATTCGGGCGAGGATGCCATCGTGTTTTCTGACGGTTCGGATTACGCCGCCAATATGGAGAAGGCCGAGGCGCTGGCGCCCACGGCCGAGCGTCCGGCTCCGATCGCCGAATTGCAGCGTGTCGATACGCCCAGCCAGAAAACCATCGACGAGGTCTCGGCGTTCCTCAAGGTTCCACCACAACAGTGCATCAAGACCTTGCTGGTGCGCGGCCGCGACGGGCTGGTGGCACTGTGCCTGCGCGGCGACCACGAGATCAACGAAGTAAAGGCCGGCAAGCTGACCGAACTACCGGAGGAATCCGTGCTGGCCTCGGAAGAGGAAATCCGTGCCGCCACCAGCACGCGTCCGGGCTTCATCGGCCCAGTCGGCCTGCCCGACACCATCCCCGTCATCGTCGACCGCGATGCCGCGATGCTGGCCGACTTCGTTTGCGGTGGTAACGCCGACGGCAGCCACTTCACTGGCGCCAACTGGCTGCGCGATGCGCGGGTTACCCGCATCGCCGATCTGCGCAACGTGGTCGAAGGCGATGCCTCGCCGGACGGCCACGGCATCCTGCACATCGCGCGCGGCATCGAGGTCGGCCACGTGTTCCAGCTCGGTCAGAAATACGCCGAAGCCCTGAAGGCCACCGTGGTCGACGACGATGGCCAGAGCAAGGTGCTGACCATGGGTTGCTACGGCATCGGCGTCAGCCGCATCGTGGCCGCTGCCATCGAGCAACGCCATGACGATGCCGGCATCGTATGGCCCGACGCGATGGCACCATGGCGCGTGGTGGTGTGCGTGATCAATCCGAAGAACCTGCCGGAGGTCAGCGTCGCTGCCGAGGCGCTATACCAATCACTGAACGAACGCGGCATCGAGGCCGCGCTGGACGACCGCGGCCTGCGCCCCGGTGGCATGTTTGCCGACATGGAGTTGATCGGCATTCCGCACCGGGTGGTGGTAAGCGAGCGCGGATTGGCCGCAGGCACGCTGGAATATCGCGCCCGGCAGGACAGCGAAAGCCGCGCCGTCAGCCAGGACGAGCTGTTCACCCTACTGGATTAACTCGCTGAATCGGAAATCACCCGGCAAAAGTGTCTGATTAAACACGCTCAACCAGACCCACCCGGACTTAATCGAAATGGCCGCCCATGTGCGGCCATTTTCGTTTCGGTCATTCGGGTGGCACAGAGGTCATTTCAATAGCTCGCGACAGTTATCGATCCGGCGCAAATTAATCACCAGCTATCCGAAAATAGGTACGCCAATACTCCTACCTTTACAATGCTTTGATAAATCAGCCAGAATCACCGGTGAAACACCATTGATCGGGTCTGCCTTCCCTGCATACTGGCCAGACCCTTTAATCAAAAACACATTAAAACGAATCATTCAAAAACCAATCAAACAGTCTCAATCAGACATTCTTACCCGGGAATCCATCATGGCCGTCGATATCAAAAACCTCAATCACACCCAGCTCAAAGACCTCATCACCAAGGCGCAGATTCGCCAGACCGAGTTGAGCAAGGAAAAGGTCGTCAAGCTGCGCGATAAAGTCCACGCGCTGATCAAGGCCGAAGGTTATACCTTCGAAGACATTTTTGGTCAGGCTCGCGGCAAAGCCAAACGCGCCGGCAGCCCGGTGGCGCCGAAATATCGCAACCCTGCCAACCCTGCACAGACCTGGTCCGGCCGTGGCAAACGTCCGCATTGGTTCAACGATGCGTTGAAGGCCGGCAAGAAGGAAAAGGATCTGGCGATCTGACCAGCGGGTCTATTCAACCAAGTTCTGGCGCAAGATTATCTAGCGCCGTTCCGTAAAGAAAAACACCGGCCTCGAGCCGGTGTTTTTCTTTACGCAGAACTTATAGATGCGCGTAGATGCGCGTTCAGAAAAGATCGCTAAAACCGGCTTTACTTACAGCGATCGACGTGGTGAAACCAGCAGCTCACCAAACATCAGTCCGCCAACAAGCGACACGAGCAGAGTCAGCAACAGCAAGCCGGTATCCATGCCCAGCGAAGTATCGCGTTGAAGCAGAAACGACATGCTGCGAAAACCAACGCTGCCCGGCACCAGCAGAATAATCCCTGGCTCACGAATCACCGCACCCGGTCGATGGGCAAAGCGCGCATAGAAATTGGCCAGCGCACTCAGTAAAAAACCGCCGAGAAACACACCAAACGGCGCCGCCGGCAGCGAACCGGAAATCCTGCCACCCCAGCGCGTGGCGAGATAACCGACAATCACCGCCCCCATCACCACCAGCCAGTCTTTGCGAGCCGCACGAAACAGAATGGCAAACCCGAACGCGCCAATGACCAGTGCCGGCAATTCGGTCCAACCCGGTAACGGCGGTAACGTGTAATCGCGCGCCTGAATGCCCACGGCCGTGCATAGCGTCGTTGCCGCCACCGTGCCAAAGGTCAGCTTAAGCAGGGTTGCGACCGCGCCGCCCATGCGCGCCATGCCAGCCACCAGATGCTGGCTGGAAATCTCGCGCACCGCCGTGGTCAGCGACATGCCAGGCACCAGCACAATCAGGCTGGCCAGTACCACCGACTTGATCGCCAGCGGCACCACGAAGGCGCTGACCACGATCGCCACCGTGGTCGCCACCAATGCGCAGATCGCATCGCTGGCGATCGACAGTCGCGGTCGCTTGGCCGCCATCACGGTGATGCTGCCAATGATCAAGCCAATGAAGGCGGCCGTTAAAAGATCGGGCCATGCGCTGTGCAGAAACAACGCCACCACGCAGGCCGCTGACAGGCCGTAGGTCGCAATCACCGCCGCCTGTTCACGTCGTGTATCCGGCCGGCCCAGTGCGCGCAACCGGTGAAAGCCTTCGCGCAGACCGACCTCCCCGGCAATTACCTGATCCGCGATCTCATCCGCCTCGCACAACCGTGCCAGATTTACATCGCCGGGCGCCAGACGCATAACCTGGGTGGTCTGTGCGACGCCTTCCTCACCCTGCCCCAGATCGGTAAACGAAATAATGACGGCGGTCGGACTGGACCATACATCGGCTAGCAATCCCAAGCGTTGCGCTGAGCTGGAAATCGCCATCTCCAGTCGTGGTGACGCCGCACCGTACTGATGCAGTCGGCGTGCCAGCTCCAGCAAAAACGCCATGCGCGTGCTGATCGCGGTGGTGGCGAACGACGGATGGATCACGCCGCTGCTGGCGCTATTCGCACTCATGCCGCCGCGCGTACCTTCAGCGTGGTACCGTCGATCGCAACGACTTCGACCAGGCTGCCGAGCGGTAGATCCGGCCCATTCACCAGCCACTGGCCATCGCCGACGCGCGCCTTGCCACGACCGTTGACAATCGGTTCGATCAGCTCGTAGCGCTGGCCGATCATGCGCTCGCCACGACGGTTGAGCGTCTCGCTACCGGGCTCGCGCTTATCCAGTTTGGGTCGCAACACGCGGGCATAAAGCACGCAGGCCGCAAACGCGAGTACAGCAAATAGCACCGCCTGTACCAGCAGCCCGAGCGGCGGCGTCAGCAAAAGCACCGCACCTAGCGCTGCCGCTGCCAGACCGATCCATAGCAGAAAATACCCCGGCAGCAGCACCTCACTGCCGATCAGCAACAGCGCGAGAATCCACCACAGGTAATGCACGGGAAAAGGCATGGCATCGGCCTCAGCGCTGCGGCGGCTGGAACGGGGTGGACGTCGGCGGCTGCGCGATCGAGCGCTGCTGCTGGCCCAGCGACTCCTTGGCCAGCTCGGCGATGCCGGCCAACGAACCGAGAATGCCGGTGGCCTCGATCGGCAGCAGCAGCATTTTCTGATTCGGTGATTTAGCCATCTCTTTCAGCGCCTCGACATAGTTGTTGGCGACAAAATAATTCAGCGCGTTGACGTTGCCACCGGCGATCGCATTGGACACCATCGTGGTGGCCTTGGCTTCAGCTTCGGCGGAACGCTCGCGCGCCTCGGCGGCACGGAACGCGGCCTCCTTCTCACCCTCGGCCGCCAGAATGACCGACTGCTTCGCGCCCTCGGCCTTGAGAATGGCCGCCTGACGGAAACCTTCGGCGTCGAGGATGTTGGCGCGCTTCTCGCGCTCGGCCTTCATCTGTCGCGCCATCGCGTCGATCAGGTCGCGCGGCGGCGCGATGTCCTTGATCTCGATACGGTTGACCTTGACGCCCCACGGGTGCGTCGCCTCGTCCACCACACGCAGCAGCTTGGCATTGATGCCGTCGCGCTGGCTCAATGATTCATCCAGGTCCATCGAGCCGAGCACGGTGCGGATATTGGTCATGATCAGCGCCAGCGATGCCTGCTCGAGATTGGACACCTCGTACGCCGCCTTGGAAGCGTCCAGCACCTGATAGAACACCACACCATCGACGCGTACCACCGCGTTGTCCTTGGTGATCACGTCCTGCGAGGGCACATCGAGCACCTGCTCCATCATGTTGATCTTGCGGCCGACCGTCTGATAGATCGGAATCAGCAGATGCAGACCGGGGCTTAGCGTGTGCGTGTATTTGCCAAAGGTTTCGACCGTCCACTCGAAACCCTGCGGCACGATGCGCACCAGCTTGGCCAGGGTGACCACGACGACCAATACGATGACTAACGCGAGAATCTGACCCATTGCCTGTCCCCATCCGTGACGAAGTCACAAGTATAGGCGAGCTGTTGTTACGCGCACTGTCGGCGCTCGCCGCTAACGAACAACAGCGGTCTGCGGCAGCAGCAGTGTGACGCGCAAGCCGCCATCCTCGCGGTTCGCCAGCAGCACGCGGCCACCGTGCGCCTCGGCAATTTCACGAGTCAGGGCCAGACCCAGCCCGGTACCGGCACGCTTGGTCGAATAAAACGGCAGCAACGCCTGCGCCAGCACGGTTTCGGTCATGCCCGGCCCGCGATCAGCCACTTCGATGCGCAAATCGCGGCCGACCTCGATGATGGACAGCGTGACATCGTCCTCCGCGCTGCCTGACTCATGCGCGTTCTTGATCAGGTTGATCAGTACCTGCTCGATCTGTACCGCATCGAAGTGGCCCGGCCGCGTCGGCGCGGGCGAGGCGAGGCGATAATTGCAGTGCAGCGCCAGTCCGTCCAGGAAAGGCGCCCATTCGATGGCGACCGACAGCGGCGTCGGCAATTTGGCGAAGCTGGCGTAGCCGGAGATGAAGCTGTGCAGGTGCTTGGCCCGCTCGCTGATGGTGGCAAACACGCCAGGCAGCCGATCGACATCGCCGCGCCGCGCCAGCTCGGCACCGGAGTGTGCCAGCGAGGAAATCGGCGCCAGGGAATTGTTGAGCTCGTGGCTGATCACGCGGATCACCCGCTTCCAGGTCGCTACTTCCTGTCGCGACAGCTCGCGCGTCATCCGCCGGAACAGCTGCAACCGATGTGGCCGGCCCTGCAGGCGAAACGCCCGCTGCGAAATGTGGAAGGTTTCCTCGCTGCCGTCCATTTCCACACTGAGAAGAGCGTCTTCGCCGTCTTCCACTGCGCGGCGCAGCGCCTCGGGCACACCGTCCAGTAATCGGGCAAATTCCAGCCCGTGCAGGCTGCGTCCCTCGTTGAAAAGATGTCGCGAGGCAATATTGGCGTAGGCCACGCGACCGACGCTATCGGTCAGCACGAGGGCAACCGGTGTGTTCTGCACCACGGTATCCAGCAGCAGCTCGCGCTGCGCCAGATGCTGGCGCTGCTCGCGCAGGGTCTGACCCAGCGCGTTGTGCATGTGAATCAGTTCACCCAGTTCATCGCGACGATGGATCGCGATGGAAATACTGAAATCACCGTCGCGATAGCTGGCTACGGCACCTTCCAGCGCGCGCAACAGGCGGCTCACCGGCGCCATCGCCTGGCCGGCCAGCCAGGACGCGAGTAGCAGCAACAGCACTGCACAAATACCGAGCGCGCTGTAGATGCCCAGGTGCGTTACCGGCGCTGCCTTGACTGCAAGTGGTACCGTCGAATCGTTGACCGTTAGCTCCGTCTGCATCCATGTCAGCAGCTGCGGTAGCGGCCATTGCGTAACGCCCGCGTAGATGAATGCGCCGGCCACGCTGGCCAGCGCCAACAGCACGGTGAGCCGCGTCTGCAGTGAATTCAGGCGACGCCACATGCGACGCTCCCTGGCGTTTCATTTGGCCATGCCAATACCATCAGGCCGGTGCCGCCAGACCATAGCGCTCCATTCGCCGATACAACGCCTGCCGCGATAGTCCGAGGTTCTGCGCCGCGCGGCTGACGACACCATCGGCCTTGTGCAGCGCGGCTTCCACCGTTTCGCGGCTCGGTTCGTCGAGATTGCGCGTGGCAGTAGAAACATGCGGCGCGAGATTCAGCAACTCGGGTGTGATCGGAACGCCGCCAGCGAGCAGCGCCGCGCGTTCGATCGCATTCTTCAATTCGCGTACGTTACCGGGCCATGGATAATTGAGCATCGCATCGCGCGCCGCATCCCCGATCTCGGCACGGCCACCCAGAAAGAATTCCGCCAGCGGCAGAATGTCGTCGCTGCGCTCGGTCAGCGGCGGCAGGTTGACCTCGATCACGTTGAGCCGATAGTAAAGATCCTCGCGAAAAGTGCCGGCGCGGATCATTGCCTTGAGATCGGCATTGGTCGCACTCAGCACGCGCACCTTCACCTGTCGCGTACGACCGGAACCAAGCCGCTCGAACTGGCCGGTTTCCAGCACGCGCAACAGCTTCATCTGGCCGGGTAGCGGCAAGTTGCCGATCTCGTCGAGGAACAGCGTGCCGCCATCGGCCAGCTCGAAGCGGCCCTCGCGTGCCTTGTTGGCGCCAGTGTAGGCACCCGCATCGGCACCGAACAGCTCGGCTTCAATCAGCTCACCCGGCAATGCGCCGCAGTTCACCGCGACAAACGCGCCGCGCCGCACGGCCGAATTGGCGTGCACGATCGCAGCAATCCGCTCCTTGCCGGTGCCATTGGGACCCGTGATCAGCACCGGTACGTCAGCCTTGGCGACCTGGCAGGCCAGTTCCAGCGTGCGCGCCATCGCTTCGGAGGCAAATACCAGATTGTCCAGCTCGTATTTGCCCTGCAGCGCCTCGCGCCGACGTTTGCGCTCGCGCCGGGTGCGCGCCACCTCACGGGTGGACTCCGACAGCTCCAGCAGATTCTCCACCGTGGCGATCAGTTTGCTGTCGTCCCACGGCTTGGCCAGATAATCCGCCGCGCCAGCCTTGACCAGCTCGACGGCAGTTTCCAGATGCGTCCAGGCCGTCAGCAGAATCACCGGCAGATCCGGATGCTGCTGGCGAATAGCCCGAAACAGTGCCACGCCCTCCTCGCCCGACGTGGTGTCGGCGGTGAAATTCATGTCCTGAATCACCACGTCGATCGACTCGTGCTGCAGCATCGCCAGGCCTTCATCAGGCGTCAACGCGGTGAGTGGTCGAATATCGTTCAACGACAGTGCCAGCGAAAGCGCCTCGCCAACAGCCGGGTTGTCGTCAATGATGAGTACGCTACGCGTCATTTTTTTTCTGCACATGCGGACATAGATGCCGCTCCGAGCCCAAAGGTTTGCATGACTATCGGACTAGTGGGGTATCGATGGCAACGAAATGTATGCACGAGGTCATTTACTGGGTGAGGCCGGTTGTCCGGGCGATACGATACGTGAATAGTCGGCAGCGGCCACGGTAATCACCGACGTGGCGTTGCCACGACGCACATTCAGCTTCACCGCGACGGGCCTGCTCGCACGCAATTGTGCCATCAACTCGTTCACGTGCTTCACCGGATGATTGTCGACCGCGGTGATGACATCGCCCTGCCGCAAACCCCACAAAGCATCGGGGCTGATCTTGGTAACCGTAATCCCGGTCGTGTTATCCGACTGCAGCTTCAATACATGATCGGGGATGCGCCAGCTCAGGCTGTCATCGGTATCGTGCTCATAGGTATACCAACCGCTCTCCATCACAGGCGATGTGGCCGGTACAGACGGAGCGGATGGGGCCGATGGCTTAAGCGGTACGGGCGCAGTAGGCGAGACCACTTGCCCGTACTCAGCCGCCGTCACTGTCAACACGGATGATTCGGCACCGCGACGCACATGCAACTTGACGCTGGAGGGGCTACCCGCACGCAATCGATCCATCAGCTGGCTCACGTGCTTCACCGGATAATCGTCAACGGCAACGATGACATCGCCCTTCTGCAAGCCCCAGACCGGATCGGCACCGATTTTGGTAACCACGATGCCTGTGGTGTTATCCGAGTGCAGCTTCAACGCGTGACCAGCGATGCGCCAACTCAGGCTGTCGTCCGAGTTGAACTGATATTTCCAGTCAGCCATTGCCGACTGAGTCAGCATGCTGGCCAACACCAGCGTTCCGCCAAGTATCAGTCGTCGCATCACAACTCCCCGTATGACGTGATCAAAAGCGCTGCCCGAACCATGCCCGGGCAGCGCACCTGGATCAGCTCGCAGCCGCCGCCGGATGTGCCGGCGCCTTGCCTGACTTCACCGCCGCAATCCACGCATTGACCCGCGTCTCCAACACGTCCAGCGGCAGCGCGCCGCCATTGAGGATTTCGTCGTGGAACGCGCGGATGTCGAACTGGCTGCCCAGTTCCTTTTTCGCCCGCTCACGCAGCTCGAGAATCTTCAACTCACCGGTCTTGTACGCTAGCGCCTGGCCCGGCCAGGTGATGTAGCGATCGGTCTCGGCCTGTACGTCGGGTTCGTCCTCGCTGGAATGGGCATGGAAGAAATCGACCATCTGCTGGCGCGTCCAGTGCTTGTCGTGCACGCCGGTGTCGAGTACCAGTCGATCGGCACGCAGCAACTCGTCGGAGAGACGGCCGTAATCGGACAGCGGATCCTGATAGAAACCGATGTCCTTGCCCAGTTGCTCGGAATACAACGCCCAGCCCTCGATATAGGCGGTGTAGCCGCCCTGCTGGCGGAACGGCGGCAGCGCTGGCAGCGTCTGCGCAATCGATATCTGCAGATGATGACCCGGAATGCCTTCGTGGTAGGCGGTCGACTCGATCGTCAGCACGCTGCGATTGGCGAAGTCGCCGGTATTGACAAAAATCTGCCCGGGCCGTGAACCGTCCGGCGTGCCCTGATGATATTCGGCAGCAGCAGCCTCTTTCTCGCGGAAGGCTTCAACCGGCACCACCACGACCTTGGTTTTCGGCAACAGACCGAAGAACTTGGGCAACTGCGGCTGCATCTGCGCCAGATAGCCACGATAGCGATTGAGGATGTCCTCACGCGACGTCGCATGGGTCTTCGGATTGGCTTTCAGCGAGGCGCGAAAGCTGGCCAGATCAGCAAAGCCCTGCGACTTGGCGATGCCCGTCATTAACCCTTCGATGCGCTTGACCTCGGCCAGACCTAGCGCGTGAATCTGCTCCGGCGTCTCCTTGGTAGTGGTCATCTGCTCGACGTCGAAACGGTAAATGGCGTCGCCGTTCGGCAAATTCCAGATACCTGGTTCGGCGCGTCCGTGCGGCGCGTAATCCTTCGCCACAAACTCGCCGAGCTTCTTGTACGCCGGGCGCACATTGTCATCGATGGCTGCGAGAATGGCGTCGTGCAGGCGCTTCTGATCAGCCGCCGATACCGACGCCGGAAAATGCTTCAGTGGCTCGGCGAACACGCTCTCCATACCGGCCGATTTCTCAATGTTGTCGATCTGCACCACGACTTTTTCCAGCACGTACTTCGGCGGCATCATCTTGTCGCGCAAGCCCTGCTTCGCGACCTCCGTCACCTGATCGAACAACTTCGGCACGGCCTTCAGGCGGGCGAGGTAATCGTCATATTCCTTCGTGTTGTCGAACGGGATCGAGCTGACGAAACCGGCCAGCGCAATATGCGCGCCGCTCATCTGATCCAGCGGCATTTCATACAGCTTGAGATCGGTACTGCGCAGGCCGTCCTTGAGCTGGCGCACCATCAGCTGCTGGTTGAGCGCGTCGCTGTCGGAGAAACCAGTCGTATCGATTGCCTCGAAACGCTTGAGGAAATTCTCGGTAATCGTGCGTTCGCTCGCCACATGCGCCAGCGATGCATCGCTCCACAAACTGTTGTAGCGAAGATCGCCGAGCGTGGTGGCGAACTCCGGGCTGCTCTCCAACTGATGCTGCCACTGCTCCGCCAGCAACGCATTGAGCGCCGCCACACGACTTGCCACACTCATCGACGCCGCCTGCGTCGCAGGAGCCGCCTGCACGGATGCCGCAAGAGTCATCGAGCCCAGCAGGCTCATCGCAATCAACAACGGTAGCGTTTTCATCAAGCACCTCTCCCAGAATGTGAACCCCGATTGTGCCCCCCGACGCGCCGATCCTCCCGTGCCAGAGTGCATGGTTCTTCAGACCGACCGAGTCGCCACCACCGGCGGCACCGCGGCAGCGCGCAACGCCGGACCCAGCACGGCAAGCTGGCCGAGTCCCCACAAGATCAGGGCTCCGGCGGGCAGGTAGTACAGCGGTAGTCGTGGCAATTCGTACTGCGTCATCAGCAACAGGTTCA
>Ga0302311_10002573_pt1 | contig 20508 bp, 17 predicted proteins | sample III_Palsa_N1_3_FD_200449 | JGI IMG/M metagenome (GOLD analysis project Ga0302311, IMG submission 200449) | Peat permafrost microbial communities from Stordalen Mire near Abisko, Sweden - III_Palsa_N1_3 | ecosystem: Environmental > Terrestrial > Soil > Palsa > Peat permafrost | place: Sweden... | reverse complement strand
AGAGACCTATGTCCGAAGCCCCGCTCGTCTCCGTCGTGATCCCCAGCTACAACCGGCTGCATTGCCTGCCGCGCGCCATCGCCAGCGTGACGGCGCAGAGCCATCCGGCGCTGGAGCTGATCATCGTCGACGACGGCTCGACCGATGGCACCCATGACTGGGCGCGAAGCTTCGAGTGCCCGATCCCGTTCACCTTCCACCCGCTGGAACGCAACATGGGCGCTGCCGCCGCGCGCAACCGCGGCATCGAGCTCGCCCGCGGCACCTATGTGGCCTTCCTGGACAGCGACGATATCTGGCACCCGGAGAAGATCGCCCGGCAATTGGCCGCGATCAAGGCGGCGGGGCCGAAATACGGCGCCGCCTATACCGGCATCGCCAGCCTGACCGAGGCGGGCATGCCCTGCGGCGTCAGCCGGGCGACCGAGGCGGGTGACATCCGCCTGGCGCTGGTCAACCATAATGTCGTGGGCTCGACCTCCTGCGCGCTGGTGCGCCGCGACCTGCTGCTTGAGGTCGGCGGCTTCGTCCCGCAGCTGAAATCCTGCCAGGATTGGGAGCTGTGGCTGCGGCTCGCGTCCCGCACCCGCTTCGCCTGCGTGCCGGAGCTGCTGACCACTTTGTTCATCGCGCCCGACGGCCGCATCACGTCGAGCGGGCGCAGCCGGCTGTCGGGCCATCTCTACATGTACCGGACCCACCTGCGCCGGCATTTCCGCGACGGCACGGTCGATCCGGGCCTGTTCACCGGCACCATCGGCGAGATCTTCATGCAGATGGGCCGCCCCGGCTATGCCGCACGCCTGTTGGGCCGCAACTGGCGCGCCAAGCCACGCTCGCTGAAGCGGCTGGTACTCTATCTGCTGGCGCGCACCGGGGTCGGCAAGGCGCGCTATTTCGCGGTGGCGGAAGGGCTGAACAAGCTCGAAGAGCGGTTGCGGCCGACGGCTGTGCGGGCGCCGGACCCGGCCGCGCCGACCGGCCTCGCCGCCTCGGCCGGCCGTTGATGCCGCGCGACGGCGCCCGGCTCAGCATCGCGCTGCTGCTGGATAATTATCCGGCGGTGTCGGAGACCTTCATCGACAATCAGATCCTGTCGCTGATCGATCGCGGCATCGCCGTCACCATCCTGTCGTTCGGTCGCGACGTACCCGATAGTGCCAATCAGCACGAGACGACGCGGCGCATCCTGGCCGCTGCCCAGATCATCCGCGTGCCGGTGCCGCGGCCCAGCGCCCAGCGGCTGTTGGACCTGGCCTATCTGGTGGCCCATCCGATCGCGACCGCCCGCATCCTGGTGCGCGCGCTCCGCGCCGGGTCGCTGCCGGCGCCTTATGATTTCATCCGCCTGGTCATGGCGGCGGTGACGCTCGACGGCCCGGCGCGGAGCTTCGACCATATCTTCTGCCATTTCGCGCCCAACGGGCAGTTCGGCACTTGGCTCCGAGACCTGGGCCTGATCCAGGGCCGGCTGGTGACCTTCTTCCATGGCTATGATTTCTCGGAGCGCGTCCAGGCCCAGGGGCCGGATCTCTATGCCCGCCTGTTCCGGCGCGGCGATCTGTTCATCGCCAACACCCACTATACCCGCGGCCGGATCCTGGAGATCGGCGCGCCGGAGGCGAAGACGGTCAAGCTGCCGGTCGGGCTCTATCCCGACCGCTTCCCGTTCCGCGCCCGCAGCGAGACCGGCAATCGTCCGGTCCGCTTCCTGTCGATCGGCCGCCTGGTCGAGAAGAAGGGCCATATCTACGCGATCGAGGCGCTGGCCCTGGTCCGTGCCGCCGGCATCGACGCCAGCCTCGCCATCATCGGCGAAGGCCCGACCCGGGCCGAGTTGGAGGCCGCGATTCAACGCCTCAGCCTCGGCGACCATGCGCGCCTGCTCGGCCGCCGCACCCAGGAAGAGGTCGCCCGCCTGGCCGATGTCGCCGACATCTTCGTGCTGGCCAGCACATCGGCCAAATCCGGCGATGTCGAGGGCCAGGGCCTGGTGCTGCAGGAGGCGCAGGCCATGGGCATGCCGGTCATCGCCAGCAACCATAACGGCTTTCCCGAAGGGCTGATCGACGGCGAGACCGGGCTGTTGGTCGCCGAGCGCGACCCGCCGGCATTGGCCCGGGCGATGATCGAACTCGCGACCCATCCCGAGCGCTGGGTGCCGATGGGCAGCGCCGGCAGCCGCTGGGTCCGGCAGAATTTCGACCAGCATGTCCTGACCGAGCAATTGATGATCCTGCTGGGAGAGGTGCCCCATGCCGCCATCAAAAGCGCCTGAGACCAAGACCGACAACCCGGCCGCGGGCAAGCTCGACATCATCAACGGTTTGCGCGGCGCCGCGATCGTCGCCGTGGTCTGGCATCATCTGTTCGGCATCTATTTCAAATCGGGCAGCGAGCTGGCACTGGCGCCCGAGATCGTGCAGCCGCTGTTCTTCCTGTCCTATGGCTGGATCGGCGTGCAGCTGTTCTTCGTGCTGTCGGGCTTCGTGCTGTACCTGCCGTTCGCCCGCGGTCGGGCCAAGCTCGAAACCGGCGCCGATTGGAAGAAGTTCTATCGGCGTCGCGCCGCCCGCCTGCTGCCGCTCTATTATCTGGTGGCGCTGCTGTGCCTGGTGCTGAACCAGGCGCCGCCGGTCCATGACATGCGCCTGCCGCTGGAGCTGATCTCGATCGCCGGCGCGCTGTTCACCTTCGCGCCCCATGGCTTTCAGCCGCATCTGAACCCCCCGCTCTGGTCGTTGGGCGTCGAGATCTGGTTCAGCGTGCTGTTCCCGGTCGCCGTCCTGGCGTTCCGCCGCTGGGGACCGCTCCGGATCCTGTTGGCCACGACCGCATTGAGCTGGGTCTCGCGCGGCCTGGGCGCGGCGCTGTCGCCCGACCACCCGATCCTGCCGCTGACCATGGGGCTCACCGCCAATCTGGAAATCTTCGCGCTCGGCATGGCGCTGGCCCAAGCCTATGTCGCCGGCATCCGCGTGCGCTGGCCGCAGTTGGTGACCTTGGGCGGGGTAGCCCTGGTTGCGCTGTCTCTGCTCGCGGCCCAGGCGTTCGGCCGCCGGATCGAGATCCCGTTCTCCGATCTGGTGGCGCTGGGCTTCGGTGCCATGATCGCGGGCCTGCTGTCGCTCCAAACCGGCTGGCTGCGCGCCGCTTTCGCCAACCGGCCGATCCAGGTGCTGGGTATGATGTGCTTCAGCCTCTATGTCTGGCATGAGCCCCTGCTGCGCCACGTCTTCGACGCCGACGCCGCCCCGCCGGGCGATCTCGCCCGCACCCTGCCGCTTTATCTATTCCTGCTGCTCGCGGTGGCGGCGCTGTCCTACCGCTTCATCGAGTTCGGCCGCAGCGCCAATTGGCGGGCTTTGTTCCTGCTCGATCGCCCGCCGGCACCGATCACAGTGCCGACGATTCCGGTCCCACGCGACGCTGATCTGAGCTGACCAAGCACAAGACTTTGTCGAAACAGAGATGCCGTCACAGATCCCGCTCCGAATACGAGAAATTCTAGAGGTAGACTCGCCATATAGAATATTTATACTGAGTAATTTGTCTATAATGCTCTATATTTTGAGTAATCGACTCGTGTAAGAATTCAGATTCTCTTAACCGATGAAATACATCTTGACCCGACAAGTGATCGCTTGCGGCGTCGGAGTATTTTATTGCGTCTACCCAGATGGATCCTGTCGTCTGGGCTGTGCGATCGAAACTTTAAGCCCGCAAGCCACACAATTCTCCTGATGGGCTGAAGCGGCATGAACAGCAAATTTCGCACGCTTGCGAGCGTGATTGCACTTTCCGTGTCCGCACTTTCCACATCGGCGGTGCTCAGCACCGCTTCGGCGCAAGGCGTTCTCTGGGGCGGTTTCGTCGGCGAATATCAATCGGGACTGGGCGGCGTCACGGCGCCGACGTTCCAGCGGCGCGACGCCCGCATCGATTTCGCCTGGAACGCGATCGGCCCCGGCGGCTCGCTGTCACCGGAGTTCAATACGACCGCCTGGCAGAGCTTCTCCGGCAGCTGGACCGGCCAGGTCATGCCGACCACGACCGAGACCTATACCCTGCAGGTCGTGGCCGATGGCGGCGTCGCGCTCTATTTCCGCCCGACCGGCTCGACCACCTGGACCACGCTCTATGCCGACTACGGCAATACGGTCAAGACCGCGGCCAAGACAGTGGCGCTCGTCGCCGGCACGTCCTACGACATTTGCGTGCATTATTGGCAGCACCAGCAGAGCGGCCGGCTGCAGCTCGGCTGGTCAAGCCCGAGCGTGCCGTTCCAGGTGATCGAGGCGGCGACGCCGGTCGGCATCAATGGCTCGGTGGCACTGCCGGGCGAGCCCGGCAATATGTTCGCCGACCTGATGAAGCAGGCCGGGGCCTTCACCCAATATTCCAACACGGCGGCCTCCGTCGCGGCCGACGCGCTCGGCTGGCCCTTGGCGGACGCGACCTTGCCGCTCTGGACCAGCGGCCGGGAGCTGGACGGCGTCTATCAGATGAGCTTTACCGGCCAGGCCCAGGTCACCGACTGGAGCGGCCTCGGCAGCTTCTCGGCCGGCGGTACCACCTATGGCACGATCCTGCCCTTGGGGGCGGGCTACAATCCGACCACCAACGTGACGACGGCCTCCTGGACGGTCGCGGCCTCCGCGGTTCCGACCAAGGCGACCCTGGGCTTCGCCCAGACCCAGCGCACGGCGGCCTCGGCGGTCGGCTCGGGCATCACCAATCTGCAGATCCTGAGGCCGGTCGCCCCCGGCTCGACCACCAGCCACGGTGCCGGCGAGCTGTTCAGCGCCCAGTACAAGTCGTTCCTGTCTTATTTCACCGGCATCCGCTTCATGGATTACCTGGCGGCGAACGGGAACCTGCAGCAGCATTGGGCCGACCGGGTGACGCCCGGTCTCGCCACGCAATATCAGGCCGTGTCCGGCTATGGCTGGCAGGGCAAGGGCGGCTCGCTCGAATATCTGGTGGCGCTCGCCAACGAGACCGGCAAGGACGTCTGGATCAATATCCCGGTCGGGGTCGACAACGACTATGTGACCAAGCTCGCCCAGCTGCTGGCCTATGGCAGCGACGGGACGACGCCCTATACCAGCGCCCAGGCCAATCCCGCCTATCCGCCGCTCAACACCAACCTCAAAGTCTATCTGGAATATGGCAACGAGCTGTGGAACGGCGCCTATGCCCAGGCGGCGACCAATGCCAGCCTGGCCGCGGCGGCGGTGGCATCCGGCGGTTCGCCGCTCAATTATGATGGGTCGACCGACAGCACGGTCTGGACCAAACGCCGGGTGGTCGACCAAACGGTGCAGATCAGCAGTCTGTTCCGCGCGGTCTGGGGCGACAGCGCCATGATGACCAAGATCCGCCCAGTGTTCGAATGGCAGTACGGCAATTCCAACCAGACGGCAGCGATCGGGCTCAGCTATCTGGAAGATTACTACGACAATGCCGATGGCATCGCCCATGTGACGGCGCCGCATCCGGCCAACTATTACCTCTACGGCGGCGGCGCCGGCTGGTACCTGACGCCGAACAGCGCCAGTGCCGCCACGGTGGCCGCGATCTATGCCTCGGGCGAGACCAGCCCCTCGACCGAGGGCGACGCGATCTGGGCGCTGGGCTTCGGCCTGCACGAGATGGGCTATGAGGGCGGCTTCGAGGTCGGCGGCGACAATGCCTCCGCCTTGCAGCTGACCGCCGACCTCGACCCGAATGCGGAGACGTTCGAGACCAACGCCATCAATAAATTCTACCAGCTGGGCGGCGGCACGCCGTTCGTGTTCAATGCCGCCGGCGCCACAGCCTATGGCGTCGCCAACCCGACCATCGCCGACCAGAATACGCCGAAGATGCAGGCGATCCTGGCCGCGATCCAGGCGACCCGGCCCGCGAGCGCCTTCGCCTGGCCCCTGCCGATCGACGCCGGCAATATTCCGGTCTCGTTCTCGATGGGGGTGACACCGTCCGGCACCGCAACCGGCGTCATGACCCATGTCGGCGACTATATCTCCTGGCCGGTCGTGGTGCAGACCGCAGGGAATTTCACCGTCACCACCGACGCGCCCAATCCGGCAACGATGCAGATCCGCATCGACGGCGTGCCCGTCGGCACCGGCACCTGGACCGGCGCACTCGGCCTCGGCCTGCACGGCATCATGGTCCGGAACCTGTCCAGCGCCGGCACCACGATCACCAAGCTGGTCGTCACCAAGGCGGCCGCGACCAGTAGCGCCAAGACCGCCGCCAAATAAATCGCAAGGGGGATCCGTCGCTAACCCGTCATTAACACGTCGGGCGCAATCTATAGATCCTCCTCATCGACTAAATGACTTCAGGCGGAGGGCCCCAAAGGCCACTCCGCCTGTTTTTTGTCGACCGACGAGTCCTTAACCGAGGTTAAGGATGATCGTCTTCTTGGTGGTGAAGTGCTCGAGCATGCTTTCGAGCGAGGCTTCCTTGCCCAGACCCGATTGCTTGACGCCGCCGTAGGACATGTTCGGCTGCACCACCAGGTTCTGGTTGACCTGGACCAGGCCCGCTTCCAGCCGCTGGGTCGCATCGAGCGCGGTCTTCAGGTCCTTGGTCCAGATCGAGGCGGCGAGGCCGTACTCGGTATCGTTCGCCTGGGCGATGACATCCTCGTAGTCGGTGAATTTCACCACGGCGGTGACCGGCCCGAAGATCTCTTCCTTGCAGACACGATGATCGTTGGTGAGGCCGGTGAACACGACCGGCTGCACGAACAGACCCTTGGCCAGCTTCGGATCGGTCGGCATGGCCGAACAGCGCAGCGTGGTCGAGCCGGGTGCCGCCTCGCCCAGTGCGATATAGGACTTCACCTTGGCGAACTGTTCCGGCGAGATGATCGTGCCGATGTCGGTCTTCTCGTCGAGCGGATCGCCCATGACCATCTCGTCGACCTTGGCCTTCAGCTTCGAGACGAACTCGTCATGGATCGAGGCATGGACGAACATGCGGGATGCCGCCGTGCAGCTCTGGCCCTGGCGGGTGAAGCGCATGCCGGTGATGGCGCCGGCGACGGCGCGGTCGACGTCGGCATCGCCCATGACGATCATCGGGCTCTTGCCGCCCAGCTCCAGCGTGACCGGGATCAGCTTCTCGGCCGCGGCGCGATAGACGATCTTGCCGGTCTCGACCGAGCCGGTGAAGGTGACCTTGCCGACCTTCGGATGGCTGACCAGCGGTGCCCCGGCGCCCGGACCATCGCCCGAGATCATGTTGAACACGCCCGGCGGCAGCACCTGGTTCATGATCTGGCAGACGCGCAACACCGCCAGCGGCGCCTCTTCGGCCGACTTCACCACGACCGTATTGCCGGCGACCATGGCCGGCGCGATCTTGAGCGCCATCAGCAGCAGCGGCACGTTCCAGGGGATGATCGCGCCGACGACGCCGATCGGCTCGCGCTGGGTGATGGTGATGCTGTCGGTCTTGAACGGCACGCTCTCGCCTTTGAGCTCCGAGCCGAGACCGCCGAAGAACACGAACACGTCGGCCAGCACGCCGGCCTCGACCCGGCTCTCCGTCCTGAGCGCCTTGCCGGTCTCGAGCGCCACCAGCTTGGCGATTTCCTCGACATGGGTATTGAGCAGGCGGCCGCATTCGGAAATCAGTCGGCCGCGCTCGCGCGGGTGCAGCTTGCCCCAGCTCTTCTGCGCCGTGGCGGCGGCCTGGACCGCCAGATCGACGTCGGCGGCGACACCGTCGGCCGCCTGGCCGATCACATCGCCGGTCGCGGGATTGATGACATCGAAACGCTTGCCCGACAGCGCCGGCACCAGCTTGCCGTCGATCAGCAGCTTGTTCGACAGCGCGTCCGCGAGGGCGAAGGGGTTCAGATTCTGTTCGAGGGACATGGATGGCTCCTGATCAGGCAATTTAGAGAAAATCGCGCAGCTTGCCGGTGAGGTAGGGCAGCACGACCGAGAAATCCTTGGCGCCGCCGCCGGCGGCCGAGAGCAGCTGATAGACGGTCATCGCCTCCGCGCCCAAGGGCGTCACCGCGCCCGATGCCTGGGCCGCCTGCTGCGACAGTTTCAGGTCCTTCAGCATCATGTCGGCGGTGAAGCCGGGCGCATAGCCGCGGTTCGCAGGCGAGGTCGGCACGGGACCGGGCGTCGGGCAATAGCTCGTCAAGGACCAGCATTGCCCCGACGATTTCGAGCTGACGTCATAGAGCTTCTGCGCATCGAGCCCCAGCTTTTCCGCCAGCGCGAACGCTTCGGAGACCGCGGCCATCGAGATGCCGAGGATCATGTTGTTGCAGATCTTGGCGGCCTGGCCGGTGCCGGCGCCGCCGCAATGGACGATGGTCTTGCCCATCTGCGCCAAGTACGGGTTCGCCTGTTCGACCGCGGCATCCGGGCCGCCGACCATGAAGGTGAGCGTGGCCGCGGCCGCCCCGCCGGTGCCGCCCGAGACCGGGGCATCGACCATGGCGAAGCCGCGATCGGTCGCAGCCGCCGCCACCGCGCGGGCGCTGTCGACGTCGATGGTCGAGCAATCGATCATGAGCGCGCCCGGCTTGGCGTTGGCGAGGATGCCCTGGGCATCCAGATAAGCGCCGCGCACGTGCGGGCCGGCCGGCAGCATGGTGACGATCACGTCGGCACCCGCAACCGCGTCGGCCGCCGATTTGGCGGCGATGCCGCCATTGGTGGCGAACGCGTCGAGCGAGGCCGCGGCCATGTCGAAGCCCTGGACCTGATGCCCGGCCTTGACCAGGTTTTCGGCCATGGGGCGGCCCATGTTGCCGAGGCCGATGAATGCGATCTTGGTCATGATGTCAGGCCTTCTCCAGCAGGCGGCGCGCGATGATGACGCGCATGATTTCGTTGGTCCCTTCGAGGATCTGGTGGACCCTCAGGTCCCGCAAATACCGCTCGATCGGGTATTCCTTGATGTAGCCGTAGCCGCCATGCAGCTGCAGCGCGTCGTTCACGACCTTGAAGCCCACGTCGGTGGCGAAGCGCTTCGCCATGGCACAGCGGGTCGTCGCTTCCGGATGCTTGGCGTCGAGCGAGGATGCCGCGCGGTGGATCATCAGGCGCGCCGCCTCCAGCTCGGTCGCCATGTCGGCGAGCTTGAACTGCAACGCCTGGAAATCGGCCAGTGGTTTGCCGAACTGCTTGCGCTCACCCATGTAGATGCGCGCGGCTTCAAGGCAGGCGCGGGCGCCGCCCAGCGAGCAGGCGCCGATATTGACACGGCCGCCGTCGAGGCCGGCCATGGCGATCTTGAAGCCCTCGCCCTCGGATCCCACCAGATTGGCGACGGGCACGCGGCAATCCTCGAAGATCACCTGGCAGGTCGGCTGCGAATTCCAGCCGAGCTTCTTTTCCTGCTTGCCGAACGACAGGCCCGGCGTGCCCTTTTCGACCAGCAGGCACGAGATGCCCTTGGGGCCTGGGCCGCCGGTGCGGACCATGACCGCATAGACCTCGCTGCGGCCGCCGCCCGAGATGAAGGCCTTGGCGCCGTTCAGCACATAGTGGTCGCCGTCCAGCACGGCCTTGGTCGAGAGCGAGGCCGCGTCCGAGCCCGAGCCGGGTTCGGTCAGGCAATAGCTGGCGAAATGTTCCATGGTCACGAGCTTCGGCAGGAAGCGCTCGCGCACGCCGTCATTGCCGAAGCGGTCGATCATCCAGGCGACCATGTTATGGATCGAGAGATAGGCCGCGGTCGACGGATCGGCGGCCGCCAGCTCCTCGAAGATCAGCGCCGCGTCGAGCCGGGCCAGACCCGAGCCGCCGATGTCGTCGCGGACATAGATGCCGGCGAAGCCCAGGGCCGCCGCCTCGCGCAATTCGGCCTCAGGGAAATGCTTCTCCTCGTCCCAGCGCGCGGCACCCGGCAGCAGCACGTCGCGGGCGAAGGCGCGCGCGGTTTCCTGAAACGCCTGCTGGTCTTCCGAAAGCTCGAATTCCATCCCTTGTGATCTCCTCGACCGGCGCGGCAGCCGTTAGGTATTGGTCTTTTTCGCAGATCCTAGCGCGGAGATCGATCCCGAGGGGACTCGAAAAATCCACGCCAGGGCTTTATGCGACGTTTCTTCCCGCCCGACGAATGTCATCTTCCGGCCGCTTCTGGTATGTGGATTTCTGCAGAACCATTGTGCCGAGTCTCGCATGGCCATCGATGACGGGTTCGACTGGGATCATTTGCGCTATTTCCTGGCGGTCGCGCGCACCGGGCGGCTGACCGCGGCGGCCGCGCGCCTGCGCCAGGACCATACCACGGTCAGCCGGCGCATCGCGGCGCTGGAACGGGCGCTGGCCACGCCTTTGTTCGAGCGCAGCCCGCAAGGTTACGGCCTGACCTCGGCCGGCCGGCGCCTGCTGGTGACGGCGGAGGCGATGGAGCGCACGGCGCTGGCCGCCCACAAGGAGATCCAGGCGGACGGGCCTTTGGTCGCCGGCACGGTCCGCATCGGCGCGCCTGACGGGTTCGGGAGTTACTTTCTGGCGCCGCGCATCGGCGGGCTCTGCCGGGACTATCCGGAACTGCGGCCGGAGCTCGTCACCATGCCGCGCGTGTTCAGCCTATCCAAGCGCGAGGCCGACATCGCCATCAGCCTGTCGCGCCCGACCGAGGGGCGGCTCTATGCCCGCAAGCTGACCGACTATCGCCTGGGCCTCTATGCCACATCCGGCTATCTGGCCGCCCATCCGCCGATCGAGGCGCCGGACGACCTGAAGGCTCAGGTGCTGATCGGCTATGCCGAGGATTTCATCTTCACGCCGGAGCTGGACTATCTGCCGCTGATCGCCCCCGGCGTCGTGCCGCAGTTCCGCAGCTCGACCCTGGTCGCCCAACTGCAGGCGACCCTCGCCGGCGCCGGCCTCTGCGTGCTGCCCTGCTTCATGGCGGCCGGATATCCGGACCTGGTGCCGGTGCTGGCCAGCGTCTCGATCGAGCGCACCTTCTGGCTGATCACCCACGCCGACCTGCATGACCTGCCGCGCATCCGGGCGACCAGCGATTTCATCGCGCGGGAAGCAAGGGCGGCGCGCGGGTCGTTTCTGCCGGAGCATTCTTAGCGACCCATCAACGCAATCCGTGCTTTCTGGCCAGACGCTGCCAAGAGTCGGGAACCGATCATGCGCCGCTGCACCTTATTCGCGGCCATCCTGGTCGCCGCCGCCACGCCGGCATCGGCCGCGGGCACGCTCACCCGGGCAGCCGGCGGCGAGCCGCAGACGCTCGACCCGCAGCACACCACCAGCGTGCTGGAAACCGCGATCGAGTCCGACCTGTTCGAAGGCCTGACCGCCCGCGGTCCGGACGGCAAGGTCGTGCCCGGCGTCGCCGAGCGCTGGGAGACCTCGACCGACGGCAAGAGCTGGACCTTTCACCTGCGTCCCGACGCCCGCTGGTCGAACGGCGCGCCGCTGACCGCCGACGCTTTCGTCTATGCGCTCCAGCGCGAGCTCGACCCCAAGACCCAGGCCCCGATGGCAAACCAATTGGCCAATATCACCGGCGCCGAGGCGGTGATGGCCGGCCAAGCCGCCGATCTCGATGTCGTCGCCATCGATCCGCACACGCTGCATATCGGCCTGGTCCGCCCCTCACCGTTCCTGGCCGAGATGCTGGCCTACCCCTTCGCCATGCCGCTCTACCGGCCGGCGGTCGAGGCCGATCCCGCCGGCTGGAGCCAATCGCCGAGCTTGGTTTCCAACGGCGCCTTCGTGCTGGCCGAACGGGTGCCGCAACTCGCCATCGTGCTCCGCCGCAACCCGAGCTTCCACGACGCGGACAAGGTGGCGCTCGACGAAGTCCGTTGGCGCGTGCTGGAAAATGACGCGACCGCGCTGAAGCTCTATCGGACCGGCGATGTCGATATCGCCTCGGTGACCGAGGAGGATCTGGAACCGGCCCGCCGCACCCTCGCCGGCGATCTGCATGTCATTCCGATCTTCGGTACCGAATTCCTGATGATCAACCTGCGCCGGCAGCCCTTGGGCGCGAGCCTGGCGCTGCGGCGCGCGCTGGCCTTGGCGCTCGACCGCGTCGTGCTGTCCGACACCGTCGACCCGAGCGGTGCCACGCGCAGCTGCAGCTATGTGCCGATCTATTCGCCGGGCTATCAGACCGCGAGCATCGAGCGCTGCGGCCAACCGATGCCGGCGCGCCTGGCCGAGGCCAAGACGCTGGCGGCATCGGCGGGCGTCAGCCCCAAGACCCCCCTCAAATTGGCGCTGGTCTATCGCACCAACCGGGCCGATCGCAAACGGCTGGCAGCCCTGGTCGAGATGTGGAAGCCGCTCGGCGTCGAGCTGACCCTGGTCAATCGGGAATGGCGCACCTATCTGGGCGACATGATGGGCGGCGATTTCGACCTGGCCATCGCCAAGGCGGTCGGCGCGTCCGGCGACCCGCTCGAATTCCTGAACGGCATGCGCCCGCACGGCGAGATCAATCTGGTCGGCTATGAAGATCCGGCGTTCGAAGGCCTGATGCACACGGCCGAGGACGAGCCGGTCATGGCCGAGCGCAACGCGCTCCTGACCCGGGCCGAGCAATTGCTGCTCGACGCCGTGCCGATCATTCCGATCGACACACCGGTCGAACGCGCCCTGGTCGCCCCGCGCGTCCATGGCTGGCAGGAGAACGCATTCGCATTCCACCCGTCACGGTTCCTGTCGATCGGGCCGTGAGGCGCCCAGCGGCGGCGATGCGGGACGACCCATCATGGTTGGCGAACGGAATTGCGCCGGCCGGGCCGATCGCCCACGCCGACCTGCGCGACCGAGAGTCGCGCCGCCAGCTTGTCCGCTGCCGAACCCCTGATCTTTGATGCGTACCAAATACGTTACATCATATTCTAAATAATACTTTCGGATATCGGCCGATAGTTCCGCATAAAGACAATGTGTAATCTTAAATTTTATCGAATTATCGGAAATATAGTGACTAACATTTCCATATTCCCTCTTCCATTCCCGCACGAATCCGGATTACATCCGCCTGTACCGCAAAATTGGCGGACGAAGACTTTCTGTTTCTGAACACGTGCGACGAACTTTACCCCGAACCTTTTGACGCGAGCGGTCCTGGTCGACCGGTCACGGCGTCCGCGTTCGCGCTGGGCCGAGGTCCCGTCATTCAGAGGAAACAGCCATGACGACAAGAAATGCGAAGAGGCAGCGCCGGGTCGGCTTGTTGGGCGCCGTGGCGCTGGCCATCGTTGCCCACCCGGTAGCCGCGGCCGAGCCCGCAACCCCGCCAGCGACGATGACATTCCAGCATCCGGGCGTGCTCTTGAGCCTGAACCAGCTGAATTTCATGGCGAGCCAGGTCGCCGCCCAAGCCGAACCCTTCTATAGCGCCTATCTGAAGGCGCTCGCGGGGCCGTACGGCAAGCTCACCTATACGCTGCAGGGCCCGCCCACAGGCGGGGCGATCGCTTGCGGCTCCTACTCACACCCGGATCAGGGCTGCACCGCCGCCGACGATGACGGCACCGCCGCCTATACCCAGGCGCTGCTCTATTGGATCACCGGCAACCGCACCTATGCCCAGAACGCGATCAAGATCCTGAACGCCTATGCCAAGGTGACGAGCTACTCGCTCGCCAATGCGAAGCTTCAGGCGGCCTGGGACGGCTCCAAATGGCCGCGCGCGGCCGAGATCATCCGGGCGGCCAATGTCGGCTGGGCGCCCGCCGACATTGCCGCGTTCGGCGCCATGCTGACCAATGTCATCGTGCCCGAGATCAAAGACGGCAGTCCGGACAACGGCAATTGGGAATTGAGCATGATCGAGGCGATGATGGGCATCGCCGTGTTCACCGAGGATACCGATCTGTTCCAGCATGCCGTCGCGTTCTGGCAGCAGCGGGTGCCGGCCTATTTCTATTACTACCCGCTCGACGGCAACAAGCCGGTGCCGCCGCCGCGCGGCAAGCTCGACTGGCACGGCCAGAAGGTCTTCAACGCCAGCACCAACGGCATTCTCCAGGAAACCTGCCGCGATTTCGGCCATACCCAGTTCGGCATCGCCGCCACCATCAATGCCGCCGAAACCGCCGCGATCCAGGGCGTCGATCTCTATGGTTCCGAACAGGCGCGCATCGAGAGCGGGCTGGAATTCACGACCTATTATATCTCCGGCAAGCCGGTGCCGAGCACGATCTGCGGCGGCAAGCTCGACCTCAAGGACAAGTACCAGACCTTCGAGATCGCCTATAACGAGTATCACAACCGGCTGGGCAATTCCCTGCCGAACACGCTGGCCTGGATCAAGGCGTGGGTGCGCGCCACCACCGATTATTACAATGCCGGTGCCAACCACATGATCATCGAGGAAACCCTGACCCATGGCGGCAATGGGGGTTAGCGGCGGCGCGCCCTACCGCTTGTTCTCCACCGCGCACGCCAGATGATGCAGCACGATCCCGCTGGTGGTGGCGACATTCAGGCTGTCGAAGCCGCCGGCCATCGGGATCGAGACGGTCTTCGTCCGCGCCAACAAAGAGGCCGGCAATCCCGGCCCCTCCGTGCCGAACAAAGCAGCGACGCGCGGCGTTCGGGCGAGAGTTGAGAGCGGCGTCTCCCCCGCCGGACTGAGCGACAGGGTCTCAAAGCCGTGACGGCCCAGCAGATCGACCGCGTCCTCGCCCGGCGCTAACCGGGCGAACGGCACGATCAGGCTGGCGCCGACCGAGACGCGGATCGCCTTGCGGTAATGCGGGTCGCAGCATTGCCCGTCGAGGATGACCGCGTCGGCGCCGAAGGCAGCGGCGTTGCGGAAGATGCCGCCGATATTGTCATGGTTGGCGATGCCGAACAGCACCAGCACCAGCGCCCGAGGCCCCATCTGGGTCAGCAGTTCGTCGGCCGTGGGCGCCGGCGAGCGGCGGCCGATCGCGAGAATGCCGCGATGCATGGGAAAGCCCGCGATGCCGTCGAACACGGCCTGGGACGCGCGATAGAGCGGGATATCGCCGGGCAGGCCGGCCAGCAGGGGCCGGAGCCCGTCGGCGCGCTTGTCGACCACCAGCAGGGACGCCATGCGGTGCCGGGCGCTCGCCACCAGCACCTTCAGCACGACTTCGCCCTCGGCGATGAAATGCCCGTCGCGGCCGACCAGATCGCGCTCGCGGATATCGCGATAGGCCGCGATGCGTGGATCGTCCGGGTCGTCGATCGGTATGAAGCTGGTCACGCCGAATTTCTAGCCGACCCGCGGGCCGGCGCGCGACTTATTTCGGTCTGATTATTTCGGTGCAGGCGCCTGGACACCGCCGGCAAGCAGCGTGATCGCTTCCTTGCTGAGGTCGATGTGATCCTTGATCGTGCGCTCGCCGATGGTGGTGTGCAGCAACGCGTTCTGCGTCCCGACGGCGGTGGATGCCGTGAGCGGAGAGGACGAACCCAAGGAGGCGAGCGGAGAAATGGACATCTGACGGCACCTTTAAGGGCGACGGGTTGCGGCACTTGGTACCGCCCGTTCGACAAGGCCTCACTATTGCATAGTGGGGTACGCCGCGCGAGCGGAGAATCCACGGCATTTTAGGAGCATTGTTCCATGAAACGCGCCGATCTGACCGAGAAAATCCTGGATATCAAGCGCGACCGCGGTCTCAGCTGGGCCGCGATCGCCGACGCGATCGGCGGCACGTCGCCGATCCTGATCACGGCCGCGTGCCTGGGGCAGATGAAGCTGACCAAACCACAGGCAGCCCGCGCCGCCGAACTGTTCGGCCTCACGGAAAGCGAGGCGAAACTGCTGAACGAACCGCCCTATCGCGGCTCGATCCCCGCGATGCCGCCGACCGATCCGCTGATCTATCGCTTCTACGAATTGATCATGGTCTATGGCACGACCTTCAAGGAACTGATCCAGGAGGAATTCGGCGACGGCATCATGTCGGCGATCGATTTCGACATGAAGATGGAGCGCGAACCCAATGCCAAGGGCGACCGGGTCAAGCTCAGCATGTCGGGCAAGTTCCTGCCCTACAAATATTACGGCAACGACGAAGACACGCCGGAATACGGCTTCAAGAATCCGTAGCGAGAAAGTCCTTCTCCGCCCATTGGGCGGAGAAGGAGAAAATCGACTACCGATACCGGAACGAGCCCTGGCCCATGGCCAGCAGCTTGCCGTCCTCGTCGCGGACCTCGGCGCGGGCGAAGAAGATCTTGCGACCACCGCCGCTGACGGTCGCAACCGTGGTCAGCCGGCCGGCGAGCGCCGGCGCCACGAAGCTGGTGGTGAGATCGAGCGTCACGCACAGGCGCGCGCCGTCCTGCGCCTCGCTCCAGGTGCCGGCATAGCCGCAGGCGACATCGAGCAGGGTCATCAGCACGCCGCCATGGACGACGCCGCTGCGATTCAGATGATCGCCGGTCACGTCGAGTTCGACCACGCAGCGCCCCTCCGACCAGTCGGTCAACCGAATGCCCAGCGCGTTGTTGAACGCCGACGGCCGGGCGACGATCGCCGCCTTGGTCTCATCCCTCATCTCGAATTCCGCTCCAGATCCATGCCGGCCGCATTCTGGCCCGGCTTGCGATGCGGACGCAAACATGCCGACACTATTGCGTCGAACTCGCCGCCGCGATCTGGCGATCGACGATCGCCTGATAGCGGCCATTGGCGCGGAGCAGGGCCAGCCCCTGGGCGAAATCCGCCATGATCTGCGGCCCTTGCGGGTTGCCGAGCGCGGTCAGCAGGAACAGGGGATTGTCGACAACCGGATGATCGCCCAGAAGCAGGGCCGGCCCGCCGTGCCATTCCGGCCGCACGATCGTGTTGAACAGCGGGATGGAATTGACCAACAGATCGACCCGGCCCGCGAGCAATTGGCGGGCACAGAGCGGCATCGTCGCCGGCTGGACCAGGCGCAGCAGGCCGGTATCGATCATCTGCTGCAGGGCTGTCGGCGGCGCATATCCCACCGGCTGGCACAAGGTCAGGCCGATCAGGCTGTCCGGCCCGCTATAGGAATGCATCCGGTCGGCACGGAATACCGGCCAGATCTCGATATCGTAGAGCGGTGCGGAAAACAGCATCGCGCGCCGGCGGCTGGGCGTATCGACATAGGGAAACGTCGCATCGAACTGGCCGTCGAGCACGGCCTGATAGCCGCGCTTCCACGGCAGGAACTCGATCGGCTCGAGCGGACGGCCTGCCGCCTCGAACGCGGCCAGGACCAGCTCGGTCGCCATGCCGCCGTGCGGCAGATCCGGTCCGGCATAGGGCGGGTAATCGGCGCCGGTGACCAGGCGCAGGCCGACAGCATTCGCGGGCGCCGCCGCGAGCAGAGCCAGCACCGGCAACAGCAGCCGGATCGCCAGACGCCCCATCCCCCGCATGCCGGTCCTCCGCCCGCAGGACGTTTCGATCCTCAAGACCTAATGGACGGATGTGACCAATCCGTTGATAAATTCCCGTGCGGACAACACCGATCCGATGGGGAGACACGTCATGCCGGTCGAACGGTTCGAGTTTCCGAGCGCCGAGGGCCATCCGCTGGCCGCACGCCTGGACCTGCCGGACGGGCCCGCGCGCGCCTATGCGCTGTTTGCCCACTGCTTCACCTGCGGCAAGGACATCCATGTGGCGGCGCGCATCGCGGCCGCCCTCGCCCAGCGCGGCATCGCCACCGTGCGCTTCGATTTCACCGGCCTGGGCGGCAGCGGCGGCGACTTCGCCAATAGCGATTTCAGCTCCAACATCGCCGACCTCAAGGCGGCCCTCGCCCATATGCGGGCCCGGGGCCGGCCGGCCAGCCTGATCATCGGTCATAGCCTGGGCGGGGCCGCCGTCCTGGCGGTCGCGGGCGAAGCGCCGGAGATCCGCGCCGTGGCCGTGATCGGGGCACCGTTCGACGTCGCCCATATCGTCGACCAGTTCGCCGACAGGCTGGGCGAGATCGAGGCCGCGGGCGAGGCGACCGTCAATCTGGCCGGCCGGCCCTTCACTATCCGGCGCAGCTTCATCGAAGATGCCCGCGCCCAGGACCAGAAACAGCGCATCGCCCATCTGGGCCGGCCGCTGATGGTGCTGCATTCGCCGATCGACCAGGTCGTCGGCGTCGAGAACGCGCGCGAGATCTTCACGGCCGCACGTCACCCGAAGAGCTTCGTCTCGCTCGACCAGGCCGACCATCTGCTGACCCGGCCGGAGGATGCGCGCTATGTGGCATCCCTGATCGCCGAATGGTCGGCGCGCTACCTGCCCGAGGCCACGCCCAGCGCGGCGAGCCAACCGGCCGAGCCCGGGCTGGTCGTGGTCGAGGAGACCGGCCAGGGTACGCTCGAACAGCGCATCGTCGCCGGCTCCCACCGCTATCTCGCCGACGAGCCGGTCGCGGTCGGCGGCGGCGATGCCGGGCCCGGACCCTATGATTTCCTGCTGTCGGCGCTCGGGTCCTGCACCTCGATGACGCTTCGGATGTATGCTGAGCGCAAGAAATTGCCGCTGAAACATATCCGCGTGGCGCTGCGCCACCGCCGCATCCATCTCGAAGATTGCGCCGGCTGCGACACCCAGGACAGGCGGCTGGAAGTGATCGACCGCGAGATCACGCTCATCGGCGACCTCGACGCCGCCACCCGCGCCCGCCTGATGGAAATCGCCGACAAATGCCCGGTCCATCGCACGCTGACCTCGAAGCTGGAGATCCGCACGATGGCGGTACCGTGAGCTTCCCCACGCTCGAAACCCGCCGCCTGATCCTGCGGCCGCTGGTGATCGAAGATGCGGTCACGACCCAGCGCCTGTTTCCCCATTGGGAGATCGTGCGCTTCACCAACGGCATCGTGCCCTGGCCCTATCCGGACGACGGCGCCGAGAGCTTCTATCGCGAGGTGGCCCTGCCGGCGATGGCGGCCGGGACGCAATGGAGCTGGTCGTTGCGCCTCAAACCCTCCGACGAGATGATCGGCGCCATCACCCTGCGCCGCGGCGATAGCGACAATCGCGGCTTCTGGCTGGGCCTGCCCTGGCACCGCCAGGGCCTGATGACCGAGGCCAGCGACGTGGTCACCGACTATTGGTTCGACGTGCTGGGCGAACCGGTCCTGCGCGTGCCCAAGGCGGCTGCCAATATCGCCTCGCGCCGGATCTCGGAACGCAGCGGCATGCGGGTGGTCGCGACCGAAACCCGGAATTTCGTGTCAGGTCCGCAGCCGGCCGAAATCTGGGAAATCACCGCCGAAGAATGGCGGCGGTACCGGGCCGGTTGACATGGCCGACGACCTGCGCGATTGGCTGTCGTTCATGGCACGCCCGCCTGCGGCCTCCCGCCGCCGCGCCGGCAGCGCCGAGTTCGCTAAACCTGTTCGCTCACCCCATCGGTAGGACCCCAGCATGAGCATTCGCGTCGGCATTGTCGGGATCAGCGGTTTCGGCGGCGGCGAGGCGATGCGCCTGGTCGCGAGCCACCCGTCGTTCGAGCTCGTCTACGCCGCGGGCGAGGGCAGCGCCGGCAGCCGGCTGGTGGACCGCTTCCCCGGTGTGCCGGCCAAGCTGGCCGAGCTGGTGATCGAGAAGTGGGACCCCGCGACCCTGCCGCAGCTCGACCTGCTGTTCGCGTCGCTGCCTACGGGCGCCTCGGCCGAGGCGCTGGCGCGCGTCCCCAGAGAGGTGAAGATCGTCGATATCGGCGGCGACCACCGCTACGTCGAGGGTTGGGCCTACGGCCTGGCCGACGTCTGGCCCGCCCGGATCGAGGGCCAGAGCCGCGTTGCCAACCCCGGCTGCTTCCCCGCTGCGACGCTGAACGCGCTGGCGCCGTTGCTGGTCAACGAGCTGATCGAGCCGGGCAACATCGTGATCGACGTCAAGACCGGCATCTCCGGTGCCGGCCGGGGCGGCGGCGACAGCAAGTTCGGCTATGCCGAGAGCAACGAGAACCTGGCGCCCTACGGTCTGCTGAAGCACGTCCACATGCCCGAGATTGCCAAGACGATCGAGCGGCTGAGCGGCGGCAGTGCCGCCGGGCTGGTGTTCACGCCACATTTGGTGCCGATGACCCGCGGCGTCCTCGCCACCATTTACTGCCGCGGCAGCGCCACCACGGACCAGTGCCTGGACGCGGCCCGGCGCTTCTACGCCGGGCGGGCATTCGTCCGCGTGACCGACAAGCCGCCGCAGACCAAATGGGCGACCGGCTCGAACCTGGCGTTCGTCAGCTATGCGGCCGATCCGGAGCGCAACCTGGTGATTGCGATGGGCGTGGTCGACAATCTCGGCAAGGGAGCGGCCGGCCAGGCGGTGCAGAATGCCAACCTGATCTGCGGCCTGCCGGAAACCGCAGGGCTGGACGGCGCACCTGTTTGGCCGTGATCTTTTGCCAATCCGTGTTGTCCGTCGTTTGCATGTCCGACGGTGCAATCGACCCCATTTCACCGACTGAACCGACCCGGGTTACGAGGAGGCTGGTTGGCTTCAGTCAGGCCGGCACGGATTTGATTGTGCGGGTGGATTGTTGCGGCCTTTGAGGGCTTCGTTACA
>Ga0302311_10002568_pt1 | contig 20519 bp, 16 predicted proteins | sample III_Palsa_N1_3_FD_200449 | JGI IMG/M metagenome (GOLD analysis project Ga0302311, IMG submission 200449) | Peat permafrost microbial communities from Stordalen Mire near Abisko, Sweden - III_Palsa_N1_3 | ecosystem: Environmental > Terrestrial > Soil > Palsa > Peat permafrost | place: Sweden... | reverse complement strand
CCACGCGAAGCTACTGCGGGGCCGTGCCATCGTTTCGGACAGCGAATTGGCGTTCGCGGTTGAGGCGAGCGGAATGGCCAGCGACCTCAAGGTCGGCCCCGTCCCGCTCATCAAGGGGAAAGAGACGCAGCACATACTGGTCATGGGCACCGTCGGCAGCGGCAAGACCCAAACCACCTTCGATGCCTTGCGGCACGGCCGCAATTGCGGGGAATGACCGTCGATCATCAACCGCATACGCTATTTGGCCCCCAGGCGGAGCGGCAATTGGGCCAGACCGCGCAATCCGGGGTTTAGCCGCAGCGCCGCGGCACCGGCGGGTTCCAGAATGGTCACTTTCTCGGCCAAGGTCCGAAAGAACACTTCACCCTCAAGACGCGCGAGGGTCTGCGCCACACAGCCGTGCACGCCGGTACCATAGCCAAGATGCCCCGCCGGGCGGCGCAGAATGTCGAAGCGGTCGGGGTCTTCCCAGCGATCCGAGTCGCGCCCGGCCGAACCCACAAACACTAGCACTTTCTCATGCTTGCCGATGGTGACCCCGGCGAGTTCAACCTCGCGCAATGTAGTGCGGAACAGGCTTTGGCTCGAGGCATCATAACGGGTGGCTTCTTCGAACGCAGCCCGCGCCAGGCTGGGATCTTCGCGCAGCAGACGCCATTGATCGGGGTGCTCGGCCAGACAGCGCAACGTGAGGCCGATGGAATCGATGGTAGTGTCGACACCCGCCGACAGCAGCGACCGCACCAGCAAGCCGGCTTCGGTTTCGGTGATCTCGCCGGCGTCCGCGGCAGCGTAGATGCCGGCACCCAAACCATCGGGCGCTAGCGCCTCCCGTTGGCAATGTGCGGTGATCCAGGTGACCGCTGGCTCGGATCGTTTCATCAGCTCTTCCAGCCATGGCGTGCTGGGGCCGAACGCGCCGAACACCATCGCGCCATAAGTAAGCAGATGGTCTCGGCCTTGTTTGGCCATCCCAACCTCATCGGGAAATACCGCGAGCGGAAACGGCTGAACCAAATGCTCGATCGCCTCGAAGCTGCCGAGTTCGACGGCATGATCGACAAGTTCGGTGGCGACCCGCTCGAATTGCGGGCGCATCTTGCGCACCGCGGCGGGCGACAGCACCCGGATCAGGATGGCACGGGCACGGTCGTGTTCGGGCGGATCGACTTCCAGGATGATGCTGGGCTGCCGCCAAGGTGGCGTTTTGAAAAAATTGGCGAGACCGCCGCCGCCTTTATTGCTGAACACTTGCCAATCGGTGAGGACATGCTGGGCCTCCTGATGGCGGGTGACCGCCCAGATGTTGTAGCGCTCCAGCCGCACCACCGGGCCCAGCGCACGCAATTGGGCGTAATGGATGAATGGATCGGCGCGGAATTCCGCGGCGAAGGGGTCTAGGTCGGAGGATGGCGGGAGCGAAGGAATGGGAGAGCGCCGATCTTGAAAGGGAGAAAAAGAAAGAGTCTTCTTTTTGTGAACAAAAAGAAGCAAAAAAACTTTATCACATTGGTACTGTGCGCATGGTCATTCGATCATTTCGTACCGGTCCAATGTGACAAAAATTTTTTGGTTCTTTTTTTCAAAAAAGAACACTTTCTTGCTATTCCTATTCATACCACGCCGGCGCCAGCCTGATCCGCTGGATCGCCACCGGGTCGTGCAACAATATCATCTGACCTTGGCGCTCCCGGGCGATTTGCTTCAGTCGCCGGATCGACGCCAACGCCGCAGTCTCGTCACAGCATTCACCGGGCGGGACTTCATCGTCGAAATTCTCCTGCAAATCGCCGGCGTCGAATGGCAATACGATGGTGCCGGCGCAGGATAATTCCACGACGGCGGATTGATGGCCTTCGGTGTGTCCGCGGGTGTGGAGCAAGGTGAGGCCCGGGCAGGCCTCCCAATCGCCGTCTTTGAGGCGCCAATCCAATTTTGGATCCGTGTAATCATCCTTGAAATAGGCCCACCCCGCGGCGGCACTGAATCCGTGAGCATGCTCGGCCTGCTGGAGGTGGATCGGAGCGTGAGCGAAATGCCGCAGATGGCCGGTGTGATCGAGGTGCAAATGCGAGATGATCACATGTTTCACGTCAGAATAGCCGATGCCGATTTCCGCGAACTGCCGCGCCAGATCGTGAGATTCGCGTACCACCGGTGCCATCATGCCACAATCGGTGAAATGCCGCTGCAACCGCGCCGGGTCGCGCAGCCGTTCGGTGTCGACGCCGGTATCCAGCAAGATCCAGCCTTGTGCCGTATCCAGCAGATAGGCACAGATTGGCAAGCTTAGGATGAAGCGATCGCCCCGCCCGCGCGTGGAGATCGGCTTGGGCACGAATTCATAGCCGCACAACAGCACATACAGGCGGCGGACGCTGGTCATGTCATAAAAGCTGCCTTTGCAGCGCTTGAGCTTCTGCAAGCAGGCGCGGCAGGAAGCGGCTGCGCATCTGCTCGCCACCCGCCCGCCCCACCGGCATGCCGGTGTTCAACGCATAAACCACCTGCCCGCTCAGGCGACGCACCGGCACAGCGAGCGAACTGAAGCCGGCTTCGGCTTCTTCCTCGGCGATGGCGAAGCCTTCGTGTTCGACTTGCACCAAAATGCGCCGCAACGCCGGCTTGCTGGTGACCGATCGCGGCGTCACGGCGCGCGGATTGAGACGCTCCAGAAACTGTTCGCGCACCGGTACCGCCAGGCCCGCCAGCAAGACCCGCCCGACCGCGCTGCAATAGGCGGGCAGCCGCAACCCGATGCCGGTGGCTTCCATATACATGCGCCGTGGCGTGGCATAGGCGATCATCACCGCGTCTTCACCGTCGAGCACCGCCACCGAGAAGGTTTCACCGTACTCGGCGGCCAGAATGTCGCAAACCGGCTGCAAAACCGTGGGGGCGGCGCTGGCCCCGATGTAGGCACCGGCCAGTTGCAACACGCGTGGCGTCAACCGAAACATGCGGCCGTCCTCTTCGGCGTAGCCCAGATGAACCAACGTCAGCAACGAGCGCCGGACCGTGGCGCGCGGCAATCCCACCCGGCGCGCCACGTCGCTCAAGGTCAGCGCGCAGGCTTCTGAGCCGAACGAAGTGATGATCTCCAAACCTCGCGCAAGCGCTTCGGAGAAATCCCCCCCCAACGGATTGGCGGCGCGCGCCAGCGCATCTTCGGCGCGTAATTTTGCCATGGCGACTCGTTCGCTCCCTCTGATACCACGGCGATGTTAGTATTGCCGATCGGGCAGATGCACCACCAATCCGTGCAATGTCTCGGTCAACAGGATCTGGCAGCTAAGGCGGCTTTCGGGCCGCAACTCGGCTGCCACCGCTTCCAACATTTCCCGTTCGGCGGCGGACGGCGGCGGCACCCGGACAACATCGGCAGGCGCCAGGTAGACATGACAAGTTCCGCACGCACAGGCGCCGCCGCATTCCGCATCGATGCCAGGAACATTTTGCGTAATGGCAGCGCGCATCACGGAATAGCCGGCAGGGACGTCGACGTCCCGCCGCCGCCCGTCGTTCAGAACAAAACTAATTCGCGGCATAGCGGCCTCCCGACCCGCATCGACCTTGCTGCGAAGTTGCCACACCGGCTGGCTTGCAACAAGCCATCATGTTCGATATTCGGCATTTTGTGCGTTAATCAAACTCCGCCGCATCATCGAGACCATCAGCCAGGAATGGTTCGTGTTAAGTACGCCTGCAGCATGAATGGGAAGCACCGGTCCATGGCAGCATTCTAACCAATTTCGTCCAGAATTTTCCGGTCCATCATTCGGCCCATCAGATGCAAGCGATCATGAAACGGCAGCGCTCCGGGGGTCATCGCACTGGCAGAAATATGCAGCACGGTGGTCTCCTCCGACACAAACGCCGGCCAATGCGGTACTCCCGCGCCATTTGGATTGCCTGTGGCGGCGAACCGGCACCAGCACGCCTGGAGCGTGCGAGACAAGTTCCAGTCCGCATCGGTGATCATCCAGCCAGTGGCATCAAGATTGCCGAACACATAGGCGATTTCCGCACCGTGAAAGGCCCCCAGCGTCGCAGCAGTACCTTCATCATACGCACGCCCGGCAGGAAGCGGTGGTGCGTGCTCGAAATGATACAGATAGGCCGGTGCTTTGCCGTGCCTGGTCTGCATTGCGGCCAACGCGGCGCTGTTCCAGTTGAACACCACATCGCCAAACAACTCGTGGCCTTGCTTCGTAGCGTCGGCTGCACTGGCAACGGGGTATAGCGGCGTGGCGGCCGCAGCGCCCTTGCCATACCATTGCCGCAACGCCGCCGCGAAACCGCTGGCTGTGCCATTACCCATCGGCGAAAACACGTTGCCCTCGCCATGGTTGAAACCGGCGATCAGCGGCACATCATGGCCGCGGCCTTGCTGCATCATCCGGTAAGGATGATCGGGCAGGAACCAGCCATCGATCGCGGCATCGAACCGCCAAGCCTTGCTGTTGGCCTCGACCAGCGGCGCCGGCGGCATCGCCCGCAGGGCCGCCAGATCGGCGGCCCCGACCTCGGACTGGAATTGCAGTCCGGACGCCTCCATGGGCCGTAACTCGCGCAACAATATATAACTGGAGGGAGTGGCCATCGGCGCGCCGCTTTCCGCAATGGCGCGGTGAAACAGGCCTTTCGATTGCGGCAGGACCAGATGATGCCCGACGCTGAAGGCCCCAGCCGACTGGCCAAAGATCGTTACATTATGAGGATCTCCGCCAAATGCGACGATGTTGCGCTGAACCCACCGCAGCGCCGCCACCTGATCCATCAGCCCATAATTACCAGATACGCCATGCGGCGATTCGGCGCTCAGCGTCGGATGCGCGAAAAATCCAAATATCCCGACCCGGTAATTGAGCGAGACCAGCACCACGCCTGAGGCGGCAAGCGCCGCGCCATCATAGAGCGGGTCATCAGTGGTACCGCTGACAAAGGCGCCGCCATAGATCCACACCATGACCGGGCGCGGTTGCGCGGCCGGGCGATCAGGTGCCCAAACGTTGATGGTCAGGCAATCCTCGTCCATCTCCAGCGCGTGATGAAAATAAAGCGATGTCGGGGATTGCGGAGTTGCCCAGGGGCTCTTGGAAAATCTGTCCGCGTGACGCATACCGGTCCAGGGCACCAAGGGCTGCGGCGGCTTCCAGCGCAGCGGACCAATCGGTGGCGCGGCATAGGGGATTCCAAGCCATGCCGAAACCCCGGTGATTTTGCTGCGAGTGCCGGTTACCCACCCGCCGGTCACCGCGATCGGCGTCTCGAACGGCAACGGCGCAGCACGGCCGGACGCGCCAGACATTATTCCACCGGCGATCGCGGTGCCGACAAATTTGCGGCGCGGCAAGCCTGGGGAAGTTGGCATTCACGTTCTCCTGCGCTCAAGTTTGCTGCTCTGGGCGGATATTCCGAATCATCGTTTGTGAAATCCACATGCCAAGGCAGAGGAAAGTCTTCTTTTTTGAAAAAAAGAAGCAAAAAACCTTTGTCAGTTCAGGATTTACGCGTACCAGTCTGCGGGCGACGGGCTCCGGGTGATTCGAACAAAAGTGTTTTGCTTCTTTTTTTCAAAAAAGATGCTTCCCTTCTCTGCAGGCTATCTTCGCGTTGCGGCCGGGGGCTCGATGCCTCCGGCCACGGCGCTCAGAATTTACGCGATACATCGACGCCGATGGTCATCGGCGCTTCAGAGGTTTCGTAGAACAACGATGAACCCGCGATGTCATGCGCGATGGATAGCGGAACCTCGTCGTTGGTGACATTGTTGATAAAAGCAGACGTATCCCAATTTCCAAACTCCATCCCTACACGCATCGACAGATAATCATTCGCCTTGGGAGCCTTGACTTCGGGATCGTAGCTGAAAGTGGCCGGATCAACCCCGGGAGTGCGGCTGTGGAATGCATCATCGATGCGATAGTAAGCCGCCCTGCCCAGAAATTCGAAGTCATACAACGCCCACGCCGACGCCGTCAGCGGCGGACCGCCGATCCGGTCGCCCTTGGCTGCCAGAATCACACCACTGCCTCCGTAGATGGTCTGATCATGCGTGGTGCTGTAATAGCCTGCGTTCACGCCAACCGAGAGCGCACTCGTCAGTAGCACCGACGCCGAAATGTCGCCACCAACGCTGGTAGCAGTACCCAGATTGGCCACATAGTCAAAGCCGCAACTGGGCAAACGGACATCCTGCTGAATGTTATTCCACTTCGTGTAATAGACACTGGAATCAAGACGCACCGACCCGCCAGCGAGATTGTCCTTGGCCCCCGCTTCGTAGCTCCAGAGCGAGTCCGGATTGTAGGTGCCGGGACTTTCCGTGAGACCGAGCGACTTCAGGTCTGCCGCACAAAAGGTTGCCGGCGCCGGCGCTTGCGCACCACCGGGACGGAAACCTTCGCCCGCTGTCGCATAGAGAAAGTTGTTCGGATCAAGCTGATAGGAAACTCCGAATTTCGGCAGAACCGGAGTTTCGTTCTGAGCGCCGTTGGTGACCGAGAGACTGCCACCGACCACAGGACCATCATACTCGTTGATATAATTAAAGTTATCGCGTGAAACGCGTACCCCCGCAGTCAGCTTCAACTTGCTGGTGAGGTTCAGATCGGTGTTGGCGTAGCCGGCGGTTTCCTCGTCGGTTGCCGTAAGCCACTCGGTGAAGCTGTATCTGCCGTAGAGCAATCCCGTGGTGTCGTCCGTGCCCGGCGTCGTCAGATTTTGTTCGCGCTGCGCATCGCGCGAGAAGAATATGCCTGTGGTCCAATCGACCAGCGCATCCTTGTCATTGGATTGCGCGCGGAATTCCTGCGTCACGTTTTGCTGCCGAACTGTCAGATACGCATCGGCGGCAGTTTCGGTTGCGGGGTCGAAGTAATAGGGGTTTCCCGTGAAGGAGGCGAGATAAGTGGTGTAATCCAGTGTCTGCCGCTGCAAGCGGCTGAAATACGACGTATCCGAGATCAGCGACACAGAGCCGAGATCATCCTGGATCTTCATCGCCGGCAAGGCAAATTCATCATGCGCAGGCTCCGCACTGCGCGCGCCGGTGTTGAAGTCATCGGCGTAGGGCTTGCTGAGCGAGCTCCAATATTCATCACGACCGTTGTCGTAGACATCCTGGTAATAGATCGACGGCGTAATGCTGAGAGTGGCGTAGGGAGCGTAGGTTACCGCCAGCTTAAACGCACCCGAATTCTCGTAATTGGCATTATGCTGGATCACCGCACCGGTTGTGGGATTTACCCGGTTGATGTAGCCGCCCTGGGCACGGCCCCAGCCGCTAAACCGGAAGGCCAGCAAGCCGGGAATGAGCGGCGCGCCATAGGCGATGCCGGCTTCCTCGGTCGGCGCGCCATGCACGGTGTCGGCCAGTTCGCCGCGAATGTAGCCCGAAGCCTGGGTCAAATTCGGTTGCGGCGTTATAAAGCGAATAGCGCCACCTTCGGAACTCGCACCGAACAGCGTGCCTTGCGGACCGCGCAACACCTCGACGTGATCAAGATCGAAAATCTGCGGAAATTCGTTGCCGCCCCAGTAACCGATGTTGCGCACCTGAATCGGCGTGTCGTCAATATAGATCCCGGTGGTCGAGGCGCCCACATCCGATGCAATGCCGCGGATCGAGATATTGGTGCCATTGTTGCCGGCCACGCCGGTGGTGTGGGTGTATTGAATGTCGGGCGTGAACCTCGCCAGATCGTCGATCTTCCGGATGCTGCGAACATCCATCTGCTTTTGCGTGAGAGCGGTCACATTGATTGGCACCCGCGAGACGTTGACGCTGCGGCGGGTCGCGGTGACCATGATCTCTTCGGTGGAAGTGCCGCCGGAATTCTGGGCCACCGCCTGCGCGGCATTCAGCATCACCAGCGCCGCCACGCCCAGCAGCAACGCCGAGCGGCTCGAACAGAAACTGTCGCGCTTTCTCCCCCGCGGCGTCAATTTCCGTCCCCGTTCGCCAGGTGATCCAACATTCATCTGATCCACCGCCGTCTCATTCGTTAGCGTTTGCATCACAACCCCCTATGCGTACCACGCGATCGACATCAGCACCGTTTGCCCCACCCATATGTGCGATTACCGCACAGTTTAGTGATTTTACGAACACTCTCGCTTCAGAGCAAACCTCGTGCCAAATCTCCGGAACCACCCGCGAAATGCCGGGATATTTTCAAGTTTGCCCGTGGGCAACGAAATTGCCCGGGCGAGCGCGAGCAAAACCCTTACTGCCCCGAACAATCCTAGGCAATTATTCGTGGTAAATTATTTCGTCCACCAAGACATCGGTCAATTTCCGGCTGGCGTCCATTTCCGCGCCAAACCGCAAAGCTTCCTGCTCATATTGCGGGCAGATGACTTTGTGTGGAAGGCGACTGCACGAAATTAGCGCATGTATCCGATCGCCGAGTCATCGCTTTCGTTGCCAATGCGGTGCCCTGCGCAAGGCGCGCATGCCGGGTCCTGATTGATCGAGCAAGTCTGCGATCATCATGGTTCAACAAGCAGCATGTCCGGCGCACCATCGTTCGGATGGCATCGGTGATGGATATTCAAGGTTGAATCGGTTAAAGTTTTTTTTGCTTCTTTTTGTTCACAAAAAGAGGTCTTCCCTGACCTTCCATGCCGAAGGGCTAATCCCGTCCGTCAGAGTTCGGTCTCGATCCACACTGCTTTGCTGGTAAGGTAGGCATCCAGTTGTTCAGTACCAGATTCCTTGCCATAGCCGCTCATTTTTACGCCACCGAACGGCATGGCGGGGTCCAGCATATTGTAGCAATTCACCCAGACGTTGCCGCTTTTGAGCCCCGCGGCAAATCTGTGCGCGCGGCCCAGATCATTGGTCCACAGGCCGGCGCCAAGACCATAGATGCTGTTGTTGGCGCGCGCGAGCACTTCCGCTTCGCTGTCAAACGGCATGGCGGCCAGCACTGGTCCGAATATTTCTTCGCGCGCGATCGTCATATCGTCGGTCACGTCGGCGCACACGGTCGGGGCCAGGAAGTAGCCATCGTCGAGCCCGCGGTCTCGCACGCGCTCGCCGCCGGTGACAAAATTTGCCCCCTGGTCGCGCGCGCTGGCGATGTAGGCCTCGACCCGCGCCAATTGCTTGGCCGACACCAGCGGCCCCAATTCGGACGCCGGGTCCATGCCGCGCCCCAGCCGCAAACCGCACGCCAATTCGGCAACCTTCGCCACCACTTCCTGATAGACCGGCCGCTGCACCAGCAGTCTGGTGCCGGCGCTGCAAATTTGGCCGCAATTGGCGAACGCCCCGACCATCGCCGCCGGGATCGCGCGATCCAGATCGGCGTCGGCAAAAATGATGTGGGGCGACTTGCCGCCCAACTCCAGCGTGACGCGCTTCAAATTTCCCGCTGAAGCAGCCACGATCTTTTGGCCGGTCGCGTGCGATCCGGTGAACGAAATCTTGTCGACGCCGTGATGAGCTGACAGCGCCGCCCCGGTGCGCGGCCCGGCGCCGGTCACCACATTGATCACGCCGGGCGGAATGCCGGCTTCCAACGCCAATTCGGCAAAACGCAGCGGCGTTAGCGCGGCTTCCTCGGCGGGCTTCAGCACCATCGTGCAGCCGGTGGCAAGCACAGGTCCGGCTTTCCAGATCGCCGCCCATAACGGGCCGTTCCAGGGAATGATCGCGCCCACCACTCCAACCGGTTCGCGCAGGGTGCAGGAAAAAATCTCGCCCGGTGCGGAATTGCGCACCGTCTGGCCGTATAGCGCGGTAGCCATGCCGGCGTAATAACGCAGCAGCCCGACCAGCAGCCCGCCGAGATTGCGTCCGCGGGCGATCGGCGCTCCCATGTCGGTGGTATCGAGTACGGCCAATTCTTCGAAGTTCCGCTCCACCAGATCGGCCAGCCGCAACAGCAGCCGCTGCCGTTCGACCGGCTTTACCCGCGACCACGCACCTTCGAACGCATCTCTCGCCGCCGCCACCGCCAAGTCGATGTCTTCCTCGGTGCCATCAGCGATTTCCGCGATCGGTTGGCCGGTGGAAGGATCGATGCTGACGAACCAGCCGCCGCCGGTTGCCTCGCGCCATTGCTCGCCGATCAGCATTTTCTTGCGGGGAATCGTCATCATGGCATCCTTGGTCAGCGGTTTTTATAAAAAATCAAATAGTTACAAAGAAAGCGGAAGTCTTCTTTTTTGAAAAAAAGAAGCAAAAAACTTTTGTCAGTTTGGGCCGCCGCGTGAGCGGCGAGTTCCCGCCAGCCCAAACTGATAAAGTTTTTTTGCTTCTTTTTGTTCACAAAAAGAAGATTCTTCCTTTCTCCTAACCCATTTTCAAACGCGCAAACCCATCCGACAGATCGGCAATCAGATCCTCCGCATCTTCCAAGCCCGCGTGCAGCCGCAAGCTGGGCCCCGGTTCGGTCCACGGGCGGGCCGAGCGTAGCGTCGCGGGATAGGTCGGCACCGCCAGGCTTTCGAACCCGCCCCAGGAATAACCGAGCTTGAACAAGCGCATATGGTCCAGCATGGCGGCAAATTGGGTCGTGCTGCACGGGTGCAACACCACGCCGAACAAACCCGAGGCGCCGTGAAAATCGCGCCGCCACAACTCATGCCCAGGATCATCTGGCAAAGCCGGATACATCACCCGCGCCACTTCCGGCCGGGTTTGCAGCCATTGCGCCAGCCTGGTCGCGGTCTCTTGATGGCGCCTCATGCGCAGCGCCAGGGTGCGCATGCCGCGCAGCGCCATGTAAACATCGTCGGGGCCACCACAATAGCCGGCCCCGGACGCGGTTTTCTTCACCGGCACGAACGCACCTTCGGTGCATACCGCGACCCCCAGCATCAAGTCGGAATGGCCCGATATGTATTTGGTCGCAGCGTGGATCGAAACGTCGCAACCGTGTTTGAGCGGCTGGAAAAACAGCGGCGTCGCCCAGGTATTATCCATTATGCAGCGGATCCCGCGCGCCCGGCACGCGGTTGCGATCGCCGGTACATCGGGAATTTCGAAGGTGAGTGAACACGGGCTTTCCAGATAGACCACACGGGTGTTGGGGCGAAACCGTGCGATCAGATCGGCGCCGAGCAGCGCATCGAAAAATTCCACGTCGACGCCGAATTTCGCCAAGGTCTCCGCGGCAAAGGCCCGAGCCGGGCCGTAGACGCTGTCCACCATCAGCAGATGGTCGCCAGCAGATAGAAACGCCATCAAGCTCGCCGCGATCGCGCCCAATCCGCACGAGGTCACCACCGCGCGATAGCCGCCCTCGAGTTCGGTCATCGCCTCTTCCAGCGCCCGGGTGGTCGGGGTGCCCTCGCGGCCATAGGTGAAGCCAACGAATTCGCCGCTCGCGCGATCGCGGCGGGTATCGAGCAAGTCGGCCACCGAGTCGAACAGCACCGTCGAGGCGTGGTAGACCGGCGGGTTGACGATGCCGTGATTGGCCTCGGGATGCCGCCCCGCATGCACGATCCTGGTGTCGCGGTGCTCGGCGCGAACACCAATGTCCGGTGCGCCAATCTCCCGCGCATCGAGCTTAAGCATGACTGCCCCCATCCACGTTGATCTCCTGTCCGGTGACGTTGCGCGCGCCTTGGCCCGCCAGAAATACCACCGCCGCAGCGATATCATCTGCCGAGGACAGACGGCCCAGCGCGGTATCAGCCAGAAACCGCCGCTCCACATCTTCGGGCGTGATGCCGTCGCGTACCGCGGCTACGTTGAATTGCGCGCGCAGCCGGGGACCATCGACTCCGCCGGGTGAAACAATGTTGGCGCAAATGTCGTATGGCCCCATTTCCAGAGCGACCGACTTGATCAGACCGCGCAACGCCCATTTCGATGCCGAATAGAGCGCAAACAACGGCACGCCCTTGTTGCCATAGGTGCCGCCGATCGCGATCACCCGCCCGGCGCGCCGCTCCATCATGCCGGGCAGCACGTGCTTCGCTGCCAGCAGCACGCCCAGCACGTTGACGTCGAACACCTGGTGAAACCCGGCGGCGTCGGCTGCCAGCACGCTCTGGCGCGGCGCGCCAACCCCTGCGGCGCACACCAGAATGTCGATCCGCCCGAAATGATCGGCGACCGCGGCGATCGCCAATGCCATGTCCGCTTCATCGGTTACGTCGGCCGCGACCGCCAAACTGTGTCGTCCCAGCGCCGCGATCTCGCCGGCCACCGCCTGGCCACGCGCACGGTCCCGCCCGAGCACCGCGACATCGGCGCCTTCCCGCGCCAGCGCCAATGCCAATTCCCGTCCCAACCCGCGGGTGGCTCCGGTGACCAGGGCGATTTTGCCGGCGAGCGTCGCCATGTCAGCCATCCTCCCGCGCGGTGATTTTTTCGATCACCATGGTCGCGGTGAGGAACAGATACGACACCGAGGTGCCGACGATCACCAACGCCCACATGCGGGCGAAATCCTGGGTCGAAAACGCATCGATGATCTGCTCGCCCAGGCCGGGAGCGCCGGAAAGGAATTCGGCGAACATGGCGCATAGAATGGCGGAGCTGGCGGCGATGCGCAGGCCGGTGAACAGAAACGGCAGCGCCGAGGGCAGCCGCAGCAACCATAGCGTCTGCCAAAACCCCGCGCCACACACCAGCATCAGCTCCAGGCGCGAAGTGGTGGGCGCCCGCAGGCCTTTTTCCACTGCCAGCATGATCTGGAAAAACGTCAGAAACGCCACGATTGCGATCGAATTGCCGGCGCCGCGTCCCAGCAGTTCGATCAGCAGCGGCGCCACTGCGATCAGCGGCACGGTGCGCAGCACCAGCAGCAGCGGCATGAAGGCCTGTCGCACCGGCGCCAGCGCTACGAACAGCGCTGCGCCGGCCAGCGATATCACCGAACTGACCGCGAGCCCGGCCAGGGTGCACAAAATGGTGAAGCAGGTGCCGTGCGCGATGCTGCCGGCATTATCGGCCAGCGCCGCCAGGATCGCTGCGGGGCCCGGCATCAGATAGGGCGGAATCGCGAACAGCGTGATCGCGGCTTGCAACAGCGCCAGGGCCAGCGCCAGCACCAGGGCCAACCCGCCGGTCCGGCGAAGCAACAGCCGCAGCGGCGCGCTGAGCACCAACCGCGACGCGCTTGGCGGCGGATGCCCGGCTTGCACCGCCGCGGTCACTCGGCTTCCCCCGCCGGCCGGCCGCGCAGCGCAAAATATTCGATCAGCGCCACCACCCCATACAGCAGCGACGCCAGGGCACAGGTCACGCACACCGATCCCCACAATTGCAGGATTTCGAGGTTGAGCATCGCCCCGGTCATCAGCACGCCGAGCCCTTGCTCGGCGCCGGTCCATTCCCCCACCAGCGTGCCCAACACTGCCAAGGGGGCGGCGATCTTCAGACCGTGGAAAAAATAGGGCAGCGCCGCCGGGAAGGTGAGCTTGCGGAATTGCTGCCAGGACGAAGCCGCCAGTACCCGGAACAAGGCACGGGCGGCGTCAGAAGGGGCGTGCAGCCCGCGCAGCGCGGTGGCGAGCAGTGGAAACAGACAGATGATCATGGCCAGCGTTATCCGGGTGGGCAGCGCCACGCCCATCCAGATTGTCAACACCGGGGCGAGCGCGATGATCGGGATCGAGTCGATGCAGGACCCCAGCGACAGCACCGCCAGCTCCAACGAACGCACGTGATGCACGGTTAGGGCGGCCGCCAGCGCGATGCCGATCGCGAGCAGGTAGCCGCTGATCGCGGTGAGCGCGGTCGGGACCAGATGATACCAATAGATCGCCCGGTTGGTGACCAGTTCCACGGCGATGGCGGTCGGCGCCGGCACGGTGGCGGGCAGCATTCCGGCGCTGGCAGCGGATTGCCATAGCGCCAGCAACACCGCGAGCGTGGCGCTGGGCAGCACCCATGGCGCCGCCGCCTGCCAGCTCAGCCGGGACATCACCGCCTCAGCCATAGGCCAGCATCCCGGCCGGTTCGCCGAACAGACCACCCCGCACGCGGCTGACCAGGGCGCCAAAGGCGGGGTCGTTCATGGTGACGGTGTCCCGCGGGCGCGGCAGGCCGACTTCGATCTGGTCTACGATCCGACCCGGACGCGCCGCCAGCACGAACACAAAATCCGCCATGAACACCGCCTCCTGGATCGAGTGGGTCACCATCAGGGCGGTGGTGCCGGTGGCTTGCCAGATGCGCAGCAGTTCCAGGTTCATCTTGTGCCGGGTGATTTCGTCGAGCGCGCCGAACGGCTCGTCGAGCAGCAGCAGTTTTGGTGCCAGCACCAGCGCCCGTGCGATCGCGGCGCGCTGCTGCATCCCGCCCGACAATTGCGACGGCCTGGCGTCGGCGAACGCTTCCAGCCCGACCAGCTTGAGCAGATCCATCGGCGAATGGCCGGAACCCACACCGCGCTTGCCCGCCACTTCCAGCGGCAGGCGCACGTTTTCCAGCACGCTGCGCCAGGGCAACAGCGCAGGGTCCTGGAACACGAAGCCGATCCGGTGATCGCGGCGGCACTGGGCCGGCGGCTCGCCATCGATGGTGATGCTACCCTCGCTGGGGGCTGCGATGTCGGCGACCAGCCGCAACAAGGTCGATTTCCCACAGCCCGACGGGCCGATCAGCGCACCGAACTGGCCGGTCTCCAGCGAGAGCCCGACCTGGCGCAACGCCTCGACCGAGCCCTTGCCCAGTTCGAAACGCTTCGAAACTCCGGAGACCACCAAACGGCCCATCAGGCGCCCCTCTCAAACCAGTTCAAACCACGGTTCCGCCGTCCACGACAAGTTCCTGACCGGTGATGTTGCGCGCCCCCTCACTGAGCAAGAACAAGACCATCGCCACCACATCGGCGGGGTCGTTGGTGCGCCCCAGCGCAATTCCCATCGCGTCCGCGTAACGCTCGAGCACCAGCTGCTCGCTCACGCCTTCGCAGGCAGCGCGGGCGGTCCACCCGGCCCGCATCCGATCCACCGCGATCGCCCCCGGCGCCACCAAATTGACCGTGACGCCGAACGGTCCGGCTTCCAGCGCGGCCGATCTGGTCAAGCCGCGTAGCGCCCATTTCGAGGCGGAATAGCTCGCGCGTCCAACCCGGCCGCGCAAACCGTGGGTGCCGCCGATGTTCACCACCCGCCCGCCACCCGCTCGCTTCATCACCGGCAGCAGATGGCTCATGGTGAGAAACGCGCCGCGCAGATTGACCGCGATCACCTGGTCGAAATCATCCACCGCGATCTCGCCCACCGGCGGGCTCAGCGGCCCCGGTATGCCGGCGGCATTGATCAAAGCGTCGGCGCGCCCCCCGCTCCAGGCCAGGAAACTTTCGGTTGCTTGCGCGACCGCAGCTGCATCGCAGAGATCGCAGGTGAGCACCAGGCCATTGCCGCCGCTGGTCCTGACGCGTTCGGCGACCAATTCCAACGCCGGTGTCCGCCGGCCCAACAAACCCACATCGTAACCTGCCTCCGCAAGTGCAAACGCGATCTCCCGCCCGGTTCCCGCGCTTGCGCCCGTCACCAATGCGAAACCGTGCGGCACCGGCGGCGGTGAGGGAACTGTCCGCATCAACCGGCCATTTTGGCGGAAGCTGGCACGGCGGACACCGGGGCAAAAAAACGCGACTCCAGCCGCGCCTGGGTTTTATAGATCGAGCTGCCGGGCGCCGGGAACGGCAGCTTCACTTCGACCGGCTCCAGGCGTGCCTTGCTGGTCTCGGGCCCGGCGACGATGCGCGCGTTATATTCGCCCCATTCTACCGGGTAGAACAGCGGAAACGCGTCCGACGCCGCGTACTCGAGGAACAGAATTCGCCGCGCGCCGCCCGAGAGATTGGCCGCCGAACCATGCACGGTGAGCGGATGATGCAATGCCACCGTACCCGCCGGACCCAGCAATGGCACCGCGGAATTGAGATCAAGTCCCGCGGTGTCGCTTCTGATCGCGCCGACAAAGCCTTCGGCATCGTGATGTTCGAGCAACCCGAGCTTGTGGCTGTCCGGCACCACCAGCACCGGCCCGTTTTCCGGCGTGCATTCATCGATCATCATCGAGGCGACGATCGTCGCCATGTTGGTGTGGGGCGCGAAGGCCCAATCCTGATGCCATTCCAGCGGCGAGCCGGCGCGTGCGGTCTTCATGTTGATCTTGGTATGATTGAGCCGGATGTTGGCGCCGATCACCTGACCGATCACCGCCAACAGGCGCTGGTGGCGCGCCATCGCGTCGTAGAGCGGGTCCACCCGGTTCGGCTTCTTGATGCGCTGGATCAGCGGCTCGGCGGCGGTGTGACCTGGCTCGAAATCGAACACCGGGTTGGCGCCCTCGACGCCGAACGCCCCGGCGGCGACGCGATCGGTCACCTCGCGCAATGCGGCGGTTTCGTCGGCATCGAGAAATTGCGGCAGAATCACATAGCCATGTTCCAGATAAAATGCGATCGAGTCATCCAGATCCATCATCGGGTAGCACTCCTTAGTCGCGCCATCGTTCGGTTATCGCACATATGTTCAATATTATTGGCGGAGCGGTGGGAAAACGGCAAGGTTAATCGGGGTGATGCGCAGACGCGGAAACGGCAACACCTGCGAACAAGTGAAATCGATAGGGTAAGGTACAGGAAGAAGTCTTATTTTTTGAAAAAAAGAAGCAAAAAACTTTTATTCGCATGGGCCGGAGCGCACCGCCCGCGGGCCGGTATATGCAAATCCTAAATTGACAAAAGTTTTTTGCTTCTTTTTTTCAAACAAGAAGACTTCTTCCTGTACCTTACCCTATTGATTTCACTCACAATCATTCGGGACAAGACAAGGCCCGCTAAAACACCGAAAAATACTCCCGCTGTTCCCACTCGGTCACCTCCGTCATAAATCGCGCGATTTCCGCCCGTTTCAGTTTGATCCAGTAATCCACGAACGCCGCACCGAATGCCTGCTGGAACATTTCGCTCGCCGCCAGTGCATCAAGCGCGGTTTCGAGCGACCCGGGCAGCAAAGCCGCTTGATCGGAGTAGGCGAGGTCCGCCGATGCACCGGGATGCAATCCGCGATCGATCCCATCAAGCCCGGCGGCAATTTGGCTCGCCAGGTAGAGGTAGGGATTCGCCGCCGGCTCACCCACGCGATTTTCGATCCGGTCGCCGATCAACCGCACCATCACGCCGCGATTGTCACAGCCCCAATTGGCGCGCACCGGCGCATTGGAGAAAGCGCGGAACCGCCGGTAGGCGTTGATGGTGGGGTTGGCAAAGCTCGCAGCCGGAGCGGCATGTGCCAGCAGCCCGGCGAGCCAGCCCATGCCGAGTTCCGACAAAGGTTCGCGGCCCCCGCTCAGATCATGGAATAAATTAGCTCCGTCCGCGGCGGCGACAAGCGATTGATGCAGATGCCAACCGCTCGAGATCACGGCGGGAATGCGCGGACGGCACATGAAGGTGGCATGATAACCGTGCCGGCGCGCCACCTGCTTCACCGCCGAGCGCGCCAAAACCACCAGATCCGCTGCCGCGAGCCCACTCTGGGCACCAAAAGTCATCTCGCACTGACTTGGCCCGAATTCGATTTCCAGCGAGCGCAGCGGCAGGTCCAGCGCTTGGAGATTTTCACGCAGCAGGTCGAGGATCGGATCGATTTCGTCGTAGCGCTGCTCGGTGAGATATTGATAACCCTGGTTGACCAGCGCCACTTCCGGCGGCGTGCCGGGCTGGCCGGCATCCTCGGGGGCAAGCTTCGGGTCGACCAGCTTGAACAGGTGAAATTCCAGCTCGGCGCCAGCCTTGAACGCAAATCCTCGCGCGTCAAGCCGTTCTAATTGGCGCCGCAGCAGCCCGCGGGTGGAAAATTCCACCGCGGTGCCGTTGGGAAACCGCAAATCGCACAGCAACCAGCCGGTGTGCGGTGCCCACGGCAACACGTGGAAACTGGCGGGGTCGGGGATCATCAGCACGTCACCAGCGCCTTGCATCTCGGCAAGGCCCACGCCACCACCGGTGTCGTAGACGTCGAACACGGTCCGATGCGACAAATCCTTGAGCAGCAGCGAAGAGGGGCAACCGCAGCCTTCCGCCAGCACCCGCGGCAATTCCTCAACCATCACCGTCTTGCCCCGCAGCAGACCATGCTGGTCGGCGAAGGACAGGCGGACCACGCGCACGCCGCGAGCCTCTGCCTCGGCAATCAGGCTCGCGGTGGGATCTGCCATGGCTATGCGCGATCCCCCAACCAAGACACTTTGGCACGACGAGCTCGATCGAGGTCCTGCCAGGCTTGCTGCCAATTCGCGCTGGGTAGCAACGCATCGACCACGGCTGGGCCGGTCATGGCGGCTGCGATCGCCTGATCGGGCAGCAACGAGGGCCGCCGGCCTTCCTCGAGGTCGCGCAAATTTGCCAGCAGCAATCGCCGGTAATGGCTGATCGCGATGTCGGATTGCCCCAGATGCTCGCGCGTGCGGTCTTGGATCGGCCCCTGGCTTTCCACCGCCCATTGATCGTGCACGTTGATGTCGTGGCCCATGCCGGTGTAAGTCGACTGCGACTGTTCGGCGGCATCATAGCCGTAATCGTTGAATTTACCACGAATTGGCCGGTAGTCGGGCAAGGTGTAAAGCTCCAGCCGTTGCGCCCGCATGTGCTCCTGATCGACCGGCTCGCCGAAGCTGGTGAAGATCGCATACCAGTAGCACGAAGTGTCATCCACCGGCACATGCCATTGGGTGATGTTCATCTGCTCACTCATCGGAATGACGAACGCGTGCGGGAAGCACAAATTGGTGACCCGTACATGGGTGGTGGTTTGATCGATTTCGCGCCGGGCACTGATGCGCAAGCCGTAATTGGTCGGTTCGACCTCGATGCTGGGGCTTTCATATTCGCGCAAGATGCGCGTCATCGGAATATCGGTGCCCGCCGAAGCAGCGCGGAACTGCTTGCCATAAGCGTCGGAGGGATCTTCATCTTCGAAGAAACGGTGCAGGAACGAGGCGTGGGCGGGATCGATGCCGACCTCCAGCGCCTGCAGCCAGTTGCATTCGATCAGACCCTTGAATGCAAAACTATGCGTGCCGGGGGCGGTGAAACAATCGAAGGCCGGGAAGGGCGGCGGCTCCCCTGTGCCGAGGTAGGCAAACAGAATCCCGTTGCGCTCCGCCACAGGGTAGGAGGCCTGCCGGATGTGATCGCAGAGCTTGCTGCCCTTCGGTTCAGCCGGCGTTTGCAGACAGCTACCCGTCACGTCGAACAGCCAGCCGTGAAAGGCGCAGCGCAACCCGCCATCCTCCAGCCGGCCGAACGCGAGATCCGCGCCACGGTGCGGACAGGCGCGTTCGAGCAGCCCGAACCGCCCGCGAGGATCACGAAACAACACGAAATCCTCGCCCAGCAACCGCACCGGCTTCACCGGCCGCGCGGCGGGCAATTCCTCAACCAGCGCGCAGGGCTGCCAAAACTGGCGCATCAATTGGCCGCAAGCGGTGCCGGGCGAGATGCGGGTGATGAGCTCGTTCTGGCGGGCGCTGATCATTAAATCCTCTGTTTCGCCGTTTGGTCTAAAATTGTCCGATTATCGAACATATGTGCGATTATAGCCCGAGGCACGCACCAGAACAACCATTGATCGCACCCTGATTGACAAAGTTTTTTTTGCTTCTTTTTGGTCACGAAAAGAAGATTCTTCTTTTTGTGAACAAAAAGAAGCAAAAAAACTGTGTCAGTTATGATGTCAAATGGCAACGGCATTGATAATATCGGCGCAGGGCACCTTGTAGGCGGCTGATCCGTGCCGGGTTGGGCGGGGCCGTGCTGGCCTGGGCGAGCAATTGCCGCTGTAACGCCGGCAAATCCACGGTTTGGCACACAGCGTCACGCACCACCATGCTGCCACTGATCATCAAGCCACGCACAAAGCGTTTCGTCATCCGGGTCAACAGCAATTCCGTCAGATCCGCGGGCTCGCCCACACAATCCGCCGCCATCGCCGCGCGATCCAGCAGCAACACGTCAGCCGGCGCCCCGGGCGCGAGCACACCGCCGCCATCCTCGCCCAGCACGCTGCGGCGCCCCACCACACCGGCCGCGTCAAACGCCATCGCGGGATCGGCAGGCGCGATCCCACCCGCGCGGTAAAGATGCCAGACCAGACGCATTTCGCGCAGCATGTCTTCATCATCGTCGAGCGCCATGCCGTCCAAACCGACGCCGATCGGCAAGCCGGCGGCGGCAAACCGCTCTACCGGCGGCAAACCCGAGCGCAACCGCAAATTCGATGACACATTCACCGACAGACAGACGCCGCGTTCCGCCAGCAACGCGCACTCATCGGGACGGAGCCACACGCCGTGCGCCACCGTAAGACGCGGCGACAGCAGTCCGATCGTGTCCAGATGCCGGACCAACCCGCCCGGATAGGCGTGATCGGCCCATTGGCGCTGACGTTCGGTTTCGAACAGATGCAGATGGACGCGGCGACCGTCGCGCGCCGAAGCCTCGGCGACCGCCGCCATCGCGGCGTTGCTCACCCATTGCGGGCCGACCGGGCCATATTGCACCCGGAACAGGGGGTGCTCGAAC
>Ga0302311_10002566_pt1 | contig 20523 bp, 19 predicted proteins | sample III_Palsa_N1_3_FD_200449 | JGI IMG/M metagenome (GOLD analysis project Ga0302311, IMG submission 200449) | Peat permafrost microbial communities from Stordalen Mire near Abisko, Sweden - III_Palsa_N1_3 | ecosystem: Environmental > Terrestrial > Soil > Palsa > Peat permafrost | place: Sweden... | reverse complement strand
TTACAACATCTTCGATGCGTCGCTCCCGTTTGGTGGATACAAGGAATCCGGGTGGGGCCGCGAGATGGGTCACGAGGTCCTCAACAACTACCTCGAGACCAAGGCGGTCTGCATCTCGATCTGACCCCGTTATCAGGGGACTGCGAATACGGGCGGGTCCGACGGCCCGCCCGTATTCCGCTGCATCCTCGTTGCCTGGGTGCTGACCGTCCCCGCGACTGCCGCGATGGCTGCGGTGTGCGCGCTCATCGTCGGAGCGTTGTAGGGGCCGTTCCCGGATCTCCGAGTCAGGCGTGCGCCGGCTTCGGGGTTCCTTCCGGCGCCGTCTTCACCGGCGTCGACTCCATGATTGCGAGCAGCTGCACGAGCACCGGACGGAGGTCGGCGCGGATCGAGTACGTCGCGTCAGGGTCCTGACCGCTGACCACCACGACGCCCGTTGAGTCAAATCGATCCAGCTGATGGCGAACCTCGAAGGGCGAGAGCTTCGCTTTCGCAGCGAGCTCGTCCAGCTTCTGCGGTCGATCGAGCAGGTGGGTCACGATGCGCAGACGGTCGGGATCTCCGAGGGCATGGAGCAGGTCTCCCGTCGCAGTCAACTCGTCATCCGACCGCGTGACCAGCGAGCGCACGGCCTCGAGCGCGGCGCGAGGCCGGAGTGGCAGCTTGTGGCCGCTCGCGTAGGTGGTCTGGAGCAACACCTCGCCTGCCGTCGCCCCGGCGCTCCGCCTGGCAACGATCACGTAGAACGCACCGACAACCAGGAGCACCACCACCCCGTCGACCCAGCCGCTGCCGAATCCCACGCCAAGAAGCCGGCCGAGGGCCAGCAGGCCGGTGACGATGCTCGCCACGACACCGATGTCGAGCAACGCGGCGAGAAGCACCCGGACCCAGCGGGGAACGCGGACGAGCCCGGCCCCTGACGAAGACGGCGTCTTGCGCACCGCGAGGTAGCAGCCGACGCCCATCACGATGAGGATCGCTCCCTGGACCGCCAGCTTCTGGATCTGATCGAGGAAGTGCTCCACAGGCACCCCGATGAGCACCCCGAGGGCGACGTACACGCCAACCCAGACGACGGTCGACGAGACCATCGCGAGGATGAATGAGCGCCGCGGGGCGCGGACTGCTCCGGCAACGAGCGTCGTATAGATGCGGAGGCCGGGGATCAACCGGCTGATCGCGATCCCTTTCCACCCCGCTGATCGGAGCCGGTCCTCGACGCGCTCGAGGTTGCGCTGCTGGCGCAGGCGGCGTGCCAGGCCTTTGAGGGCGGTGTCGCCGACGGCGCGCGCCCAGCTGTAGCCGACCAGCGAGCCCGCGATGCACGCGATCAGGGCGAGCGGGATGAACGCGTACGGATTCAGCCCGCCCGACGCGATGAGCAGACCCGCAACCAGCAGCGTCAGCTCGCCCGGCGCGAAGGGGAGGGGAACACCGGCTTCCTCGGCGAAGAGCAGCGCCGGGAGCAGCGCCAGCGCAACCGCTCCGTGCAGCCCCGATAGGAAGTTCACCGGCCCATCATGCCGCGGCGGTCCCCGCGGCGCGGTCCGCTGCAGTACGCCCGGAACAGGCTCATTCTGCGAGAGTGCGCCGGTGATCGAGACCGATGCGGTCGTCGTGGGCGCCGGGCCGAGCGGCGCGACAACCGCGCTCCTCCTCGCCAGACTGGGCCACGACGTCGTCCTCCTGGATCGCGCCCGGTTTCCACGAGACAAGGCGTGCGGCGAAGGGGTCATGCCCCCAGGGGTCGCGGCGCTCCGAAGGATGGACCTCTACGAGCGTGTCCTCGCGACAGGCGCCCGCCCGCTGGACGGTGTGACCTACCGCCATCAGCGGGCGGGCGCCGAGGTTCATGTGCCGTTCCCCGTGCCACCCGGTGGCGGCCCGCCGGCTGGGCTCGGGATCCGGCGCACCACCTTCGATGCGCTCCTCGTCGACGCCGTCCGCGACGAGCCACGCGCCGTCGTTCGCGAGGGCGATCGGGTGACCGGGCTCGTCCGGGACGCAGCGGATGCCGTGGTCGGAGTCACGACCACCACTGACGAGATTCGGGCGCGCGTGGTCGTCGGCGCTGACGGGCTCCACTCGCAGATGCGAGCCTGGACCGGGCTGCGATCCAGGTCCCAGGCACGTCTGCGCTACGGCCTCGCGGGACACTGGCAGGTCGACACGCGCAACCGCGCCGGCATCACAGTCACGCTTGCCGGCGGCCACGAGTGGTACGAGGCACCGGTTGGGCCCGACCTGCTCCTCGTCTCGATCCTGACCCACCGATCGCGTCCAGCGATGACGGCGCGACACTACGAGGGCGCTGCGCGCAGGAGCATTCCCGGCATCGCCGATGCGGCAATGGTGTCCGGACCGCTTGGTGCGGCCCACTTCCATCAGCGAGTCCGCTCGGTGGCAGCCGGTCGTGTGTTCCTGGTGGGCGACGCCTCCGGCTACGACGACCCCACGACGGGCGATGGCATCGCCATCGGGATGCTGCTCGCCGAACGCCTCGCGAAGCACGCCGGCGACCATCTGGACGGCCGGATCGACGGCGACACGGCCGTCACCCGCTATGGCAGGGATCACGCAGACCTGGTGCGGGAGCGACGCCGCCTGACCAGCCTGGCGCTGTTCCTGGCACGGTCTCCGGGACTCAGCCGTCGAGCGATCCGCCGCGCTCGCGATGACCCTCGCGCGCTCGGCACGCTTATCGCCATCAACTGCGGCTATCAGACGTTCCGGGACGTCACCCCACGTGACTGGCTGTCGCTGGCGGGGATCTGACGGCTGCGACGATGGCGGCGCGGCACGAATCGCGGCACGCCGCGGAACGCCTCGCGATATCCCGGCATCGCATCCAGGAGCCGCTCCTCGGCACGGATTCGCGGCACCAGCACCGCGGCGTTCGCAGCTGAGAGGATCGCCGCCTCCTGCAGGGCGCCGACGGCGATCGGGAGGCACAGAAACTCCAGCGCGACGGCGATGTAGTTCGGGTGGCGCACGAAGCGATACGGGCCGCGCGTCACGACCTCCCCATCACTGGGCACGTGCGCGGTGACGTTCCAGCTCCGGCCGAGTGTTCGGATCGCCCACAGGCGCAGACCTGTGGCGACGATGAGGCCGGCGAGCGCCGCGCCCTCGACCCGTCGGGAGACCTGCCGTCCTCGGCGAGGCCAGGCGCAGACGGCGAACAGTGCGACATGGGCGGCGACCATGAGCGGGTAGGTCGACGCCGCCGCCTGTTCGGCCGGTCCGTCGCCCGCGCGGTTCCGTGCCGAAAGCCGCAGCTCGACAAGCCGTTGCGCGCCGGTCGCCACGACGAGTGCGGTGCGTGTCCGCCCCCGCATCACGCCCAGAGGAGCTCGATAAGCTCGACGGTCAATCCCGGACCGAATGCAACGCCGATCCCGCGTCCGACCGGCGCCGGCAGGTGCGCGGACAGCTCGCCGAGCACGAAGAGGATTCCGGCTGATGACGTGTTCCCAACGGTCGCCAGCACCGTGCGGGTTGCCGCCAGCTGGCGCTCCTCGAGCCCGAGGCAGCGGACCACAGAGTCGACGATCGCCTGACCACCGGGATGGGCGGCGACGACGTCGAGGGTCGCGGGATCGCCGCTGAAGTCGCGCACCAGCGCAGGCAGATTCAGCTCGATGAGCCGGGGCAGCTGGCGGGACACCACGACGCGAAAGCCGTCATCGGCGCGTTCGAAACCGAGCGCCTCGGTGCTCGAGGCCACCAGTCGGGAAGCGGTGCGACCGATGCCGATGCACCCGATCCCCGCAGCCGAGCCGATGACCGCTGCACCCGCGCCATCGCCGAAGACGAGCACGCTCAAGAGGTTGTCGGCAGAGGTGTCCGCCGGCCGGAACGTGAGTGACGGCACCTCCACAGCGACCACAAGCGCGGACTCACCGGGATGCGAGCGGACCCAGTCGCTCGCCCAGCTGAGCGCTGCGGCGCCACCGGCGCAGCCGAAGTGCATGAAGGGCATCCGCCGGATGTCGCGGCGCAGGCCGAGGTGATTGACCAGGTGCACGTCGATGCCCGGCAGCACGAAGCCGGTGCATGACGCGACAACGATCAGGCCGATGTCACGGCGCGCCGTTCCAGCACGCTCGAGCGCGCGCTCGGCTGCGGCGATAGCGAGTGGCGTGGCCTCGGCTGCGTAGCGCACCGCCTGCTCGCCGGGCGACAGCGGCACAAGTGCCTCCTCGATCGGACGGACCAGGTATCGGTGCGTCTCGGAAAGCTCATCGGCAAAAAGGCTGACTCGACGCTGCAACCGCGGCCAGAGTTGCGTCAGCAGACGGAGGACATCGTCGCCACCGACCCGATGAGAGGGGACGGCCGTGCCAAGTCCCTGGATGGTGACCGCGGTGGGCACATCGCTCGGGAGGGCTCGGCGGTCCGGCAGCGCCTCGGAGCGGAGCACCCCCTCAACAACCATGCGTTGCGATCATGACACCGACGATCGAGACGGCGGCCCCCAGGTTGGGGTACCGTGGAGGGTGCGACCGGAGTCCGGCGGTTCGCGCTCAGGAGGGGTGATGACGTCTCGCCGTTCGATGATGACGGGGCTCGTGGTCGCCGCTCTTTTGCTGGCCGGCACGGTGATGTTCTCGGGCCGTGCCCTCGCCGAGAGCCAGTCGCCTTCGATGGCGCTCAATGGCGTCGCGTGCCTCGACGTGTCGGTCTGTATGGCTGCCGGGACGTACACATCCCCGGCGGGGGTGGACCAACCCGTCATCGAGAAGTGGACGCAACGCGGAGGCTGGAAGCTGTCACGACTTCCGTCGCTACCGGCGGGAACATCAACGGCAACGCTCACCAGCATCGCCTGCTCCGGGCGTGAGTTCTGCATCGCAATCGGCAGCTACCTTGCCGCGGGGGCCAGTTACCCCGATGACACTCCCTTTGGATTCGTGTGGCGTGGCGCTCGATGGTCGTTGACAGCGCTGCCGGAACCGGCCGGCGCGGAGGGTGCGCTGATCAGTGGCCTCTCGTGCGCGACCCCAACATCGTGCCTTGCGGTTGGGTACTTCTTCACCACTCCCGCAACGGGACTTGTGGAGCAATGGAACGGCGGAACCTGGACCGACTTCGCGGGTCCCGACATGGACGCGGTGTCATGCGTCGCGGCGACTGGCTGCACTGGGGTGGGACGCGTCGTGTCTGCCGGCCCCGATGCGACCGAGTCAGTCGTCGTGGCTCACTGGGGCGGAACATCCTGGATTCCCGTGGCGACCCTGGCGTCGGGAGATCTCGCGGACGACAGCTATGGATGGCTGCAGATCTCCTGCGTGGGAGTGAAGTGCATGGTTGCCGGCGGAGTCACCGACGATCTCGCCGACGTCTTCCCTGCGGCCTGGGATGGCGTCGGAAGTTCGTGGTCGGCCACTCCGACGCCGTCGTTGGGCGGCGGATACGGAAGCGGCGATCGCTACTACTTCGACGGGATCTCCTGCGCGGGTCGGGCACGGTGCACGGCAGTCGGCAACATCTACGCCGCGAGTAGCGCTGATGGGTATGTGAACCTCGCGGAACGGTGGAATGGGAGCGTGTGGACGGTGCAAACGACGCCGCCGGATCGTCCCGCGGTCGCCGGGAGCAGCCTTCTCGTCGGGGTCTCGTGCGCCGATGGACGGAATTGTCTGGCAGTCGGGATCGGCAACGATGCCGCCGGACATGAGGCCATCGAGTCGTTCGGCGACCGATGGACTCCCGGGGGCTGGACAGCGACGACGGCGGTCGCCACGCCTCCGGCCTGACCTTCCGTGACCGGGTCGCCCGCAAGGAGGCCTGCAAGCGTCTCCGGCGTGGGTGCGGAGTCCGCTACTCAGGGGTGACGTAGGCAGCGGTGAGTCCTCCGTCGACGAGGAACGTGGCGCCGTTGACGTACGACGACTCGCTGCTGGCGAGGAACAGCGCCGCGTTGGCGATCTCTCGCGCCGTTGCGAGCCGGCCCATCGGGAGATGGATGCGCCGGCGCTCGTATGCGTCAGGGTTGTCCGAAAACAGACGCATGAGCAGCGGGGTTTCCACCGGGCCTGGACACAGTGCGTTGACACGGACACCCTGGCGCGCGAACTGCACCGCCAGCTCGCGGCTCATGGAGAGCACCGCGCCCTTCGATGCCGTGTATCCGATCTGCGATGTCGCCGCACCGACGAGCGCCACGAACGACGCGACGTTGATGACTGACCCACCACCACGCTCGAGCAGGTGCGGGATGCCGTATTTGCAGCAGAGGAACACGCCCTTGGCGTTCACCGCCTGGACGCGGTCGTATGCGTCCGCCTCCGTGGTGAGGATCGAGTCGTCGTCGGCGGGCATGATGCCGGCGTTGTTGTAGAGGATGTCGACGCCGCCATAGGTCGCGACGGCCTTCGCATAGAGCGCTTGCACGCTCGCCGGATCGCTCACATCGACCTCGACGAACACAGCTCGCTTGCAGTCGCCAGCCGCTTGCGCGCCGGCCGATGAGCCGACGTCGGCGACCACGACGGACGCTCCCTCCTCGGAGAACAGCACAGCTGCCTCGCGGCCGATGCCGCCCGCAGCCCCGGTGATCACTGCAACCTTGCCGTCGAGGCGTCCCATCGTGCTGTCAGCCCTCCGTCGAGATGAACACGTTCTTGACCTCGGAATACCCGTCGAGCCCGTTCATGCCGAGCTCACGTCCGAATCCGGACTGTTTGAACCCGCCAAACGGCGTCGACACGCGCACCGAGGAATTGCTGTTGATGGAGAGCACACCGGTCTCGAGCGCCCGTGCGACGCGCAGCGCCCGGGCACCGTTCGTCGTCCAGATCGATCCTGAAAGTCCGTACGGCGTGTCATTGGCGATGCGGATGGCGTCGGCCTCGTCGGTGAAGGGAATGATCGCCGCCACCGGCCCGAAGACCTCCTCGCGGGCGACGCGGTCATCGTTGCTCGCTTCGATCAGCGTGCATGGATACCAGAAGCCCGGACCATCGGGGACGGAGCCGCGGAAGATCGGCTCGGTCTCGACAAATGAGGCGACCGTGGTGCGGTGGCTCGCTGACACGAGCGGCCCCATCTCAGTCGCCGGATCCTCGGGATCGCCGACCCGAACGCGCTGCGTGGCAGCAACGAGACAAACCGGTCGTACACCTCGCGCTGCACGAGGATTCGGGATCGCGCGCAGCAGTCCTGACCGGCGTTGCCGAAGACCGCATACGGCGCGGCGGCGGCAGCCCGCTCCAGGTCGGCATCGGCAAAGATGACATTCGCCGACTTGCCGCCGAGCTCCAGCGTCACGCGCTTGATGGTCGCGGCGGCCCCACGCATCACCCCGGCACCCACCTCGGTCGAGCCGGTGAAGCCGATCTTGGCGACATCCGGATGCTGGATGAGCCGTTCACCCACGATCCGGCCAGGACCGACCACAACGTTGAAGACGCCTTCGGGGATGCCCGCCTCGAGCGCAAGCTCCGCCAGCCGGATCGCCGTCATCGGAGTCAGCTCCGCCGGCTTGAGGACCACGGTGTTCCCACAGGCGAGCGCGGGCCCCACCTTCCAGCTCGCGATGTTGAGCGGGAAATTCCAGGGGACGATGAGACCCACCACGCCCAGCGGCTCGCGGAAGGTCACATCGACGCCGAAGGCGACCGGGATCGTCTGGCCGTAATGCTTGTCGACGGCGCCCGCGTAAAAATGAAACACCTCGGCGACCATGCCCACCTCGCCGCGTGAGTCCGAGATGGGCTTGCCGACGTTTCTCGTCTCGAGCAGCGCGAGCTCGTCGAGATGCTCCTCGACCAGGGTCGCGAGGCGGCGCAGCAGTCGGGCGCGGTCCGACGGCGCAACCGCGCGCCACGCCGGGAACGCGGCTCGTGCAGCAGCCACCGCGCGATCGGTCTCACCGGCGCCGGCCTGCTCGAGTTCTGCCACGGGTTGTTCCGTGGCGGGGTTCAGGAGCCGAAGGGTCATCCGCGTTCGAAGAAGCGCTCGCGCTCATAGCAGGTGACCGCCTTGTCGAACAGCTGCTGCTCGGTGCGCGCGTAGTTGAGATAGTGGTCGACGACATCGGCGCCGAAAGCGCTTCGCGCCACCGTGCCGTGATCGAGCTCGGTGATCGCCTCATTGAGCGTGTGGGGGAAGCGCTTGACGTCGGACTCGTACGCGTTGCCGGTGAAGACGGGCGGCAGCTCAAGCTGCTGTTCGATGCCGTTCAATCCCGCGGCCAGCAACGCCGCGAAAGCCAGGTACGGGTTGGCGTCCGCACCCGGGATGCGGCACTCGACGCGCAGCGATTTGCCATGACCGACGACACGGAAACCGCACGTGCGGTTGTCATATCCCCAGGCGAGCGTGGTCGGCGCCCAGCTGCCGGCCGCATATCGCTTGTAGGAGTTGATGTTCGGCGCCAGGAAGATGGCGAACTCGCCCGCGTTTGCGACGAGCCCGGCCAGGTACTGCTTGAACAGTGGGGACTCGCCGGAGAACAGCGCGTCGTCCTCCCGCCAGAGGCTCGAGTGGATGTGACACGAGCTGCCGATCCACGTGTGATCCGGCTTGGCCATGAAGGTGACCGACTGGCCGCTCTGCTGCGCCATCTCCTTGATGCCGTTCTTGTAGATGACGTGGTTGTCCGCCATGGTGACGGCGTCGCTGTAGCGGAAATTCAGCTCGTGCTGGCCAGGCCACGCCTCGCCCTTCGATGTCTCGACTCGCATGCCGGCCGCCTGCATGTTGTTGCGCACGGACCGGATGAACGGCTCGTCATAGCTGGTGGCGAGGATGTGGTAGTCGAGGATGTACGGGACTGACGGCGTGAGCCCGCGGTAGTGCTGGTCGTGGGCCTCGGCGTAGGTCTCCTTGAGCAGGAAGAACTCGAGCTCGGAGCCGAACATCGCCTTGTATCCGAGCGCAGCGGCCCGATCGACCTGCGCCTTGAGCACCTGGCGTGGCGACGGGCGGACCGGGGTGCCGTCGTTCCAGGCGACATCGCACAACACGAGCGCCGTGCCCTCCAGCCACGGAATCCGGCGCATGGTCGAGAAGTCGGGAACCATCGAGAAGTCGCCGTAGCCGCGCTCCCAGCTGGCGATCTCGTAGCCGGGAACGGGATCCATCTCCATCTCCAGAGCCAGCAGGTAGTTGCACCCTTCGATCGGGTTCTTGTGCTCCATCTCCTCGACGAAGAAATGCGCCTCCATACGCTTGCCCATCAAGCGCCCCTGCATATCCGTGAACGCGACGACGACCGTGTCGATGTCGCCGGCCTCGACCAGTTTGGTGAGTTCATCGAAACTGAGCATCTGTCAGTGGCCCTCCTTGGAGACGTCGGTCGCAACCGCGCCATTCTGGTTGTGCTCGCCGACACGGTCGACGAAGCGGCGGAAGAGCGCCATCGCCCATCCCTGCTCGGCGAGCAACTCTTCGGGATGACACTGCACCGCAACGATCATTCCGTCGGGCGACTCGATGCCCTCGACGACGCCGTCCGGGCTGTGTGCTGTCGCATGGAGACCTGGCGCCACGTCCTTGACAGACTGATGGTGGAGGCTGTTGACCATGACGTGGTCACCGGGAGTCACCTTTGACAGCTCCGAACCCGGTACCACATCGATGGAATGCGCGAGCAGGTCGCGTGGATGGCCGTGGTTGTCATGGCCGTCGATGTGCTGGCGGAGCGAGCCGCCGAGGGCGACGTTGATCACCTGCTGACCGCGGCAGATGCCGAAGACCGGGACGCCCTCGTCCACCGCAGCGCGCACCAGCGCGATCTCGGTGAGGTCGAGCGGCTCATCGACGTTCGGCGTTTCCTCCTGCCGGGCCTCACCGTACGCCGGTGGATCGACGTCCCAGCCCCCCGGGACCAGCAGACCGTCGATCCCGTGGATCATCGCGACCGCCTGGTCAGACGCCAGACCGTTGGGCTGCGGGTCGAGCGTGATCGGCTCACCACCGGCGGCTTTGACAGCGCGGAGATATGCCGAGTAATACGCGGGTCCGCGGAGCGGACTGCACGTCACACCGATCCGGGGCTTGGGCATGTTGCGGATCCCTCGTGTGCTCGCGGCGCCACGGCCGCGAGCACGCTTGATGTGTCTCAGCCTGCCGAAATCGCGGGCGCCGGTGCCGCCCCTCCGACGAATGTCGCCTCGATCGAGGCCAGTTCCTCCGCGGTGCCCTGGACCTTCGGACCTTTGAACCAGTTCTTCGCCGACGCGAACCACCAGATGGTGGTGGCACCGAGGACGACCGCGAACGCGACGATCGTGTAGTTGAAGTTGGTCCCCGTGATCGGGAAGGCCGTCGGCAGGATGAAGAGGATGCTGATGATCACGATCCAGATGACCGCGATGATGCCGATGGGACGGCTCCACTTCCCGAGGCTCCACGGACCGGGCTGGAACGTCGAACCCGCACGGAGCCGGAGCAGGATCGGGATGCCGTAGGCGATGTAGAGGCCGATGACCGCGATGGAGATGACCGCCGCGTAGGCGTAGGCGTTGAACACGTAGGGGAGGAAGAGGATGAATGCGCCCACAACCGCGAGCCAGATCGAGTTGGTTGGGGTGCGCGTGCGCTTGTTGATCTTGCTCCAGAGCTGATGCCCCGGGACCGCACCATCGCGCGAGAATGCGTAGATCATCCGCGAGTTCGCGGTGACCGATGACATGCCGCAGTAGAACTGCGCTCCGATGGCGATGAGCAGCAGGAACTGACCTGCGGCCCCACCAGCTGCGTCGATGAAGATCTGCGCGGCGGGTACCACGGCTGTGGACTCCGTTGCGTAATTCTGGATCGCCGAGGTGACGCCGATGAGCAGAATCCACCCGGCGAACAACGACACAACGATCGACAGGACGATGCCGCGCGGTCCCGCGGTGGCAGCGTTTTTCGTCTCCTCGGTCATGTGCGCCGACGCGTCGTACCCGGTGAAGGTGTACTGCGCGAGCAGTAACCCGATCAGGAACACGTAGATCACGTTGCCCGGGAAGGACGCCCCCGTTCCGTTGTTGAAGCTCGTGAAGATGAACCCGATCGACTGGTGGTGCTTCGGGGCGATCAGGAGCACCGCGACGATCACCACCACGCCGGTGATGTGCCACCACACCGAGATGTCGTTGAGGAGCGCGACAAGCCGGATCCCGAAGGTGTTGAGCAGCCCGTGGATGATGAGCGCAACCGCGTAGACGCCGAGGATCGGCCATGGCGTCAGCGGATAGCCGAACCAGTTGTTCATGAACGCGGACGCGAACAACGCAAGTCCGCCGTCGATGCCCGCGGTGACCGCCACCTGGCCCACGAGGTTGAACCAACCGGTGAACCAGCTCCATGCGGCTCCGTTCTTGCCGCCGAGCTTCGCCGACCAGTAGTAGAGACCACCGGCGGTGGGGTAGCTCGAGCAGACCTCGGCCATGGCGAGGCCGACGATGATGACCATCACGCCAACCAGCGGCCAGCCGATGTTCATGTCGATCGGGCCGCCGTTGAACATGGCGACGCCGTATGCGGTCAGACAGCCGGACAGGATCGAGATGATCGTGAACGAGACAGCGAAGTTGGAGAAGCCCCCCATGCGTCGCAACAGCTCCTGGGCATAGCCCAGCCTGTGGAGGGTTTCGGTATCGCTGTCAACAGCCTGAACGGTCATCGGCTCATCTCCCCATGCGGTCCGGTGTGGTGCGGCGCACAGTAGCAGCGGGTCCGTACCAGCGTCAACAGATTTATCGCACCAACCCATACGGCGCAAAACTGTAAGAATCGTTTCAATGCCGGAGTTCCTCGTCGGCGAGCTTGTTCGCCAGCGGATGGGCGCGCTCAGCGCGTCGGAGCGACGTCTCGCCCAGGTGCTGCTCGCCTTCTATCCGGTTGCCGGACTCGAGAGCCTCACACGCTTCGCGGAGCGTGCGGGGGTGAGTCCGGCGACGGTGACGCGCTTCATCACAAAGCTCGGCCTGCGCGGCTACCCGGAGTTTCAGGAGTCGCTCCGGCAGGAACTCCAGGAGCGCTTGAGCTCGCCACTTGCCCGGTATGAGCGGACGAGACCGGGGGACCCGGAGGACCCGGGGGAATCGATGCTTCGCGAGGCGTTCGCGACCTATGAGCACAGCCTCCGGGCCAGCCTCGACATGGTCTCCGAGCACGACTTCGATGCGGTGGTCGACCTGCTCGCCGACTCACGCCGGCGCGTCCTCTCGCTCGGCGGGCGCGTGAGCACGTTCCTCGCCCGGTATCTCGCCAGCCAGCTGCACCTCATCCGTCCCGGTGTCGAGCTCATCGACCCGGAACGGAGCAATCCAGCGGATCACCTGGTCGACCTCGGGCGCCGTGATGTGCTGGTGATCTTCGACTACCGGCGCTACCAGAGCGACACGATCAACAGCGCCAGGGTCGCAGCGGGGCGGGGAAGCACGGTGGTGCTGGTGACCGATCCGTGGTTGTCACCGGCAGCGGCGTCAGCGCGGTTCGTGCTCGTCACGGGTGTCCAGACGACCGTGATGCCCTTCGACTCGCTCGTCTCGGCGGTCGCGCTCACCGAGGCCCTGATCGCCGGGGTGCTGGCCCGTCTCGGCGAGACCGCACACGCACGGATGCGACGCATGGATGAGTTGCGCGGCGGAGACGTCTACGGCGACGGTCCGTGAGGGTTCGGTACAGTCGCTCGATTGACTGAGCAGTTCCGGGTTCTGCGCTGACGTGATCGCCGAGCGGCTCGAGCTCGCCGACTGGCGCCGTCAAGTGAGTGAGCTCTATGCGGCGATCCGCCTCGAACGCGATCCCGTCGTCGCGTGGGGACACTGGCGCGAGGTCCGCGATCAGCTCTTCCGATCCCATCCCCAAAGCCCGGTCCCGGAGGCGGATCGCGGCGATGCAACGACCCCGGCGTACTACGACTACGACCCTGCACTCCGCACCGTCGCGGACATCGAAGCGGCAGACGGCGCCAGCTTCGAGCTCCCGGGGTCGACATCTGGTCATGTGACTGCCGAGCGGGCCGGGACCGCGAACTGCGCGATGCTCGGCGAGCGTCTGACGCTGTCGATGTTCTGGTTGCTCGACTATTCGGGCGGTTTCCTCCTTTCGTTTCGCGACGCCACCTGCGGCGACGAAACCTACGGCGCTGGGCGATATCTGCTCGACACCGCCAAGGGAGCCGATCTCGGTGCGGACGAACACGGCAGGCTGATCCTCGACTTCAACTTCTCGTATCAGCCGTCCTGCAGCTACGACCCGCAGTGGAGCTGCCCGCTGCCACCCCGCGAGAACTGGCTGACCATGGCCATCCGCGGCGGCGAGCGCCTCCGGGGCTGATCAGAACAGCGAGGGGATCACCGCCTCGATGAGGTGCGGCCCCGGCTCGGCGAACGCTCGTTCCAGGTCCGCGGCGAACGCTTCGGCACTGTCAGGGCGCGTTGCGGGAACCCCGAAACCACGTGCGAGGGCCACGAAGTCGATCTCCGGCGGCGAGATGTCGAGCATCTCGAGGGCACGCTGCCCCGACGCCGTGGCGCCGACCCGAGCGAGCTCCATGCGGAGAATCGCGTAGCGGCGATTGCTGAAGATGACCGCCGTCACGTCGAGGTGCTCGCGCGCCATGGTCCAGAGCGACTGGAGCGTGTACAGCGCAGAGCCGTCCGCCTCGAGCGCCAGCACAGGGCGATCCGGACACGCGATCGCGGCGCCCAATGCCACCGGAAGGCCCTGACCGATCGACCCCCCGGTGAGGCTGAGCCAGTCGTGCCGAGGAGCGCCGGCGGTGTACCCGGGCAGGAACGTCCCGCTCGTATTGGCTTCGTCGGAGACAATCGCGCCTTCGGGCAGCAGTGCGCCGATCGCACGGGCAATCGATTCGGCGGTGAGTTCGCCGGTGGGTCGCTCCGGTCTCGGCATCTCACCGATCGATGCCGGAGTCTCGGCTCCGAGCTCTGCCGCGAGCGCCTCCAGAGCTGCGACCGCATCGTCGCCGCCGCTCGCCAGCACCATCACCTCACAGCCTTCGGGGACGAGGTCACTCGGCTTACCCGGGTAGGCGAAGAAGGACACGGGCGACGTCGTGTCGACCAGGATGAGGTGGCGCAGCCCGTCGAGCTGTCCGGCGGCCATCTCGGCGAGATAGGCGAGGCGTTGGATCACGGGGATGCCCGCGCCACGTTCGGCCCGCGCCGGGAAGGTCTCGGCCAGCACGTCGGCCCCGGTGGCACGGGCGGCCCGGGAGGCGGCGTGCATTCCTGCGGCCCGAAGAGCGCTCCCACCGAGCAGGAGCGCGCTGTTCTCGCGTGAGCGCAGCACCGTGGCTGCTGTCGCGATCACCGCCTGCGACACCGCTGCTCGAGGAGTTCGAGCCACGGGCGGTGCCACCACTCCGCCGTCGGACCACGACACGTCTGCCGGCAGGATCAGCGTGGCGACCTGGCCGGGAGGACCGCACGCCGCCGCGACCGCGGCCGCCGCGTCGGCACCCGCATCCCCGGCACTCGTACTCCGGCGGATCCAGCTCGACACATTCCTCGCCACCGTGTCGATGTCGGACTGGAGCGGCGCGTCGTACCGCACGTGGTACGTCGCGTGGTCACCGACGATCGCCACGACAGGTGCGTGACTGCGACGCGCATTGTGCAGGTTGGCGAGGCCGTTGCCGAGACCCGGGCCGAGGTGCAGGAGCACGGCTGCCGGCGACTCACGCATGCGGGCGTACCCGTCGGCCGCGCCTGTCGCCGCACCTTCGAAGAGCGCGAGCACACCGCGCATCTCGGGCACCGCGTCGAGGGTGGCGACAAAGTGCATCTCTGACGTGCCGGGATTCGCGAACACGACGTCCACGCCGGACGCGACCAGGCTGCGAACCAGCGCTTCGCCGCCGATCATGTGGCGCCCGCTCGAGTCACGGCCGGTGCGGGCTCGAGCATCGCACCGGGATTGAGGATGCCGTCTGGATCGAACGCGGCCTTGATTCTGGCCATGAGCGCGAGCTTCGCCGGATTCTCCAGAGCGAGGAAGTGGCTGCGCTTGTCGGTGCCGATGCCGTGCTCGCCCGAGACGGCGCCGCCGAGCGCGGCCCCGGCCGTGAAGACACTGCGCAGCACCTGTTCGAGACGCTCGGGGTCTGACTGGAACACCGACAGGTGGACGTTGCCGTCGCCGGCGTGCCCGCACCCGATGATCATCGAGCCGCTGTCCTCCGCGATCACGGAGACCTCCGCCAGAAATTCGGGAATCCGTGCGCGCGGCACGACCGTATCGATGATCTCGTTGGCGCCCGCCGCCTTGGCGGCGAAGAAGGCTCGCTCTCGGGCTTCGATCAGTTCCGCTGCTGCGCGGGGCGGGAGCACATACACGTCGAGTGCGCCGAGCGTGGTGATGAGGTCACCGAGCTGCTCGATGTCCTCGTCGAGCCGGCCCTCGTCGCGTGATTCCAGGACGACCACGAGGTAGGCGAGAGCGGCGTCCTTGATTGCAGAGCCGATCCCCAGCTCGAGGCCGCGGGCGGCGGTGATCGCCGTCATCGACATCATGTCGATGTACTCGAGAATCATCGGGGCGACGCCGCTCTGGACGATCCGCGGCACCGCCGCTGCAACATCGGCGACGGTCCGGAAGGGCGCGAGCACCGTCGCGGCGTGCGCCTGTCGCGGATACAGCCGCAGGATCGCCTCGGTGACCACCGCGAGGGTGCCCTCGGATCCGACGATGAGCTGGGTCAGGTCGTAGCCCGAGGTCGACTTCACGAACTTCCCGCCGGTGCGGATGACCTCGCCGGTGCCGAGGACGGCCTCGAGCCCGAGGACCTGGTGGCGAGTGACCCCGTATTTCACCGCGCGCATACCGCCGGCGTTGGTGGCGACGGTGCCTCCGAGGCTCGCACTGCGCTCGCCCGGGTTCACCGGGTAGACCAGCCCGTGGCGCGCGCTCGCCGCATCGAGTTCGAGCAGGCTGACCCCGGGCTGGACAACCGCGATCTGGTTGTCGACGTCGATCTCGAGAATCGCGCGCATCTCGCGAAACGCGATGAGGATGCCGCCCTCCCGTGGCACGCATGCGCCTGCCAGGCCGGTGCCGGAGCCGCGTGCCGTGACCGGAAGCGCGAACTCGCGGGCGATGGTGATGATCTCCGCGACCTCGGCTGCGGAGTGGGGGAGGACGACCACGTCCGGGGCGTGCCAGTGAGCGACGAGCGACTCGTCGTGCCAGTCGTCCTCGCTGACTTCGGCGCCGGTCAGAACCCTCGCCGTTCCCAGCAGCGCCACGAGCTTGTCGACGGCGGCGGGCATGCCGGGCTCCTACGAGCCGGTGAAGGTCGCCCGGCGCTTCTCGAGAAACGCGCTCACGCCCTCGACGAAATCGCTGGTGGTCGTCGCCTCGGTCTGGAGGCGTTCCTCGACAGCGAGCTGGGCCTCGAGGTCGTTCTCGTGCGAGACGTCGAGCGCGCGCTTGGTGAGGCCGATCGAGCGTGGTCCCCGCGCCAGGCGCCCCGCCACTTCCGCCGCCGCCGCGGCCAGGTCGGCATCGGGAACGACGCGGTTCACGATGCCGAGCTCGAGCGCCCGGGCGGCGTCAACCGTCTCCCCGAGCATGGCGAGCTCGGCGGCGCGCGCCGGCCCGATCAGACGCGGGAGAAAGTATGTGCTGGCGAGGTCCGGGATGAGCCCGATGCGCACGAATGCCTGGACGAAGGTTGCCGACTCCGCGGCGATGCGCAGGTCACAGGCGAGCGCGAGCGAGAAGCCGGCGCCGGCTGCGACGCCGTTGACCGCGGCGATCACCGGCTGGTCCATTGAGCGGATGGCGCGGATGGCGGGCGTGTAGTGATCCCGGAGGATGGTGCCGACGTCGAGCCCGCCCTCACCCGCTGCGGCGCGCAGATCCTGTCCACTGCAGAACCCGCGTCCCGCTCCGGTGATCACCACTGCGCGGATCGTGCGTCCCGAGGCGGCCTCGCGGAGCGCGTCGGTCACCTCGTCAAGGAGCGCAGGAGTGATCGCGTTGAGCACCTCCGGCCGGTTGAGGGTGAGCGTGAGGACTCCGTCAGCCACGGACTGAAGGAGGTGCGGCGCAGTTGTCGGGGTTGCTTCTGCGGTCATCGCGGCGAACTCTACGCCGACGCCGTGCCGAGCTCGCGGAGCCGCTCGTACGTATAGATGCCCGTGTTGTGCCCGTCCGCCCAGACGGCGTTCAGACCGTATGCGCCGACCAGTGAGATGTCGGCGAGCTCATCCTCGCCGGGATGGAGCACGGGGTCTGAGCTGAAGCGGCCGCGATACCCCGGCTCGCCCTTGCACGCGGCGCAGGGGCAGGCGCGACGGAGCACATCGAACGGTATGTGGTGCGCGGCACCGTCCGACCACTCGATCAGCAGTGATCGATGCTGCTCGTCGTAGTCGAAGCGCACGGGCCGGACATCCAGAGCCACCGAGCGCGGACCGGAGGCGTCTAGCGGAGCACCGACTGGAGCTTCATCGCGAGGCCCATGTCGCCCTTGATCTTGATCTTGCCGCTCATGAACGCCATGGTCCCGTCGAGCTTGCCCGTGGCGAGATCGACGAAATCCTCTGACTTCATCGTGATGGTGATGTTCGGATTCTCCGGCGATCCCTCGCCGACGTCCGCGCTGCCGTCCTTGAGCGAGATGTGGTACTGGCCGGGTGCTTCGCCGCTGAGGTCGAAGGCGTAGATGGCATTCATGCCGGCGGTCTTGGCGGGATCGGCGGCGATGCGGGAATTGATCTCGCTGAAGATTTCGGCGGGGGTGGACGGCATTGGTGATACTCCTTGCACGTGAACTGCGAAGCAGCCGGCGAGGCCAGGCTGATCCCAGTCTACCGAGTGACGCGAGCCACGCGATACTGCGGTCCGGGCTCAACAGTGAGACTGCTGAGAATCGCCTGAGACCGCGTCGGCAGGCGTGGACCCCAGGCGAATTCTCAGGTGGGCGACGCAGACTTGCCGCCATGAGTGCGGCCAACCTCAAGCTCAGTCGCAGGCAGGTGCTCGGCGTGGCGGCAGGCGGGGTCGTGGGGGCCGTTGGCTTTCGCTATCTCACGCTCCAACTGCCGGGCGCGTCGAAGAACGTTGCGTCGGCGGCCGGCGCCGCAGGAGCGTGGGCGAGCCCGTTGGAAACCTCCGCCGGGCTCGCGGCGCACTTCCTGCGCCGAGCAACGTTCGGCTTCACCGCGACCGACCTGGACGCGGCAGCGTCGATGTCGTACCCGGACCTCGTCGACATGGTCGTCAACCAGACGCCGGAGCCGCTGCCGCAGGTCGCCGATCCCACGGACCACGCAGCAGTGGTCCGCGCCTGGTACGAGCACATGGCCACGACCTCGTCCCAGTTCCCGGAGCGCATGACCCTGTTCTGGCACGGCCTGCTCACCAGCGACTACCGGAAGGCCGAGCGACTGCCGTTCGTCCTCCAGCAGAACGACCTGTACCGGTCGGCCGGCCGGAGCGACTTCCGGACGCTCATCAATGCGGTCACGTATGACCCGTTGATGATTCGCTACCTCGACCTCGAGGAGAGCACCGCTGTGGCTCCCAACGAGAACTACAGCCGCGAGCTCATGGAGCTCTTCACGCTCGGGGTCGGGAACTACACCGAGACCGACGTCCGAGAGGGGGCGCGCGCGTTCTCCGGAATTCGAACCATCCTCGTCGATTCGAGCGGGCGGCGGATGCAGCCGCCCAAGTTCAAGGGTTCGACGCAGGCCGCGTACACGCAGGCACTGGAGCAGGTGCTCGCCGAGGGAGCGACCTTCAAAGGCGTGCTCTCAACAGCGCAGCACGACAGCGGCGTCAAGACATTCCTCGGGCACACCGGGAATCTCGATCCGGGTCAGGCCCTCGACGTCATCCTGTCGCAGCCCGCGTGCGCACTGCACATCGCACGCGACGCGCTCGTGCAGTTCTGCACGCCGGATCCATCGACGGCACTGGTCACGAGTATCGCGACGCAATTTCGCGAGAGCGACTACGACATCAAGACGCTGATGCGCGCCATCTTCACCAACGACGCGTTCACGTCGCCTGCCGCGTACCGATCACTGGTGCGCGGACCCGCCGATTACATGGTCGCGAGCATGCGCTCACTGAACCGTCCTGGCCTCGCTGCGAAGTGCGATGCATCCGGTGCAAGCATGGATCAGGTCCTGTACGACATGCCGACCGTGGCAGGCTGGCCGTCCAACCAGGGTTGGGTATCATCCGGAGCCTGGCTGGCGCGCCTCAATTTCGCGGCATCGGTGGTCGCCACGGGGAAGAGCTTTCCAGATCCCGTGGCTGCGGTGCGCACGCAGCTCGACGGGGTGGTCGGACCCGACACCGCCGCCGTCTTCAACGCAAGCGAGAGCGACGGCGACCGGTGGTACGCGCTCCTCGCCAGCCCCGAATTTCAGCTCAAGTGAGGCGAACGACATGATCACCCGACGCGATTTCATGGTGAGTGGCATCACCGCTACCGGCGTCGGCATCGTGGTGCCGCCGGTCTTCGCGCAGTCCGTCTTCGCTGCCACGATTGAGGACAACCACAACGACCACGTGCTGGTGATTCTTCAGCTCGGCGGCGGCAACGACGGGCTCAACACGGTCATCCCGTACACCGATCCGGCGTACCTGCAGGCGAGACCGACGATCGGCATCGCCGACGACAAGGTGCTGCCGCTCAATGCGGAGGTGGGTCTCAACCCGGTCATGCCCGGTATGAAGCGGCTCTTCGACGCCGGCGAGGTCGCGCTCGTGCAGGGCGTCGGCTACTCGAACCCCGTGTACTCACACTTCGAGGGCCTGTACATCTGGGAGCACGCGGATCCATCGATGGAGCAGACCGACGGGTGGCTCGGCAAGCTTCTGGCCAGCCAGCTCGACTCGCAGGGTCATCCACTCGCGGGTTGCGCACTCGGTCAGGCGAGCACCCCGGCGGAATTGCTTGCGCAGAACGCAACGGTGAGCGTCATCGAGTCGATCCCGACATATCAGGTTGAGGGCGGCACCGGCCGCCGCGTCGCGGCACCCGCGCTCTACAAGAGAACACCGGGCATCTACGGCGCGCTGTTCGACCAGGCACTCACCACAGCGGAGTACGGCATCGCCGCACTGGCCGACTCGGAAAGCCGCTACACGCCGTCGGTGAGCTACACGCCCGGGAGCACCGTGTACGGCAGCAAGAACAGTCTCGCCGCGTCGCTCCAGCTCACCGCCGAGATGATCGTGACGCAGCCGAGCGTCAAGATCTGTCACGTCGTCCTCGGCGGCTTCGACACGCACCAGGATGAGGACACGCGGCAGAACGCGCTCCTCGCCTACGTTGACAGCGCTGTGAGCGCGTTCATGCAGGACATCGCCAACCACGGCATGGCGGATCGGGTGGTGCTGATGACCTGGTCCGAGTTTGGTCGCAGGGTCGTGGAGAACGGGGGCAAGGGCACCGATCACGGCGCGGCCGCGCCCGTGTTCGTCGTCGGCAAGCCGGTCAAGGGCGGGGTGTTCGGCGAGCAACCATCGCTCACCAGGACCGTCGACTCGGGGAACCTGCAGTACAACGTCGACTTCCGCAGCGTC
>Ga0302311_10002564_pt1 | contig 20531 bp, 18 predicted proteins | sample III_Palsa_N1_3_FD_200449 | JGI IMG/M metagenome (GOLD analysis project Ga0302311, IMG submission 200449) | Peat permafrost microbial communities from Stordalen Mire near Abisko, Sweden - III_Palsa_N1_3 | ecosystem: Environmental > Terrestrial > Soil > Palsa > Peat permafrost | place: Sweden... | reverse complement strand
GTGTTCGACCTTGCAGCGCAGGACGACGAAACCCTCGGCCGCCGCCGCGTGCGCCGGATAGACCCGGCGCATGTCGTCGAAGCTGGGCGCCGCGCTCCAGACCGGATGCTCCATCATGGTCACCGACTGCATGATGATCGGCCGGCCGGTGCGTTCGCTGACGCCGCGCCCGGCGGTCGTGTAGACGTTGCCCCCCTTCATCGAGGGCGCGGCCGAGGCGATCGCGGAGCCGGCGCTGTCCATCTTGTCCTGCGCGGCGTCGAACTTGATGGCGATGTTCATCACCACCGAACCGGACGCGGGCACGGCGGCGGGCGGCGGAACCCGGAGGCTCGGCTGGAGTTGGAGCGCGGCCTCGCCGAAGCCCATGTTCAGGGGCGTCTCGTCGGCGATGTCGCAGGACTGGGCGAAGCCGCGCGCGTTGATCTTGCAGGCCAGGACGACCCGGCCGCTGACGCCGAGATCGTAGGCCCTCGTCGGCCAGATCGGGCCGAATTGCTCGCTGACGTCCTCGTCATCGACCCGGACTGTGGTGTCGACCTTCACCTGACCATCAGGGGTCCTGAGCTTGTGGCCGGTCACGACCACCGTGGCCTGGGCAGGCGACCCCGCTGGTGGATTGGCCTGCGCGGCGAGGATCGCGGCCGCCAAAAGCATGACTGGAATCACGAGCGATCTCCCCGCTGAACCCGGCGGCGCCTGATCCAGCGACCGGACGGCAGCGCCCTATGTCACCCCGGCGAGCTTTCAGTGTCGAGTCCCGTCGGCCCCGAGACGGTCGGGCGCGCGCTATCGGGCGCCCAGGACCGGCGTCAGCCGAAGCCAGAGCTGCTGGTCGAAGTCCTTGTCCGGCGCCGCCTGCCCCATCCGGACCACCACCAGCCTGAGGCTGGGGACCACGTAGATCTTGCGATCGAGCGCGCCCAGGGCCGCGATCAGGTCGGCCGGCGCCGCGGGGATCAGCGGACCGTCGACCCGGCGGTCGAGCGGCCGGATGGTGTAGGCGCTGCCGTTCAGCCACCACAGGCGCGCATAGGCCGGATTGGTCGCCGAGCGGATGAACATCGCGCGCAGCGCGGCGTCGGAGACCAGGCGCCGGCCATCGGGCGTGCACCCGTCGTCGAGAATCAGCTGGCCGAACCGCGCCGCGTCGCGAGGGCTGGTGACCAGCCCGGTGGGATTGCCGACGTCGGCCATGGACGCCGGCCGCTGCCGCCAGCGGGTGTCCGACATGCCCGCCGGTCCGGTCAGCCAATCCTTGGTGATGACATCGAGCGGTTGATGCGCCGCGGCGGCGAGCACCTTCTTGGTGATGGCGTAGACCGGGGTGTTGTAGAGGAAGGTCGTCCCCGGCGCCGCGGCGTAGCCGAACTCCGTCGTCAGGCCGGAGCTCATGGTCAGGACGTCCAGGACCCGGATGCGGGCTTCCTGCTCGGGCGAGGCCTTCGACCAGCCCTGGCCGATGTAGGCCGACACCGGCTTGTCGACGTCGATCAGCCCTTTGTCGGTCGCGACCGCGACGAGGAAGGACACGAAGCTCTTCTGCTGCGAGGCGACGTCCTCCAGCAGGGCGCCGTCGGCGGTGGTCTCATAGGCCATCGCCCGGAACGCCCCGGCGTCGGCGGGGACCGGCCAGTTCCGCTCGAGGATCGGCTTGCCGTCGCGAAGGATGAGGAAGCCGGTGGTCTTCTGCGACTGGACATAGTCGAGCAGGGCTTTGACGGCCGCTGAGGGCTGCTCGACCGCGGCGGCGAGCGCTTGCGCTCGAGCCGGCGAGGGGCCGGCCAGGCTGAGGACCATGGCGGCGGCGATAGCGAGGGTTCCCGAGATCGTTTTCATGGAATGTCCTTCCGGCCCGATCCCGTCAGGGCCGCGACCCGGTCGCGGTGGGCGAAGCTGGTGGTGGCGCCGAGGGTGGTGCAGGCCAGGGCGCCGGCGGCGAGGCCCCAGGGCAGGGCGTCGGCCAGGTCTCGGGTCTCCACGTAACGGGCTGCGAAACCGCCGATGAAGGCGTCGCCGGCGCCGGTGGTGTCGACCACCGCCACCGGATAGGTCGTCCGGCGGATCGGCGGGCCATCCTTGCGGAACAAGACGGCGCCCTCCCCGCCCAGGGTGACGATCACCGCGCGGCCGACGCGGCCAAGCAGGGTCTGGCCCAGGCCGTCGAGATCGCTTCGGCCGGCCAGCCGCTCGCCCTCGCCCTCGTTGACCACGAGGATGTCGGTCAGTCGCAGGAGGTCGTCGAGCGGGCCCTCGGGCGCCGGCGCGGCGTTGAGCAAGGTCTCCGCGCCGGCGGCGCGCGCGAGCGCGAAGGCGCGGGCGGTCGCCGCTGTCGAGGTTTCGAGCTGGGCGATCACCAGCCGCGCCGAGGCGATGAGGGCCGACGAGGCTTCCACATGGCCCTCGTCCAACGCCGCGTTGGCGCCGGAATCGACCACGATGCTGTTCTCGCCGGCGCTATCGAGCAGGATCAGCCCCATGCCCGTCGCGCACCCTGCGATGCGCGCCACGTGCGCGGCGTCCACTCCGTCGCGGGCCCAGACGGCCATGGCCTCGTCCCCCGCGGAGTCGCGGCCGACTGCGGCCACCATCGCCACCTGGGCGCCGCACCGCGCAGCCTGGATCGCCTGGTTGGCGCCCTTGCCGCCGGCCACGTCGGTGCGCCGGAGCGCAAGGCAGGTCTCGCCGGGCGCCGGCAGGCGCGCCACCGACAGCACCACGTCCTGATTATAGCTGCCGACGACGACGAGGTCCGGCGATGGCATTCGGTGTCTCCCTGCCTGCTTCGGTGCGCTCGGTGTACCCTGAGAAGCCGCTTTCAGGGTTAGCGCATATCCGAAGGATTTTACCGCGGAGAACGCAGAGAGAAGCGCGGAGCGCGCGGAGAAAATTCCGGTCCTGGTCGCGCGACGCATGCCATAGCCGATCGCGCTCTGCGCGCTCCGCGCTTCTCTCTGCGCCCTCAGCGGTAATCTTTCTAAGACCGCGCTATTTGCCCGTCGTCTTGGCCGGAAAAATCGAGCGCGGTATGCGCACGTGCGCGCCCTGGCGGCCGTCGACCACCTGGGTGATGGCGAAGTCGGCCGCCACGCTCATCAGCGAATAGGCGTCGTTCCTCGACAGGCCCATGTGTTCATGGAGCAGGCCCAGCATGTCGAGCGAGGCGCTGCGGGTGGCGACGTTCAGGTCCTCGTCGAAGCCGTGCACGATCCAGTACTTGGGCGTCTCCAGCAGGGGGCCCGGGAAGGTGAAATCCTTGCGCAGCACGATCTGGAACAGGACGTTCAGCGAGGACTCGATCGCCGTGCCCGAAAGCTCGCCGTCGCCCTGGCTGACGTGTGGGTCGCCGATCGAGAACAGGCCGCCGTCCACCTGCACCGGGTAGTACATCACCGCCCCGGCGCCGATCCGCCAGTTGTCGATATTGCCGCCATGCGCGCCGGGCGGAATGGTCGAGACCCGGCCGGCCACGTCCATGGCCACCCCCGCGGTGCCGAGGTGCGGCCGGGCCGGCACGCGCACGCCCTTCAGCGCCGGCTGGCGGTCGCACACCGGGCAGTGGGTGACGGTTCCGGGCGTGAGGTATTTGCCGGGGAAGTCGTAGGCGTAGAGGGCCTCCGCGCTCTGGGCGTTCGGATCGAGCGAGTAGATCGTCACCCGCTCCTTCTCGTCGAACTCCTTGTAGAGATAGCCCCAGTTGGCGGCGAGGTTGGAGCCGTAGTTGCAGCGCGGGGTCATGCGCAGATAGCGCACCTCCAGCATGTCGCCAGGCTTGGCCCCTTCCACATGGATGGGGCCGGTCATGATGTGGACGCCGGGATTGCGGTCGGCCTCGGGGATCTCGTTGAAGATCGCCGTCACCCCCTCGTCCATCATCAGCTCCGGCGCGTCGCCGGCGTGGTGGGTGATCGCCTCGGCCTGGATCAGGTCGCCGCTCCTGACCTTCAGCGCCGGCGCCTGGGCGGCGTCGAAATAACCCCAGTGCACGGTCTTGGGCGTCGCCTTCAGCTGGTGCAGCGCGCCCGGCGCCAGGTCCTGGCGGCTCTCGCCGTCGGTGCAGAAGAAGGCCATGCTCACGCTCTCCCCGGATTGGATGCGGCGAGCTTAGGAGGCAGCGCCGTCTACGGTCTTGCCGCTGGGCGCATGCTTTATTGTTACGCAGCGGGCATGCCTGTTTTTTAAGCGCACGCTTGCCGGCGAAAACGACGGGTTCGGTCAAAACAAAAGGGCGCGGGGGGACAAGACGCCGCCGCCGGAAGGGCTAAGGTGGCGTCGTCGCAGGCTTGCATCATGAGGATTTCGCGTGGCCACTCTGGTGAACATCCGCACCCGCCCCTTGATGGAGAATTTCGGCGCCGAGATTCTCGACGTCGACCTGAAGGCCGCGCTCAAGGCCAATGACGGCGAGACCCTGGACGGGGTGGTCGACACCTTCCACCGGCACGGCGCCATCATGCTGCGCGGCCAGGACCTGTCGCCGGGCGAGCTGACCGCCTTCATCGCCCGCTTCGGCGAGCCGGAGGACCACACCCTGAAGGAGTTCACCTTCAGCGACTTCCCCAAGGTCTACCGGCTGTCCAACAAGGTGGTCGACGGCAAGCCGATCGGCGCCCACAACGACGGCGTCGGCTGGCACACCGACTACAGCTACAAGGCCGAGCCGGTGATGGCGACCATGCTGTTCGCCGTGGACGTGCCGGCCGAGGGGTCGGACACCCTGGTCGCCGACTGCGTCGCGGCCTGGAACGCCCTGCCGCCCGAGCGCCAGGCCGAGCTCGACGGCAAGGTGGTGCACCACTCGTACCAGTACTTCATGTCGACCCGCGAGTACGGCGCGCGCGAGCTCAGCGACGAGCTGAAGGCCGCCAACCCCGACGTCTACCACCCCCTGATCCGCACCCACCCCGCCGACGGCCGCAAGGCGCTTTGGCCCTCCACCGGCACGGTGATCGAGGTGATGGACATGCCCAAGGAGGAGGGGCTGGACCTGGTGCAGGACCTGGTCGACTTCGCCACGCAGGACCGGTTCGTCTATCGCCACAAATGGCAGGTCGGCGACGTGTTGATGTGGGACAACCGCTGCACCCTGCACACGGGCACCCTGTTCGACGACACCAAGTACGTGCGCGAGATGCACCGCCTGTGGGTGCGCGGCGACAAGCCGTACTGACGTTCGTTTTCTCGTCTCCCGGGCGCCGGGGGAAGACAATCAAAGCCAACCTGTTCTGATAGGGCGTGAACCATGACAACCTGGCTGATCACCGGCGCGGGCGGCGGGCTGGGCCGCGCCCTGATGACCGCGGCCCTGGCGCGCGGCGACAAGGTCGCCGGCACGGTGCGCGACCGCAAGCTGGTGGCCGAACTCGAGGCGCTGGCGCCCGGCCGCGCCCATGTGCTGATCGCCGACATGGCCGACGAGGCGTCCGTGCACGCGGCGGTGGAAGCGGCGGAGGAGAAACTCGGCGGGCTCGACATCCTGATCAACAACGCCGGCTACGGCCTGGTCGGCGCGGTCGAGGAGGCCAGCCTGGCCGAGGTGCGCGCCCAGTTCGAGGTCAACGTCTATGGCCCGATCGCCGCCATCCAGGCCGCCCTGCCCCACTTCCGGCGGCGCAAGGCCGGTCACATCATAAACATCACCTCGGTCAGCGGCCTCGCCGCCTGGGCCGGCACCGGCATCTACAGCGGCAGCAAGCACGCACTGGAAGGTGTCGGCCGCACCCTGGCCCAGGAGGTCGGCCCCCTGGGCATCAAGGTGACCAATATCGAGCCCGGCGGCATCCGCACCGATTTCGCCGGCCGATCCCTGCGGGTCACCGAGCGCAAGATCGACGACTACACCGACACCGCCCACAACGCCGAGCGCTCCTTAGGCTCGCACACGGGCCAGGAAGGCGGCGACCCCGCCAAGATGGCCGCGGCCATCCTGCGCATCGCCGGCCAGCCGGACGCCCCACTGCAACTGCTGCTCGGCGCCGACGCGGTCCACTACGCCACCCAGTCCTGGGCTTCCTTCCAGGAAGAGTTCGGCCGCTGGGCCCCGCTCAGCCTGTCGACGGGGTTCGACGAGGGTTAGAGCACGTCAGGCCAAAGTGGACTCCGGTTTGGCCGCCCGGGCATGCTCTAAACTTTAGCTTCCAGAGCCTCCCGCTCGCGACCTATCACGGGGGTGGGGCGGCGGCCGTTTCGGCCTGAGTGCTCTCGATGTACTGCCGCAAGGCCGTCGCTGCGTTCAGCATGTGCGCACGCATGCGCCGGGCCGCCGCTTCGCCGTCACCCTCGGCGAGCGCGTCCATGATCGCCTGGTGCTCGCCCGCGGAGCGGTTCGGGCGATCATGGTGGCGAAGCTGGGCGCGACGGAAGGCGGTCAGGCGGGCGCGAAGCAGGCTCGCCTGCTCAGCCAGGAAGGCGTTGTGCGTGGCGCCGTAGATGGCCTCATGGAAGGCGTGGTTGATGCGGTCATAGCCGTCGACGTCGCCCTCCGCGGCGAGCCTGCGTCCCGCCTCGTTCAGGTCGATCAGCCGGCTGCGCTCGATCGGCGTCATCCGGTAGGTGGCGAGTCGGACGCAGACCGCCTCGATCTCCGCCATGGTCTCGAACATGTCCATGATCCGCTCCGGAGTCATGCGCGCCACCACCACACCGCGTCGCGGGCGCATTTCGACCAGACCGCTGACCGACAGCTGCCTCAGGGCTTCGCGGACCGGTGTCCGCGAGACACCGAATCGATCCGCCAGCTGCTGTTCGTCGAGCGCGGCGCCGGCCGCCAGCGCGCCGGAGGCGATATCGTCTGACAGCATGTTGCGGATGCGATCGGACAGAAGCGCCCGGTCTTCATCTGGAGGATCGATCGGCTGTGTCATGAGCACCCTTGGGCCCGCGTCCGGCGCATATGGCTCATGTATGCAATCATCGCCATATCGCCGCAACCCGCATACACGATCAGGCTCACAAATTCGTTACGCATCCTCAGTTGACAAGGCCCCCTACGTATACATACATGGCCAACCCACGGCATCGCGCATACATGGAGCGGTCGAAGTGGCCAGATGGTGTACGCAAAACGAGGCTTTGGCCGAGCGGCTCGCGGCCGGCCGGACGCATGCTTCGGGCAAGCTGGTCGCGCTCGACCGGCTACCGACCCTGCTTGAAGCAGTCCTGCGACCCGGCGACCGGGTCTGTCTTGAAGGAGACAATCAAAAACAGGCCGATGCGCTGGCCCGCGCCCTCACCCAGGTCGACGCCGGCAGGGTGCACGATCTTCACATGGTGCAATCGGGCGTGGTGCTGCCCGAGCACCTGGACGTGTTCGAAAAGGGCATCGCCCGGCGGCTCGACTACGCCTACTCCGGCCCGCAGGCGGCGCGCATCGCGCGCATGCTGTTCGGCGGCCAGATCGAGCTGGGCGCCATCCACACCTATCTGGAGCTGTTCGCCCGCTACTTCATCGACCTGACGCCGCAGGTGGCGCTGATCGCCGCGGTGAGCGCCGACAAGGACGGCAACCTCTATACCGGGCCCAACACCGAAGACACGCCGACCGTGGTCGAGGCGACGAGCTATAAGAACGGAGTCGTGATCGCCCAGGTGGCCGAGATCGTCGACAAGGTTCCGCGCGTCGACATCCCGGGCGACCTTGTCCACTTCGTGGTCGAGACGAAGAAGCCCTTCTACGTCGAGCCGCTGTTCACCCGCGACCCGGCGGCGATCACCGAGACACAGATCCTCACCGCCATGCTGGCCATCAAGGGGATCTATGCGCCTTACGGTGTGCGCCGCCTAAACCACGGTATCGGCTTCAGCACCGCCGCGATCGAGCTGATCCTGCCGACCTTCGGCGAGAAGCTTGGGCTGAGGGGCAAGGTCTGCAGCCACTTCGCGCTGAACCCCCACCCCACCCTGATCCCGGCGATCGAAGCGGGTTGGGTCGAGCAGATCCACTGCTTCGGCTCCGAGGTGGGGATGGAGGACTACGCCGCCGCGCGGTCGGACATTTTCTTCACCGGCCCCGACGGGTCGCTTCGGTCGAATCGCGCGTTCAGCCAGACTGCGGGTCTGTACGCCTGCGACATGTTTATCGGCTCGACCCTTCAGATCGACCTCCAGGGCCACAGCTCCACGGTGACGACGGACCGGATCGCCGGCTTCGGCGGCGCCCCCAACATGGGCTCGGACGCGCGCGGCCGGCGCCATGCCAGCGAGCCCTGGCTCAAGGCCGGCGCCGAGGCCGACCCGGACGCCCCGCCGGCGCTTCGACGCGGCCGCAAGCTCGTGGTGCAGATCGGCGAGACCTTCGGCGAGGGCGCCGCCCCGCTGTTCGTGGAGCACCTCGACGCCCTGGAGCTTGCGAAGACCCTCGATCTGGAGCTGGCGCCGGTGATGATCTACGGCGATGACGTCTCCCACATCGTCACCGAGGAAGGCGTCGCCAACCTCCTGCTCTGCCGCGACCTGTCCGAGCGGGAGCAGGCGATCCGCGGGGTGGCCGGCTACACCGAGGTGGGCCGCGGCCGCGACGCGAAGATGGTCGAGCGGCTGCGCGAACGCGGCGTGATCCGCCGGCCGGAGGACCTCGGCATCGACCCCCTCGACGCCGACCGGAGCCTGCTCGCCGCGCGCTCGATCAAAGATCTCATGCTCGCCTCCGGCGGGCTGTACCGGCCGCCGAGCCGGTTCCGCAACTGGTAGGCGGAGGCCAGAGCCATGGAACGACTGAGCTACACCCTGAACGCGGCCGCACCCGCCAAGGGCTCGCGCCGACAGGCGATCACCGGCGTCGTCGCCTCGGGCAATCTCGAGGTGCTCGCCGAGCGCGTGCTTCCGCCGGACACCTGCACCGTGGACATCGCCACGGCCGCACACGGTTTCGCCGCTGTATGGCAGGCCGTCTTCTCGGACTTTGCCGCCCGCCATCAGGCCGGGGGCCTGCGCCTGTCGATCAACGACGGCGGCGCGCGTCCGGACACGGTGGCGCTGCGCCTGGCGCAGGTCGTCCGCCTGATCGAGGAGCCCGAAGCATGACCCCCTCCTCTTCCCGCCTGAGCTGGCTCGAGGCCAGCGCCCGCCAGCGGCTGGCGGTCCTGGTCGATCCCGGCAGCTTCGCCGAATTCGTCGGCCCCGAGCAACGCGAGCTCAGTCCGCACCTCGGCCTGTTCGACCTGCCCGAGCAGTTCGACGACGGAATCGTCGTCGGACGCGCGGCGCTCGGCGGCGCCCCGGTCCTGGTCGCGGCCCAGGAAGGCCGGTTCATGGGCGGCGCCTTCGGCGAGGTCCACGGCGCCAAGCTGGTCGGCCTTCTGCGCTCAGCCGCCAGGCAGAAGCACGACGTGCTGATCCTGTTCGACACCGGCGGCGTGCGCCTGCAGGAGGCGAACGCCGGCGAGCTCGCGATCGGCGAGATCATCCGCGCCATCGTCGAGCTGCGCCGCGGCGGGAACCGCGTGATCGGACTGATCGGCGGCCGCGCCGGCTGCTACGGCGGCGGCGGCCTGATCGCCGGCAGCTGCTCGACCCTGATCGTCTCGGAACAGGGCCGGATCAGCATCAGCGGTCCTGAGGTCATCGAGACCAACAAGGGCGTCGAGGAGTTCGACTCGCGCGACCGCGCCCTGGTCTGGCGCACCATGGGCGGCAAGCACCGCTATCTGATCGGCGGCGCGGACCTGTTCGTCGACGACGATCCGGCCGCCTTCCGCGAAGCGGTCGAGGCGGCGCTGCGCCGTCCGGCCCGCCTCGACCTCGCGATCCTCGAGGCCGAACAACGGCGCCTGCAGCGGCGCCTGCAACGCTTTGGCGGCGCCCGGGACGGGACCGACGTGTGGTCGATCCTCGGCGTCGGCGATCCGGCGGCGATCCCCTCGCTCGCCACCGACGAATTCCTCCGCCAGGCGGCGGATTGCCGGGAGACGGCCGATGACGCTCGCTGAAGTCCTGAATTCGCTGTTCCCCACCGGCCACGACACCACCGTCAAAGATGGCCTCCTCTTCGGCACGGGTCCGCTCCGCGACGGCGACATGGCGCATGTGCTGGGCGTGGTCGACAACACCGCGCTCGGTGTCGAGGGTGCGCTGGCGCTGGCCGGCCGGGTGCTCGAGATCGCTGCCGGTCCGGATCGCGATCCGATCCTGATGGTGATCGACTCCTCGAGCCAGAGGATGAGCCGACGGGACGAGCTCCTGGGCCTGAACGAATATCTCGCCCACCTCGCCAAGGCGCTCATGCTGGCCGAAGCCGGCGGCCACCGCACCATCGGCCTGCTCTACGGCGGCAGCGCGGCGGGCGCCTTCATCGCGACGGCGCTATCGACCGGCGCCCTGGCGGCGCTGCCCGGCGCCACCCCGGCGGTGATGGACCTGCCGTCCATGGCGCGCGTGACCAAGCTGCCGCTCGAAGTGCTGCAGGCCAAGGCCAAGGCGACGCCGGTGTTCGCCCCGGGCCTGGAGAATCTCGCCAAGACCGGCGCGGTTCACCAGACCTGGGACCCCGCAGGGTCGCTCGCCGACCAGCTGGCGGCGCTGCTGGCTGTGCCGCCAGGCGAGGACGTGCGCGACCGGCTGGGGCGCGAGCGTGGCGGACGGCCCAAGGCGGCGGAGATCGCCGCGCGCGTGATCGAGGAAGCCGGCCGTGTCTGAGCCGCAAGGGTCTCTTCCAACGGCGCTGCCGCGCCATGCCATGGCGACCGTCGCGCCCGAGGCGTGGCGGGCGATGCTGGCGTCACGCCCGGACCTGGCCGGCGAGCCGCTGGTCGAGACCTGGGCGGACGCCGCCCGCCCGTTGGTGGCGCGCCGCTCCGTCGAGGGCGATCCGCCCCAGACCACGCCCCTCGGACTGCCGCTGCCGCCGGCGCAAGGAAAGCGGCGGATCGCCGTCAGCCTCCCCCGGGCCGCGGTCCTCGCCGTGACGCCGCCGCCGCGCCTGGACGACGCCAGGAGCGCGGCGCCGCCGGCGTGGCGGCCAACGATAGTGGAGCTCCTCGCGCTCGATGATCAGGTGCGGACCTACGGCAGCCTCGCCTGGGCCTGGCTGACCGGTCTCGCCTATCTCAGCGCCAGCTCCGATCTCGATCTTCTGTGGACCCTGCCTGAACCGGCGTCGCTCGACCCGCTGCTGGCCGGGATCGCCGCGATCGCCGCCCGGGCGCCGATGCGCATCGACGGCGAGATCGTCGGCGCCGCCGGCGCGGTCCACTGGCGCGAGCTGCAGGGCGGCGGCGAGGTGATGGTGAAACACCCCACAGGCGTGCGCCTGATGACGCGAGAAGCCTTCCTCGCGGGAGGACGGCCATGACCGCTGTCTTGTTGCCGGTCGACCAGCGCGCGCGCCGGTCGTTGGCGATCGGCCGGGTCGCCGGCGAATGCCTGCGGCTCGAGGCGGCCACCTATCCGAAGCCCGGCCTGGTCAGCCACATCGACGGCGGCGCCCACCGCGACATGGATTTCGGGCTTCTCGTCCGTAGCGCCGACACGCTGACACCCTATTTCGACGCGCTCGGCGACGCCGGCGCGGCGGGCGCCGACATGGGACGGCTGCGCGCCATCGGCGTGGACGCAGAACGGGCGATGCTGGCGGCGACGGGCGGGGTCAACACGCACCGCGGCGCGATCTTCGGGCTCGGCCTGTTGTGCGCGGCGGCCGGCTTCCAGGCGACCTATGGGCCGGGCGGGACGCTCGGCGGTCTGATCGCCGCGCGCTGGGGCGATGCGATCCTGGGCGGACCGGTCGCCCTGCACAGCCACGGCGCGGTCGTGTCGCGCCGGCACGGGGTCGGCGGCGCCCGGCTCGAAGCGGCGCGGGGGCTGCCGTCAGCCTACGCCATCGCCCTGCCGGCCCTGCGGCTCGGCCGGCTTTTGAGCGGCGCGGACGAGGAGGCCGCCCGCGTGCAGGCCTGCATGGCCCTGATCGCTGCTGTGGGCGACACCAACCTCCTGCATCGCGGCGGCGCAGCCGGCCTGGCCTTCGCCCAAGAGGCGGCCGGGGCCTTCCTCGCGCGAGGCGGCGTCGGCGCCCGCGGCTGGCGGGCCCGGGCCCGGGCGATACACGCGGCGTTCGTGGCGAAGAATCTCAGCCCCGGCGGATGCGCCGACCTTCTCGCCATGGCTCTGTTCATCGACCGGATGGAGGGCTGAATGCTGGCCCTCCTCTGCGGCGGCCAAGGCCTGCTCTCCCCCCAGATGTTCGACCTCGTGAACGGACGGCCCGAGGCGGAGGCGATCTTCTCGCGGGCCGCAGCTCTGCTCGGCGGAGATCCGCGAGCGCTCGTCCGCGGCCAGGCGACCACGGACCTGCAGGCCAATCGCATCAACCAGATCCTGTCGGTCACCGCCGCGCTGACGACGCACGCCTGCATCGCCGCGTCCCTGCCCGATCAGCTGGCCGTCACCGGCTACAGCGTCGGCGAGATGGCGGCCTTCGCCATTGCCGGCGTCTGGGCCCCGGAGACGGCGCTCGATCTCACCGATCGCCGCGCCCGGTCGATGGACGCCGGCGGTAGCGGCGGTCAGCTGGGCTATGTCCGCGGTCTCGGCCGGCGTGCGGTCGAGCGCCTGCTGGAACCCTACGGCTGCGCCATCGCCATCGTCGACCCGGACAGACTGTTCGTGTTCGGCGGCGACAGGGCTGCGGTGGAGGCCGCATGCCATGAAGCGATGGCGCAGGGCGCGGCCAAGGCGGCCCTGCTCGACGTCCGGATCGCCTCCCACACCCCGAAGCTGGCGGGGGCCGTCGCACCATTCCTCGAGGCGCTGAGGTCGGCGCCGTGGCGCGATCCCGGCCCCGGCCGGAGGCTGCTCTCGGGCGGCGACGGCGGAGCGATCTTCAAGACCTCGACGGCGCTGCCCCGACTGGCCGCGCAGGTCGCGCACACCGTGGATTGGGCCGCTGCGCTGGAGGCTTTGGGCGAGTTCGGCGTGACACAGGTGCTCGATCTCGGTCCCGGCCACGCCCTGGCGGACATGGCGCGCGCCGCGATCCCGGGCGCCCGCAGCTATGCGGCGAGCGCATTCCGCACGCTCGAAGGGCTCAGCGAATGGCTGGGCTCGGACTGACGACTGACCGACGGTTTGGAGCAAGGAGCAAGATCATGATCGACAGACGAACCTTCACGACAGGCGCCATTATCGGCGCCGCGGCGCTGAGCGCCGGCCGCGCCTTGGCGGCGAGCCCCCCGCCGGTCAAGGCGCGCAACATCGTCTTCGCCCACGGGCTGTTCGCGGACGGCTCGTGCTGGACCGAGGTGATCTCGCGCTTGCAGCCGAAGGGCTACACCTGCACGGCCGTGCAGCATCCACTCACCACCCTGCCCGAGGCGACGGCGTCCGTGCAGCGCGTGCTCGACCGCCAGGACGGCCCAACCGTCCTCGTCGGGCATTCCTTCTCCGGCATGCTGGTGACCGAAGCCGGCGTGCACCCGAGCGTCTCCGCCCTGGTCTATGTCGCCGCGCGGGCGCCGGACGCCGGCGAGGACTACGCGGCGCTGGCGAAAACCTTTCCCACGCCGCCTGCGAGCGCCGGCATCGTCTTCGACGGCGACGAAGGCCGCCTGACCGAAGCCGCCTTCCTGCATGACTTCGCCGGCGACCTTCCGGAAGCCAGGGCGAAGCTGCTCTACGCCGTCCAATGGCCGTTCCATAAGGCGCTGTTGACCGGCCGCACCACCCAGGCGGCCTGGCGGTCCAAGCCAAGCTTCTACGCCGTTTCGAAACGCGACCGGACGATCGACCCCGACCTCGAGCGGTTCATGGCCAGGCGCATGGGGGCCAGGACCATCGAAGTTGAGGCAAGTCACCTCTCGCTGATCTCAAAGCCCGACGAGATCACCGGGCTGATCCTCGAGGCGGCGGGCTACACCGCCTGAAGCAGCCGTCGCGTCTGGCGTGGCGGCAAGGCCTCGACCGCCCCTCGCCCTGGCGTGCTGCAACGGCCTCGCCCTTCGAGGCTACACTACGCACCTCGGGCCTCGAAGGGCGAGGCGCAGCGCTACCTGTCAAGCCGCCTGGCTGACCGCTTCGCTGGCGTCCTCGATCAGCAGGCTGGTCATGCCGAGCGAGCCGTGTTCGATGCGGTCGTTGAACAGGCGCACCTTGTCGCTGGGTAGGCGGGCGCCCAGCACGTAGAGCAGCGGCCAGAAGTGTTCCGGTGTCGGCGCGGCCAGGGGCGCTTCGGCCTCCATCTTCGCGAAGGCGACCGCGCGTTCGGGCTGGTTCTCGGTGATGGCGGCGCGGATCTCGTCGTTGAAGCGGGTCGCCCAGTCAAAGGGCGCGCAGGCCGCGTCGCCCCAGTTCATGGCGCGGAGATTGTGCACGATGTTGCCTGTGCCCATGATCAGCACGCCCTCGTCCCGCAGCGGCGCGAGCCGACGGCCGATCTCGAACCGGGCCTCGGGCGGCAGGGTGACGTCGAGGCTGAGCTGCACCACCGGGATGTCCGCCTGGGGATAGGCGTGCACCAGCACCGACCAGGTGCCGTGGTCGAATCCCCATTGGCCAGCGTCGAGCGCCACCGGCGTCGGCGCCAGGAGCTCGGCGATACGCCGCGCCAGGGCCGGATCGCCGGGCGCCGGGTACTGCTTGTCGAACAGGGCCTTCGGAAACGAGGCGCCGAAGTCGTGGATGGTTTTCGGCCGGTCCATGGCGGTCACCGCCGTGCCGCGCGTCTCCCAGTGGGCGGAGATACTGAGGATGGCCTTGGGCCGGGGCAGACCGGCGGTCAGCTCACCCCACGAGCGGCTGGTCTGGTTGGCCTCGATCGCCACCATCGGGCTGCCGTGGCCGAAAAAGATGACGGGCATGCGCATGTTCATCGGCCTTATTTATTCTGCAGCAGCAACAGTTCCAGTACCCCGGCGTCGATTCATCCGCGACCACGCGGCGCGGTAGCGCGGCACGAGCCAGTGGTTGAACTGGCCCTGCGCCCCCTCCTGCCAGGAATAGCGGCCGCGCGGGGCGAAGCGCGAGCGCAGGCCCTGCTGCACCAGCTCGTCCACATGCATGTCCTGGGCGATGATCTTGCCGGCGCTGGTCATCAGCATCTCCAGCCGATGGGAGAAGCCGGGATCCTCCTGCGCGCCCGGCGCGACCAATATGCCGGTGTCCTGCTCCATGGTCTCGGGCCCGGTGGCGCGCAGGATCAGGTAGATCACCAGGTCGCTGGTCATCACCAGCGACAGGGTCGGCGGCACATTGGCGAAGGTCATCCGCCCGCGGTCCACCTCGGTCAGCTTGGGGAACACCGGCAGGACGGCGCGCTGGGTCGGGTTGAAGCTGGCGTCCGGGTGCAGGGTGGCGTTGTAGCGCAGGAACCCGGCGTCGGTCGGATCCGCGTCGGGGAAGGTGGCCAATTCGCTCGGCACGAAGTCGTGCAGCGGCCCCTGGTGCAGCTTGGAGGCGTGGTAGCCGTCGTTGTTGTTCTCGAACATCACCTTCCAGTTCCAGGCGAACTGGCCGGTCATCACCGCCGCACTCTCGGCATGCTCGAGGTCATAGCCGGCGACCGCGTCGGCGACGGTGGTCAGGCGCGGGGCCAGCGGCTTGGCGTCGGGATCGAAGTTGATAAACAGGAAGCCCAGCCAGATCTCGACCTTGAACTCCGGCAGGCGCACCGACTTCTTGTCGAAATCGCAGGTGCGCTCCATCGCCGGCGCGTTCACCAGCCGGCCGTCCAGGCCATAGACCCAGTGATGGTAGGGGCAGACGAAACCACGGGTATTGCCCTTGCCCTCGGCCACCAGCATGGCCCGGTGCTGGCACACTGACGACATGGCGCGCACCACCCCGTCGCGCGCCCGCGACACCACGATGGGCTCGCCGACGATGCGGGTGGTGAAATAGTCGCCGGGCTCCTTCACCCAGTCCTCGCGCCCGACGCACAGCCATTCGTGATCGAACAGGGCCGACTTCTCGAAAGCGTAGAAGTCGGCATCGGTATAGCAGGCCGGCGGCAGGGTCTCGGCCCGGTCGAGACCGAGGGTCGAGCTGTCGAAACTGTCGAAGAAGGCGTCGTTCAGAACGCTGGACGGCATTGGGGATCGGTCCTCGTTCACCGGAAACCTCGAGAAGCCCACGCTAGGGCAGCTCTTCCGCCACGTCTTGTCCGTGGACGCACAAGCCTACGCCTTGGCCGCCTCGCGGGCGATATAGGCGCGCCAGCCGCCGAGGGCGGTGATGTCTTCGGCGCCGCCCTGCGCGCGGGGCTCGGCGACGAAGCCCTTGACCTCGGTCCCGTCGTCCAGCGTCACCGTGCCGATGGCCAGCGGCGCCGGCACCTCGGCCACGAAGCTGCCGAAGGCCTCGACACTGAGTTCGTAGACCTCGACCTCGATCGCCGCGCCACCCTCACCCACATGCACCAGCGCCGGCTTGGGCGGGGTGGTGTTGGCCATGGCGTAGAGCTTGTAGGCCGGCGCGGTCTTGCAGCGGCGCACCAGGGTCGCCTCGCGCGAGGTCAGCTGCCAGTGCAGCGGCATGGCGGCGAGGTGGGCGCCGACCACGGCGAGCTTCACCCGCGTCGGAACACCATAAACGTCGAGCGGTGGCGGCTGGGGCATGGGGGCGATCTCCTCATAGCGGCGGGCGAGGCCCAGAAGGGCCTGGTCGGCCCAGGCCGGCCCGATCAGGGTGACGCCGAAGCCGGTGGCGTTGTCGCGGAACCCGGCCGGCAGGGCGATGGCGCTCATGTCGAGCAGGTTCACGAAGTTGGTGTAGCGGCCGAGGTTGGCGTTCAGCGCCAGGGGTTCGGCCAGCACCTCGCGTACCCGATAGGTGGTCCCGGTGGTGGGCAGGAAGAGGATATCGAGGGTTTCCCACAGCGCGTCGGCCTGGCGCTGCAGGGCGCGCATCCGGTATTCGGCCTGGAAGGTCTCGACCGCCGAATAGCGCCGGCCGCCTTCGAGGATGCCGCGCACCACCGGGTGGATGGTCGCCGGCCGATGGGTCAAAAGGTCCAGCGCCGCCGCGGTCCGCTCGGCCACCCACGGGCCCTGGTAGAGCAGCTCGGCTGCGGCGTTCAGCGGCGTCAGGTCGACCTCGACCGGCTCGCCGCCCATGGCGGCGAGCCGTGCGCCGGCGGCGTCGAACAGCCGAGCCGACTGGCTGTCGGAGAACCACTCCAGCTGATCCGGCCTCGGCAGGCCGAAACGGAACCGCGCCGGGATCGGCGGGAAAGCGGCGTTGGGCGCGCGCCGCGCATAGATATCCTCGGAATCGAAGCCGGCGACGACGCCGTCGACCCGCGCGGCGTCCTCCACCGTCGAGGTGAACACGGTCACGCAGTCGATGCTGCGGCAGGCCGGCGTGACGCCCGACGTGCTCCAGCGGCCCTTGGTCGGCTTCAGCCCGGCCAGGTGATTGAAGGCGGCGGGCACGCGGCCGGATCCCGCCGTGTCGGTGCCGAGGGCGAAGCCGACCAGCCCCGCCGCCACAGCCACCGCCGAACCCGAACTCGATCCGCCGCTGATATAGTCGCGGTTGTAGACGCTGGCGCAGGCGCCATACGGACTGCGCGACCCGACCAGGCCAGTGGCGAATTGATCGAGGTTGGTCTTGCCGATCAGGACGGCGCCGGCGTCGATCAGCCGCTGCACGGCGGTAGCCGTGCGCTCCGGCGTGTAGGCGAAGGCGGGACAGGCGGCGGTGGTCGGCAGGCCCGCCACATCCATATTGTCCTTCACCGCGAAGGGCACGCCGGCCAGCGGCAGGCTTTCCCCGGCGGCGACCCGGCGGTCGACCGCCTCGGCCGCGGCGATCACCCCCGCAGCATCGAGTCGGGTGATCCAGACCGCGGGCTGAACGGCCTCGTAGGCTGCGACCTTGGCGAGGACATCGCGCGCGACTGCAACCGCCGACCGACGGCCGACGGCCACGTCGGCCGCCGTCTCGCACACCCTCACCCGCTCGAACCCGGTCATGTCCAGCACTCGCCGCCGGCGTGTCGGCCGGCGGCTTTGATCCTAACCCGCTCTAGAAAGCGTAAGCGACGGCGCCGATCACCTGGCGGGGCGGGATGAACTGCTGGCTGGTCTGGCCGGTACCGAAGGGGTCGGTGTAGCGCGAGTTGATCCCGGCTTTGTTGAACAGGTTGGTGGCGGCGAATGACACCTTCCAGGCCGACCGCATGGGCCGATATTCGAAGTAGAGATCGGTCACAACGTAGGACGGCACCCGGTCGAGCGACGGCTCGTTGAAGATCCGCGCCCACTCCGAGCCGCGATAGACCATCTGCACCTTGCTGAGCAGGGTCCCACCCGGCGCATCCCACAGGTAGGAAGCGTAGAGCGAGCCCGACTCCTGAGGCATGGCCGGCGGGCTCTTGCCCTCGATATTCTCACGCGCCGCCAGCACCGCGGCCCAGCAACCTGGATTGTAGAAGGCGCCGCCGAAGGCGCAGGGGCTGGTGAACGAGGTGGTGTTTTCGATGGCGTTGGTGGTGGTCGAGTCGAGGGCCAGGGTCTTGCCGACGATCTCGCCCTTTTCGAGCGCCAGCGAGCCGCCGAGCCTGAACCGGTTCTCCAGGCCGACGTACTGAGCCTCGAGCTCGGCGCCGTAGTCGCGGATGTGCGGGATGTTGGCGATGCCGCCGTCGAACGGCACCGGGTCAGTCTCAATGTACTGGAAGTTGCGGTGCACATAGTAGAACAGCGAGCCGTTCACCCGCAGGGCATTGTCGAAGAAGGAGTTCTTCGATCCCGCCTCATAGGCGTAGTTGGTCTCAGGCTTGAAGGTCGGCGTGATCAGCTGTTGGCCAACGTCGCCATTGACCCCGCCGGGCTTATAGCCACGCGCGTAGCTGGCGTAGAGCAAGTTCTGCGGTGTCAGGTCGTAGTCGGCCTCCAGCCGGAAGGTCGGCACCGTAGTCTTGGACTCGTTGTCCGCCCTGCTGAATCCAGGCAGGCCCGTGCTGGTGTAGTTGGCCCCGGAAAAGTTGAAGCTGTCGTCCTTGAAGAAGTCGGAGTTTTCCCGGGCGCCGGCGGTGATCCGCAAGGCGTTGGTCACGTGATAGGTGGCCTGCGCGAAGACCGAATACGACCGCCGGGTTACATGCGACAGGTTGCCGTAGGCGAGATTGGCCGGGGGGCTGGTGGTAATGTTGCTGGGGATGACCAATTGGGCCGCTGTGGGGTCTGTAGACCCCTCATATTCAGCCACGAACTGCTTGCTGCCCTGATAAAGGCCGAACACGCCGGCGATCCACTCCAGCTTGGAGCCGGGCAGGGACAGGAGGTCGAACTCTTCGGTGTAGTTGTGCACGTGGGTGTTCCACGCCGCCACGTCGTCGTACGAGCCAAGCTGGGCGAAGGTGCTGCGCGAGGAGTCCTCCTGCTGCACATGGTCCAGGCCTTGGTAGGCGGTCACCGACTTCACCAGGAAGTAGGGCGTGTTCCACTGCAGGTTCAGGTGATAGAGCTGACCCTCCAGCTTGAAGTGGGCCGGATAGTCCTGGTTGACCTCCCAGGGATTGGACGCCGGATCGTTGATGTTCTTCTGCGCGTCGCCGTTCTGGTCCGCCCTGTAGAGATCGGCGGTGAAGGTGGCGCTGAACGTATCGTTGGGCTTGAACAGCAGGGCGGCCTTGACGCTGCCGTCATGGGCGTCGTCGAGATCGAAGCCGGGGATGGCCAGGTCCTTGGTGTAGCCATCGTGGTCGAACTTCTGGCCCGAGATCCGAAGGGCGAAATGGTCGTCGATCGGGATGTTGACCTCGGCCCGCTCGCGGAACAGGTCGTAGCTGCCGATGCTGACGTCGCCCGAGGCGTCGAATTTGCCGATCTTGGGCTGGTTGGTGTTGATGATGATCGCGCCGCCGATCGAGCTCTGGCCGTAGAGCGCGCCCTGCGGTCCGCGCAGCACTTCCACGTCCTGCACGTCGAACAGGGTCTCGTCGAGCGAGATGGTGTTGGCGATATAGACGCCGTCGATGAATTCGGCGACGCCGGGCGAGGTGGTCAGGCTGTTCTCGGGCGTCTCGGAGCCGACGCCGCGGATCGTCACCAGGTTCTCGAAGCCGGAGGCCTTGGTGATCTCGAGGCTGGGCACGATCGCGTTGAGATCGGTGACCTTGTTGCTGAACGACTGGTCGAGTTGCTGGCCCGACACGGCAGTGACCGCCTCGGCCGTGCGCTGCACGTTCACGCCGCGTCGTTCGGCGGTGACGATCACCTCTTCGAGCCCCGGCCCGGCCGGCGCCGCGGCCGCGGTCCCGGCGGCGGTCGCCACCGCCTCGGTATCGCCCGCGTAGGCCACGGAGCCCGCGCACACGCCGATCGCGAGCACGCACGTCGAAAGCAAGAGGCTGCGCCTCATCTGCACCGAGCGGCCAGACATCCCCGAACTCTCCCTCAATTCATTCGCCCACATTCAAGTTTGTGGCCACGGTCAAGATTGTGGAGTGGGCAATTAGAGTGTCAACAGTGCGACCGTCTTCACGGGTCTCCCGGCGCACAAATTGGTCAGGAGCGCGATAATTAAGCAACAATTTCATGAATGGTTCAAAATAGAGCCAAATCTCCACCACTCAACGATGGGGTGAATGCTGCCATTTT
>Ga0302311_10002563_pt1 | contig 20537 bp, 16 predicted proteins | sample III_Palsa_N1_3_FD_200449 | JGI IMG/M metagenome (GOLD analysis project Ga0302311, IMG submission 200449) | Peat permafrost microbial communities from Stordalen Mire near Abisko, Sweden - III_Palsa_N1_3 | ecosystem: Environmental > Terrestrial > Soil > Palsa > Peat permafrost | place: Sweden... | reverse complement strand
GTGCCCTGGAACTGAAGCACCGTATCGTCATGGCGCCGATGACCAGGATGCGTTCGGCTCAACCGGGCAATATTCCCCATGCACTGAACGCCGAGTATTACGGCCAACGCGCGAGCGAAGGCGGCCTGCTCATTACCGAGGCAACCGATATTACGCCGCAGGCGCAGGGCTACCGGGCGACGCCTGGCCTGTACACCGCCGAGCAGATAGCCGGTTGGCGCGCGGTGACAGACGCCGTCCACGCGAAAGGCGGCTTCATCTTCAATCAGATCTGGCACGTGGGTCGCATTTCGCATTCTTCGCTGCAACCCGATGGAGCGCTGCCCGTTGCGCCGTCCGCCGTCCGCCCAGCCGGCGATCACACCGACGCATCCGGTCAGTCTGTGCCGTTCGAAACGCCACGTGCGTTGGAAGAAAAGGAACTCGCCGGGCTGGTTAGAGACTTCGTGACGGCAGCGCGCAACGCGCAAGAGGCTGGCTTCGACGGCGTTGAGGTACACGGCGCAAACGGGTATCTGCTCGACCAGTTCCTGCGCAACGGATCGAACAAGCGCACGGACCGATATGGGGGGTCGGTTGAGAATCGGGCGCGCCTGCTACTCGAAGTGGTCGACGGCGTGACCGCTGCGTTAGGTGCGCAACGAGTGGGTGTCCGACTGTCGCCCTGGAACGGATTTAATGACATGTCCGAGAGCGATGGATGGGCACTGTGGGATTACCTCGCTTCCGAGTTTAACAAGCGTGACCTGGCCTACCTGCATGTCGTCGAACCTCGCGCAGACTTCACTACCGATTTACCGCCCGACGCGAATGCTCCGGACGCGGCTGCTCACTTTAAGTCCATCTTCACGGGTCCACTTATCTCTACAGGCGGATACGTCGCTGAGACGGCCCGTGCCGCAGTGACGGATGCGCGTGCCGACGCTATCGCATTCGGACGTCCCTTTATCAGCAATCCTGACCTGCCTGAGCGGGTACGCATCGGGGCAACCATGACCCGGCACGACCGCGCCACGTTCTATGGCGGGGACCACCGTGGCTACACCGATTACGCCTCCCTCGAGAACGCTAGCCAGTCCTGCGCCGTCTAAACGCCAATTCACGCGCAATCGTTCTGAGAAAATGCCGGGTCGGCCATGCCCACCCGGCACCACTTCGTCAGTTACGACACCCGCTTGGCCAATTCAGCCAACACCGTCTCATACGGCGTCTCACCGATCACCCTTTCGTTGACGCCGGCCTCTTCGAACTCAATCCAGCCGCTATTGAACCCGTCGATCATCTCGATCCGTGGCACCGGCCAAGCCGCGCCTTGCGACTGAAACAGCGCCTCCCACTGCTCACGCGGCACGGCCTGCGCCTGCACCTTGCGCCCCAAAACGTCGCCTAACAACGACGCAACCTCATTCTGCGTATACCGCTGCGGCCCTTCGATCTCGATCACGCGCCGGCCCTGCCACTCCTGCACGAGCGTAGCGGCAATCACGCGGCCAATATCCGCAGTGGCGACCATCGAATAGGCACGATCGAGCGGCTGCAGAAAACTTGCCACCGTCCCCGTCTCACGCGCCGGGGCGATATCCCACAGCGAGTTCTCCATAAACCATGTCGGACGCAAAATCGCCGTTGGAATCGGCAACGCAGCAAGTGCCTCTTCAAGAATATGTACTTGCGTGATGAGCCCCAACCCTGACTCACGCTGACCGCCGATCGACGACAGCGCCACCACCCGCTGCGGCGCAACCGCAGCCAACACACGCGCCAATGACGCCGCTGCGGCCCGCGCCTCGGGATAGCCCGGCTGCGGCGCAAAGTTGGGCGGCACCATCACAAAGACACCCTCAGTACCCGCAAACGCGGCTTGCATAGCCTCCGTATCTTCGACCTCGGCAATCGCCACTTCCGCACCCAGATCGACCCAGGCGGCCGCTTTCGATTTGTCGCGCAACACGGCCCGAACCGCATGCCCCGCATCGAGCAATGCACGCGCCGCGGCGCCCCCTACCTGTCCCGTCACGCCTGTAATTGCAAACATGTTCTCTCTCCGAGGAAAACGGCCCGATGCCGCGTTGAGAGGTATTCTGGCTGCATCACCGCCATTTCACGAGAGCATCAGTGTCATAACCTCAATGATGTTATGTAATTAAAACCTTCCCACCGACCGTGATCAAATCATCAGCCGCGAACCCTCGGGCACTCGCCCCATCCCCAACCGCCCCCATATTTCCCCTTTGACAAACTATCTTTAGATATATATCTTACGACACATCTTAAGACATAACGGAGCACCCAGATGCGTCATTCCCACCACTCCCGCCATCACCATGACGCCGACGGCATGGTTTCCCCCGACGGTTTCTCGCTACACGCGCTGTGGCACGCCATCGGCCGCGAGCACTATCGCGAAGGCCGCGATAGCCGCGGTGGACGCGGTTATGGCCGAGGCGACGGCCGCTCAGATGACCGCGCCCAAGACCGTGGCGAGCGCAGCTTCGAAGACTTCGCCCGAGCCGGCCGCGGTTTTGCCTATCCCGACCGCTTTTCGCTGCATGCCCTGTGGCACGCCATCGGTCATCATCATCGTGGCGGCGAGCGCGGCGGTGACCGTGGTGGCCGCTTTGGTGGCCCTGGCGGCTTCGGCGGCGGCGACGGCGATGGTTTCCCGCGCGGCCGCAAGTTCAGCTCGGACGATCTGCAACTGCTGCTGCTGGCCCTGCTGGACGCTCAGCCAAGTCACGGTTACGAGCTGATCAAGGCGCTCGAAACGCGCTCGAACGGCTTTTATAGCCCGAGCCCCGGCATGGTCTACCCCGCGCTGACTTACCTCGAAGAACTCGGTCACGTGACCGTCCAGCTGGAAGGCAACCGCAAGCGCTACGAACTGGCCGAACCTGGCCGCCAGCACCTCGCGAACAACCGCGAACGTGTCGAACTGATGCTCGCCAAGCTGACCCATATCGCCCGCAAGATGGATTCGGTGCGTCGCGCTTTCGCTGGCGAAGAGCAACTGGATCCGGCCGAAGGCGGCTGGCTGCCCGAACTGATCGAAGCCCGTCGCGCGCTTAAACATGCGCTGCTGCGCCGTGACAACGTGCCCGCCGCCGAACAGCGCCGCATCGCCGCGATCCTCGCGCGCGCCACCGTGGAAATTGAAAGCAACCCGGGCGCCGCGGCCGGCCCCGATACAGGCGCCGGCGATATCTGAGGCCACGTGGCCGTTATCCCGAGCGCTGCCCGAACAACTGGAGAGAACACTTATGCTGACCAGGTCCGATCTCGCGGTCTCCCGCGTACGTCATCCCCTGAAATTCCGTCTGCTGCAAGTCAAGCGCGTTCAACCGCTGACGCCTCACCTGATTCGCGTGACCTTTACCGGCGACGATCTGCACGACTTCGAGTCGGCGTCGTTCGACGATCACATCAAGGTTTTCTTCCCGGCGCCGGGCGCCGACAGGCCGGTGCTGCCGAGCGCGGGGCCGAACGGCCCGGTGTTTCCGGAGGACCAGCCGCGGCCGGTGGCGCGCGACTTCACGCCGCGCCGCTACGACCGCGCGGCGCGCGAGCTCGATATCGAATTTGCCATGCATGAGGCTGGACCGGCTGCGACCTGGGCTGCCCAGGCCAAGGTCGGACAGTATCTGGGCATAGGCGGCCCGCGCGGTTCGCTGGTGATTCCGACCGGCTTCGACTGGCATCTGCTGATCGGCGACGAGACCGCGCTGCCCGCCATTGCCCGCCGCCTGACGGAATTGCCCGCAGGTACCCGCGTGGCCGCCGTACTCGAAGTTGCCGATCCGTCGGCACGCATGAACTTCGACACCGAGGCCGAGCTGCATGCCGTGTGGCGCTATCGCAGCGAATCGCCGTATCGCGGCGCCGCGCTGCTGCAAGCGGTACGCGAGACCTATCTGCCGGAGGGCGAAGGCTACGTGTGGGCTGCGGGCGAATCCGCGACCATGCGTGCCGTGCGGTATCACCTGTGCACCGAGCGCGGTGTCGACAAATCGCGCATCCGCGCGGCGAGCTACTGGAAACAGGGCGCCGAAGCGGTCCACGAAAACCTCGACGACTGAACCACGCAGTGCCCGCTGCCGGCCATCCGGCTGGCCTTACTTTGTCAAGGACACCTGCCGATGTACTCCATCAGCACCCGGCACGAACGCCGCCTCCTATGGCTGCTCGCGCTAACGCAGTTCACCATCATCATGGACTTCATGATCATGATGCCCTTGGGCCCACAGATCATGCATAGCTTCGGCATTGCGCCGGCCGCCTTCGCGACCGCGGTGTCGGCCTATTCGTGGTGCTCGGGACTCTCGGGCCTGTTCGCCGCCACCTACATTGATCGGTTCGACCGGCGCAAGCTGCTGCTGACGATCTATGCGCTGTTCGCGCTGTCCAATCTGGGCTGTGCGCTGGCCAGCAGCTATCCGCTGCTGCTCGCGGCGCGCGCGTTTGCGGGCATCAGCGGCGGCGTACTGGGCTCGGTGATCATGGCGATCGTCGGCGACGTGATTCCCGTTCAGCGGCGCGGCGCGGCCACCGGCACCATCATGACCGCCTTCTCGCTGGCCGCGATTGCCGGCGTACCCGCCGGCGTGATGCTCGGGGCACACTTCAACTGGGCGGCGCCGTTCGTGCTGCTGGTGGTGCTCTCCGTGCTGATCTGGTTTGGCGGCTCGCTGGTCGTGCCGTCGCTCGCCGAGCACCTGAGCCGCCGGCCGCCGCCGCTGCGCCAGGTGTTGCCCGACCTTATGCGCCTGCTTGGCAATGCACGCCACCTGAATGCGTTTGCGCTCACCTTCATGATCATGGTGTCGCATATGCTGGTGATTCCGTTTATCGCGCCGATGCTGGTCCTGAACCACGGCGTGTCGCCTGCGCATCTGTCGTGGATGTATATGGGCGGCGGCTTCGCGACGTTTTTTACCTCGCGTGCCATCGGACGTCTCGCCGACCGCTACGGCAAGCACCGGGTGTTTCGCATCGCCGCCCTGCTGTCGATGCTGCCGGTGCTGTTTGTCACCCATCTGCCCGATCTGCCGTTCGCGGCGGTGGTGCTGTTCTTCCCGTTCTTTATGGTGTCGATGTCGGGCCGGATGGTGCCGATGCAGGCGTTGCTGACCACGGTTCCCGAGCCCTCACGGCGCGGCGCGTTTCTCAGCGCCAACAGCGCGCTGCAGGCACTCGGGACTGGATGTGGCGCATGGCTTGGCGGCCTGATGCTGACCAATACGCCAAGCGGGCAGATTGCCGGCTATGGCACGGTCGGCTGGGTCGCGGTGGCCGTCACGATGGTGGCCGTGCTGTGGATCGGTCGCGTAAAGGCTGCGTCGGATAAGACGCCGGCGCCTGCCGCTGCGGAACTCGGTCCGGAGCCGCTTGGTGAGGCTTGATCGTCGCTGCATGGACGTTCGAGCAAGCCGCCTCGATAGCGCAAAGCATCCCTAACCAAGCGACGCTGTCGCCCCAAGCTCCGCCAGCGGATGCGCATCGCTGCGCCACGGCGAAGCCAGGAAGTGCCGTACACGCTCCGTGCGCACTTCCGCCAGCGTCATGGGCGCCCAGCGCGGCTGGCGGTCCTTGTCGACCAGATGCGCCCGCACCCCTTCACAGAAGTCGCCCTCTTCGATCACGCGGCTGACGATGCCTAGCTCCATCCGGAAGCATTCGGCCAGCGTCATCTGCCGGCCGCGCAGTAGCGCCTCGCGGGTCACGTGGAGCATGGTCGGCGAGTGGCTGGTGAGCGCATCGAAGGTGGCCTGCAGCCATTGACGCACTTCGCGGGGCGGCTCGCGCTCCAGATCGTGGCGCAACGTGGCCACCGTCCGCTCGACACTTGAGCGGGGATCGAAATGCCGCAGGATCAGTTGCGTGAACGATCCGAGCGCGGCGTGCGGCACGACGTTGCATGGCGGCTCGAACACCGCGCGCAGCGCGGGCAATAACTCGCCGTCGGTCGGCATGCGTTGCAGCCGCTCCTCGAAGCTGGCGAGCCATTCGGCGGGGACGCACAGATCGGCCAGTTGCAGACGCACCGCATCCGCGCCGGACAGCGTCACGCCGGTCAGCCCGACATATAGTTCAACCTCCACCGGCATCACGGCGAGGAAATGCGTGGCACCGACATCGGGCAAGAAGCCGATGCGCGTTTCGGGCATCGCGATCTTCGTACGCTCGGTGACGACGCGCAGCCTGGCCGCCTGACCCAAGCCCATGCCACCGCCCATCGTAATGCCGTCGAGCAGCGCCACAACCGGCTTCGGAAAGGTGTGCAGCGCGTAATCGAGCCGGTATTCGTCGATAAAGAATGCTTGCCAACCGGTCTCGCCGCGCGTTTTCATTCGGTACAGCTCGCGCACGTCGCCGCCTGCGCAGAAGCCCTTTTCGCCTGCGCCACGCAGCACCACGGCGACGATCCCCTCGTCAGTCCGGCAACGCTCGAGTAGCGCCGCGAGTTCGCGCACCATCGGGTGCGACAGCGCGTTCAGCGCACCAGGCCGGTTCAGCGTGATGATCGCGACGCGGTTCAGCACGCGAAACAGGATCGCCGGTTCGACCGCCTGCTCCGCCGCCCCTTTGGCATCCTCAGCGGGGGCACTACGTGCGTTCGCCACGGCATTCATGACTGCGCCCCCTCACCCGCCCCCTGCGTCACGTGCCATTGCGGCGCACGTTTCTCGAGGAATGCGTTGACGCCTTCGCGCTGATCCGGACCGTCGAACAGATCGACGAAGCGCTCCCGTTCGACCGCCAGCGCCGCCGAGCGCGGCACGCCATGGCGCGCCTGATGAATCAGGCTCTTGCTGAACGAGACCGCTTGCGGGCTCAGCGTGGTGACGCGTGTCGCCATCGCCAGTGCGGCCTCGCGCGCGCCGCCCTTGTCCACCACTTCCTCGACGAGACCGATCCGCAATGCCGTCGCGGCATCGACACGTTCGCCGGTCAGAATCATCCGCTTCGCCCAGCCCTCTCCGACCAGCCAGGGCAGCGTCTGCGTGCCGCACCCGCAGGGCAACAGGCCAACCGCGGTCTCCGGCAAGGCAAGCTGTGCGTGCTGCTCGGCAATGCGGATATCGCACGACAGCGCACATTCGAGTCCGCCACCCATCGCATAGCCGTTGATCGCGGCGATCACCACAGCGCGCGCGTTCTGCAGCGCCTCGAAAGCCGCACCGAAGCGCGTGGCCGCGGTGCGCGCCACGTCGCGATTGCCGTCGGCGAAGGTGTTCAGATCGGCCCCGGCACTGAAAAATTTAGGACCGTCTCCGGTGATGACGATGGCCCGCACCCGCGCTTCGCCGTTCAGGCGCTCCACGGTGTGCTGCAATTGCAGCAGGCCATCCGGTGTAAAGGCATTCGCGGCCGGGCGCTTCAGTGTGAGCAATGCAATGGCGCCATCGTTGGCGTAGTCGAGTTCGATCATCTTGCGTCTTCCTTCAGTCTATTTACTGTTCGTGCCCGACAGGTCCGGGAAGTCCTCTTCCCAGTACTCGCCCGGCAGGCGCGCGGGTTCCGTGTCCCGCTCCATTTCGCGGCGCCGCAGTTCGACACGGCGAATCTTGCCGGAGATGGTCTTGGGCAGTTCGCTGAATTGCAGCCGCCGGACCCGCTTATACGGGGAGAGTTTTTCGCGCGAAAACAGGAACACGCTGCGCGCGAGTTCGGGACCCGCTTCGTAGCCATGCCGCACGGTGACAAACGCCTTAGGCACGCACAGGCGCACGGCGCAGGCGCTCGGCACCACGGCGGCTTCGGCAATCGCTTCGTGCTCGATCAGCACGCTTTCGAGTTCAAACGGGCTCAACCGGTAGTCGGACGACTTGAACACGTCATCGGCGCGGCCCACGTACACGTAGTAGCCGTCGTCGCGGCGCAGCGCGACATCGGAGGTGTGGTAATAGCCGTTGCGCATCGACTGCACAGTGGCGTTGGCGTTGTTCGCGTAGCCCGTCATCAGGCCGAGCGGGCGCTGTGCCAGCGGCAAGGCGATTTCGCCTTCGCCGACCGGCTGATCGGCGGCATCGACCAGTTCGATCCGGTAGCCCGGCAAGGGCCGCCCCATCGAACCCGGCACGACCGGCTGACCCGGCGAATTACCAATCTGGCAGGTGGTCTCGGTCTGGCCGAAGCCATCGCGAATCGTCACGTCCCATGCATGCCGGACGCGCTCGATAACCTCGGGATTCAAAGGCTCGCCCGCGCCGACGATCTCGCGCAGCCTGACCGGATACTCCGCCAGTGGCTCCTGCACCAGCATGCGCCAGACCGTGGGGGGCGCACACAGCGTCGTGACCTGGCAGCGCACGAGCATGTCGAGCGTTTCCTTCGGCACGAAGCGCGCGTAGTTGAAGACGAACACGCAGGCCTGCGCATTCCACGGCGCGTAAAAGCAGCTCCAGGCGTGCTTCGCCCAGCCTGGCGAACTGATGTTCCAGTGGATATCGCCGGGTTGCAGGCCGATCCAGTACATCGTCGACAGATGGCCGACCGGATAGCTCTGGTGGGTATGCTCGACGAGTTTGGGCTTCGACGTCGTGCCCGAGGTGAAGTACAGCAGGAGCGGATCGGTCGCGTGCGTCGGGCCGTCCGGCGTGAACTGCGGCGTCGCCTCATACGCCGCGGCAAGATCGATCCAGCCCTCGCGTGGCGTGCCCACCGATATACGCGTTAGAGGAATCTCCAGGCCGTCGAATTTCGCCAGTTCGGCGCTGTCCACCACCACGAATTTCGCCTCGCCGATCTGCACGCGGTCGCGTACATCGTCGGCGGAAAGTTGGGTGGTTGCGGGCAGCACGATGGCGCCGAGTTTCATCGCCGCCACCATCACGTCCCACAGTTCGACGCGGTTGGGCAGCATCAGCAGCAGACGGTCGCCGCGCCCTACTCCGATACCGCGCAGGAAGTTCGCCATCCGCGCCGAGCGCTCCGACATCTGGGCGTACGAGTATTTCGTGCCCTCGCCGGCCGGATCGTCGACGATCCACAGTGCGGGGTTGTCGTTACTCTGCGCGATCACGTCGAAATAGTCGAGCGCCCAGTTGAATTCGCCGAGCACTGGCCACGCGAACTCGCGGTAGGCGCGCTCGTAATCCGTGCGATGGCGCAGCAACAGGTCACGCGCCTCGAGAAAGCCCTGCGTCGAAGTGGTCCGCCCGGTCATCGTCGTGTCTCCTAATGGCGCATCTGCGCTCTATTGGCGTTTTATTCTGCGCTCAAACCTGCCGCGCGATCACCATTCTTTGTACCTCGCTGGTCCCCTCATAGATCTGCGTGATGCGGGCGTCGCGATAGTGGCGCTCGACGCCGTAGTCCTCAAGATACCCATAGCCGCCGTGAATCTGGATCGCATGCGAACAAACTTCCTCGGCCATCTCAGAGGCGTAGAGCTTGGCCTGCGAGGCCTCGGACAGGCACGGCTTACCTGCGCTGCGCAGCCGCGCCGCATGATGCACCAACAGCCGCGCTGCGTTCAGGCGCGTGGTCATATCGGCCAGCATATTGGCGACGCTCTGATGCTCCTTCAACGTCTTGCCGAACTGGACGCGCTCGTTGGCGTAAAGACGCGCAGCATCGAAGGCCGCCCGGGCAATCCCCAGCGCCTGCGCCGCAATGCCGATCCGTCCGCCTTCGAGGTTCGACAAGGCAATGCGCAGCCCTTCGCCGCGCTGGCCGAGCAGATTCGCCTCGGGCACGGCGCAGTCGTCGAAAGCAATCGGACAGGTATCCGACGCGCGAATGCCCATCTTGTGTTCCGGCGGCCCGACGTTGAAGCCGGGCGTATCGGTAGGCACGATAAACGCGGAGATGCCGCGCTTGCCCAGTTCCGGATCGGTGACGGCAAACACGATGGCGATGTTTGCCCGCGCGCCGTTGGTCACGAACTGCTTGTTGCCGTTGAGGATCCACTGGCCGTTGCGCAATTCCGCGCGCGTGCGCAGGTTGTGCGCCTCCGAGCCGGCCTGCGGTTCGGTCAGGCAGAATGCGCCGATCCGGCGTCCCGTGGCGAGATCCTCCAGGTAGGTGTCTTTCTGCTCTTTAGTCCCGAAATTCAGGATCGGACCGCAGCCGACCGAGTTGTGCACGCTCATCAAGGTCGCGCAGGAAGCGCAACCGGCGGCGACTTCCTCGAGCGCCAGCGCATAGGCCACGTAGTCAGTGTACGAGCCGCCCCATTCGGACGGCACGATCATGCCGAGCAAACCCAGCTCGCCCATCTGTTTGACCACCTCGTCCGGCAGCTTCGCGTCGCGGTCCCACTGCGCCGCCTGCGGCGCCAAACATTCGACTGAGAAGTCGCGCGCCGCGTCGCGGATCATCCGTTGGTCGTCGGTGTAGAAATCGTCCATGAAGGGGCCTCGCCTCTGCGTCAATGTGAGGACCAGTGTAGCAAGCCGCTGGACAGGTTCGATGCTCTGCCCGATCATTCTGCGTGAGCGAATTTGCCATACCTGCATAACCGGGCATGCCCATCAGGCGCGGATTCATGTAGCAGGCATCGCGCGGCACGCGGATTCCTGAGCGCATTTGCCAGCCCCGTGTTTACCAGCCCCGTGTTTTCCACCCGTTGCCCGCACAAACCATGCAACCCGATTTGATCCAATGACGCCGAAAAACGATAGAGGGACGATCTCGCTGAGCCTCGTCGAAGAAACGCTGGCACTCGCGCGCTCGCGCGGCCTCGATGTCCTGCCGCTCGTCGAAGCGGCCGGAATAGCGCCGCAGATGCTGGCCGCGCCGAAGAGCCGGGTTTCGTCGGCGCAATACGGCGCACTGTGGGCTGGCATTGCGCGAGCCCTCGACGACGAGTTTTTCGGCCAGGACTCGCATCCGATGCGTTCCGGCAGCTTTATCGCCATGACCCAATGCGCCTTGACGGCACGCAACGGCGGCCACGCGCTGTCACGCTCGCTCGGCTTCATGCGCCTTGTGCTCGACGATCTGAGCGCACTAGTCAGCTCCGAGCCGAACTGCGTGCGCATCACCTTCAGCCATCGCGAAGGTACGTCGCAGCCGACCATGTTCGCGTATGCGACGTACTTCATCCTGGTGTACGGGCTGGTGTGCTGGCTCGTCGGCCGGCGCATTCCGTTACTGGCAGCGCGCTTTCGCTGCGCCGAGCCGGCCGCGGCGCAGGAATACCGGCTGATGTTCTGTGACGACATGCGCTTTGGCCAGGACGCCTCGTACGTGGATCTGCCGCCGGAATTCCTCGAGCTGCCGGTGATCCAGACCGCCCAGACGATCAAGCCGTTTCTGCGCGATGCGCCCGGCAACTTTATCGTCAAGTACCGCAATCCCGGCTCGCTGGCCGCGCGGGTTCGCAAGATGCTGCGCGCGCTGCCGATGGCCAGTTGGCCCGCCGCCGACCAGATCGCCCTGCGCCTGCACGTCGCCGAGGCAACCATGCGGCGGCATCTCAAGCAGGAGGGCTATACCTATCAGTCGATCAAGGACGATCTGCGGCGCGACATCGCCATTGCGGAACTGCAGGACAGCCGGCGCAGCATCGCCGAGATTGCGACACGGGTGGGTTTTGCCGAACCAAGCGCATTCCACCGCGCCTTTCGCAAATGGACCGGCATGCGGCCGACCGATTACCGGCTCGCGCGGGGCGATCTCACGCATCCGCCAGAATCGGACTAAGCTGTAAGGAGCAGGCCTGCCCTTTTTTCGGCCCGCGCCGTCCGAATCCGTTCGAGGCGGCGTCCCGGCCGTCCGCGATGAGAACGTACCGGTTTCTCCCGTTCCGGCAATCCGGCCCGCGCCGCCGGCGTATCCCCAGCGGTTTAGCGGTTCGGTTTCTGCGCGGCCTCGCCGCGCTTGGAATCCTGCTGGCATTCGCCGGCGCCCACCCTGTCAGCATCGAAGCCGCCGTGGCACCGGGCGGGGTCGTCGTGATCCCCGTCAATGGGGCCATCGGGCCTGCGAGCGCCGACTTCATTGAGCGCAGCCTGCAACGCGCCGCGCAGGACCGGGCGCAACTGGCCGTGCTGCAACTCGACACGCCCGGCGGACTCGACACGTCGATGCGGCAGATTATCAAGGCGATTCTCGGCTCGCCCGTGCCGGTCGCGGCTTTCGTGGGCCCGAGCGGCGCGCGGGCGGCGAGCGCGGGCACGTATATCGTCTATGCCAGCCATATCGCGGCGATGGCGCCCGGCACCAACCTCGGCGCGGCGACGCCGGTGCAAGTCGGCATGGGCGGCGCGGAGCCGCCGGGGCAAAACGGACCGGGACTGCCGGGCCTGAGTCCGACCGGCCAAGGGGCGGCGGGCGCAGGAGGAGCGTCTAGCGTAGCCGGCACATCCGGCGCAGCGGCAACGTCAAACGCTACTGCCAGCGGCGCCAACCCTGGCACGATCCCGCTCGATAGCCAATCGACCGAACTGCGCAAGCAGGTCCACGACGCAGCCGCCTATATCCGCGGCCTCGCGCAACTGCGCGGCCGCAACGCCGACTGGGCGGAGCACGCGGTGCGAGAAGCCGTCAGCCTGTCCGCCAACGAAGCCCTCGCGCAGCACGTCATTGACCTGACCGCGCGCGACGTGCCCGACCTGCTGCGCAAACTCGACGGCCGCACGGTCAATACCGTTGCCGGCGACCAGCGGCTGAACACCGCCAACGCGCCCATCGTCACGCTCGAACCCGACTGGCGCAGCCATTTCCTCGCCGTCATCACCGACCCGAACGTCGCATTGATTCTGCTAATGATCGGCATGTATGGCCTGTTCTTCGAGTTCGCCAATCCCGGCTTCGTACTGCCCGGCGTGGTGGGGGCGATCAGCCTGCTGATCGGTCTGTTCGCCATGCAGATGCTGCCCATCAGCTATGTAGGACTCAGCCTGATCTTTTTGGGCATCGCCTTCCTGATCGCCGAGGCGTTTCTGCCCACCTTCGGCGCGCTGGGCTTCGGCGGCATCGTCGCGTTCGTGGTCGGCGCACTGATGCTGATCGATACCGACGTGCCGGGTTACGGCATCCCGTTGCCGGTGATCGCGGCCGTCACGGCGTTCAGTGCGCTGTTTGTGTTCACGGTATCGAGCGTCGCATTGCGCGCCCGTCGCCGGCCGGTCGTGACCGGTTCGGAAGCGTTGATCGGCAGCCTGGGGGTCGTGCTCGGCGAGGGACTCGTGCCGCACGGCAGCACCGGCGCAGGCGAAGGCTGGGCCCAGGTCCACGGCGAGCGCTGGCAGGTGCGCAGCGCGGCGCCGCTTGCGCCTGGCCATGCAGTGCGTGTCACGGCACGGCGTGGTCTCACGCTCACCGTGGTACCGGCGGAAAAATCACAATAAAGGGGAAACCTCATGATCGGATTCACATTTGGCTTCAGCAGCATCCTCATCGTCCTGATCGCCATATTGATTGCATCGTCGATACGCATCTTTCGCGAGTACGAGCGCGGTGTCGTCTTCATGCTCGGCCGCTTCTGGAAGGTCAAGGGGCCGGGTCTCGTGCTGATCATCCCGATCGTCCAGCAGGTGGTGAGGATGGATCTGCGCACCGTCGTGTTCGACGTGCCGCCGCAGGACGTGATTACGCGCGACAACGTTTCGGTCAAGGTCAACGCGGTGGTGTATTTCCGCGTCGTCGACCCGGAACGGGCGGTCATTCAGGTGGCGAAATACTTCGAGGCGACCAGCCAGTTGTCGCAGACCACCTTGCGCGCGGTACTCGGCAAACACGAACTCGACGATCTGCTGGCCGACCGTGAACAGCTCAACGCGGATATCCAGAAGGTGCTCGACGCGCAAACCGATGCGTGGGGCATCAAGGTGGCCATCGTCGAAATCAAGCATGTGGATATCAACGAAACGATGATCCGCGCGATTGCCCGCCAGGCGGAAGCCGAACGCGAGCGGCGCGCCAAGGTGATTCATGCGGAAGGCGAACTGCAGGCCTCGCAGCATCTGCTGGAGGCGGCGCAGACGCTGTCGAAACAGCCGCAGGCGATGCAGTTGCGCTACCTGCAGACGCTCACGACGATTGCCGCGGACAAGAACTCGACCATCGTGTTTCCGTTGCCGATCGATTTGCTCAGCGCGGTGCTGGACCGGTTCGGCAAGCCGTCGGGGTCGTAGATCCATCCACACGCGGGGGCGCACGGCAGGCGCGTTGCGCTTCGAGGAAGCTTTACCGCGGCATAACAAGGCGGAGCGCCCCCGCCGGCTTCAACGGGCGTGATGATGGGTTGACCGCTTTGCGCCTTTCCAGGGCGGGAAGCGAGCCCTGGAAATTTGCGATTTCACCGATTGCCTCACAGGAGTTCGTTATGAAGACCATTTCTCATATTGCCGTAGGGACGCTGCTAGCCGCGTGCTGCGCGACAACGGCGTTTGCCCAGGCCTCTCAAGGGGCGTGCAATCCGAACGCACCCAAGACCCGCGCAGAAGTGAAGGCGGATCTGGTCCAATGGCGCGCAGCGGGCTACGATCCGCTCGACTGGATCGACTATCCCGAAAATGCACAGTTCGCGGGCCGCATCGTCTCGCAACAGCGCGCCGCGGCCGGCAATACTGGCCTCTGTGCACAGTAAGCGCCTGACGCGTCCAGCGCGCCTCGCGTGTTGAACGTATCTCTCGCGCCGCCCTGCGGCGCGAAGCTCGTAGCACCGGCAGATAGGGCGCTGCCGGCACCTGGCTTGCCACACCACCTCGCGCGCTGGCAAGGTATCATCTCGCCCCTTCGATACCGCAAGCCGACACCATGCCAATCTGGGTAGACGCCGACGCCTGTCCGGTCGTGATCAAGGAGATGCTGTTTCGCGCCGCGCGCCGCACCGGCGTGGCCGTCACGCTGGTCGCCAACCAGTTCCTGCGCGTGCCCCCCTCGCCGCTGATCCGCGCCATCCAGGTACCCGCGAGCTTCGACGCCGCCGACGCACTGATCGCCGAGCGCGTCATGCCGGGCGAGCTCGTCATCACCGCCGATATCCCGCTCGCCGCCGCTGTGCTCGAAAAGCATGCCGAAGCGCTGGACCCGCGCGGCAACTGGTACACGCCCGGCACCATCGAAGAACGGCTGCGCATGCGCGCCATGCTCGACCAGTTGCGCAGCAGCGGCGTCGATACCGGTGGCCCGGCGGCCTTCAGCCCCCGCGACAGCAAAACCTTCGCCGGCGAACTCGACCGCTGGCTGGCCCGCCAGAAACCACGGCCCGACGTTACCGCCGCCCCTGCCGGCGATCCATGACACACCCATTCGCCATGCCCATTAACCACGCCTGAGTGTTGCATCGGCTCCACGGCAACCGTCCCGGCACGGTACTTCACCCGCAATCGTGACTACAATCCGCCCGTAGCGCTTTGCGAGCGCCTGCCTCCGTGAGAAGCGGCAGCGCCTTTCAACCACCACAACAAACAACTTCAACACGACCGAGACTCGCCTAATGGACTCCGTAAAACGATACTTCGGCTTCGACGAAGCTGGCACCAACCTGCGTACTGAAATACTCGCGGGCCTGACCACCTTCCTGACGATGGCCTACATCATCTTCGTCAATCCGGCGATTCTCGGCGACGCGGGCATGCCCAAAGACGCCGTGTTCGTGGCGACCTGCCTCGTCGCGGCGCTGGGCTCGCTGATCATGGGCCTGTACGCGAACTATCCGATTGCGTGCGCGCCAGGCATGGGCCTGAACGCGTACTTCGCCTACACCGTGGTCAAGGGCATGGGCTTCACGTGGCAGGCTGCGCTCGGCGCCGTGTTCATCTCCGGCTGCCTGTTCATGATCGTCACGCTGTTCCGCATCCGCGAGGTGATCGTCAACGGCATTCCGCATTCCATCCGGATCGCGATTACGGCCGGCATCGGTCTCTTCCTGGCCATCATTTCGCTGAAGACCGCAGGCGTGGTGGTCGGTAATCCGGCGACGCTCGTGACGCTCGGCAATCTGCACGATCCGCATGTGATTCTCGCGGTGATCGGCTTCTTCGCTATCGTCACGCTCGACTTTCTGCGGGTGCGCGGCGCGATCCTGATCGGCATCGTCGGCGTGACCGTTCTGAGCTTTTTCTTCGGCGGCAACCAGTTTCACGGCATCGTCTCGGCGCCGCCGTCGATCGAACCGACGCTGTTTCACCTCGACATTCGCGCCGCCCTGTCGGCCGGCGTGCTCAACGTCATCATGGTGTTCTTCCTCGTCGAGCTGTTCGATGCGACCGGCACCCTGATGGGCGTCGCGAACCGCGCCGGCCTGCTGGTCGAAGGCAAGATGCACCGTCTGAACAAGGCGCTGCTGGCTGACAGCACCGCCATCCTTGCGGGTTCGCTGCTGGGCACCTCGTCGACCACTGCGTACATCGAAAGCGCATCCGGCGTGCAGGCGGGCGGCCGCACCGGCGTCACTGCCATCACCGTGGCCGTCCTGTTTCTGGCCGCGTTGTTCTTCGCGCCGCTTGCAGGCGTGGTACCCGGCTACGCGACCGCGCCGGCCCTGCTCTATGTTTCATGCCTGATGCTGCGCGAAATGGTCGACCTGCCGTGGGACGATGCCACCGAAGTCGTCCCTGCCGCCCTCACCGCGCTGCTCATGCCGTTTACCTATTCGATCGCCAACGGCGTGGCGTTCGGCTTCATTTCGTATGCGGGATTGAAGCTGCTGACCGGCCGCGCGCGTCAGGTCAAGCTGGTGGTGTGGATCATCGCGGCGATTTTCCTGTTCCGCTATTTCTATCTCGGCGCCGAGTAAGCGTGGCTTCACGTCGCGCCGCATGAGCTGACGCGGTGAGTGCCACGCAATAGCGCGGGGCGCACTCGCACCGCCTCGAGGAAACAGGCTGAAAACGTGGTGGATTGGCGCGCTTGGTCGTTCCGAGCGGCGCCTGATTAGCGCTTGGCACTGCCTGACTAACGCCTGCGCTAGCCGTGACTAACGCTTCGTTGGCCGTTAGTTGGCCTTACTGCCCTAAATTGCCTAGTTGCGCCAGTTCGCCTCGTAAAAGCGCACATAGCCGCTGCGCAGAACGAGACATTGCGCGCGCGTTTCCGACAACAAGCGGCGCGTCGCCGCTTCGATCCGCGCACGATGCTCTGCAAAAGCGCCAACCATGTCTTCAAGACGCGGCGAGGCTGCACCGTAGTGGTCTTCGAGCGCCTCGGCGGTGATCATGCACTCCACCCTTTCACCGTCGACCATTGCCGGGAACGCCAGGGTAAGTTCGCGCCCCGAATATTCGGGGGTTTCGTTCGGGAAAATGATCTGCATGGAATTCGCCTTGGTTTGACGGGTGGATCGCTCGGGGGCCGCGCACGCCTGTTTTCTGGTTGCCTCCCTCCGGGGTCGAGGCGCGGGCTACACCAACCGTAAAAAGGCGCGCAAGGGCGCTTGATGCGGTTGATTTCATTCACTTTAGACGACTTCCGGCGCGCCGCAAGTTTTCCTTCTGAATAAACCAATCCGGTGCAAGCAGCGCCACGCGTGAACGCAAGTCCGGGTTAGCCCGCGATGCCGTGCAGCCGTGCGGTTCAATCCTGTAAGATGAACCTTCGGCTGCGCGGCATGCTGCGCTGCAGGATGGCAACAGGCGGGCAACGTACCCCCTGCGTCGAAATCCAACCGGAGACGAGCAGTGACCCATGGCCCTGGCACGCCCCCTACGGCGCCTATGGCTGCCCGCCCCTCGGCGGGTCAGCCGGACTTGATCGCGCAAGCACACGCGCGCTCGCTCCAGGTGGGACTGCGCGCATCGGAAACGCCGGATTTCCACCCGTTGCGCGAGCCCGCGCTGCGCGATCTGGTCGACCGCAATCATTCGCTTTACACTCACGCGCTGCCGGTCATGGAGACGCTGCACGCGCAGATCGTCGATACGCAAAGCATGGTGTTGCTCACCGACGATCACGGCGTGATCCTGCATAGCCTCGGCGACAGCGATTTTGTCGAAAAGGCCAACCGGGTCGCGTTATGTCCGGGCGTCTCGTGGGCCGAGGCGGACCGCGGCACCAACGCGATCGGCACGGCGCTGGTCGAGCGTCAACCGACGGTCGTGCATGCCGACGAACACTTCCTTCACGCGAATCGCATCCTCACCTGCTCGTGCGCGCCCATCGCCGACCCCTACGGCCGCGTCATCGGCGCGCTCGACGTGAGCGGCGACACGCGCGGTTTTCACAAGCACACGTTGGCGCTGGTGCGGATGTCCGCGCAGATGATCGAAAACCATCTGTTCTCCAACCAGTTTGCCGACGCGGTGCGTATCCATTTTCATGCACGCGCCGAATTTATCGGAACCCTGGTTGAAGGGCTTGCGGCTTTTGCGCCTGATGGCACGTTTCTGTCGGCGAACCGCAGCGCGCTATTCCAGTTGGGGCGGCCACTCGCGCAGTTGCAGCGGAAATCGTTCGACGAGCTGTTCGGCATGGCGTTTCCTGCCTTGTTGCAGCAGGCCCTCTGCGCACCGGGCGAATGCATGACGCTGACGCTGCCAAGCGGTGTCCGCGTGATCGCCCGCGGAGAGTTCGCCGCGCCTCGCCAGCTTTTGCCGGCCGCCAGCATTGGCGGGGAAGCGGGCGTTGCCGTCGCGATCCGCCCTGCCGCTCGCACGGCCGCACCGCTACCGGTGGTGACGCTTGCCGCGCTCGATACCGGCGACGCGCAGATGGCGGCCATCCTGCGCCGCCTCGAAAAAGTCCGCGGCCGCGACATTCCGATTCTCGTGCTAGGCAAGACCGGCACCGGCAAGGAATGGCTCGCACGTGCGATCCATCATGATTCGCCGCGCCGCACGGCGCCGTTTGTCGCGCTCAACTGCGCGTCGCTGCCGGACACGCTGATCGAAGCCGAATTGTTCGGCTATGAAGACGGCGCCTTCACCGGCGCGAAAAAGCGCGGCAGCGTCGGCAAGATCGTGCAGGCCGATGGCGGCACGCTGTTTCTCGACGAAATCGGCGATATGCCGCTCGCCCAGCAGGTGCGGCTGATGCGCGTTCTGCAGGAGCGCACCGTGACCCCGCTCGGCAGTACGCGGGCGATTCCGGTCGATCTGCGCATTGTCTGCGCAACCCACCGCGACCTGCGCGCGATGATCGAAGCCGGCACCTTCCGTGAAGACCTGTACTACCGGATCAACGGACTGGTTGTGACTTTGCCCGAGCTCAGCGAGCGGACAGATCTGCCGGCGCTGGTCACGCGCATCCTCGAATCGCAGCGCGAGGAAGAATGGGTGCCTGTGCGCGTCTCCGAGGCCGTACTCGAGCACTTCCAACGCTGCCGCTGGCCAGGCAATCTGCGCCAACTGGCGAACGTGCTGCGCACGGCCGGCATCATGGCCGAGGGTGCGCAGCAGATCGAGATCGAGCATCTGCCGGACGATTTCCTGCCCGACTGCGAGGCCCCGACGGGCGCGGCCGGCGCGACCGGCACGCAGCAGGCGGGTGCCGAGGACGCCCTCGCGCAACCCGCGGCCCGCGCCGGGGCAGCAGACAGCATCGGCGGGCAGTCTGTCCACGAAACCGCCTCGCACGCGCAAGCCTCCCTGGCGCGTATGGAGGACTGGCAGACCACGCTGATCGCGCAAACGCTGTCACGTCATGGCGGCAACGTCTCAGCCGCCGCGCGCGAACTCGGCCTCGCACGCAATACGGTTTACCGGTATCTGCGCCGCGGCCGGCCCCGCTGACGCGGGCGCCATACCCTGTCAGCGCAATTAGAAGCATTGGCATTCGCAGTCAAACTGCGTCGTGGGGGCTTCGCCTTCTGTTGCGCCGCGCCGGGTTAAGCTTCGACGCTAACCCCGTGCGACCCCGTCATTCATGGCCTCCAGACACGAACTCAAACGCTACCGGACCAACCTCGCCGACCTGTATGAAACGCTCGCGCATGTCGAGAAAAATGCGACGCGACGCAACGTGTTTCAGCAACTCGCCGATTCGGAGCGCGCGCACGCCCAGGTTTGGCTCGACAAATTGCACGCAAACGGCATCCAGGCGCGGCTGCCGAGGCGTAGCGCGAAAACGCATCTGATGCGCGCGCTGGTGCATACCTTCGGCCCGTCGTTCGTGCTGCCGACGATCGCTGCCACCGAAAACGCAGACCGCAACAAGTACGCGAACCAGCCGGACGCCGCGAACCTATCCGCCGAAGAGCAGCATCATGCTGACATCGTGCAGGCGGTAGTCGACGAGAACAGAAACGGCGCTGCGAACGGCGAGTCGAAAGGTGCGCAGATCGCCAACGCGGAGTCGTGGCACAAGGGCGTGAGGTCGGGCAACGATTTGCGCGCGGCGGTACTGGGCGCGAATGACGGGCTGGTATCGAACTTCTGCCTGATTATGGGCGTCGCCGGCGCGGGTACCGGCAACAAGGCGATCCTCCTGACCGGCTTTGCCGGTCTGATTGCCGGGGCGTGCTCGATGGCGCTGGGTGAGTGGCTCTCGGTGACGAATGCGCGCGAGCTGGCCCGCACGCAGATCGCCAAGGAAGCCGACGAAATCGAACACACGCCCGACGCCGAACGCCACGAACTGGCGCTAATCTATCAGGCGAAAGGGATTGAAGCCGGTGAAGCGCGCCTCATCGCCGCCCAGATCATGCGCGA
>Ga0302311_10002562_pt1 | contig 20539 bp, 24 predicted proteins | sample III_Palsa_N1_3_FD_200449 | JGI IMG/M metagenome (GOLD analysis project Ga0302311, IMG submission 200449) | Peat permafrost microbial communities from Stordalen Mire near Abisko, Sweden - III_Palsa_N1_3 | ecosystem: Environmental > Terrestrial > Soil > Palsa > Peat permafrost | place: Sweden... | reverse complement strand
AGATGACCAAGCGGCGGCTGCGCGAGGGCGTGGAGTTCTTTCGCTTCCTGCGTGCCCACACCGCCTGAGTCCGATCGTTTCCTGATCGTCACCGCCGACGACTTCGGACTGCACGAGGCGGTCAACCAGGCGGTACAGCAGGCCAGCCAGCACGGCATTCTCACGGCCGCCAGCCTGATGGTAGGCTCGCCGGCCATCGCTGACGCGGTCAGGCGCGCGCACCAGCTGCCGCGACTGCGGGTCGGGCTGCCTCTGGTGCCGGTCGATGGCGCACCGCTGCTGCCGGTGAGCGCAGTGCCGCGGCTGGTGGATCGCCGCGGGCAGTTCGGCTCTCGCATGGCTCTGGATGGTGCGCGCTAGTTCCTGTCAGGCAACGCACGGCGGCAGCTCGAGGCGGAGATCCGGGCGCAGTTTCGCGCCTTTGCCGCCACCGGCCTGACGCTCGATCACGTCAACGCGCACAAGCACTTTCATCTGCACCCGACGCTGTTGACGCTGATGCTGCGCGTGGGCCGCGAGTACGGCATGCGAGCCGTGCGCTATCCGTACGAGCCGGCGCGGCAACGGGGCGGCGCCTCGCTGTCCGAGCACGCCGCGGCTGCCGCACTGCATCCGTGGCTGCTGCTGATGCGCCGGCTGCGCCGCGCCGGGCTGATCCACAACGATCACCTGGTCGGCATCGGCCGCAGCGGCGGCATCGACGAGGCGACGCTGATCGAGGCGCTACGGGCGTTGCCCGCGGGTGTCACCGAGATTTACCTGCACCCGGCCACACTCTCCGGCGCGGCGATTTCCCCATCGATGGCCGCCTATCGGCACGCGGGGGAACTGGCGGCGCGGCTCAGTCCGCGCCTCGCCGCACTACTGGGCGCGTTGCACACGCCGTGCGGTGGCTACGGCGACTGGCTGCGGCTGCTCGAGGCGCGCCGCGCGGCCTGAAAGCAACTCCCCGGCGCCGGCCGCTGCCTATGGGCTAGTCGCGCGGCTGCAGAAACCATCGCACCGCATCGTCGATCGCCTGCTGCGCCGGACGCCAGCGGTAGCCCAGTTCGCGCACCGCCTTGGCGCTGGAGAAATACATGCGATGGCGCGCCATGCGTACGCCATCCACGGTGATGCGGGTCTCGCGCCCGGCAAGCCGTGCCAGAGCTTCGGCCGCGTAGGCCACCGGCAGCAGCAGGCTCAGCGGCAGCCGCAGCCGCGGCGCGGCCCGCCCCGAGGCGAGTGCGATCATCGACAGGATGCGCTGCAGAGAAAGATCGGTGCCGCCGAGGATGTAGCGCTCGCCGATGCGTCCATGCTCGTAGGCCAGCAGGTGGCCGGCCGCGACGTCGTCGACGTGCACGATGTTCAGACCGGTATCGACGTAGGCCGGCATGCGGCCGGTCGCCGCGTCGAGCACCAGCCTGCCAGTGGGCGTGGGCTTCACATCGCCCGGACCGATGGGCGTGGATGGATTGACGATCACGATCGGCGCGCCATCGCGCGCGGCCTGCAGCACCCAGCTTTCCGCCAGGAACTTGGAGCGCTTGTAGTGACCGATCATCGCGTCCAGCTGCGCCAGGTCGCTCTCATCGGACGGCTTCGCGTCCGGGCGCAGGCCGATGGTGGCGACGCTGCTGGTGTAGACCACGCGCCCGACGCCGCAGCGTCCCGCCGCCTCGACAATATTGCGCGTGCCATCGACGTTGCTGCGATAGAGCGCCTGCGGATCTGGCGTCCACAACCGGTAGTCGGCGGCGACGTGAAACAGCGCCTCGCAGCCGCGCAGTGCAGCTTCCAGAGCGCCGACATCGGCCAGATCCCCGATCACCGGCTCCACCGGAAGGCCGGCAAGATTGCGGCGCGAGGATTGCGGGCGCAGCAGCACGCGCACCTGATGTCCCGCCGCCAGCAGCGCCCGTACCACCGCGGCGCCGACGAAGCCGCTGGCACCGGTGACCAGCGCCTGCATCAGCTGCCGCCCTGCCCGGCCGGCGCTCGGGTCGGATCGGCGCGCCGCGCGCAGTCGTGCAGCACTCGCCGCGCGAGGCGATACGCGGCCGCAAGCCGCAGCAGCGCGCCCCAGTCCGCCGGTGCGCTCAGCAGCGCCCAGGCGCGCCACACACCGGTGCGGCGCGCGTTGGCCGGCTCGAGCGTGCGCATGACGCTGGCGGGCAGACTCACGGTGGCGCTATCGAGGATCACTCGCAGCGTGATGAACGGCAGCTGATGCTCGGCGGCCACCCGCGCCACGGCCGCGCTTTCCATGTCCACCGCCACGGCACGCGTCTCCTGGAACATTCTCGCCTTGAGTTTGGCTGCCGCCACCGGCAGTGCGCTGGTCAGTAGCGCTCCCGAGGTCACCGTTGCATGAACCTGCAGCGCCGCTGCCACGCGTTCGCGCCAGCTGCGGCAGGTGGCAAAGCGCTGCAGCGGCAACGCTGCGGCGCCAGTCCCCGGGCACAATATCTCGGCCGGCAACAGCACCGCGCCACAGGTCAGGGCCGGATCGAGCGCGCCGGCCACACCCCAGCTCAGCAACGCGCCGGCGCCTGCCGCGACCAGCTCGCGCGCCGCCCGGGCGGCGTTGTCGCCCCCGACGCCGCTCACCCTCAGCAGCGATCCATCGCCCAGTGCGCACAGGCCGGCGCGGCGGCTGGCTCTGCCCAGGCTCCGGGCCTCGAATTCGAGCGCCGCAACGACGCCCGTAACGCTCAAGCGTCCTTGCCGTCGTGCACCAGCCGCCGATAGCGCGCCAGGGCCCAGAGCGGAAAGTAAGCGCAATAGCCGTGGTACTTCAGATAAAACACACGTGGAAATCCCGGTGCGGTATAGCTCGGGTGTTCCCACAGGCCATTGCCCTGCTGGGCGCGCAGCAGAAACTGCACACCGCGCCGTAGCACCGAGGCGTCGACACCGCCTACCGACATCAGCGCCAGCAGCGCCCAGGCAGTCTGATATGGGGTGCTGCCGATACCGCGGCCTGCCAGGTCCTGATCCAGGTAGCTGTCGTTACTCTCGCCCCAGCCGCCGTCGGCCTGCTGGCAGCTCGCCAGCCACGCCACCGCGCGCCGCACCGCCGGGTCCTCGGCACCGATTCCGGCGGCCGCGAGTGCCACCAGCACCGACCAGGTGCCGTAGATGTAGTTGGTGCCCCAGCGCCCGAACCAGGAGCCATCCGGCTGCTGCGTCGCGCGCAGGTAGGCGATGGCGCGCGCGAGTGCCGCGGCGTCCTCGGCGCGCGCGACGCGCGCCAGTACCGTCACCACGCGCGCGGTGACGTCCTCGGTCGGCGGGTCGAGCAGCGCGCCATGATCGGCAAACGGGATTTCGTTCAGGTAGTAGCAGGTGCCGTCGACGTCGAATGAGGCAAAGCCGCCGTTCCTGCTTTGCATGCCGACCAGCCAGTCGAGCGCACGCGCGATCGCGCCGGCGTAGTGGGCCCGGTGCGGCGTGGCGTGCATGGCCCAGGCCACGGCCGCGGTATCGTCGAGATCCGGGTAATAGCTGTTGTTGAATTGAAATGCCCAGCCGCCGCCGGGCAGCTGCGGACGCCGTTCGCGCCAGTCGCCGGCCGCCTCCAGCAGCTGCAGCGGACGCAGCCACTCCAGCCCCTGTAGCGCCGCGCCGCGCGCCGCGCCGCCGCCTTCCTCCTCCAGCGCCAGGCAGCTGAGCGCCGTGTCCCACACCGGCGACACGCACGGCTGGCAGTAGGTGCTGTGCTCGCCCGCCACCAGAAGCTTGCACAACGCGCGCTTGGCCTCGACGCGGCGCGGATCGTCGACGCTGTAGCCCAGCGTCACCATCACTTGCAGCGCATTGACCATCGCCGGGAAGATGGCACCCAGTCCATCCTCGCCGTTGGCGCGCGCATTGATCCAGTCCTCGGCGCACCGGATGGCCCGCGCACGCAGCGCGCGCGGTACCAGCGGATCGATCATGCGGCCGATGCGATCGAGCAGCAGGAACGCCCGATTGACGAAGCCGCGACGACGGAAGTAGTCGTGCTCGAGCTCCGGATCGAGCGTGAACAGCTCACGGATGTGTACCGCGCGCGGGTTGCGGGCGCGCACCTTGCGCGAACACAGCACGAACAGCGGCACCATCACCGTGCGCGACCAGTACGATACCTTGTCGAGGTGGAACGGGAACCACTTCGGCAGCAGCATGATCTCGACCGGGATATAGGGCACGCCGCGCCACGGCAGCTGGCCGAACATCGCCAGCGTCAGCCGGGTGAATACATTGGCGCGTGCAGCGCCGCCATACTGCAGGATGATGTCGCGCGCCCGCACCATATGCGGCGCCTGCGGACTGTCACCCGAGAGCTTGAGTGCGTAGTAGGCCTTGACGCTGCAGCTGATGTCGAAGCCGCCGCCGTGATAGAGCGCCCAGCCGCCGTGCTCGGCCTGGCGATCGCGCAGGAACGCGGCGAGCTTGGTTTCCAGCGCGCTATCGATCTCATCCAGGAAATGCATCATCAGGATGAACTCGGCCGGTATGGTGCAGTCGGCTTCCAGTTCGAACAGCCAGTGGCCGGAGGCGTGCTGGCGCGCCAGCAGTGCCTCGCGCGCGCTGCCGATCGCGCGCTCGATCGCCGTGCCGCCGAGCGCGTGCCCCGCCGCAAGTTTTCCAATCACCGGTTCAACCGACATCGCTCAATCGCTCCTTCATTTCATGCTGCTGGTTCATCTCATCCTGCGGAGGCTGCAACGGCTCGCGCAGCGCGCGCAACTCGGCCGGATCGCGCGCTTCGGATTGCGCGATCAGCGGCAAGCCTCTGGCGGCGTAGGCAAACAGCCGGCGCAACAGCCAATCGCTACGCGCCGACAGGTCGCACAGTGTACGCACCATCATCACCGCGCGCCGCGACACCTTGACCTGGGCGCCGGCGGTGAAGCGCGGATTGTCGTTGATGCCGCGCAACGTCAACAGTGCCAGGCCGATCGACCACAGGCAAAAGCGCCGGATGCCGCTCTGCGTTGCCGGTATCAGCAGCGTGAACGACATCGCGTTGCGCAGGTGCCCATGAGCAATGCCAATCAGCTCCTGCAGGCTGTCGCGAAAGCCGCGCTCGTGCTGCCGGCTGGTGAGCTGCTCGAGTTTCACTCCATGGCGCTCGAAGATCTCGCGCGGCAGCCAGCACGCGCCGCGGCTGCGATCCTCCCACATGTCCTTGAGGATGTTGGTCATCTGCAGCCCTTGCCCGAACGATGGCGCCAGCCGCCGCAGCGCTGGCGCATGCTGGTTAACCTCCGGGACCTGGGCGCAGAACAGGTCCGTCAGCATCTCTCCCACCACACCGGCGACGTGATAGCAGTAGCTGTCCAGATCGGCCAGGCGATTCAAGCCCCGCAGGCTGGCGTTGCGCTGGAAGTAGTGCATGCCGTCGCACATGATTTCGACGCAGCGCTGCATCGCGGCCTGCTCGCGCCGGTCCATGCGGCGCACCGTGCTGGTGACGCGCGCCAGGTTGCGCACCAGGTCGCGCTCGTGCGGGAGGGTGCGCTCTGACAGCCGCGGCGTCAGTTCCGCCGCCAGGGCCGCAGGCTCGGCCGCACCGGCCACCACGTCGCTGAATTGCCGCAGGAATCGGCGCTTGTCCTCTGGCGGCAGCGCCGGCTCGTCTTCAATGGTGTCGGCGATCCGGCACAGCAGGTAGGCACTGGTTACTGTCGCGCGCAGAGCGGTGGGCAGCTGCGGAATCGTCAACGCGAAGGTGCGCGAGACGTGGACGAGAATGTCACTCTGGTAGTCCTTATCTGAGCGCGTGTCTGGCTGGGGTACGGCTCTGGCCATGGTTGCTCAATCGCCGGCTACGGGTTCAAGACGGATGCTGCGCTGATAGGTGCTGGAGCGCAACATGCGCCGCGCTCAGGGCGGATTGTCCCCGTCCTCACCGTTCGGGGCGCGCCTGCGGTCGCGCAGCAGGCGGGTCAGGCCGGTGGTACCCGGCGTGCGCATGCCCGGGCCGCCGACGCCCCAGATGCCGGTATCCTCGCTGTCCGAGGTAGCGCCGCCGCTGACCACCCTGAGCCTCGCCCACTGGGTGCGCAGCAGCCGCAGCCACAGCCCCAGCGCAATCAACGCCAGGATGCTGATCAGGCCGGCTCGCAATCGCCGCTCCCACGGCACACCCTGGCTCAGCAGCAGCGCGGCAAGCGCGACCACCAGCCCCACGTACAGCAGCGTGGCCAGCACCAGCGCCTGCCTGGCGCGCCGCGGTCCCCAGCGCTCCAGCAGTCCGCGCCATCCCGGTATCCGATCGGAGCTTCGGCGCAGCATGCTTACGCCCCGCTTCAGGCCTTCCCGGTCCGCGGGCCGAGCAGTAGCCAGAGCACGAACCCGAGCACCGGCAGCACGATCACCAGCACCACCCACAGCACCTTCTTGCCGGTATCGGCGCCGCTTTGCACGATGTTGACGATCGCCCAGACATCGGCAATCAGGACCAGCAGACCCCACAGACCTCGGTATTCCACGACTATCCCCTGTCAGGCGAAAGGTGACTCCTATCCTACCAGCGGCAGGCCGCTATCTTCGCGCTTGCACGTTCTGCAGGATAGCCACGATGAACCACACCAGCCCGGCGATCACCAGCAGCGCGGACAGCGTCCGGGCCGCCTGCGGCAGGCCCGGGTGCCGGCCCACGGCGTCGGCGACGATCACGCCCAGCACCAGCGTCAGCGCGGCCAGCGCTAGCCGCCAGCGCAGTTGTGCGGCAGTCAACGGCGGCGCAACGCTTTGCGCGGGCTCGCGGTTGAAGGACGAATGCCGGTCAGCGCCCGCGAGCGGCGCGCCGCAACCGATGCAGGCCGCCGCCTTGTCGCTCACCGCCCGCCCACACTCGCCGCACTTGATGATCGCCATCGGCCGTGGCCGGCCTACTGGAATCCCATGCGAAAAGCGCCCCACAGCCGCCCGTCGACGAAGATCGGGGATGACAGGTCTTTCATCAGCACGAATTTCCCGCCGCCCATGTTGCGCCGGTAGGTCTGCAGCAGGAACGGCTTGCGGTTCTGCGCCACCTTGCGTACCGCGCGATCGTCGAAGATGCGCCGATTGCGGCAGTTGGCCGCGTTCCACGCCGGATCGGGTCCCTGCGGCAGCCGATAGTTCGGATTGTGCGTGGGCAGGTAACCGCCCTTGGCCCAGGCGACGCAGAATACGATGCGCGGATCGATCTTCTGCAGCGGATCCTGGATCGTGGGCAGAATGCGATCGGTGAGCTCGACGTAGTCGGTCAGGTACTGCTTGGGATTGGTGCCGGGTACCTCCCGATATTTGTCGTCGAACAACTGCGCCACCGTGATCTCCCCGCGCTGCACGGCGGCCGCAAATTCCGCGCTGATGCGTTTCGCAGTGTCGATCACCACGCGAATCAACGGCGTCTCGGTGGTCTCGACACCGCTCTCGGCGATGTACTCGATCAGCGTCTCGCTCAGGGCCAGCAGGCCGTCGATGCGTTGATCGGCCAGCCCCAGATTGGCCGACGACGCCGCGACCCCCTGGGCAAGGTCGACCAGCTGGGCGATGGTCGAATCGCAATGTCGCAGATTCACTGCGGCCGAGCCGGCGATGGCGTCGATCTCCCTGCCTACTGTCGTGAAGGCCTCATCGGCGCGAATGATGACGCCCTGTACTTTCTCGGCGCCCTTGCCGGCGTGATCGGCGTGCTCCGTGGCGTCGTTGCTCTCGCCGATCAGGCCGCCGATCTGACTGCCCAGGTCGCGTACGATCTCGCCGATCCGGTCGGTGGCCTTGCGCGTGCCCTCGGCCAGGTTCCTCACTTCCGCCGCCACCACGGCAAAGCCGCGGCCAGCCTCGCCGGCGCGGGCAGCTTCGACCGCTGCGTTGAGCGCCAGCAACCGCGTGTGTTTGGCGATGGTCTCGATGGTTGCGGCCACATCGCCGATCTGCTTGAGCAGCGCGCTGAAGGAGCCGAGCCGCTCCTCGATGCGGCCGACCGCGGCGGTCAGCTGACCGATGTGCTGCACGGCGCCGCCGATCAGCGCACGTGATTCGGTGATCTCGACTCCGGCGGTAGAGGCTGCGCTCTGGGTTTCGCGCGCGGCGCGATCGATTTCGCGGTTACCCGCCACCATGATCTCGGCGGCGCCCTGCAGCTGCTTGAATTGCGTTGACTGTTGCGTGGCGCGCGTGGTCACCTCATCCAGGTGACCGGCGATGTCGGCGACTTCCACGCCCAGATTACCGATGCGGCTCGCCAGTTCCGCGATCAGCGAATGCTTGGGCTGCGCCATCTAGGGCTCACCGACGGCGGTGAGCGGGCGTCGATCCGACGTCATCTCAGAAAAGTGCAATGAACACTCCCCGCAGCAGAACGGCTTCCCACCCAGTACGGCTAGGATACCGCAACCGCCGCTGGACATTCGCGCACCTACGCCAGGGTGCGCAGCGGCGGTTGCAAGTCACCTAGAACTCTTGGAGTAATATTAAATATAATATTGATTATAAAAATGATTATTCACTCTGCGGCGCGCAGGTTTTCAAGCCCCGCTTCACGCAGATCCAGTTCGCGTTCGATCCGCCGTCGCGCTTCGTCCTTGAGCTTGCCGTCGCGATACAGATCATTGACCACGCCGCGTTCGGCGCTGATCAGCGCGAGTTCGACGTCGTCGTACAGTTGCACCAGCTTGCGGTGGCCGTCCTGGCCGTCGATCCGGTGCTCCAGATTGTTGAGTCGATCCGTAAGTCCCGCGAGCAGCGGCGCGACCACGGACGACGGCAGTCCCCGCGCTGCCGCCAGCGCCCGCAGCCGATCGCTCGCCGCGGCCACCGCCTGCCGCCGCGCCTCGAACTCCTCGGTGGCATCGGCGTGATGTTCCCGCCGGCCGGCGTTGGCCAGGCCGAGCGCACGAATCACCGCCGGCAGCGTCAGGCCCTGGCCCACAAGCGTTACCAGGATCACCACAAAGGTGAGAAACAGGATCAGATCGCGATCGGGAAACGGCTGACCGTCGGCGGTGACCAGCGGGATGGCGAGCGCGGCTGCGAGTGAGACGATACCGCGCACCCCAGTGAACGCCAGCACGAACGGGAACGTCCACGGCGGCGACGGGTCGCGGCGGCGCAGTGCGGGACTGAGCCAGCGCGGCAGGTAGGTGGCCGGATAGGTCCAGACGAATCGGGCCACGATCAGCACCGCGCTCACGGTCACGGCCGACACCGCCAGGCTGGAGATCGAATAGCGGCCAACACCGGCCAGTACGGCGCGCGCCTGCAGGCCCGTGATCAGGAACACCATGCCTTCCACCAGATAGATCAGAAAATCCCAGAAGAAAATGCCCTGCAGGCGGGTGTCGGCGCTGATCAGCCGCAGACCGTTCCAGCTGATGTACAGGCCGGCCGTGACCGTGGCGAGCACGCCGGAGCCGCCGAGCTGTTCCGGGGGCAGGTAGGCGACAAACGGCGTGAGCAGCGACAGCAGAATCTCGACCCGCGGATCCCCGACCCAGCGCCGCAGGCGCAGCATCACCCAACCCACGCCAATGCCCCAGAGGATCTCCCCGGTGATGATGGCGCCGAACATGCCCGCGGCCTGTCCCAGCGAGAACACGCCGAGACTCACGGCCGCGATCGCGAAGCGGAACAGGATCAGCGCGGTAGCGTCGTTGACCAGCCCCTCGCCCTCGAGGATCACCAGCAGGCGCCGCGGCAAGCCCATGCCGCGCGCAATCGACAGCGGCGCGACCGCGTCCGGCGGCGATACGATGGCGCCCAGCACGAATGCCACCGCCCACGACAGTCCCAGCATCCAGTGCGCGGCGGCGGCCGCAGCCATCGTGGTGAACACCACGCCGCCCAGCGCCAGCATCGTGATGGGGCGCAGATTGAAGTGAAATTCACGCCAGCTCATCGCCACCGCGGATGAATAGATGATTGGCGGCAGCACCAGCAGCAGCACGAAATCCGGAGCGAAGCTCACCCGTGGCAGGCCCGGGAGCAGCGCCAGCACGACCCCGGTTAGCACCAGCAGAATGGCCGGCGGAATATTCAGCCGCCTGGCCAGCACCGCGATGGCCGCGATCACGACCAGCAGCGCGACCAGGACCTCTATCTTTGCAATCAAGCCCACACCCTATTGATGACCGCGGCCGGAAGGTCCTTCGACTGTAGCGAAAATATCAGCCCGCAGGCTGCAATTGCCCCAAAATCGCCGCATGACGGCGTTGATCGGCATCTCGGGCAGCTCGCATCACGCTGGCTTCAATACCGCCGCCAGCGTCAGCGCGCTCAAGCAAGCCGTGGTCGCGGCCGACGGCGTGCCGCTGGTGACAGCTGAATACAACAATGGTATTCCCGGCGTGTTCATCGTCGCAGTCTTCGTCGACGCGGTGCGGCGCTCGAAGCGCTAACCCATGCACTTCGAGGCGATCGATCTGCGGCAGGATGCGCACGCGACGTGCTACGTCAAGGATGAGACGGTCGAGGTGGTGTTCGCGCGCAGCGCAGGCAGCATCGCCAGTCGCGAGGGTCCAAACCGCTATCACACCCGGGATGCGCTGCTCAGCGCTACCGGCGGTGATCGCTGGAGTGTCGCGCGCGAACGCTTCGACGCACGCTACCGGCCACTGCCGCCGCTGCAGCACGGCGCCGACGGCGCTTATCGAAACCTGCCGCTGCCGGTACTGGCCAGACAGATCGCGATAGCCTTCACGGTCCGCCGCCGCCCCGGCGGTGACCTGCTGCACGGCGGCGCCGGCGACTGGCTGCTGCAGTACGCGCCGGGCGACTGGGGCATCGTCGCCGACGCCAGGTTCCGGCAGCTGTACCGCCCCTATGAAGGGGCCGGCACAGCCACGATGCCGCCGGGCTAGGGTTGTGGGCTCTTGGGCGCCGCCGGCGGCGCGGATCCGGGCGCTCCCGGAAGCGTCGGCAGTGTGCCCGCGCCCGATGGCGGCAGCGGAGGTTCGATCGAGAGCAGTTCGATATCGAATTCCAGCGTCGCACCGGGCTTGATCTTGGGCGGCGCGCCACGATCGCCATAGGCCACTGCCGAGGGGCAGACGATGCGGCTCTTGCCACCCACTTTCATCAACTGCAGGGCTGCGGTCCAGCACGGAATGATATTACCGACCGAGAGCGTCGCGGGCTGGCCGCCGTGTTGGGCCGAACTGTCGAACACGGTGCCATCGGTCAGACGGCCCTCGTAGTTCACCTTCACACGATCGCTGTGGATCGGGCTTGGCCCGCTGCCCACAGCCACCGGAATGTAGAGCATGCCGTCAGCGGTCCTGACTGCCCCTGGCGCTGCAGCGGCCTTGTCGAGATAGGCCTGACCGAGTTCCTTTTCATGCGCCGCCAGCGCCAGCGCACGGGTACGTTGCAACGCCTGGATCTGCGGCAGCGAGGCCTCGGCGGTGGCCGCCGCCGGTTTGTGGTGGTAGCCATCGATGAAGCCGTTTCTGACGTGCGCGAACTCGGCTTCCGAGAGCGTGAAGCCATCGAGATTGCGGCTCAGCAGTACACCGAGAGCGTACAGCGCCTTTTCCTGATCGCTGTCGGCGCTGTCGGACTTGGCGGCCGTGTCGGTCTTGGCGGCCGGCGCGGCACTCTTGGGTGCCGCAGCCGGAGGCGTGTCCGCTGCCATCGCAATGCCTGCCAGCAGCAGGCTGAGCGCCGGCAGCAGCCCGCGCGTGACAAACTGATTCATACCACACTCCTATTAACGTCTATTCAAGCCGCAACCAAGCGGCCGATGATACCGTGCATGCCGCCACCGCGTTCAAATCTAGGGACCCTCGACGCTGTAGCCTTCGGCCCGAAACTTCGCCAGCGGCCCGGCGCTGTCGAGCAGTTCGTAGATCGGCCGCATCGCGAAACTGACCCGGTTGCGGCTCAGCAGCGACTCCGCCTCGCTGCTCCACGCCTGCGCCGCGCCCTCCACCAGCGCCTTCATACGCGGCGAATTCTCCAGCGCCGTGATGCACACCTCGCGCTGATTCGGGTATGGCAGCGCACGCAGCCGATCGACGTCGCCCACTGCCCAGGCCCTGGCCCGCTCCTGCATGCTGGGAAGGTCCGTTTCAATGCGCGTGACCGTGGCCTGCAGGCAGTCCACTTCAATGCTCGGAGGCAGCGCACTGGCTTCCTTGAGCGCGCCTGCTGGGTCATCGATCTTGAGCGCGACACGATCGATCGGCACCCGGCGCCGCTTGGCCAGCTGGATCACGGCCGGCTCCACTTCATCGTGCACCGTCATTCCCGCAACGTCGACCGTGCGTTCATACAACCGTAGCGCCGCAAACCCCGGCCGCAATTCCTCGATGCTGTTATCGCCGGCATCGAAGCGCGCCTTGAGCACCTCAAAGCGCGCGTACAGCGGCGCCGGCAGCCAGGCATCGAGCTTCATTCGATCCGGGTTTTTCTGTGCCCGATGCCATTGCATATACAAGCGGATGGCGCCGATCGGTCCTACACCGGTTGAGACCGAGGGGCCACTGGTCAACAGCTGCTGCGACTGCGCCAGCACCGCATCGACTTCGCTCGAGCGCCAGGTCATGCGCTTGGGCAGATGATTGAGCGTGCCGAGCAGCCACAGCACGTGATCGCCCCGGGACACCTTCCACAGACGCGGCCCCGGCCGCTCGCCGACGATGGCGATCTCCTGTAGTTGCTGCGGCGGCGCCGCGGCCGGCGTCACGCCGCTCGCGGCCCGCGCGCGGCTCGCGGTGAGGCTCAGCAGCGCCGCATACAGGATCAGTGCGGCCGATCGGCCGCCCATTTCTTCACCGCGGCGAGCGTGTTGGCGACATGCTGGTCGGGGTTCAACGCCGAATAGCTGTAGAGAATCTTGCCGTCCGGCGCGATCACGTACGAGGTGCGGTCGGCAAGGCTCGGCTTCATCTTCAGTACTGCGTCATATTCCTTCATGATGTGCTGGTCCGGATCGGCCGCCACGGCGAATTTGTTGCGGCACTCGCTGACCGAGAACTTGTTGAGCTTGTCGATATCGTCGTGCGAGACGCCGATCACAGTGGCGCCCAGCGCCTGGAACTCGGCGGTCGCCTCGGCAAAGTCGTGCGCCTCGACGGTGCAGCCGGGGGTAAACGCGGCCGGATAGAAATACAGCACCACCGGACCCTTCTTCAGGGCGGCGGCCAGTGAGAACTGGAATGGCTTGCCGGCCAGCGTCGCCTGGGTGGTGAAGTCCGGCGCGCTGGCGCCCGGCTGCAACATGGCCCACGCCGAGCCCATACCTGCGCTCATCAACAGCAGCAGCAGAAATCGTTTCATGACCGGGATACCTTGAGGCGTTTTGGGGACCGCGATTATGGGACCGGTCGGCGTGCGCCGCAAATCTGTGACCAGTCCCACACTCCATACACCGTCACGCCGGCACTTCCATTTGTCCGACACAAAATTGTGATACCGGGCAGCACCCGGCTTGACTTCAGATACCAAAGTCAGCCACTGCGATGAAGTTAGCAACGGAAGTCTGGGCGCAGCTTGCCGACGTCAGATCGGTTCCCAACCCTGAGGGCACACAGCGCCGCCGTCGCGCCGGTGATGGCGCGGGTGCCCTGCCGGTCACGATGACTCCGGCAGTGCACCCGCTTGCGCGCTCTCGCCCACTGCCGCTGCCGCACCTGCTCGCGCTGCTGACCCCGGCGCTGGCCGCCGCGTCGTGCGCCTGGTGGCTGCACGGGCTGGCCGCTGGCGGCGGCGTGGCGTTGGCGCTGGCGCTGCCGGTCGGGCTGTGCCTTAAGGTTCAGGCCCGGGCGCGCGCCGCCGAGGTGGCCGCGCGCCGGCGGCTCAACCAGATACTTGGCAGCATGCACGAAGCTCTGTTCGTGATCGGGCGCGACCTGCGCCTGAGCGCCACCTGCTCCGCATCGTTGCGCCAGCTGCTGCGTGTGAGCGCCCCTGGCGGTCGGCGCTTCGAGGATGTGCTGCGGCCGCTGCTTGACGATGAAGCCACGCTGGCTAGCGCGCTGACGTTTCTGCAGCTGCTGTGGAATGACCAGGCCGATGAGTACGCGGTCGAGGCGCTCAACCCACTGGCTCAGGTCAAGGTGACGTTCGCCGATGCCCGCGGCGGCGGCGAGCGGCGCTGGCTGAGCTTCTCGTTCCGGCGCGTGGCCGCTGCCGATCCTGCCGACGAGTGCATCCACGCCGTGGTCGCCGATGTCACCGATCGGGTGCTGCTGGCGCATGAACTCGAGCAGGCGCAGGCCGATGGCGATTCGCAGGCCGAGCTGCTGCTGCAACTGGTGCGGGCCGACCCGCCCGCGCTGGTAGCGTTTCTGGACGATGCCGATACCGCGTTTCGCAAGAGCAACGCCATCCTGACAGGGACCGGCATCGGGCAACCCGACCTGCACAAAAAACTCATCGCCGTGCTGCGAGAGCTCGATGCGATCACGGCCGCGGCCGAAGCCCTGCCATTTGCGAGTTTCGCCCAGCGGTTGCAAAGCATCGACGACGTGCTGGCCGGCCTGTGCGCCAAGACCTCACTCACCGGCAACGATTTTCTGCCGGCGATCGTCAGACTCGACGAACTGATACTGCACGCGGCCACGATGCGCTCGATCTACCAGCACATCGTGCTGCTGCGCGCGGCATCGGCGGCACTGGCGGCCCTTGACATGCGCGATTCGAGTGCCACCGCCGCACCGCCGGTGCTGGAAGCATCGTGAGCACGGAATTCGAAGTCGGTGTGTTCGTCAATAGTGTGATGCAGTATTTCGAAACCGCCGTGCAGCAACCGGCCGCGTGCGGCATACCGCACCTGGCGCTGCGTCAGCGTCCGCAACTGGCCGACTACACTGGCATGGTGCGCATCGGCGGCCGGCGCGACGGCGTGGTGCTGTTTACCGCCCCGCGCAGCATGCTGTGCGTGATGCTGATGTGCATGCAGGACACCGACCTGAGCCATGAACACCTGCGCGAGCTGGTAGCCGAGATCGCCAACACGCTGTCGGGCGACGCGCAGCGCAATTTCCGCCATCAGTACAGCATCTCGGTGTGCTCGGTGGTGCACGAGGGCGATGTGCCGCTGGTCTATCCGGCGCGTGCGCACCCGATCGTCATCCCGATCGCCTGGCGCAGCTATCGCGCCCGGCTGGTGGTGTGTCTGGATAGTTAGACCGCCCGGCGGGTGCTGGAGGCGGCGGCGCGAAACTCGCCGATCACCTGCGGCAGTGCGCCGGTGTTGAGCGGTGCCATCAGGTGCACGCCCGCAACGCCCGGAATCTGCTGCATCTGCTGCATCAGTTCGACGCAGATGCGAGCGCCTTCGAGCTTCTGGTCCGCGGCCAACTCCAGCCGTTCGATCAGCGCATCGGGGATGATCGAGCCGTACAGGTGCTGGCGGATCCAGCGCGCCGAGCGCGCCGAAGCCAGCGGCGCCAGCCCGATCAGAACGAATAACTGTTCCGTGAGGTGGTGCTCGCCGAGGCGTTCGAGATAGCGGCGCACCACGCCGGGATCGAGGCAGAACTGCGTCTGCACGAACTGCGCGCCGGCCTTGAGCTTGCGCTTGAGCCCTTCGGGCTTCCAGTCAGGCGCTGGATCGATCGGCGTGTCGGCGGCGCCCAGAAAAAATTCGCACTTGCCGGCCACCGCGCGGCCGTGCGGCAGCTCGCCGCGATCGCGAATGCCGGCCGCGGTGGACAGCAGTGTATTGGAGTCCAGATCGAATACCGGCTTGGCATCCGGCTGATCGCCAGCCTCCGGGTTGTCGCCCCGAAGCACCAGGACGTTGTGCAGCCCCTGCGCCGCGGCGCCCACCAGCATGCTCTGCAGCGCGATGCGGTTACGATCGCGGCAGGTCAGCTGCAGCACCGGCTCCATACCCGAGCGCGCGAGAATGGCCGCGGCGCTCAATACGTCCAGATGCGCCCTGGCACTGGCGCCGTCGGTGACGTTGACGGCGTCGGCAACGCCGCGCAGCGGCAGCGCCACATCGAGCAGGTCCTGCGGATCGGCCGACAGCGGCGGGTTGATTTCAGCGGTGATGACAAATTCGCCGGCGCGCAGCCGCCGTTCCAGAGCCACTCTGCTCATGCTTGCTCGACTCGACCTCGAAAGCGGTTCAAGGGCTCAGTCTATCAATCTGGAGCGCACGCGGGCCGCTTTTGCCGGCCACGGTGTCGATCTGCCCGTAAAGATCACCGGGCAGCGGCAGCGGGCTGCCCGAGGTTGAAATGCGCGCGATCACCGACACGCTCTGGCCGGGCGTAAGCGCGCGGCCGGCGATCATCGAGTCGGCGGCCGAGAGCGCGACGTCCTGCGGCAGGCTTGCCGGGCTGCGCTTGGCCGCCAGCGGCGGCCCGCCGTCGGGGGAGCGCACGAACACAAAGAGCGACGCATTGGCCGGCACTTTGCCCGCCAGCGCCGCCGAGAGCGTGACGTGCAGGTGGATCGCGGTGGCGGCATCGAGCACCGGATGCTGCCTGGCGTCGATCTCATCGATCTGCTTTTGCAGCGCGGCGCGCACGTTCTCGGGCGGTGAGAGCGCCAGCATGGCCGAGAAGCGCTCCCGGGCGACCTCCAGCCGGCCCTGGCGATAGGCGATGATCGCGCCGTAGAACAGTGCCTTGGGCGACTGGGCATCCAGCTGCAGTGCGCGCTCGATCAGCGCTGAGGCCTGCTCGGCGCGCGCACTGTCCCCGGTGAGCAGCATCGCCTCGCCCATGCCGGCCAATGCCGCGGCGCTGCCTCCCGGGGTGAGGCGGTTGGCGCGCTCATAGGCGCGCAGCGCCAGCGCGTATTGGCCGATGCTGCTATAGGCGGCCCCGAGCGAGAGCCAGCCCGCCTGGTCCTGCGGGGCGCCCTCGAGGTGATGGGCCAGTTCGGCGATGGTGGCGTTGCCGGCGCCCGCGGCGGCAAGCTCGGGCCAGGCCCGCTCGCCGATCAGGCGGTAGAGCGCCGCGCTGGCAATGATCAGCGCCAGTACCGCGAGCGCTGCGGCGATCGGGGCCGAGGGCGCGTCGGGGCGGCGTCGCAGCAGCGGCCAGGCGAGGAACAGCGCCGCGAGTACGGCCAACGCGAGCGCCGCCAGAACGAATGCCGTCACGATGCGCGCGACTCGTCGTTCGGATCGGCCTCATCACTCCCCACCAGGCGCGAGCGCGCATACAGGATGCGCCCCCCGATGATCAGGCCAACCAGCATCAGAAGCGTGGGGGCCCCCCACAGCCACGCATTGCGCCAGGACATGCGCGGCCGGAACAGGATGAACTCGCCGTAGCGCGCCACCATGTGATCGCGGATCTGATCATCGCTCTGACCGGCGAGCAGCAGCTCGCGCACCTGCACGCGCAGATCCGCGGCAAGGCTTGCCGAGGAGTCCGCCAGCGCCTCGTTCTGGCACTGCATGCAGCGCAGCTCATGCGTGAGCTGGTAGTAGCGTTGCTGCAGCCCTGGACTGGGCAGTGGCTGCGTGGTGTCGACCGCGGCGGCGACCCCAGTCAACGCCAGTGCCACGCACAGCAGCAGCGCGCGCATCGCACGCGAGCGCCTCATGACCCGCTACCCGTGGTGCCGGGCACACGCGCCGGGGCAGCATCCACGCGCGGCAGGAACTCACTGTCCCACACCTGCTCGGTCATGGCGCCGATGTGCTTGTAGACCACGGTGCCGGCCGGGCTGATCAGAAAACTCTCCGGCGCCCCATACACGCCCCAGTCGATCGCGACCCGGCCATCCCCATCGGTGGCCACGCGCTCGTAGGGATTGCCCAGCTGGGTAAGCCAGGCGAGCGCATCCTCGTTCTGATCCTTCCAGTCGATGCCGAGGATCGGTACGCGCCCCTGCTGCTTGATCTGCAGCAGCACCTGATGCTCGGCGCGGCACTCGACACACCAGGTACCCCACACATTGACCAGTAGCCAGCGCCCCTTGAGTGACTCGGCACTCACCGGCTGGGTGGTGTCGAACAGGTTGGGCAGCGTGAACTGCGGCACCGGCTTGCCAATCAGCGGTGAGGGCAGGATGGATTTCTCCGGCGCGCGCCTCAAGCCCACCAGCAGCACCACCAGCAGCAGCACGAAGGCGGCAAGCGGAAGCAGAAAGCGGTTCAACGTGCGCCGTCCTCGAGCGGCGCGAGCGCGCCCTGGGGTGCCAGTCCCCGCGCTCGCCGGCCGATCACCGCGGTGACACCCCCGATCGCCATGATCAGCGCCCCGATCCACACCAAGCGAATCAGCGGGCGGTACTGCAGGCGCAGGCTCCAGGCCCCCGCGCCCACGTCCTCGCCCAGCGCTGCCAGCAGATCGCGATTGACGCCCGCGGCAATCGCCGCCGTGGTCTGCACGGTTCCCTGCACCAGGTAGCGGCGTTTCTCCGGATACAGCACGCTCACCGGCACCCCGTTGCGGGTGATGGTGAGCTTGGCGCGAAAGCCCTCGTAGTTTGGCCCCTCGATGTCCTGGCCGCCCTCGTAGCGAAACTGATAGGCCCCCAGCTGCGCTGCCTGCCCGGGCTTGAGCGCGATGTCGCGCTCGATGGTGTTGGACTGCACGAAGGTGATGCCCAGCACGAATACGCCCAACCCGATGTGCGCGATCGACATGCCGGCGAGGCTTGCCGGCAGGGGTTGGCGGCGGCGCAGGCGCTCGATCGGGTCAATCAGCGCTGAGAGAATGATCCACAGCGCCAGCGTCGCGCCGATCGGGGTGAGGGTGAGGGGATGCGCGTATACCCCAAGGCTTGCCGCCAGGCCCAGGATCAGCGCCACGCCCAGCGCCAGCAGCACCGGCCGCAGCGCCTGCCCGAGCCCCCCGCGCCGCCAGCGCGCGTGCATGCCGAGCGCCACCAGCGCCAACATCGGCAGGATCGGCACCAGGAAGCTGGGATTGAAATACGGCGGACCGACCGACAAGGTTCCCAGGCCCAGCGTATCGGAGATCATCGGGGCGAGCGTGCCGCCGAACACCACCGCGGCTGCAATGGTGAGCAGGATGTTGTTGAACAGCAGGAACGACTCGCGCGAGATGAAATCAAAACCGGCGGCCGATTTCATCAGCGGCGCGCGCCAGGCATACAGGGCGAGCGCCCCGCCGATCATCACCACCAGCAATATCAGGATGAAGATGCCGCGACTGGGATCGGCGGCAAACGAGTGCACCGACACCAGCACGCCTGAGCGCACCAGGAAGGTGCCGATGAGGCTCAGGGAGAAGGCGCTCACGGCCAACAGCAGCGTCCAGCTCTTGAACAGGCCGCGCTTGTCGGTCACCGCCAGCGAATGAATCAGCGCGGTACCGATCAGCCACGGCATGAACGAGGCGTTCTCCACCGGATCCCAGAACCAGAACCCCCCCCACCCGAGCTCGTAATAGGCCCACCAGCTGCCCAGCGCGATGCCGCAGGCCAGAAACGCCCAGGCCATCACCGTCCAGGGCCGCATCCAGTGCGCCCACAGCGCATCGCGCCGGCCCTCGATCATCGCCGCGCAGGCGAGCGCAAAACTCACGCTAAAGCCCACGTAGCCCATATATAGAATGGGCGGGTGCACCGCGAAGGCCGGATCCTGCAGCAGCGGGTTCAGATCGCGACCGTCGGGCGCCGCCGGGATCAGGCGTGCGAACGGGTTGGAGGTCGCCAGCGTGAACAGCAGGAAACAGAAGCTGATCACCCCGAGTACGCCCAGCGCGCGCGCTGCGAACGCGCTCGGCAGATGGCCCGAGCGCGCCAAGAGCGCCATGGTCCACAGTGTGAGCACCAGGATCCACAGCAGCATCGAGCCTTCGTGCGCACCCCAGAGCGCGGTCACCCGATAGAACAGCGGCAGCGCCGAATTAGAATTCTCGGCCACGTAGCGCACCGAGAAATCATTGTTGATGAAGGCGTGCACCAGCACGCCGACCGCAAGCGCCACGAACACGAACTGCCCGCAGGCGGCCGAGGGCACCACCGCGAGCCAGCGCTCGCGCCGCAGCGCGGGACCTGCCAGGCCGAAAAATGCCTGCGCGGCCGCCAGCAGCAGCGCAAGAATCAGCGCGTAGTGACCCAGTTCCACCAGCATCAGCGCACCTCGCCTGATGGCGCTGCAGCCGCGCTCTTCGGCAGGTCCAGGCCAGATTGAACATAGCTGCGACACCGCGCGCCTAAAAGCCTGTACAAAAATCTTGTCAAATGACTCCTGTGGTTACAGTATCGGCTACATAAGATGAAACCCCGCCGACATCCGGAGGACTGTCCAGTCGGGTTCGCTAAAACCGGGGGGTCGCTTGTCCACGAGCGGCAATAGGGAGCGTTAACATGCGCAGCGCGATATCGATGATCGTTCTCGGGCGACGCTGGGCGCCGCGGTGGGGCGAAATGGGCGTCGGTAGCGGCGCTGTTGCCACGCGCCTGAGGGGTGAGTCCGCTGATGCGCACCAAGCCTACGACGAACTGATCAGAAAGCTGATCGGCCGCACAGCCGTCGCCTCGCCTCGGGTGCATCTCGAGATGCCGCCGGTGTTCAGCAATGGCTACACAGTGCCCTTGACCCTGGAAGTCGACTCTCCGATGATCCAGACGGACTACGTGCGCATGGTTCATATGAAGGTCGACTCCGACGCTCGCGCCTGAGAAATCCGGG
>Ga0302311_10002561_pt1 | contig 20540 bp, 17 predicted proteins | sample III_Palsa_N1_3_FD_200449 | JGI IMG/M metagenome (GOLD analysis project Ga0302311, IMG submission 200449) | Peat permafrost microbial communities from Stordalen Mire near Abisko, Sweden - III_Palsa_N1_3 | ecosystem: Environmental > Terrestrial > Soil > Palsa > Peat permafrost | place: Sweden... | reverse complement strand
CCGGCGCGACCCGGGGGGACACTTCCCCCCTGTGAGGGGGGAAGAGAGCGTCGGAGCGTTCTATTCTGCGGCCTTAACCGAGGTGGGGGGGACGCGGGCGTATCTCGGGGTGATCAGGCGGCCGAGGAGGGGGGCGATCCAGCGCTCGAAGTCGTCGATGAACTCGTAGACCACCGGCACCAGCAACAGCGACAGGACCGTCGAGGTGATCAGGCCGCCGATGACGGCGATGGCCATGGGCTGGCGGAACTCCGAGCCCTTGCCGAGGGTGAGGGCGGTCGGCAGCATGCCGGCCATCATGGCCACGGTGGTCATGACGATCGGACGGGCCCGCTCGCGGCAGGCCTCGATCAGAGCCTCGCGCTGGCTCTTGCCCTCGCGCTCGCGCTCGATGGCGTACTCGACCAGCAGGATGGAATTCTTGGCGGCCAGGCCCATCAGCATCAGGAAGCCGATGAGGGAGGGGATCGAGAGGGCGCTGTCGGTCATCATCAGGGCGAGCAGGGCGCCGCCGACCGCGGTCGGCAGGGCCATGAGGATGACGATCGGCTTCAGGAAGCTGCGGAACAGCAGCACCATGACGGCGTAGACGAGGCCGATCCCCGAGACGATGGCGGTCAGGAAGCCGACGGCCAGCTGGTTGTTGGCCTTCTCCTGGCCCTCGGCCGAACGCCCGACGCCCGGCGGCAGGTGCTTGATGATCGGCAGCTTGTTGACCTTGGCCTCGGCGTCGCCGCTCTGCAGGCCGCCGGTGGTGTCGGCGATGATGGTGATGTTGCGCTGGCGGCCGACGCGGTTGATCACCGCCGGACCAGCCTGGAAGTCGACGTCGGCGACACTGCCCAGCGTCGTGACGCCGCCGGAGGCGGTGGGCAGGCGCAGGTTCTTGATCACCGACAGGTCGGTGCGATCGGCGATCGGCAGGCGGACGCGGACCGGGATGCGCCGCTCGCCCTGGTCGAGCTTGGAGACGTTGGCGTCGATGTCGCCGGCGGTGGCGATGCGGGCGGCGTCGGCGATGGTCTGGACCGAGACGCCGAGGCGGGCGGCCTCGTCGGCCCGCGGGCGGACCACCAGCTCGGGATTGGGCGGCTGGGCGTCTGGACGGGGATCGGAGAGGCCGGGAACGGTGCGCATCTCGCGCTCCAGCTCGAGGGCGGCGGCGTCGAGGTTCTCGCCGCTTTCGCTGGTCAGGATGATCTGGACGTCGGCGACGCCGAAACCGGAGGTGTCGAAGTTCAGCCGCGCGTCCGGAATTTGCCGCAGCAGGGGCCGCAGACGGTCACGGATCTGCTCGACGCGGGCCTTGCGGTCGGGCTTGAGGATGGCCGCCACGGCGCCCTGGTTGGTGCCGGCCGCGCCGGAGATGCCGCCGCCCGGACCGGAAGAGACGTTTTGGCCGCCCATCTGGGTGTAGACGTGCGCGGTCTCGGGCTGCTTGGCGAGCAGCGCCTGGAGTTTGTCGGTCACCACCTTCATGTCGGCGAGGGTGGCGCCCGGCGGGCCCTGGACGTTGATGTAATAGTAGTTGGGATTGCCCTCCGGCTGGACGCCCTTCTTGATCGGGCCGAACAGAGCCATCGAGGCGATGAAGATGATCAGGCCGATCACCGCGGCGATCCAGCGGTGGTCGAGGGCCCAGTTGAGCGGGCCGGTGTAGAACCGGGGCAGCGGCCGACGCTCGTGCGGGGTCTTGGGCTTGAGGAAATAGGCGGCCAGGAGCGGCGTCAGCAGGCGGGCGACGACCAGGGAGAACAGCACCGCCACCGAGACGGTGAGGCCGAACTCCTTGAAGAACTGACCGGGAATGCCGGGCATGAAGGCGACTGGGAAGAACACCGCCACGATGGCGAAGGTGCAGGCGACCACGGCCAGGCCGATCTGGTCGGCCCCCTCCATGGCGGCGTCGTAGGGACGCATGCCGACGAAGACGCGCTTTTCGATGTTCTCGATCTCGACGATGGCGTCGTCGACGAGGATGCCGATGACCAGGGTGAGGCCGAGCAGGGTCACCACGTTGAGGCTGAAGCCGACGAGATTCATGAACAGGAAGGTCGGGACCAGCGAGACCGGCATGGCGATGGCGGTGATGGCGGTGGCGCGCCAGTCGCGCAGGAACAGCCAGACGACCAGCGCGGCCAGCGCCATCCCCTCGAGCAAAGTGTGGACCGTGGCCGAGTAGCCGGCCCGGGTCTGGTCGACGCGCGAGACGATCTTGTGGACGACGAGGCCGGGGTTCTTCTTCTCGAGCGTCTGGATGGTGGCGTCGACCGAATCCTCGACCGAGACCTCGCTGCCGTTCTTGGTCTTGCTGACTTCGAAGCCGACCACCGGCTTGCCATCGAGCAGGGAGAAGGTGCGCACCTCGGCCGTACCGTCGCCGACATCGGCGACGTCGGAGAGCTTCACGAACCGGCCGCCGGGGGTGGGGATGGTGATGTTGCGGATGGCGTCGACGCTGGTGGCGGCGCCGAGGACGCGCATGTTCTGTTCCGCCCCGCCGATGGTCGAGGTGCCGCCCGGGATGTCGACGTTCATCGTCGTCAGGGCGTCGTTGACCTGGCTGGCGGTGAGCCCCTGGGCGGCCAGGCGGGCCGGGTCGAGCAGCACGTTGATCTCGCGGTCGACGCCGCCGATGCGGTAGACCTGGGCCACCCCCGGCAGCCCCTGGAGCGTGCGGGCGACGGTGTCGTCGACGAACCAGGAGAGGTCGGCCTCCGACATGTTCGGGGCCGACACGGCGTAGGTGATGATCGGCTGGCTATCGACCTCCAGCCGCTGGATGACCGGCGGATCGACCTCGCGCGGCAGGGTGTTGCGGATCTGGTCGATCTTGGAGCGGACGTCCTCGGTGACCTTCTGGACGTCCTGGCCGAGCTCGAAGGAGATGATGGTGATCGACGAGCCCTGGGTCACGGTGGAGTCGATCGACTCGACGTTGTTGAGGCCGGTGAGGGCGTTCTCGACCGGCCGGGTGACCTGGTTCTCCATCTCGGCCGGCGCGGCGCCGGCCCGCGTCACCTGAACCATCACGGCCGGGAATTCGATGTTGGGGTACTGTTTGATCGGCAGGGCGAAGTAGGACAGGAACCCGGCCAGGCAGGCGGCGATGAAGATCACCGCCACCGGAATCGGATTCTTGATCGCCCAGGCGGAGATGCGGAGCTGGGTGCCTCCGGCGCCTGTGGGCAAGGGTGTCGGCAATTTCACCATCGCCGGCTCACGACCCCGGCGTGGTGCGGACGAAATCGCCCGGCACGATCATGGAGCCGGCCTTCTCGACCACCCGGACCCCGGCCGGCGGTCCCGTGACCAGCTCGACATAGCCGCCGCCGCGCTGGCCGGTGGTGACCGGGACGCGCTCGACCTTGCTGTCGGCGCCGACCACCATCACCGAGGCCCCCTCGGCGTCGTAGCGGACGGCCGATTCCGGCACGGCGCTGGCCGAGCGCGTGAAGCCGAGGAAGCTGGCGGTGGCGAAGCCGCCGCTGCGGATGTTGGGCTGGATCGGCAGGGCGATGCGCACCTTTCCGAGCTTGGTCGAAGGATCGATGGCCGGACTGACCAGGCGCACCGTTCCCTGGACCTGCGATCCGTCCGCCAGGGTGACCATGGCCTTGTCACCGGCATGGATCTTGTCGAGGGCATCCTCGCTCACATCGGCAGCCAGTTCCACCTGTCCGTCGCGGGCCAAGCGGAAGAGGGGGGTCGAGCCGCCGGTGACGTCGCCGAAGCGGACATCGCGCTCGATGATCAGGCCGCTGAACGGGGCCCGCACGACGGTCAGGGCCTCGCGGGTCCTGATGTCGTCGGCGGCGGCGACCTGGGCCTTGGCCTGGGCGCGGGCGGCGGTGGCGGCGAAGCGCCGCTGGTCGATCTGCTCCTTGGAGAGCAGGCCCTCGTTGTCGAGGCCCTTGACGCGGTTGGCCTGCTCGTCGGCCTGGTCGGCCAGGGCCGCCTGCTGGGCGGCGAGGGCGTTCTGCTGGTTGAGCTGGGCGCGCAGCAGCACATCGTCGAGCTGGGCGAGCGGCTGGCCCGCCTTCACCCAGCTGCCGACGTCGGTCAGCACGCTGGAGACGCGGTAGCCGGTGAGCTGCGGGAAGATGGCGACGTCTTCGCGCGGCAGCAGGACGCCGGACGCCGCCAGGCCGCCGGAGATCTCCCGCGGCTCGACCTGGACGACGCTGACGGTGCGGGCCTGGTCGCGCGGGTTCTCGGTCGGCTTCTGGGCGCAGGCGGCCAGGGTCACGGCGAGGACGCCGGCGAGGCAGGCGCGGGCGGCGATATTGACCCGTCGCCCACCTTTCGCTGCGTCATCCCGGCCGTAGCGCGCCAGCGCGAAGAGCCGGGACCCAGGGGCCGCCGGCAGGGCGCGCGCCGCCCCTGGGTCCCGCATCTCCGGGCGCTGCGCGCCCTGCGTGCGGGATGACGCAAGGGGGGTGGTGAATCCAGCGGACGCACGGGAGGAGGTGGAAGGAGCGTGCATCAGCGGGTCCTGATATCGGTGGAGGCCCAGCCGCCGCCGAGGGCCTTGTAGGTGGCGACGGCCTGGCGCAGGGCCGTCACGCGGGCCGAGGTCAGGGCCGAGCGGGTGGTCCGCCAGGATTGCTCGGCCGAGAGCGTGGCGGTGATGTCGTCGAGGCCCATGCGGTAGAGCCGGTCGGCGTCGTTGTAGGCGCGGTGGGCGCGGGTTTCGCCGTCATCGAGCACGCCGGCGGCGCGCTCGGCGGCGGCCAGGGTGACCAGGGCGTTTTCCGCCTCGCCGTAGGCGGTCTGGACGGTCTTCTCATAGGCGATGGCGGCCTGGGTGGTGCGGGCGTCCTCGGCCTTGGCCTGGTAGAGCAGCTGCGGAATGTTGAGCAGCGGCTGGCTGACGCTGCCGGCCAGGGTCCAGAGGCCGAGGCCGGTGGTCTGCTGCTGCGGGAACAGGGTAGGGGGCGGGCCTGGAATGAAGCCGACACCGGGCTGGGTGGTGCTGTTGGCCCCGAGCCCTGGCAGCAGGGTGAAGGTCGGGAAGAGCGCCAGATGACTGAGCTTGGCCGTGCCCGACTCGGCGCGGAATTTCTGCTCGGATTCGCGCACGTCCGGACGCCGCGCCAGGAGGTCGCCTGGCACCGCGGCCGGGATGGCCGGCGGGACGCTGACCTCGGCGTCGATCGGCAGATTGGCGGTGGGTTCGAACGGCCGGCCGACCAGGATCAGCAGCTGCCGCTGGGCGGCGTGGAGCTGGGCCTCGAGGGTCTCGACCTGGGCGTTGGCCTGGGAGAGGTCGCCGGCGATGCGGTCGGCGTCCGAGGCGGGGCCGAGGCCATACTTGGCTTTCGCCGTGGCGACCCGCTCGAGCTCGGACTCGATGCGGGCGGACTCGACGGCGTCGGCCAGCTGGATGGCGAGGCCGCGGGCGAGGAAATAGTTGTCGGCGACGCTGGCGGCGAGGCTGGCGCGCACACCCTCGATGTCGAAACGCGAGGCCAGGTAATTGGCCCTGGCGATCTTGCGCTGGGTGGCCAGGCGGCCGAACAGGTCGAGCTCCCAGGAGACGTTGAGGTTGACCTGGCGGACAGTGGTCACCCCGCCGATCGGGAACAGGTCGGTTGAGCTGCTGGCCCCGAGGTTGGAGGCGCTCTGACGACTGATCTGGCCCTGGATCTGGCCCTGCGGCAGGGTCTCGGCCACCCCACTGCCGGCCGTGGCGCGCGCCTCGAGGATGCGGGCCGCCGCCGTGCGCTCATCAGGACTGAGGCGGAAGGCCTCGTCTTCCAAGGCGTTGAGCCGGGGATCCTTGAACAGCAGCCACCAATGGTCGAGCTCGACCGCGGCGAGCGCCGCCCCGCCGCTGGCCCCGTCATAGGCGACCGGCATCGTCACCTTCGGCGGCTCCCGAAGGCTCCCGCAGGCGCTGACGAGCAGCGCGATGAGGATCGCGGCGCGTTTCATGTCGACGTCGAAAAACCCCTTGCCGCCCGCGCGCGATCCGCGTGTCGGGGCGGACATATCCCCGTTCGCACAATCAATCGCGGGCCGTGTTAACACTGTCAAATTAACCCTCGGTAAGGCGGTCATGACAGGCGAGATCCGTGTCGGCATAGGCGGTTGGACCTTCGAGCCCTGGCGAGGGAGCTTCTATCCCAGCGAGCTCAGGCAGAAGGATGAACTGAGCTGGGCCTCGCGCCGCCTAACCTCGATCGAGGTCAACGGCACCTACTATTCCGGTTTCGGACCCGCAACTTTTGCAAAATGGGCAGCCGAGACGCCGGACGGCTTCATTTTCACCTTAAAGGGCAACCGGTTCTGCACCAACCGCAAGGTGCTCGGCGAGGCGGGAGAATCGCTCGGCAAGTTCTTCGCCCAGGGGATCGGCGAGCTGGGCGACCGCCTGGGACCGATCCTGTGGCAGTTCGCCAACACCAAGAAATTCGACGCGGACGATTTCGCCCGCTTCCTCGACCTGCTGCCGCAGACGCTGGGCGAGCGGCGGCTGCGCCACGCGCTGGAGGTGCGGCACGCGACGTTCCAGGACGCGCGGTTCGTCGAGCTGGCCCGCGAGCGCGGCATGGCCATCTGCCTGGCCGACCACGAGGTCTATCCGCTGATCGAGGCGGCGACAGCAGACTTCGTCTACGCGAGACTGATGCGTGGCGACGAAGCCAACCCAGCTTGCTATCCGGCCGACGACCTCCTCGCCTGGCGGGACCGCCTGACAGCCTTCGCCGCCGATGGCCGCGATGTCTTCGCCTTCTTCATCAGCGGCGGCAAACCCCGCGCCCCGATGGGGGCGATGGCGATGATCGAGGCGCTGGGGGAGGTTTGATCCGCAGATTTCGCAGATGAACGCAGATTGATTTCGGGGATAGCCAGCGCGGAAGCCGCCGGCGGCAGATTCCTTTCGCGCGCCAGAGGCGCGCAAGAAAACGTTCTCGAAACACCGCTGTAGGCCGCTGCGCATCCTGGTCTGCGAAGCTCATCTGCGCCATCAATCGGCGTTCATCGGCGAAATCTGCGGATAACCGAGGACGCGAGCGCGCCAACGCGCCGACGCTTGACGCCCCTTGCGGAAGGGACGTTCGATGGGCGCAACCACAAGGGAGGCGCGTGATGACGCCGGACGATCTGATGTTCCGCCCCGGCCTGATGGCCGGCCACCGCGTCCTCGTCACCGGCGGCGGCACCGGGCTCGGCAAGGTGATGGCCGAGGCGCTGGTGATGCTGGGGGCCGAGGTCTACATCTGCGGCCGGCGCGGCGGCGTGCTCGAGGAGACCGCCAAAGAGCTGATGGACGCCCATGGCGGCAAGGTCGTCCCCATCGCCTGCGACATCCGCGTGCCCGAGGCCATCCATGAGATGACCGATCAGATCTGGGCCGACGGGGCGCTGACCGGCCTGATCAACAACGCCGCCGGCAACTTTATCAGCCGCACCGAGGATCTCTCGCCGCGCGGCTTCGACGCCATCGCCAACATCGTCTTCCGGGGCTCGTTCTTCGTCACCCTGGACTGCGGCAAGCGCTGGATCGCCGAAGGCAAGAAGGCGTCGGTGCTGTCGATCCTGACCACCTGGGTGTGGAGCGGCGGCCCGTTCACCGTGCCCTCGGCGATGTCAAAGGCCGGCCTCAACGTCATGACCCAGTCGCTGGCCGTCGAATGGGGCCACAAGGGGATAAGGTTCAACGCCATCGCGCCGGGGCCCTTCCCGACCGAAGGCGCCTCGGCCCGGCTCAATCCGGGGGCGGGTGGATTCAGCGGCCAGCCGAACAATCCCATGCACCGCATTGGCGAAATGCCCGAGCTGGCCAATCTGGCCGTCTACCTGCTGCATCCGCTGTCGGAGTACGTGAACGGCCAGACCATCGCCATCGACGGCGGGGCCTGGAACGCCGGCGGCGGCGGGTTTTCCGGCCTGCACGCCTGGGACGACGAGCGGTGGGCTGAGGCCAAGGCGGCGATCCGCGGCGCCAACGACGCCGACCGCGCCAAGCGGACGGTGTGACACTCGACGCGCCCGTCTCGCGAAAAGATGCCGGCGAGACGCCGGCGCTACGTGCGGTCCACGCCAACGAACGTTGGTATGAGTGCGGTTCATTCCGGCCGCCGAATGCTCTAGACATTCGCCGATGAGCGAAGTCCTCGACATCCAGACGGGCAAGCGGGAGCTGACCAAGGCGACCAACCGCCAGACCATCCTCAACGCGGCGCGGGTGGTGTTCGGCGAGCTCGGCTTCGACGCAGCCACGGTGCGCGACATCATCCGCCGCACCAACCTGTCGGTCGGCGCGTTCTATAACTACTACCGCTCGAAAGAGGAGGTGTTCGACGCCCTGGCCGACGACGGGGCGCGGCGCTTCCGGCCGATCCTGCACGCCCAGGCGGCCAAGGCGACCGACTTCGAATCCTATCTGCGGGCGGCGGTGCGAGCCTATTTCGACTTCATCGCCGAAGAGCATTCCGACCTCGCCGCCTTCGGGATGGCGCGGCGGGAGGTGGCCCATCCGCGCACCGACACGCCGGAGATGATGGCCGTTTACGCCGAGGTGCGGCAGGCCCTGGCCGACGTCCTCGACCGCGGCCTCGCGCCCAAGGTTGACCTCGACTACCTGGCGACGAGCTGCATCGCCGTGGCCCGCGAGGTCGGCGACCAGATGCTGATCCGCGAGCATGTCGACGTGGCCGGCGCGACCGAGTTCGTCGTCCGCCTGATCCTGGGCGGCGTGCGCGCCCTGCCCGGCGCCGGGGGCTGAGGCGGGTGGCGGACCCCGCCTTCCAACGCCTGCAACTACGCCTGATGCTGTCGCTGCCGGCGGCGGCCCTGCGCGGGCTGGCGGGCGGCGGCGTGGTTTATCTCGGCGGCCGCACCCTCGACCCGAGATTGCAGTTCTTGGCCGCCCAGAGCCGCGGCGCGCCGCCGTTCTCGTCCCTGACCCCGGAGCAGGCGCGCGGCGGCGCGGCGGCGATGACCGCCGTGCTCGGCGGCAAGCTGGAGCCGGGGGTGCGCGTCGAGGCGATCGAGATTCCGGGGGTCGAGGGGCCGATCGCGGCTCGAGCCTATCGCCCGACCGGGCAGGATGGGGCCGCGCCGTTGATGGTCTTCGCCCACTTCGGCGGCGGGGTGATCGGCGATCTCGACACCTGCGAGGCGTTCTGCTCGATCCTGGCCGGCGTGGCGCGCTGCGCGGTGCTGTCGGTCGACTATCGGCTGGCCCCCGAACACCGCTTCCCCGCCGGGCTCGAGGACGTACTGGCCGCCTGCCGCTGGGCGCGGGAGAACGCCGAGCGGTTTGGGGCGCCCACGGGGCGGATCGCGGTCGGCGGCGATTCCATGGGCGGCAACTTCGCCGCCGTCGTCTGCCAGGAATTCCGGCGGACCGGAGAGCCGCAGCCGGCCGTGCAGCTGCTGATCTACCCGGCTCTCGATGTGGCGGCCGAGGGCGGCTCGATGGAGACTTACGGCGAGGCCTGGCCGCTGTCGCGCGACACCATGGAGTGGTTCATGGGCCACTACATGAACCCCGGCGACTCGCCGGACGACCCCAGGCTCTCCCCCGGCCGGGCGGCCGACCTGACGGGCCTGGCCCCGGCGGTGATCGCGACGGCCGGTTTCGACCCGCTGCTCGACCAGGGCGAGGCCTATGCCCGCCGGCTCGGCGAGGCCGGCGTTCCCACCCGCTACAAGCGCTATGACGCCCTCGCCCACGCCTTCACGGCGATGACCGGCGTCGTCGCCCCGGCCGACGCCGCCTGTCGGGAAATCGCCGGCCTGGTGCGCGAAGCCTGGAACGCCTGATGCGGGCCCTGGTGGTCGAGGCCCTGGCCCCCGACTACGCCGGCTGTGCGCTGCGCGAGATCGAGACGCCGACGCCCGGTCCCGGCGAGGTGCGGGTGCGCGTGAAGGCGGCGGCGGTCAACTTCCCTGACCTGCTGCAGACCCGCGGCGAATATCAGCACAAGCCGGCGCTGCCGTTCGTTCCCGGCCTGGAATGGGCCGGCGAGGTCGATGCGGTCGGCGACGGTGTCACGGCCTGGAAGGCGGGCGACGCGGTGGTCGGCGGCGGCCGCGCCTTCGCCGAGTTCGCCGTCGCCGCGGCGGCGAGTCTCAGCGCCAAGCCGGCGCGTCTCAGCTTCGCCGAAGCGGCGGCCTATGGCGCGGCCTATCTCACCGCCTACGTTTCGCTGGTGCGGCGGGCGCGGGCCGAGCCGGGAGAATGGTTGCTGGTCCATGGCGCGGCCGGCGGCGTCGGCCTTGCCTGCGTCGATCTCGGCAAGGCGCTGGGCCTGAGGGTGATCGCCGCCTCGGCCTCGGACGAGAAACTGGCGGTTGTCCAGCAGGCCTACGCCCCCGACGCGGTGGTCAATGTCACCGGCGGCTTCCGCGACCAGGTCAAGGCGGTCACCGGCGGCCGCGGGGCCGACATCATCTTCGATCCGGTCGGCGGCGACGTCTTCGACGAGAGCGTGCGCTGCATCGCTTTCGACGGACGGCTGCTGGTGGTGGGGTTCACCTCGGGAAGGATCCCGACCGTGTCGGTCAACATGCCGCTGATCAAGGGCTTCTCGGTGATGGGCGTGCGAGCCGGCGAGTATGGCCGGCAGTTCCCCGAGCGGGGGGCCGAGAACCGCGCCGCCATCTGGGGCCTGGCGGCGGCGGGCAAGACTCGCCCACGCGTCCATGCCGAGCTGCCGCTGGCGCAGTGGCGCGAGGCCTTCGAGCTGCTCGCGAACCGCGAGGTGATCGGCAAGGCGGTGATCCGGCCGGATTTGTAGTGCCGCCTGGTTGCAGACGAGACGCCCGCGTTACGTGCTCAGTCGGGGGCGATCAGCGAGAGCTTGGGGAAGTAGGTGCGATACCGAGCGGCGTCCCGCGTCAGCAGCTGGTACCCGGCCACGGCCGCGTGGGCGCCGATGAAAAAGTCTGGGAGGGGAGAAAGCCTGGATCCGCCGCGCTTGCGGTATTCCAGGTGGAATTTTCCGGCCAGAAACGCCGCCTCATATGGAACCGACTCACGCCCGTAGAGGTCAGGCGGCAGTATGGTGTCGACTTCTTCCATGCTGGAATATCGAACCGAGACTTCAGCAAACACGATTGGATTGATCACCAGGCGAAAGCGGTTCGTGGCGGCCGTCAACGCTCCCGACGACCACCCGGCCCAGCGCTGGTCCCTAGACAGCACATCGATAAGGACATTGGAGTCGACCAGGACGGCGGTCACCCAATCATTCGCCGCGCGTCAGCGCCATGATCTCGTCGGTGGTCATCTTGATGTCGCCGGGGTGAGCGCGCAGGAGCGCGACAGCCCGTTCGCCGCGGCTAATTCCGCGTCCGCTCACAGCGCGAACGATGCTCACGACCTTGCCGTCGTACTCGAAGTCGACCTCCGTCTCCGGCAGCAGACCCGCCTGCTCGCGGATGTGGACCGGAATGGTCACCTGACCCTTGGATGTGATGCGCATGGCGGCGCTCCCTACTCTTACCGGTAAGAGTAAGAGATATTGCGGCGCACTCCAAGGCGCTGATTTGGCCGGAGGTGAACGTAGCGCCGCCGTCCCGGCGGCATGTTGCCGGCGAGGCGCCGGCGCTACCCGCCCTTCCGCCACTCATAGAGCACGTCCGGCTCGCGCTCCTCGTTCCCGGATCCGTCGGTCTCTTCGATGACGACGAAGCCGTTGCGCTCGTAGAAGCGGCGGGCGGCGGTGTTTTTCTGGAAGGTCCAGAGGCGCACGTTGGTCTGGCCGTTCAGCGCGACGGCAAGGAGCGCGCGGCCGAGGCCCTGGCCCTGATGGCCGGGCAGGACATAGAGCTGGTCGATCCAGCCGTCCCGGAAGGCGACGAAGCCGACGAGTCGTTCGCCGTCCTGAGCGCCCCAGACTTCACATTCGTCGAACACCCGGTCGCGGAAATAGCCCAGATCTTCCGCCGGCGTGTGCAGGCCGGCGAGCCATGGCAGGCGGTCGTCGAAGGACGCCCGGTGAACGAGCGCCGCCTCGGCCATGTCTTCGCGGGTGAGGCGCCTCAGTCGAACAGCTTCATGGTCAGGTAGGACATGGTCAGCGCCGTGGTGTGGGCGGCCTGTTTCATGTCGGCGCCGGCCCCGTGGCCGCCCTCGGTGTTCTCCCAATAGTAGAAGGGATAGCCCATCTCCTCGAGGCGGGCGGCGAACTTGCGGGCGTGCTGCGGGCCGACGCGGTCGTCCTTGGTGGTGGTGAAGATGAACGGCTCGGGATAGGCGACGCCGGTCTTCAGGTTCTGATACGGCGAGGTCTTGAGCCAGAAGGCCATGACCGCCGGGTCGGCGTTGACGTCGCCGTACTCACCCTCCCACGAGGCGCCGGCGGCGATCTTCGAGATGCGGATCATGTCGAGCAGCGGCACCTGGATGACCACGGCGCGCCAGAGCTCAGGATGCTGGGTGAACTCGACGCCCATCAGCAGCCCGCCGTTGGAGCCGCCCTCGATACCGAGGCGGCGCGGGCTGGTGATCTTGCGGGCGATGAGGTCCTCAGCCACCGCGGCGAAGTCGTCGTAGATGATCTGCCGCTTCACCCCGAGGCCGGCCTCGTGCCAGGCGGGACCGAACTCGCCGCCGCCACGGATGTTGGCCAGCACGAAGGCGCCGCCGCGCTCGAGCCACAGCTTGCCGCTGACCGCCGAGTAGTAGGGCGTGTTGCTGACCTGGAAGCCGCCGTAGGCGGTCATCAGGGTCGGCGTCGAGCCGTCGTATTTGATGTCCTTCCGGTGGACGACGAAGTAGGGGATCCTGGTTCCGTCGCTGGAGGTCGCCTCCAGCTGTTCGACGACGTCGTTGGAGGCGTCGAACTTGGCCGGCAGGGATTTCACCAGCTTCAGCGAGCCCTCGCCGAGCAGGTAGAGGCCGTTGGGATCGAGGAAGCCGCTGGCGCTGAGGAAGGCCAGGTTCGAGCGGCTGTCGGTGTCGGCGATGCCGACCGTCAGGTTGTCCGGCAGGCTGAGGCGCACGTGGGTCCAGCCGCCGCCGGCGACCGGGGTGTATTCGAAGGCGCGGCCGCGGACGTTGTCGAGGGTGGTGATGAGGAGCCGGTCGCGGGTGGACGCGACCTGTTCCAGCGACTCGCGGGGGCCGGGGGCCCAGATCAGCTTCGGATGCGGGTGGGCCGGGTCGGCCTTGGCGGCGGCGAGGTCGAGCTCGACCAGCGAGCCGGCCGCGAAGTCCTGGCCATCGGCGCTCATGGCCTCGTTGAGCTGGACGATGATGCGGCCGGCGACGAGGCTCTGGATATCGGCCTTGGCCGGGATAGCGAGGCGCTCGGCCCCCTTGGCGGTGAGGATCCAGGTCTCGTGGCGAAAGGTGTCGAGCGGCCGCTCGATCATCGCCAGGGTGCGGCCCTCGCCGTCCATCAAAACGGTGGGCGAGACGCCATAGCCGCCGTCGCTCTTGTCGCCACGATAGACCTCGACGGCCGCGGAGAGGGGCTGGCCGCGGGTCAGGCGCTTGACGATGTAGGGATAGCCGGACGGCGTCAGGTCGCCAGGGGTCCATTCACTGGACACCAGCAGATGGTCCTTGTCCTCCCACGTGGCGCGCGACTTGGCCTTGGGCAGGTGGAAGCCGCCGTCGACGAAGGTCTGGGTGTCGAGGTCGAATTCGCGCACCTCGACGGCGTCCTCGCCGCCGTCGGAGAGCGAGACCAGGCACAGGCGCTCGTCAGGGTGCAGGCAGTCCATGCCCTTGAACACCCAGCTCTTGCCTTCGGCCTTGCCGAGGGCGTCGATGTCGAGGACGGTGGTCCAGGCCGGTTCTGCCGCGCCGTAGTCCGCCAGGCTCGTCTTGCGCCAGTAGCCGCGCAGGTGGTCGCCGTCCTGCCAGAAGTTGTAGATCGCGCCGTGGAGGAAGGTCGGGGCCGGGATGCGGTCCTTGGCGGCGGCGAGCTTCAGGGCCTCGTCGTAGAAACCCTGGTAGAGCGAATAGGCCTCCAGCTTCTTGGCGCTCTCGTTGTGCTGGTTCACCCAGGCCATGGCCCTGGGCGAAGTGGCCTCTTCCAGCCAGACGTAGGGGTCGTCAGGCGGGGCGGCGGCGGCGATGGCTGGCGACATGAGGGCGGCGATCAGGGCGAGGCTGGCGATGCGCATGGCGGAGATTGAACCGCGCACGCGCGCGAATGCAAGGCGCCGGCGGATCCTCTTCCCCTTCCGCTCATCCCCGCGCAAGCGGGGACCCAGGTGTTTTATGAGCGGCGGCCGGTGAGTCCGCGGCGGCCGATTTGACCACGAAGCACACCAAGAACACGAGGGTGCTTCGGACAATGACTCCATCTTCGTGTGCTTCGTGATCTTGGTGGTCAATTGGGGCCGTCGAGTCGCTAATCACGTCTTTGAAAAAGGCCTCGGTGTCCGCTTGCGCGGGGATGAGCGGCGTTTGAGTATGGTTCACGCGCCGCGCGTTGCGCCGCAGCACGACTGCGTGAGCCGTCGGGGTGGCGCGACCAATCCCCCTCCAGCGTTGACACGAAGAGCCGCTTCGCCTATCCCCGCGCGCTCAATTCGCGCCGGCCGGTCGCCGAGCCGTCACGCCTGGAGTTCTTGAAGTGAAGCGGACCTTTCAACCGTCCCGCCTCGTGCGCAAGCGCCGTCACGGCTTCCGTTCGCGCATGGCGACCAAGAACGGCCAGAAGGTCGTCGCCCGTCGCCGCGCGCGCGGCCGCAAGCGCCTGACCGCCTAGGATCCGGGCGACGAGCCCACTTTCCATCGATCGCCTGAGGAAGCGCGGCGAGTTTCTGGCCGCGGCCAAGGGCAAGTCGTGCGCCGTCGGCGCCGTCTCGACCCAGGCGCTCGATCGCGAAGATGGCGCGCCGCTGGTGCGCCTCGGATTCACGGCCACGCGCCGGATCGGCGGGGCGGTGGTGCGCAACCGGGCCAAACGGCGGCTGCGCGAGGCGGCGCGGCAACTCGTCCCCCTTCATGGACGGGCCGGCTGCGACTATGTGTTCATCGCGCGTCAGGGGACGGCGACCCGGCCCTGGACGCGTTTGCTTGACGATATGAAAGCCACGTTGATAAGGCTCGCCGCCGACCTCGGAGCCGGGGCGGGCTGACGAAGCTCTCCCCACCCGCCACGACCGCAGCCCTGGGCCGATCACGCCGACATGTCGAACGACAACCGCAACTTCATCGCCTTCGTACTCGTGGCCGGAATGATTCTCCTGGCCTACCAGTTCTTTATCATCGAGCCGCACGCCAAGCAGTTGGCTGCCCAGCGCCAAGCGACGGCGGCCGCAGTCGCAGCCGCCGCGCCCGCCGCTCAGACCTCGGCGTCGACCACCGTGAGTCTGCCCCAGGCCCTCGCTGGCAGCCCGCGGGTGGCGATCGACACGCCCACGCTCTCCGGCTCGATCGCACTCAGGGGCGCGCGCCTCGACGACCTGCTACTCAAGGGCTACCATGAGAAAGTCGCCAAAACCTCGCCGCTAGTGCGACTGCTGACGCCGCAGGGCGCGACCGACGCCTACTACGCCGCGCAAGGCTGGGCGGGATCCAACCTCGCCGGCCTACCCGACCAGAACACGTTGTGGACCCTGGCGACGCCTGGCGCCCTGACGCCGAGCCATCCGATCGGCCTGTTCTACAAGAGCCCGGCTGGCCTCACCTTCGCGAGGACGGTCAGCGTCGACGACAAGGCCATGTTCACCGTCATCGACCGGGTAAGCAACGGGAGCTCGGGCCCGGTCACCGTGTCACCCTTTGCCGCGGTACAGAGGGATGGTCTGCCCACGGCAGCGTCGAAGAGCAGCATCGTCCATGAGGGCGCCATCGGTGTCTTGGGAGATCCACACTCGACGCTTATTCCTGACAAGTACAAGGATTGGAAAGAATTCGCCTCGGAAAATCACTCGGTTTGGTCTGAGATCTTCGGAGTATTCGACTCTGCTCGAAAACAGAAGGAGGAACTTGCTTCGAGTGCGGGTCTTTCATCTATCGGAGGATGGCTCGGGATCACCGACAAGTACTGGATGACGGCTCTGATCCCAGCTCAGAACGAACCAATTGTGGCGCGCCTACGCATGGTGACCGATGCTGCCGGCCACGACACGTATCAGGCGGACTATCAAGGCGCGTCACGTCAGATCTCTCCTGGGGGAATGGTGGTTGAGACGACCCGCCTCTTCGCGGGCGCCAAGGTGGTCCAGACCCTCAACGGCTACAAGGACAGCCTGGGCATCCCGCGCTTCGACGACGCCGTCGACTGGGGCTGGGTGTGGTTCCTCACCAAGCCGATCTTCCAGCTGCTGGAGATCTTCTACCAGAAGGTCGGCAACCTCGGGATCGCCATCCTGATGGTCACGGTGGTGATCCGCCTCGTCACCTTCCCGCTCGCCAACCGCGGCTTCGAGATGGGCGTGAAGATGAAGAAAATTCAGCCTGAATTGCAGGCCCTCCAGAAGACCCACAAGGACGATCCGGCCGGCCAGCAGAAGGCGATGATGGCGCTTTATCAGCGCGAGAAGGTCAACCCGGTGACCGGCTGCCTGCCGCTGCTGTTCCAGATCCCGGTGTTCTACGCCCTGACCAAGCTGTTCACGGTCACCATCGAGATGCGCCATGCGCCGTTCTTCGGCTGGATCCACGACCTGTCGGCGCCCGATCCGACGACGATCGTGAACCTTTTCGGCCTGATACCTTGGGATCCGTCCACCGCGCCGTTGATTGGCGGTCTGCTCGGCGGCATGCTGCACCTGGGCGCCTGGCCGATCTTCTACGGCCTGTCGATCTGGCTCTCGCAGTCGATGACCCCGATGCAGGGGGTCGATCCGACCCAGCAGGCGATGTTCAAGTTCATGCCGCTGATCTTCACCTTCATCATGGCACAGTACGCGGTCGGCCTCTTGATCTACTGGACCTGGTCCAGCCTGATCACCATCCTGCAGCAATATGTGCTGATGCGGCGGTTCAAGGTGGCCAATCCGATCGACGACTTCCTCGGCCGCTTCGGGGCCAAGGCCGCGCCGGGGTGAGCGAGCCGTTCAGCGCCGAGGAGGTCGAGGCCGCGCGCGTCCTCTTTGCCCGCCCAGTCGCGTTCATGATGGGGGCGGTGAGCCTCGACGGGCTGCCGCCGGGCGACCTGCCGGAGGTGGCCTTCGCCGGGCGCTCGAACGTCGGCAAATCGTCGCTGCTCAACGCGCTGGTCAGCCGCCACCGCCTGGCGCGCACCTCAACAGAGCCAGGCCGCACGCGCGAACTCAACTTCTTCCTGCTCGACGCGCGGCTGCGTCTCGTCGACCTGCCGGGCTATGGCTTTGCCCGCGTCTCAAAGGGGGCGGCGCGGAAGTTCCAGGACCTCGGCCGCGACTATCTGCGCGGGCGATCGAACCTCAAGCGGGTCTACCTGCTGATCGACGCCCGCCACGGCCTGAAGGACACCGACGCCGAGGCGCTGGACGCCCTCGACCTGGCGGCGGTCTCCTACCAGATCGTGCTCACCAAGGCCGACAAGCTGAAACCCGCCGAGGTCGAGGCGATGACCGCGGCGACCCTCAGCAAGGTCGCCAAGCGTCCGGCGGCGTTCCCGCGCGTCATCGCCACCTCGGCCGAGAAAGGCGCTGGCCTCGCCGAGCTGCGGGCCGAGATCGTCGCCGCCGCTTTCGCATGACAAGGCCGGACGCCGCCGCTATTGCGGCCCCATGAGCGAGATGGAGGCAGCGGACGAGCCTGGGTGGGCGACGGCCAGGACGCTGGCCGAGGCTCTGCCGTTCATCCAGATCTACGACCGCGAGACGGTGGTGATCAAATACGGCGGCCACGCTATGGGCGAGGAAGCCCTGGCCAAGCTGTTCGCCGCCGACGCCGTGCTCCTGAAGCTGCTCGGTCTGCACCCAGTGGTGGTCCACGGCGGCGGCCCGCAGATCTCCGCCATGCTGGCGCGCGCCGGCGTGCGCTCGACCTTCGTCGATGGCCTGCGGGTCACCGACGCGCCGACGATGGAAGTGGCCGAGATGGTCCTCTCCGGGGCGATCAATAAGGAAATCGCCAGCTGGATCACCCTGGCCGGGGCCCGGGCGAACGTGCGCGGCGTCGGCCTATCGGGCAAGGACGGCCGGCTGATCACCGCGGTCAAGGCGACGCGGACGCGGCGGGTGGCCGGCTCGCAGGAAGAAGAGGTGGTCGACCTCGGCTTCGTCGGCGAGCCGGAGACCATCGATCCCAGGCTCATCGAGGGCCTGCTCAACTCCGACGACGACTACGTGCCGGTGGTGGCGCCGATCGGCGTCGGGGCCGACGGCGAGACCTACAACATCAACGCCGACACCGTGGCCGGGGCCCTGGCCGTGGCGCTCAAGGCCAAGCGCATGCTGCTGCTGACCGACGTCGCCGGCGTGCTGGGGCCGGACGGCCAGCTCATCAAGCAGCTGAATCTCGCCGAGGCGCGGGCGGCCATCGCCGAGGGCGTCGTCAAGGGCGGCATGATCCCCAAGCTGGAGACCGCCATCGCGGCGGTCGAGGGCGGCGTCGAGGCGGTGGTCATTCTCGACGGCCGCCGGCCGCACTCGATGCTCGTGGAGCTGTTCACCGAGCACGGGGCCGGCACGCTGGTCAGGGCATGAGCGACACGGAGTCCTCCTCCCCCTCGATGGGGGAGGTGGCTCGCGCCAGCGAGCCGGAGGGGGCGGGGCCGCGGGCCCCCCCCCCCCCCCCCCCCACCCCCGCCGGGGTGGGGGGGGGGGGGGCCCCGCCCGGGGGGCCGGCGCCCCCGGGGCCGCCACCCCACCCGTCCCGCGCCAACGCGCGGTCCACCCTCCCCATCAAGGGGAGGGAGGATGCTGATAACATCGCGGATCTTTCCCACGTCGAGACCTGGCTCTTCGATCTCGATAACACCCTCTACCCGGTCGATAGCGGTCTGGCGGCGCTGTTTTCGGACCAGATCACCGCGTTCGTCGCCGATCTGACGGGGCTGCCGCGCGACGAGGCCTGCGCCCTGCAGAAGCGCTATCTGGCCGAACACGGCCTGACCCTGGCCGGCCTGATGGCGCATCACGATGTGGACCCGGACGCCTATCATGCCTGGCTGGACAAGGTGCCGATCCACCTCGCCGATCCGAACCCGGCGCTGAGGGCGGCCATCGCACGGCTGCCGGGTCGCCGGATCGTCTTCACCAACGCCCACGACGCCCACGCGGAGCGCGTGCTGGAACGCCTGGAGCTGGCCGATCTGTTCCACGAGGTGTTCCACATCGGCTCGGCCGGCTATGCGCCGAAGCCGGCGGCGGCGGCCTACGAACGCCTGACCGCCGCGCACGCCATCACGCCGGCGCAGACCGCCTTCTTCGAGGATACGGCCGCCAACCTCGCCCCGGCGGCCGCGCTCGGCATGACCACCGTGCTGGTCGGCGAAGGCGCGGCGACCTACGAGGCCGATTTCGTCCACTACCGCGCGCCGGATCTGGCCGAGTTCCTGGCGCGCGCGAAGCTCAGGAAAACGCCATGACCGTCATTTCCGCCGACGACCTCAAGGCCGAGATCGAGGCCGGCTGGGCGGTGCGCGACACCCTAAGTCCGGAGACCGGCGGCTCGCTGCATACCGCCGTGGACGAAGCGCTGCGCCGCCTCGACAGCGGCGAACTTCGCGTCGCCGAGAAGGTCGACGGCGAATGGATCACCCATCAGTGGCTCAAAGAGGCGATCCTGCTGTCCTTCCGCCTATGGCCCAATCAGGTCATGCGGGCCGGCGCGCTGGGCGGCCAGATCGGGCCGTGGTGGGACAAGGTTCCCGGCAAGTTCGACGGCTGGGACGCCCGCGAGTTCGAGGCCGCCGGTTTCCGGGCCGTGCCAGGCGCGGTGGTGCGTCGAGGGGCCTTCATCGCCCCGGGCGCGGTGCTGATGCCCTCCTTCGTCAACATCGGCGCCTATGTCGGCGAGGGGACCATGGTCGACACCTGGTCTACGGTCGGCTCCTGCGCCCAGATCGGCCGCGGCGTGCACCTCTCCGGCGGGGTCGGCATCGGCGGCGTGCTCGAGCCGCTGCAGGCGACGCCGACCATCGTCGAAGACGGCTGCTTCATCGGGGCCCGCTCGGAGGTGACCGAAGGCGTGATCGTCGGCGAAGGCGCGGTGCTCTCCATGGGGGTGTTCATTACCGCCACGACGCGCATCGTCGACCGCAAGACCGGCGAGACGCACAGGGGGCGCGTGCCGCCCTACGCCGTGGTTGTGCCCGGCAGCCTGCCGGACCCGCACGGCGTCGGCCCGTCGCTAGCCTGCGCCGTGATCGTCAAGACGGTCGACGCGCGCACCCGCAGCAAGACCTCGATCAACGAGCTGCTGAGAGACTAGCTGGAGGCCCCGGGGGCCGGGGTGGGCATTGGGGCAGGTGGCTAGTGTCCGCTCGCCACTGTCAAACGACGGCTGGCGCGTCCGCTGTCCGGCATCGCGACGACCACCGTTTGCGACTCGAATCGGGCCTCGTGACCCTCGCTCAGTTCAACCGCCAGATCTCGAAATTCAGCAGAGCGGCGAAGGCGACCCAGGCGAGATAAGGCATCATCATCAGGCCGGCGACGCGGTCGCGCCGCCAGAAGGCTGC
>Ga0302311_10002560_pt1 | contig 20542 bp, 14 predicted proteins | sample III_Palsa_N1_3_FD_200449 | JGI IMG/M metagenome (GOLD analysis project Ga0302311, IMG submission 200449) | Peat permafrost microbial communities from Stordalen Mire near Abisko, Sweden - III_Palsa_N1_3 | ecosystem: Environmental > Terrestrial > Soil > Palsa > Peat permafrost | place: Sweden... | reverse complement strand
CCCGCATCGCCCGCGCCATCGAGTACATCAAGACGTTCACCCCCGAGCAGATCGACGGCAGCGAAGCGCGCGCCATCGTTTTGAAGACCCGCAACGGTGAGCTGAACTTCGAAGGCCAGGGTTACCTGCTGCACTTCGTCCTGCCCAACCTGTTTTTCCACTGCACTACCGCCTACAACATCCTGCGCGAAGCCGGTTCCGAACTCGGCAAGCAGGACTTCACCGGCAAACCCTGATGCGCGGCGTAACGACGGCGAAGCGCCGTCGTTACGCGTATTTTGGAACGGTAACGTACGGAGGCGTTTTCGCCACGACTGCCAGACACGCCGGTTCCGGTCATTTCATCTCCGCAGGCAGATGCGCTTTTCTAGCCAGCTCTCGAACCAAGGCGCCGCAACCTGCTGATCCCGACGACCGCTGGAGTGCGGTATTTTGCTGCTACGCTCCGTCTATATTCGGACCTCGGGGGCGTTATGCGACATGCATTGGCAATGGCAACGTGGATGGTTCTGGGTTTGGGTTACAGCGCCTTGGGGGTGGCTCAAACCACCGATGCGGCCACCGATCAGCGCATTCGCGATCTGGAAGCGCGTGTGTCCACGCTTGAACAGCTGCAAGGCATCAAGCCTGGCACGACACCCGTTGCCTCCGCAGCGCCGGCCGCGCGCGTTGCCGCGCAACCTGCGATGACGTCGCCAACGCAGGCTCCCGCTCCTTCAGCTCCAACCGCCGCCGACTGGGGCTCCCTGCATCGCGGCATGACGATCAGCCAAGTCACCGCGCTGCTCGGAAAGCCCGGCGACACGCGCGTGCTGCCGATGTCCTCGACCTGGTATTACCCGGACACACACGGTCGCAGCGTCGAGTTTGATCGCAACGGTCGCGTGGAGCAGTGGAGCCAGCCGTAAGCTGACACATGCAGCGTTTCGGATGGCTTCATCCGGGCCGCTTCGCTGGGCAGCGCGCGGCGCTCATCGAACCGCGCCTTGTCCACCTGCATCATCGCACCGACAATAGCCGACCGAGCCAGGCTGCTCACCCGCGTTGATCGACTACTCCTCTGTCATGCTGCGAATCACCGACCTCAAGCTACCGCTGGACCACGCCGACGAAGCGTTGCCCAAGGCGATCCGTACGCGCCTGAAGCTGGACGCGAAGGAACCGCTGAGCTTCAGCGTGGCCAAGCGCAGCTACGATGCGCGCAAGCGCGGGGCGATCCTGCTGATCTACGCGCTGGATATCGACACGCCGCGCGAAGCCGAACTGCTGCAGCATTTTGCCGACGACAAGAATATCGGCCCGACGCCGGACACCAGCTACCGTTTCGTGGCGCAGGCGCCAGCCAACCTGCCGCTGCGCCCTGTCGTCATAGGCACCGGGCCGTGCGGGTTGTTTGCCGGCCTGATTCTGGCGCAGATGGGTTTTCGTCCGATCATCCTCGATCGTGGCAAAGCTGTGCGCGAACGCACCAAGGACACCTGGGACCTGTGGCGCAAACGCAACCTGCATCCGGAGTCCAACGTCCAGTTCGGTGAAGGCGGTGCGGGCACGTTTTCCGACGGAAAACTGTGGAGCCAGATCCGCGATCCGCAGCATCACGGCCGCAAGGTGCTGACCGAGTTCGTCAAGGCCGGCGCGCCGGAAGAAATTCTCTATGTCAGCAAACCACACATCGGCACGTTCCGGCTGGTGACGATGGTGGAGAACATGCGCGCCACCATCGAGTCACTCGGCGGCGAGATTCGCTTCTCCAGCCGCGTCGACGATTTGCTGATCGACACCGATGCCAAAGGCGCGCGCCAGGTGCGCGGCGTAACCCTGCAAGGTGGCGAAGAAATTCGCGCCGACCACGTGGTGCTGGCCATCGGCCACAGCGCGCGCGATACGTTCGAGATGCTGCATGCGCGCGATGTTTACCTGGAAGCGAAACCCTTTTCGATCGGCTTTCGGGTCGAGCATCCACAGTCGATCATCGACCGCGCGCGCTTCGGGGCACAGGCCGGCCATCCGATTCTCGGCGCCGCCGATTACAAACTGGTGCATCACGCCACCGGTAATCACGCCGGCAAGGGACGTTCCGTCTACAGCTTCTGCATGTGCCCCGGTGGCACCGTGGTCGCAGCGATGTCCGAGCCCGGCCGCGTGGTGACCAACGGCATGAGCCAGTACTCGCGCAACGAGCGCAACGCCAATGCCGCGATCGTGGTCGGTATTGAACCCGCCGACTTTGCACCGTTCGATGGCGCATCCGCCGACGGTCATAGCCACCCACTGGCCGGCATAGCGCTGCAACGGGCGCTGGAAAGTCACGCCTATACCCTGGGTGGCGAAAACTACAATGCGCCGGGCCAGCTGGTCGGCGACTTCATCGCCGCACGACCGTCACGCGAGTTTGGCGAGGTCGAGCCTTCGTTCAAGCCAGGGGTCACGCTGGGCAGTCTCGACAGCGCACTGCCCGCGTACGCGATCGAAGCCATCCGCGAAGCACTGCCCGCGTTCGATCGACAGATCAGGGGCTTTGCCCTGCACGATGCCGTACTCACCGGAGTGGAGACACGCACCTCGTCGCCCGTGCGGATCAAGCGTGACGACAGCTTCCAGAGCCTCAACACGCTTGGTCTTTATCCGGCGGGCGAAGGCGCGGGCTACGCTGGCGGCATTCTTTCCGCCGCCGTCGACGGCATCAAGGTGGCCGAAGCGGTGGCGCTGAGCATCGCGACAGGCTGAAGGCATCGATCGTCCGACGCGGAATTGATTGCCGCGGCGAGCGTCCCTATATCTTGGTTTCCTACCGGCATCGTCCACGGCGATGCGCACGCTCGAGCAAGGTGTTTCCATGACCGATCAAACCAAGGCTGCCGCTGCCAAACCGGCCCCGGTGAAACCTGTTCCGATCAAGATCGATTTCGTCTCCGACGTGTCGTGCCCATGGTGCGCGATCGGGCTGGCCTCACTGCGGCAGGCGCTGGCGAATCTCGGCGATGAAGTCGCTGCCGACATTCACTTCCAGCCGTTCGAACTGAACCCGCAGATGCCGCGCGAAGGCGAGAATTCCACCGAGCACCTGATGCGCAAGTACGGCAGCACGGCCGAGCAGATCGATGCGAATCGGGAAAACATCCGCGCCCGTGGCGCGCCGCTGGGCGTTACCTTTCGCATGGATCGCAACACTCGCGTCTACAACACGTTTGACGCCCATCGGCTGCTGCATTGGGCCGAAATCGAACGCAAGCACGTGCCACTGAAACAGGTGCTGCTGCGTGCGTATTTCACCGATGGTGATGACGTCAGTGACCACACGGTGTTGCAACGACTGGCCGTAGAAGTGGGCCTGGATGCGGCCGAGGCAAAGCGCATTCTCGATGGCGATATCTACGCCGACGAGGTGCGCGCGCAGGAACAGTTCTATCTACAACACGGCATCCAGTCGGTGCCCGCCACGATCATCAACGACCGCCATCTGATTTCCGGCGGCCAGCCGCCAGAGGCGTTCGAACAGGCGCTGCGGCAGATCACCCACCCGGCCTGAGAAGGTTTAGCTGGCTGGCGCGTGTGGCTCCAGCCATTGCCGGATGGGTGCGGGCCGGCCGAGCAGATAGCCCTGACCCATCTCGCACCCCATCGCCAGCAGCGCGTCGCGCTGCGCCTCGGTCTCGATGCCTTCGGCAATCACCTTGATATTCAGTGCGCGCGCCAGCGCGAGAATCGCCGCTACTACGGTCGTGCTGTTGGTATTGCCTTCCTGGTCCAGCTCCAGCACGAACGCGCGATCGATCTTCAGTATGCGCAGCGGCAGTGAATGCAGATAGCTGAGGGAGGAATAGCCGGTACCGAAATCATCCAGCGCCGCGCCAACGCCGATGCTGCGCAGCCGGTCGAGCGTAGCGCGCACGCGGTCGGGGTTGTCGAGCAGCGCACCCTCGGTCACTTCGGCAACCAGTCGTGATGGCGGCAGGCCGGTTTTTTTCAGCAGTTCGATTAGCCGTGTGTCGAAATCCGCATGGCGCAGGTGCAGTGCCGACACGTTGAAGGTCATGAACGTCTCGTCCGAACCGTGGTTGGCAAGCAGGCCGCAGCTCAGACCAAACATGCGCCAGTCGATTTCCTCGATCAAACCACTGTCTTCGGCAATCTTCAGAAAGTCGGCCGGCCGCAGCAACCCGCGCTGCGGATGGTTCCAGCGGATCAGCGCCTCGTAACCCACCACCTGGCCGCCATCGAGCCGACAGATCGGCTGGAAGTACGGCTCGAACTGCTCGTGCTGCAGCGCCTGGCGCAGATCGACTTCCATCGCCAGCACGTCGACCACGTTTTTTGCCAGCGTCTCGTCGAACAGCTCGAAGCGTTTTCGGCCCAGTTCCTTGGCCCGGTACAGCGCGATGTCGGCGTCGCGAAGCACTTCGTCGGCATCGTGGTAATGGCCGTCGCCAATGGCAATGCCCACGCTGGCGGTCGGCTGCAACTCCTTGCCGGCAATCGGCATCGGTGCACTGAGCGCATCGAGCACGCGCTGCGCCACCGAGGTGGCGACCGAGGCATGTTCGATGTTCTCCAGCAGAATCGCGAACTCGTCACCGGCCAGTCGAGCCACCAGATCGGGATGACGCACGCAGGTCGACAACCGCGCCGACACCTCTTTCAGTACTTGATCGCCGGCCAGATGGCCGAGACTGTCGTTGATGATCTTGAAGCGATCGACGTCCAGATACAGTAGCGCGCAGCGACGCTCCGGCTCATGCTTGATCAGGTTGAGCACGCGGTCGATGCGGTCACGCAGATAACTGCGATTGGGCAGGCCGGTCAGCGAGTCGTGCATGACCTGGTGCTTGAGCTGATCCTGGATGCGCTCGCGCTCGATGATTTCCTTGCGCAATGCCTGGGTGCGCTCTTCCACGCGATGTTCAAGCTGCTCGTAGGCGCGGCGCAGCGACTCGGCCGAGCGCCGGCGCGTCAGACTGTTGGCGATCTGCGAGGCGACAAAGGTCAGCAGCTCCTCGTCCGCTGGGCCGTAGGCGTTCTCGGCGGCATAGCTCTGCACGGTGACCAGACCGATCACTTCGTCACCGACGATCAACGGCACGCCCAGCCAGCACTGCGCCGGCGAGCCGGTACGCCCGGACGCGATCTCGCCAAGTGTTTCCATCTGCTCGATGTCGGCATTGTCAGCGCGCAATGCCACGCCACTGTGCAGTACGTACTCACTGAGTCCGCGCCCAAGCGCTCGGCCAGGCGGTGGCTGATCGATTTCATCGACGGCGTACGGAAACATGAGTTGTTGACGATCATCGGAAAGCAGACCGATAAAGAAATTTTCTGCGTTCAACAGCTCACCAACGACCGAATGCACGCGGCGGTAGAACTCGTCCTGATCGATATCCGCGGTCGCCAGCTGCGCGATGCGAAACAGCGCCGTTTGCAGATGTTCGGCACGCTGACGTTCCAGCACCTCCATCTGCAATCCGCGGTTGGCATCCGCCAGCTCCAGCGTACGCAGTTCCACGCGCCGTTCCAGATCCTCCTTGGTTTGCTTGCGTTCCAGTGCTGTGAGGATATGGCTGCCGACGAACTCCAGCAGGTTCAGATCGTCCTGGGTGAAACTGATGCCCGCCTGGTAGCTCTGCACCACCAGCGCACCGCCGGGCTGGCCGTCGCGCAGCATCGGCACGCCGAGCCAGTCGTGGCTGTCCGGGCCGATCTGGATCACCGGGCCGGAAACCTGCGCATGCAGCTGCTCGGCGGTACCCATGCGGGCCTTGCCGTCCTTGATGACGTACCAGGTCAACGAGTGTTCGATTTCCTGCAGCGACATGTCCTGGCCATGGCCGGGCGCTTCGGGATCTTCCACATCGACGAAATACAGAAAGCGGATGGTGTCCCGCTCACGGTAAAGCTGCACGATGTAGAAATTTTCCGCATACATCAGCGTGCTGACGATGGCATGGATACCGCGCAGCATGTCGGGCATGTCGCGGTCCGAACCGGCCAGATCGGAGATGGCGAAAAGCGCGCGCTGCAGATTTTCGGAACGCTCCAGCTGCAAATGCGAATACTGCAGTTCGGACCACTCCAACGCACGGCGCAGGTACTGGCCGGCAAGCGCGATCGGCGCTTTCAGTTCATCGGGGATACTGGCCCGCTCGTAGCCCGGATGCACCGTCACGATCAGCAAGGCCGGTTCGGGCTTCTCGCAAAGACGCAAGGCAATGCGATCGCCCTGCTCGTTCCAGCGTGCAGTACCCGACGTGGCAACGGCATAAAGCCAGGTCCAGTCGTCGGCGTTGTCGATAACCATCGGGGGAACCGAGCGATGCTTGCCGGGCTCGTCCAGCGACCACAATACCGAGGCGGACTTGCAGCTGGAGCGCTCCAGTATGATGCCCTCTATTACCTTGGCCACTTCTTCAGGCGAGTTGGCAGCAATCAGCCGGGTCAGCCATATCAGGTGCATGGAACCGCTGGCCGGCTTCGCGTCCACATCATTCATCGGTGGACTCCCCCAAGCCCGTGCTGGCCAACACTCACCATTTGGCTAGCATACCCTTTCGAAGGAAGCGATAAAGCCGGCGTCCGCGTGACGAACTGCGCATAAACCTGGGGTCGAACCGGCAATGCCGATAAACTGTCCCATCGCACCCGCGATGAAGTCTCCTGCGTCAGCCGAACGCGCGGCTGCACGCCCGCGATGCGGACCTGGTACATCGACATCGCTAGCTTGACTCTCCGCACCCCGACCATTCGCACGCCTCATCCGCGTCACAGGCTTACTCACTAATCCATGCTCGCTGACTGCACGAAAGATGCCATCCGCGCTTCCTATGCACGAATAAAGGACGGTTTGCCGGGTTTTCGCGCGCGCGCATCGCAGGGAAAGATGATTGCCGAGGTCGCCAAGGCGCTGGGCCAGACCGGTGGCGTGGCGGTGATCGAGGCGCCGACTGGTACCGGCAAGTCGATGGCTTACCTGATCGCCGGCCTGGAAGTCGCGCGCTTCCAGAAAAAACGCCTGTTGATCGCCACCGCGACCGTGGCCCTGCAGGAGCAGCTGGTGCAGCGGGATATCCCGCAATATCTGCGGCTCAACGGTATCGAGGCGAAAGTGGCGCTGGCCAAGGGCCGCGGCCGTTACCTGTGCCCGCGCAACCTGGCGATGGCTGCCGCCAGCCTCAACGATTCAGCGCAGATGGGCCTGGCCGGGATGGATGCCGATCTGGCGATCTGGATCAAGCCGCCGGCGCTACGCGACAAGCAGGCGCTGGGCAAACTTGTCACCGCGTTCGACCATCGCGAATGGGATGGCGACATGGACACCGCACCCGAGCCGGTAAGCGACCTGCTGCGACCAATGATTACCACCAGCGCCGGTGGCTGCACCAGCCGCAAGTGTGCGCATTTCATGGTCTGCCCGTTCTTTGCCGCGCGCCGCGCGGTGGACGACGCCGAAATCATCGTCGCCAATCAGGACCTGGTGCTGGCCGACCTCACCATGCCGGGCGAGGACGAAGGCTGGGGCGGCATCATCCTGCCGCGGCCGGACGAGACGCTGTACATCTTCGACGAAGGCCATCACGTACCGGCCAAGGCGATCGACCGTGGCGCCGCCGAGGTTTACATGAATCTCAGCGCGCGCCAATTGAGTCGACTCGGACGGCAGGTGCATGCGGCGTACTCGCTGACCGACAAGGAGTCGATCGGCAAGCTCAGCCTCGACCGGGGTGACGAAAAGCTGCAAGAACTGAGCAGTGCGCTGGAGGATCTCGAGCGCGAAATCCGCCTTGGCTGGCTGCCCGACCCGGCCGAAGCCGAACCGATGTATCGCGGCTCGCTCGGCCAGCTGCCCGAACCCTGGCTGGAACATGCGCGCGTGCTCAGCGTGTATACCGGCGAGATCCAGACCTGGCTGAGTGCGGTACGCCGCACGGTCGTCGAAATGACCGACGGTGGCCCGACCCAGGAAGCGCTATCGCGCGAACTCGGCATTGCCCTCGAACGACTGGAACGACAGGCGCGCTGCTGGCGATCCTGGGCCGCCAGCGACTCCGACAATGCGCCGCCGATGGCGCGCTGGGTCACGCTGACCGGCGATCAACAGCTGGTTTGCCATGCCTCCGCCGTGTCGGCTGGTGGCGTGCTCGGCGCCGTGCTGTGGGGCAATGCCAGCGGCGTGGTGATGACCTCGGCCACGTTGAGCGCGGGCGGCAACTTTCGCGGCTTCGCCGATTCGGTCGGTCTACCCGACGATGCCGTCTGCCTCAGCCTGCCCTCGCCGTTCGACCTGGCCAGCCAGGCGCGGCTGGAAATTCCGGCGATGCGCACGCTGCCCGAAGCGCGCGAAGCGCACGCCGAAGAGATCAGCGAGTGGCTCGCCGACAACCTCGACTGGGACGCCGGCAACCTGGTGCTGTTCACCTCGCGCGCCAAGCTCGACCGCGTGCTGCAGAAGTTGCCGATCGCCCATGTGCGCAAGGTGCGCGCACAGGGCTCGCTGGGTAAATCGCAGCTGGTTGCCGAGCACTGCGCCGACATCGAAGCCGGCAAGGGCAGTACGCTGTTCGGGCTGGCCTCGTTTGGCGAAGGCCTCGACCTGCCCGGGAAGCTGTGCGAAACCGTGGTGATCACGCAACTGCCATTTGCCGTGCCGACTGACCCGGTCGGTGCCACCTACGCCGAGTGGCTGGAATCCCGCGGCCGCAATCCTTTTCTCGAAGTCAGCGTGCCCGAAGCGACACGACTGCTCACGCAGTACTGCGGCCGCCTGATTCGCAATGAAACCGACCACGGCCGCATCGTGCTGCTGGATCGCCGGGTGATATTGAAGCGCTACGGCGCCGGCATGCTGCGCGCGCTGCCGCCGTTCCAGCGCGTGATCGAACGGGTCACGTGAGCGCCATGCCTAAGCGCATACCTGCACGCTTCGGCAACGTCGGTGACGGCCGCCTATACTCGGCGCACTCCATCGCGCGGGATGCACCACGATGAATGTGTCGAACGAACTCTGGCTGATCCTGGGCCTGGTTATTTTTTTAGGCGTACATTCGATCCGCTTCATTGCACCCGGTTGGCGCCGGCAGCAGATCGCAAGGCTCGGCGATGGCCCGTGGAAGGGGCTGTATTCGCTGGTCTCGATCATCGGCTTCGCATTGATTGTGTGGGGCTTCGGCGTGGCGCGCGCGCAGCCGGTGCCGCTGTATGCGCCGCCATTGTGGCTGCGTCATCTCAATGCATTTTTCACCCTGCTGGCGTTCGTGCTGCTGGCAGCGGCTTTCGTGCCGCATAACCGCTTCAAGAAAGCTGTTGGCCATCCGATGGTGCTGGGCACCAAGGTATGGGCGTTCGGCCATCTGCTCGCCACCGGCATGCTGCACGACGTGCTGCTGTTCGGCGCCTTTCTGCTGTGGACGATCGTCGCGTTCGCCAGCCTGCGTCGACAGGATCGCGCGGCTGGCGTGGTCTATCCGCCAGCATCGCTGCGCGGTGACACGCTGACCGTGCTGATCGGTGCGCTGGCATGGGTGGCGTTCGCCTTCCTGCTGCATGGCTGGTTGATCGGCGTGCGCCCGTTTGGCTAACCAGGCATCGTCTTCGACACGCGCAATCGCGATGGCGGTTGCGTCTGTGCAACATTAATCGGCACCGGACATGAGCACCGTCATCATCCGCGCGCAGGATTGCCGCCCGGTCGCCTGGAAAAGCGGCCGCGGTGTCACCCGTGAAATAGCCGTCCATCCGGCGGGCGCGGACATCGAGCATTTCATCTGGCGCACCAGTGTGGCCGAGGTGAACAGTGATGCGCCGTTTTCGTCTTTCCCGAGTGTCGACCGGCATATCGTGCTGATCGATGGCGCCGGCTTCACGATGACGCTGGATGACGCTCGCGCGCACGCGCTGGATACGCCGTTCGTGCCATTCGCGTTTGCCGGCGAATCCACGGTGGCAGTAGCGCTGACCAGCGGCCCGACGCGCGATTTCAACCTGATGGTGCGGCGGGCAAACGCATCCGGTGAAGTTGTCGTGCTGCGCGAACCTGGCGCGCACCATCTAGATGCGACCACCGTGCTTCTATACGCCGCGCAGGGCGAGGTCAAAACGCGAGATGGCACGCTGCAGGCGGGTGACTCTTATCTGGTTGCCGGTGCCGCGAGCGACCCTGTGACGGTGGGCAAAGATTCGATAGCCCTGGTCATCCGGATTCGGCTCAAAGCCTGAATCTCCGGCGATGCCTGTCCGAACTACCGAACCTTTCGTCGCCAGAACCGCTGGGGTGTCGAGAGTCATCTACGCAGCGCCGCCGGTCTGCGCTAGAGTTTGCTCACTCACTACGCGGAGGGCGTGACATGGTCGGGTTCGTGCTCTGGTTGTTACTGCTGGTTTTTTGCTGGCCGCTGGCGCTGCTCGCGCTGGTGCTTTATCCCATTGTCTGGCTGATCGCCCTGCCGTTCCGGCTGGTCGGGATCACTGTGGGCGCCGTTTTCGCCCTGCTCACCGCCATTCTGCTGCTACCGGCGCGCGTGCTGCGCGGCCATCCGGCCTGAGTAATCTGCGTTCTTTCGACGGCCGCGCCGGTCGCGGCCGTCTCATGGTTATTCCGCTGACGGCATGACCAAGTCGCACTCGCCCGCGTGCGACCGCAATCGCGATCCGATTCTCGCCGTGCTGCGCGACTATTTTTCCGACAGTCGACATGTGCTGGAAATTGGCAGCGGTACGGGTCAGCATGCGGCGTATTTCGCCAGTCAACTGCCGCAGCTGACCTGGCAGGCATCGGATCGCGAAGAGAATCTTGCGAGCATTCGCGCATGGCTGGATGAGGCCGCCTTGCCGAATACCCCGCCGCCGCTACCACTGGACGTTAACGGGCAATGGCCTGACGAAAAATTCGATGCCGTGTTCAGCGCCAACACGCTGCACATCATGGCGTGGGCCGAGGTCGAGCAGCTTTTCGCGCGCTTGCCGCATGTCACCAACATCGGCGCCACACTAATCATCTACGGTCCCTTCAAGGACAACGGACGCCATAGCAGTGAAAGCAATGCCGCTTTCGATCAGTCGCTGCAGGCCCGCGGGTCACATATGGGCATCCGCAACGCCGAGGCCGTGGATGTACTGGCGAAACGTGTCGGGTTCGTCTTGATCGACGACGTCGCGATGCCGGCCAACAACCGCTGCCGCATATGGCGACGTATCAGCGAGTGAAGCGCCTCTATGGAAAGTCGGACGAATCGCGTAAAAAGGCGCCATGAAGTCGACAACCAACATCCCCTGCCCCTGCGGCAACGCGGCCGGATACAAACCGTGCTGCGGCCGCCTGCACGACGGCAACCCCGCGACGACGGCCGAGCAGCTGATGCGCGCACGTTATAGCGCGTACATGTTGAAGCATGAAGATTTTCTGCTGGCCAGCTGGCACGCCGAGTCGCGGCCGGCTTCACTCAGACTGGCAGCACAGCAGCCACCACCGACCTGGCTTGGGCTGGAAATTCGCCAGCATCACGACATTGATGAAGACCATGCCACAGTCGAATTCGTCGCCCGCTATCGCCTCGGCGGCGGCCGGGCACAGCGCCAGCACGAGACGAGTCGCTTCGTGCGCGAAGATGGCCGTTGGTATTACCTCGACGGCGAACTGAAAAGCTGACTCAGAAGCCCTGTACGCCGATCGCATGCAGCCGCGCTGCATGGGCACGTAGATCGGGGTGCGCAAAAAACGCCGCCAGATGCTCGGACTTCGCATTGCCTGCGCCCGCCGTTTGCCAGTCATCCGCGCTACGGGCGCTCAGCGTCGTCCAGTCCGGCAACGCCATGTCTGCAGTCGGCGGCATCCCCATCGCACGCAGCCAGTCGGCGAAGGGACGTTTGCGCGCATCGGCAAAGGTCTGTGCCAGAGCGGCAGCTCGTGACGAACCGAGGTTCGGCACCTTGGCCAGCTGCATCGGCGTCAGGTTTAGCCAGTCGAGCAGATCATGGATGAGTCCGGCATCGATAAGCGCCTGCCACGTGTCGGCGCCGATGCCGTCCAGATGCAATCCGCGTTTGCCGCCAAGCCAGACCAGTCGCGCGCGAAACTGATCCTCGCAACCAGGCGCTACATGCCAACAGCTCAGCGGATCGTGAGTTTGTTGGTCCGGCACAGTAACCTCGGCACGCACCTGCGTTCGCCACACCACGGACTGCAGCCGCGGAATGGTCAGCCCGGCCAGCGCAATCTCGACCTGATCGCCCGGGCGGATGTCGAGTTCTTTCCAGCGCGCCACCGAACCGACACTCACACGCTGCACGCGGTGATCATCCAGTTGCACCGGCTCAAGCTCCAGCACCGGCGTGATGCGGCCGCTGCGACCCACGGTGAACGTCACCGCACGCACTTCGGCCAGCGCCTGCGCCGCCGGGTATTTCCACGCGATCGCCCATGCCGGTGGCGTGGCCTGCCACGTCGATGCAGTAGGCCGATGACCCTGACGCACCACCGTGCCATCGGCAGCGAACGGCATGGCGTGGCGATACCATTGCTCGCGCCAGCGCAGCACATCGTCCATGGAACTGACGGCGTGGATATACGTCACGCTATCGGCCAGGCCCATCGCCTGCATGCCTGCCAGTCGCGCCGGCATATCAGCGGGACCGCTGGGCCAGTCCCATACGAACAGGCCAATACGTGCCGCGCTCGCCGCATCCAGTGTGTCGCGCGCCATCGCGCCGGCGACGGCTGAGCGTGCGTTGATGCCGCCGTCGCTGGCCTGAATGTGATTTGGGACGCGCCAGTAGATTTCACCCTGCAGCACCACGCGTGCCGGCGCATGCGGCAGATGTTTTGGAATCGCATCGATGGCGAGCGCCTTGGCTGTCCAGTCCGAACCATGCAGGCCATCACCACGGCTGGTGGCTTCACTCAATTGGCCGTCTATATATAAAAGCGTCACAGCCACACCGTCTGCTTTCGGCTGCACCCAGAGATCCTCGTTTCCGCGTGCCTGCATCCAGGCAGACAGCGCCGCTGCATCGGGCAACTTGGCCAGTCCGGTTTGTGCCACCGGCGAGCGCACGTTACCGCTAGCATCGGCCAGATGCGCGGGAACCGCCGGTGCCTGCGCGGGAAAGCAGCGCCGCCAGCGCAGGAATCGCTGTGATGCCTGATCGTAAACCGCGTCATCGACCGGCGACTGGCCTCCGGCACGATACTCGCGATTCCAGCCGTCCAGCCGATCATGCAGCGCGATCATCTCCGCGCGCGCCTGCGTCGGCGACCATGCGGGGCAATCTTCCGAACGCGCGGTATGGCTGGCGAAGCCGGCGATAAAAATGACGGGTAGCAGCCATCCCTTGCGCATCGATCTCATCCGTCCATGATTGATGCCGGCAGGCTAACCAGCGAGCAGCCATGGAGAAAGCCGAGCAGGCCGACAGCTCGCGTAGGCGCCGGCCGGTTGCTCGATCGAAGGCGTCAGCCCGACAGGTCTGTCGGCCAACGTTGACCAGCTTCAGCGCCGACCAGAAATCGCCAACACGGTTTCGCCATCGAAGTGGCCGTTGGGCCCGAAGCGTCGTTCGATGATCACCCCACGGCCGTCATGACCGATCGCCACCACGGTACTTGCGCGAGTACCGTAGGAGTCGCCACGAATAAACGCCGATGACAGCCAGCGCTCACGTTCCAGGCCGATCCCGGTATCGGGCATCTCCGCATCGGATGCACCTTGCTGATCGGCAAGCGCGGTAAACAAGGCAGAGAAGTCATCGGTTCTATCATTTGATTTTTCTGTATCAAGCCACTGCTGCATGCGCTCGCACAGGCGCCTTGTTTTCGGCCAGGGCGTATCGAGTTCGGCATTGGAAAGACCGTGCACGCCCGAGGCCATCGCCTGCGATTGCGGGCCGGGCCGGTTGCCAATATGAAACGCCTGTGCGTCGTCGAAGATCAGCAGGTTGAACGGCCGGTAATCCACCGCCACCGACTGCAATCGCGCCGCATGTGTCGCTGCATCATCGGATCGCATGAGGTAATCCGTCACCAGCAGACCACGCGAAAGGCCGAGTTGTGGATCACGCGGATTGCGCACATTGGTCACCACGCTGCAGCGACCCTCGACTGTCACGCCAAGCCAGGTGCCGCCGACTTCCAGATCGCGGCCCGCGGTAATGGTCGAGTCAGGCCAGTGCGCCAGCGGCGCGCTGGGCCGCGCATGAAATTCATCGCGATTGCCTGCCAGCACCAGCCGCCAACGCGGATGGGTATTCCACGCGAGCGCGATTACGCACATGGAGAATACGCCCCGCCAAGTCGACGCATACGCACTATTTAACTGCTCCAAAAAACCAGTAGCACACGCCGATCGACGCCAGCACACCGGCCAGATCGGCCAGCAGTGCACAGCCGATGGTATGGCGCACACGCTTGATGCCGACCGCGCCGAAGTAAACGGCCACCACGTAAAACGTTGTTTCGGTGCTGCCCTGGATCACCGCCGCAAGCAACGCAGGAAAGCTGTCTACGCCGGAGTGATGGATTGTCTCGATCAACATCGCGCGCGCCGCGCTGCCGGAGAACGGTTTTACCAGCGCGGTCGGCAGCGCGTCGACAAAGCGATCGTCCAGACCGGCATGCAGCACCAGCCAGCGGATGCCGTTCAGCGCGAAGTCCAGCGCGCCCGATGCGCGCAGTACGCCAACCGCCGACAGCATCGCGATCATGTAGGGAAGAATGTCCTTCGCCACATCGAAACCCTGCTTCGCGCCGGTGATGAAACTCTCGAACAGTGGCACGCGTCGCCAGGCGCCCATGCACAGAAAGACGATGATCACGCCGAACAGCATCAGGTTGCCCAGCAGCGACGAGAACGATGCCAGCGCCACGGCGGTGAACGACGTCAGCAGGGCGATGAAACTACCAAGCAGCAACGCACCGCCGCCCAACCACGCGATCACCACCGGATCCCACAGTTTCAACCGTTGCATGTAAGCGACCGACAACAGGCCGGTGAGGTTGGCGGCAAAGTGCGCCAAAAGAATCGGCAGAAATACCATCGTGGGATCGTGCGCGCCGGCCTGCGCGCGATAGACGAACACCGTGACCGGCAGCAGCGTCAGCGACGACGCGTTGAGCACCAGAAAAAGAATCTGCGCGTTGCTGGCGGTATCCGCCGACGGGTTGATCGTCTGCAGCTCGCGCATTGCGCGCAGGCCGATCGGCGTGGCGGCATTGTCCAGACCCAGCGCGTTGGCAGCGAAGTTCATCGTGATCAAGCCGATCGCCGGATGGCCGCGCGGCACGCCCGGCATCAGCCGCGAAAAGAGTGGCCCCAGCATGCGCGCGACGCGATCAACCAACCCAGCTTCCTCGGCAATATTGAGAAAGCCCAGCCACAGCGCCAGTGTGCCAAACAGCAGCAACATCACCTTCACCGACAGCTCGGCCATGTCGAACAGCGAGCCAACCACCGCCGCGAACACTGTCTCGTCGCCACCGATCAGCCAGCGCGATAGCGCGGCCACCGCGGCCACCAGAAAAAATCCAAACCAGAGTCTACTGAGCACGCAACACGCCGTCGGCCGTCATCACGTTGGAGCTTAGCGGCCATGCGCGGGCTTGGACAGCTTCTACGTCACCAAGGAAGCTGTGGATCGAGTCCACATGCAAACAGCAGTGACACGGGAAGGCCCACATCTTGATCAACCGGCGTATGCGACTTCCGCCAGCTCCAGCTCGCTGAACATCTGTGCCATCGATCCGGCGGCTTCGCGGCCATCGTAAACGGCGCGCACGACCAGATCGGCGCCGCGCATATTGTCGCCGCCGGCAAACACTTTCGGGTGACTGGTCTGGAACGGCAACCGGCCGTCGTGGCCCGCGAGAATGCGGCCGCTGCGGTCGCGTTCGATGCCGTACGCATCGCACCAGGCCGGCGGGCTGGCGCGAAAACCGAAGGCCTGAATCACCACGTCGGCGGGCAGTTCCTTCTCGCTGCCTTCGACGTTGCGCAACTGCACGCCGCCCTTGCCGTCGTCGACCAGTTCGGTGGTGACGACCTGCACTGCGCACACCTTGTCCGCACCGATCAGTGCCGTGGGTTGGCGATTGAACAGGAATTGCACGCCCTCGTCGCGGCTGGAGGCGACTTCGCGGCGTGAACCGGGCATGCTCATTTCGTCGCGTCGGTAGACGCAGGTCACCGAGGCGGCGCCAAGACGTATGGCCGTCCGATTGCAATCCATGCCGGTATCGCCGCCGCCAAGCACGACAACATGCTTGCCATTGAGATCGAGTGCGGCCGGCACCGGTTGCTCGTCGATCAGGCGATCGACATTGGCGATCAGGAACGGCAGCGCGTAGTGCACGCCGTCGAGCTCGGCGCCAGGCAGCTGGCCATCGACGAAGGTATAGGCACCGGTGCCAATGAAGACAGCATCGTAGTCGGCGAGCAATTGCTCGAACGCGATATCGCGACCGATTTCCACACCGAGATGGAACTGCACACCCATGCCTTCGAGCACTTCGCGACGCGTGCGCACCACGCTCTTGTCGAGCTTGAACGGCGGAATGCCGAAGGTCAGCAGGCCGCCGATCTCGCGCTGGCGATCGAACACGTCGGCCGCAATGCCCGCACGGCGCAGCCGATCGGCGCAAGCCAGACCGGCAGGGCCGGCACCGACCACCGCAACGCGGCGACCGCTCTCGACCACATGCGACAGATCCGGCCGCCAGCCCTGGCGAAAGGCTTCGTCGGTGATCGAGCGCTCGATGCTGCCGATGGTCACCGCGCCGAAATCGCCCTGCTCCAGCGTGCAGGCGCCTTCGCACAGGCGATCCTGCGGGCACACGCGCCCACAGATTTCCGGCAGCGGATTGGTTTCGTGCATCAGCGTGGCGGCTTCGAACAGCCGGCCTTCCTCGACGAGCTTGAGCCAGTTCGGAATGTAGTTGTGTACCGGGCAGGCGTTTTCGCAATACGGGTTGCCACAGTCAATGCAGCGGCCGGCCTGCGCGCTGGCTTCGGTCGAGGCGAAGTCGCCGCTGATCTCGCCGTAGCCGAGCACGCGAATGGCCACCGGTACGTAACGCGGCGGCTGTCGCGGCAGATCCATGAAACGAAATAGCTTGTGGCTCACGCGGCTCTCCGCAATTCGTCGGCCAGGGCAGCAAGGCTGGCGGCTTTGGGTTTGACCAGCCAGAAACGCTGCAGCACCCCGCGAAAATCAACCAGCAAATGTCTGGCCCAGGCGCTGCCGGTATGTTCGGCATGCTGCGCGATCAGTCCACGCAGATGCTGCATGTAATGCTCCATGCCCTCGGGCGAAATGCGCACGATGTCGACCAGCTCGTGGTTGTAGCAGTCCACGAACGTGCGCTGCAGATCGAGCACATAGGCGAAGCCGCCGGTCATGCCCGCACCGAAATTCAGGCCGCACGCGCCGAGCACCGCGACCACGCCGCCGGTCATGTATTCGCAGCAGTGGTCGCCGGCGCCTTCGATCACCGCCAGCGCGCCGGAGTTGCGCACGCCGAAGCGCTCGCCCGCGCGCCCCGCCGCAAACAGCTCACCGCCGGTCGCACCGTACAAACAGGTGTTACCGAGAATCGAGGCATCCTGGCTGGCGAACGGCGACTCCGGCGGTGGCCGCACGATGATGCGCCCTCCGGTCATGCCCTTGCCGACGCCGTCGTTCGCTTCGCCAGTAAGTTCGATCTGCACGCCGCCCGCATTCCACGCGCCTAGGCTCTGGCCAGCAGCACCTTCCAGCTTCAACGTAATCGGCGTCGCGTCCATGCCGTGGTCGCCATACAGGCGCGCAATATCACCCGACAGCCGCGCACCAATCGCGCGGTCGGTATTGGCAATGGCATAACTGAAGGTCGCACTCTGCGCGCTGGTGATCGCCTCGTCGGCGTCAGCGCTGATGCGCGAGGCGAGCGCGGCCGGATCGCGCATCGGATTGCGCGCCATCACGCAGGCGCTATCCACATCGACGCCGAGTCCATCATTAGAGATCAGCCGCGACAGATCCAGCTGGCGCTGCACCGGTGTGCTGCCCTCGGCCTGGGTCAGCAGATCGCTACGGCCAACCAATTCGCCAAGCGTGCGCACGCCGAGCGCTGCCATGTGCAGGCGCACGTCTTCGGCGACGAAGCGGAAGTAGTTCATCACCATCTGCGGCAGGCCGATGAAATGATCCTTGCGCAGCCGCTCGTTCTGCGTGGCCACGCCGGTGGCGCAGTTGTTGAGATGGCAGATGCGCAGGTATTTGCAGCCCAGCGCGACCATCGGGCCGGTGCCGAAGCCGTAGCTTTCCGCGCCGAGCATCGCAGCCTTGATCACGTCCAAGCCGGTCTTCAGGCCGCCGTCGGTCTGCAGGCGCACACGACCGCGCAGGCCGTTGCGGCGCAGCGTCTGCTGCACTTCGGCCATGCCCAGTTCCCATGGCGTGCCGGCGTACTTGATCGAGGTGAGCGGGCTGGCGCCGGTGCCGCCGTCGTGGCCGGAAATGGTGATCAGATCCGCGCCGGCTTTCACCACGCCGGCGGCGACCGTGCCCACGCCCGCGTGGGAGACCAGCTTCACCGAAATCAGCGCGGTCGGATTCACTTCCTTCAGGTCGTGAATCAGCTGGGCCAGATCCTCGATCGAATAGATATCGTGATGCGGCGGCGGTGAAATCAAACCGATGCCGGGCTTGGCAAAACGCAGTCGCGCGATGGTGGCATCCACCTTGTGACCGGGCAGCTGGCCGCCCTCGCCGGGCTTCGCGCCCTGCGCGATCTTGATCTGCAGCACTTCGGCATTGATCAGATACGTCGGCGTGACGCCAAAGCGGCCCGAGGCCACCTGCTTGATCTTGGACATGCGCTCAGTGCCGTAGCGCGCGGGATCTTCGCCGCCCTCACCGGAATTGCTGCGGCCGCCGAGACGATTCATCGCCGTGGCGAGCGCCTCGTGCGCTTCCGGCGACAGCGCGCCCAGCGACATACCGGCGGAGTCGAAACGCTTGAGGATCGCCTCGACCGGCTCGACCTCGTCCAGCGGAATCGGCTCGCTAATGCCGTGCGGCAAAAGCAAGTCGCGCAGTGCCGATGGCGGTCGCGAATCGACCTGCTGTGCGTAGCGGCGGTAGTCGGCCATCTCGCCCGTGCGCACCGCGTGCTGCAAGGTATCGATCACATCCGGGTTGTACATGTGGTACTCGCCGCCATAGACGAACTTGTACAGGCCGCCGGCGTGCAGCGGCTTGGCCTCGTTAAACGCTTCGGCCGCGAGCAGGCGCTGATCGTTCTGCAGTTCGGCAAAACCCGCGCCGCCGACGCGCGACGGCGTGCCGGGGAAGCATAGCGCCACGACTTCCGGCGCCAGCCCGATGATCTCGAACAGCTGCGCGCCGCGATAACCGGCGACAGTGGAAATGCCCATCTTCGAAAGAATCTTGAGCAGCCCCTTGCGAATACCGCGGCGATAGCTGCGGCCGATTTCGCGCTGATTGTTGTCGCCGCGATGGATGTGCCCATCGCGGCCCAGTTCGAACAGACTCTGATACGCCAGCCACGGATAAATCGCCGTCGCGCCGAAACCGATCAGGCAGGCAAACTGATGCGCATCACGTGCGGTAGCCGTTTCGACCAGCAGGTTGCACTGGCAGCGCAGGCCGCTTTCGGTGAGATGCGCATGGATGGCACCGACCGCGAGCAGCGCATGCGCCGGCAGGGTTTTCTTGTTCGGGTAGCGATCGGTGATGAAGACAATGCCGGCCCCGCCGCGCACGCCCTCTTCGGCCTCGTGACAAAAACGCCGCAGCGCCGCTTCGAGACCCTCGCTGGCCGGATAACAAAGGTCGACCTGCACGGTGCCTTTGACATACTGCGGCAGTGCCAGAATCTGACGCAGTTTGCGCTGCGAGCAGATCGGCGAATTGAGCAGGATCTGTTTGGCGTTTTTCGCCGACAGCTCGAAGATATTTCCCTCGGCGCCGATCTGCGTCATCAACGACATCACCAGCAACTCGCGCAGCGGATCGATCGGTGGATTGGTGACCTGCGCAAACCCTTCGCGGAAGCGGTCGAACAGCGGCCGCACCTGACGCGACATGGCCGCCACCGGCGTGTCATCGCCCATCGACCCGGTCGGCTCGGCCTCGGTTTCGGCCAGCACCTTGAGCACGGTTTCGCGCTCTTCGCGGCTAAGCCCGTAGAGCTTCTGCCAGCGGTGTAGCTCGTTCGTCGGCAACGGCTCGGCGGCGAGGCTGGGATCGATCAAGTCAGATTCGAGATAGGTGATGCCCTCGCGCAACCACTGCTGGAACGGCGCGCGCTTGCGGTTGATCGCGTCGATGTCGGCATCGAACAATAATTTGCCAGCGCGAAAATCCACTGCCAGCATCTGGCCCGGCCCGAGCCGGCCCTTGCCGATCACTTTCGAGGCGGGCATGTCCCACAAGCCTGCCTCGGACGCGACGATCAGATGGTTGTCATCCGACAGCGCCCAGCGCGCCGGACGCAGGCCGTTGCGATCGAGCGCGCAGGCGGCGTAGTGGCTGCCGCACATCACCAGACCGGCAGGGCCGTCCC
>Ga0302311_10002554_pt1 | contig 20578 bp, 13 predicted proteins | sample III_Palsa_N1_3_FD_200449 | JGI IMG/M metagenome (GOLD analysis project Ga0302311, IMG submission 200449) | Peat permafrost microbial communities from Stordalen Mire near Abisko, Sweden - III_Palsa_N1_3 | ecosystem: Environmental > Terrestrial > Soil > Palsa > Peat permafrost | place: Sweden... | reverse complement strand
GCTTCCTGCTCGATGCCCTCAGCCGTGCGGTGTCACGTACGCAGCGCGACCCGGAGCACCTTTTCGCCGTGTTATTCCTCGACCTTGACCGCTTCAAGGTCGTCAACGACAGCGTTGGCCACCTGGTTGGCGATGAGCTGCTCAAGCTGTCCGGTCAACGGATCGCCGCCTGCGTACGGAAACCCGATGTCGTCGCGCGCCTGGGCGGTGACGAGTTCGCCCTCCTGCTGGAAGATATCCATGGTCCGGAGGACGCCTATCATGCGGCTCAGCGCGTACTCGACGCATTGAGCGAGCCGATGCGCCTCGCGGGCAAAGAGCTCTATCCTTCGGCCAGCATCGGCATCGCTTTCAGCGATCAGCGCTACCTCAACGCCGAAGAACTGCTGCGCGATGCCGACGTGGCGATGTATCGGGCCAAGGCACACGGGCGACATCGCTTCGAAGTATTCGACGAGCATCTGCATCAGGAAGCTTTGCGTTTGCTCGATCTGGAAGGCGAGTTGCGTAACGGCCTGGCACGTTCTGAATTCGAACCCTATTTCCAGACTATCGTGCGCCTGAGCGATGCACACGTGGTCGGCTGGGAGGCATTGCTGCGCTGGCAGCATCCCACACGAGGGCTGCTGCGCCCAGCCGACTTTCTTGCCGTGGCGGAAGAGAGCGGCATCGCCGGACAGATCGACTGGCAGATATTCGAGAAAACCTGCCTTGAGATCCCGCGATTGGTGAGTCGTGGTGGTTACGTCACGATCAATGTCTCGGCGCAACATTTCCGGTCACCTGATCTCGCGCAGAAACTGCTGGACCTGCTTGCTGCCTATCAAGTAGCCGCCCACAGCGTGCGCATAGAAATGACCGAAGGTGCGCTGTTCGAAAATGCGGACCAGGTGCGCACCACGCTTGAAGTACTCCGGCAAGCCGGGGTGATGGCGGCATTGGATGATTTTGGTACGGGTTATTCCTCGTTGAGCTATTTGCATCGCTTCCCCATGCAGGTGTTGAAGATCGACCGCTCCTTCGTGACCGATCTTGATAGTGATCACAAGGGTGGCAGCACCGCGGTGGTACGTGCAGTGATCGCGCTGGCGGCAACGCTGGGCATGGAGGTGGTGGCTGAGGGTATCGAGACCAGCACGCAACGCGGCCGCCTGCTTGAGCTCGGCTGCGAACTCGGTCAGGGCTTCCTGTTCGCCCACCCGCAAACGGCAGCGGGTTTGGCTGCTCTGCATTGAGTCATCGCCAGCGCTTGCTGGATGATCAATCAGTCCACCATCCATCCGATTCAGTTCATGGCTTCAGCTCGGCGCTGGTGTTTACCGTCGCCTTGCGATCCTGCTTGCCCCAGCCTACCGAAGGTCCACGGATGGCTGTCCAGACCGAGCGCACCACCACGTAATACATCAGCTGGCGGTAGCCGAAACGTTGCAGCACCAGCCACCACATCAGGCTCCATTTCTCCTTTTTTTCCATCGCGAAGGCGAGCGCTGCGGCAGCGAGATCAACGGCCATGAAGGCGGCGTAGTAGATCAACATCTTCTTCAGGTTCGCGTCGTTGAACTGGCCGCGGTGCTGCAGGTAGTCGAGGGTGGTGGCGATGATCTGCCAGACCAGCAACAGGTCGACCAGCGGCGACACCACCGAGAAGATGATCTGGAACAGCCATACCTGGGGCAGCGCCACCATGCCGAGGGCGCCATAGCGGGGGCGGAAGATGACGCCGTGGTGTTTCCACAGGCATTGCAGGGTGCCGTAGGCCCAGCGGAAGCGCTGGCGGGCGAGGCCGCCGGCGGTATCCGGTGCTTCGGTCCAGGCGATCGCTTCGCTGTCGAACAGGGTGTGGTAACCGGCCTTCTGCACGGCGAGGGTGAGATCCTGGTCTTCGGCCAACGTGTCGGCGGGAAAGCCGCCGAGCTGTTCCAGTGCCTCGCGCCGCCATGCGCCGACGGCGCCGGGCACGACGGTGATCGCGCCGAGCGCGGCGAGTGCACGGCGTTCCAGGTTCTGTGCGGTGATGTATTCCAGTGCCTGCCACAAGGTGATCAGGTTGATGCGGTTGCCGACCTTGGCGTTGCCGGCCACAGCACCGACCCTGGGATCATTGAACCAGCGCACCAGTCGCGGAATGGTGTCCGGTTCGAACTGGGTGTCGGCGTCCAGCGCCACGACCACCGCACCGTTCGATTCACGCAATGCGGTGTTGACGGCATGGGCCTTGCCGCCATTCGGGATGGTGATGAGCCGCACCCGCGGCTCGTGCGCGTAGTGCTCGGTGACCACCGCCGAAGTGGCGTCGGTCGAACCGTCATCGACGACGATCACCTCGAGGTTCGGATGCCTGCTCTTGAGGATGTGGCGGATCGAGCTGGCGATCACCTTTTCTTCGTTGTAGGCCGGGATCAGCACCGAGACCAGTGGCGGATCGTTGCCGAGTACGGGCAGGACGCGGCGCCGTTCGCGGGCACGGTTGACCAGGGCGAGTCCACCGAGCAGCAGCAACCGGGCGACGCCCAGCCAGATCGCCACGAGCACCAGCCAGAGCAGCAAGTGCCCGAACATGCCAAGCGTGAGGAAGACCGAACGGTCAGCCCAGCGCGACAGGGAACCAGGCGGCAGTGGCGGCATCGTCTGGTCGCGGGTCAGGCCAGCCAGCGTCGACACGGTGACGAAATCGTAGCCTTGGGCGCGCAAGCCATCGATGATTCGCGGCAGCGCGGCCACCGTCTGCGAGCGTTCACCGCCGCCGTCGTGCAGCAGCACCACCTGGCCCTTGCGATCCGGGTTGGTGGTGGCGATCTGGCTCAGCACGCTGTTGACGATCTGGTCCGTCCCCGGTCGTTGCCAGTCGTTCGGGTCGATGTGCAGGCCGACCGAGATGTAGCCCATCTTCTGCGCGATCTGGATCGGCACCAGTTCGTCGGCGGTGGTGGGTTCGGCATCACCGAAATAGGGCGCGCGGAACAGGCGCAGCGATCGGCCGGTGAGCGCCTCGAACAGTCGCTGGGTGGCGTTGAGCTCCAGCGACACGATGCCCGGCGGGCTGTCACCGAGGTTGGGATGGGTGAACGTGTGGTTGCCGACGTCATAGCCCTCGTTGACCTCGCGCTGTACCAGTTTGGGCGACATCTCGGCGTTCTCGCCGATGATGAAGAACGTCGCCGGGACGTTCTTGGCCTTGAGGATGTCGAGGATCTGCGGCGTCCATTCCGGATCGGGACCGTCGTCGAAGGTCAGTGCGATCTTGTGCGGCAGCGTGCCGGCGCGCTGGATCACGTAGGAAGTGGGCAAGCTGGTATAGCTCTCGTCATCGATGCTGCCGTCGTCCTTGTCCACTTCGACGGTGCGCGCGCCAGGCGAGGGCGCGGACGCAATCTCGAGCACCTCGCCCTGGCCCTCGATGTCGATGTCCTCGCCCTGGCCGATCGTGCGTAGCTGCTCCGGTGCCGCCGCGCCGTAGTTGCGTCCCAGCACTGGCCAGATCGACGGATCCTCCGAGCCCAGCCGCCACAGCGCATAGCCGTAGGGCTTGTAGTCGTCAGCGGCATGGATCTGGTTGTATGCAGTGACGCCGTCGAGGAACCACACCTGGTGCGCGGTGCCATCGTCCTCGCTGTAGGAGAAGTGCGGGTTCTGCGTGTCCGGATCGAAGGCGATGTCGGCCTGCGCGTCGGACGCACGGTCCATCGCATCCTGGAAGGTGAGTGCCTCTGCGTTCTGCCCGCGTGACCAGTCGTAGCCGTAGCTGCCAATCGCCACGATGGTCTGGTCCGGATCGAGTACTTTCATGCGCTTGTCGAGCGTGCGTTCGAACCAGTCCTGGCCGGCGATACTGCCCGGGTTCTTGCCGGCCCAGTGTTCGTCGTAGGCCATCAGCAGCTCGAAGTCGACGATGTCGGCGTAGCCTTTGTAATCCCAGGATGCATCGTCGAACGGCACCGACAGCACGATGCCCCAGTTGTGCGGATCGAACTGATCATTGAGTTCGGACAGGAAGGCCTTGAGGTTTTTCTGCGCGCTCTCGGGCACTTCCTCGAAGTCGATGGTTATGCCCTGGAAATGATTGGCGGCGATGAACGCGACGATCTGCGCAATGCGTGCCTGGCGCATGGCGGGGTCCGCCAGCATGCGGGTGAGGCCTGGGCCGTCCCAGTTACCTCCCACTGCGTTCTGCAGCAGCGGCAGGATCGGCGTGGAGGGTTTCTGGGTGCGGATCAGATCCAGCGCCTTGGTATCGATAGCGGTATGCAGCGCCATGTCCGGGCCGCTCAGGCTCATCCAGGTGGGGATCACCCAGTCCAGCGTGGGCAGCCCGCGTTTCAGCGATGCATAGCTGCTGTCATCCCAGTTGACGTAGAAGCCGATCGCCAGCGGCCGACCGGCCGGCTTGTCCAGTGACGGTGGCGGCGGTGTGCGCGCCGCGTTGCCCTTGCCGGCATGCGTGCGTGACGGATGCAGCAGTTTCTGCCGGGCGCGGACTTCCGCTGCCAGTTTGGCAGCCGGCTTCAGCAATTCGGGTGCTGCTGCCTTTACCCCGGTCAACGCATGCCGTGTTACGCCAAGGTGCAACCCGCTCATGCTCGGCCCGACAAACAGGCTGATCGCGCATGCCACCACGAACAACGTGCTGACCACGCCGGCGGCCAGGGCCAGGCGCGAGACATGGCTGGCCCGTCGGCCGGTTGGGTCGAAGAAGATCGGTTTCTTTTGCATGCAGGTAAGGGAGCCGCAAACGCGTGGGTAAGCCAGTGTGCACGGAGCCGCTTAACCGTGCTGGAGCAGGTCATGATGATAAGGGATCGGCTGGCTGATCGCGGAGGGCGCCGGTGCAACGAAGCATCGGCATAATGGCGTCTGCATTCCCGCTGGCTGCGCCAATGACGCTGAATATATTGCTTGTCCTGATCCTGCTGGCGATCGTGCTGGCCTTGCTGAAATGGCGTCGCTGCAGCCGCGTATTGATGTCTCTGGCATTGATCCTGCTGCTGGCGATCGGTTGTGGCCCGGTGCCGACGTGGCTGCTGAAGCGGTTGCAAGCAGCGTATGCGGTGGATGCACCGATCGCGTGGGGGCAGCGCAATGTGATCGTGCTGCTGGGTGCGGGTACGGTTCGCGTGGCGGATACCGGCTCCGTGGAGGCAAGCCTTTACGCGTACGGGCGCATCAACAAGGCCGCGGCGCTGTATCGCGCCTGCAAGCAGAGTGGCCAGCTGTGCAAGGTCGAAGTGAGCGGAGGTGATGCGCGCGCGCTGGGCAGGCTGGAAGCCGCGATCTACGGCGAACAGTTGCAGCGACTAGGTGTCGATGCCGCGGATCTGCTGCTGGAATCACGTAGCATGAATACCTGGCAGAACGCGCAGTTCAGTGCCCCCTTGCTGAAGGCTTACGGCGCGGATCGCGTGCTGCTGGTGTCGTCGGGCTTCCACCTGCGCCGCGGCATGCTGTACTTCACGCATTTTGGTATCCCGGCCACGCCGGTGCGGGCGGATTACGTGAGCGGTGTCGCGTCATGGTGGCCGCTCTCGTACAATTTCGCCATGGCTGACTTGGCCCTGCACGAATATGCCGGCATCGCGCAGAACCAGGTTTACGAAGCCATGGGCTGGAACGTGCAGGCGACAAAACCTGGTGCGCTGTAGGCCAGAGCTTATCGCTCGCGCATCACCATCAAGCGTAGTTCGGTCATGTCCTCGATCGCATAACGCACGCCCTCGCGGCCGAGGCCGGACAGCTTGATGCCGCCGTAGGGCATGTTGTCGACGCGGAAGCTGGGGATGTCGTTGACGATCACGCCGCCCTGTTCCAATTCGTTCCATGCGCGCATCGCATGGTCGAGGCTGTCGGTGAAAATGCCGGCTTGCAGGCCGTAATCGGAATCGTTGACCAGCGCGATCGCCTGGTCGAATTTCTTGAACGGGGCGAGCAGGGCGAATGGGCCGAAGGCTTCCTGGCGGTTGGCCTTGGCGTCGACCGGCACGTCTTCCATCAAGGTCGCTTCGAGCATGTTGCCACTGCGCTTGCCGCCGCAGAGGACCTTGCCGCCGGCCTTCTTCGCTTCGTGGATCCAGTCGTGCAGGCGCTCGGCGGCGGCCTCGTCGATCATCGGGCCCAGGAACACGTCTTTGTTTTTCGGGTCGCCGGCTTTCAACTTTTTGGTGGCCGCGACCAGCTTCTTCTTCAGCGCGTCGTAGACGTCGGTATGTGCGTAGATGCGTTGCACGCCGATGCAGCTCTGGCCGGACTGGTAGAACGCGCCGAACACCAGCCGTTCGACTACGCGATCGAGGTGCGGGCCCTGATCCGCATCGATGATGCAGGCGGCATTGCCGCCCAGTTCCAGCACGACCTTCTTGCGGCCGGCGCGGGCTTTCAACTCCCAGCCAACCTGGCCACCGGTGAACGAGAGCAGCTTGAAGCGTTCGTCCTCGACCAACGGCGCGGCGTGCTTGCCATCCAGCGTGAGGATCGAGAATGCACCCTTGGGCAGGTCGGTTTCGGCCAGTACTTCGCCGATGATCAAGGCGCCGATCGGGGTTTTCTCCGCCGGCTTCAGCACGAACGGGCAGCCGGCGGCGATCGCCGGCGCCACCTTGTGCGCGACCAGGTTCAATGGGAAATTGAACGGGGTGATGAACGACACAGGCCCCAGTGGTACGCGTTTGGTGTAGCCGTGGTAACCGTCGAGGCGCGAGGCCAGTTCCAGGTTCAGCGTCTCGCCATTGATGCGCACTGCTTCCTCGGCGGCGATCCGGAACGTCTCGATCAGCCGGGTCACCTCGCCGGCGGCGTCCTTGATCGGTTTGCCGGCCTCGATGCACAGCGCTTCGGCCAGTTCATCGCGCCGCTCGGCAAAACGTTGTGCGCAATGCTGCAAAACCGCTTGTCGCGCCCACGGCTTGAACGCACGCATGGGCGCGGTGGCTTTCACGGCGGCGGCAATCGCCTTCTCGGTGGCTTTCGCATCCGGTACCGCAACCCGCGTGGCGACCTTGCCACTGTACTTGTCCAGCACGACCAGGTCGGTATTCGGCTGCTGTGGTTGGTTGGCGAGGTAGTAGGGGTAAGTTTTCTTGAGCATTGTGGCGACCATCGAAAAGCAGGTTGCCGGACAGCATAGATGGGCGACATGTTCAGTATTCGTGACAAACGGCCGTGCCGCAGTCTCTGCGGAAAGTCAGGATGCATTGCGGCGCAGACACCCGCGTACACTGGTGTTCTCAGCTCGATCCACTTCAGGTGATTTCCATGCCTCTATTCGTCTTCATTGTGATACTGATTTTTCTCGGCCTCAGCGGCCTGCGGGTGTTGCAGCAGTACCAGCGCGGCCTGGTATTCCGGCTGGGTCGCTACAGCGTCACCCGCGAGCCAGGCCTGACCTGGATCATTCCCGTGATCGAACGCATGCTGGTGGTCGACGTGCGCGTGATGACGCAGGACATCGAGCCGCAGGAAACCATGACCAATGACAACGTGCCGGTGAAGGTGCGTGCGGTGGTCTGGTACAAGGTGATCAACCCGGAGCGGGCGATCGTGCAGGTGGCGAATTTCGAGGACGCGGTGCGCCAGACCGCGCTGACCAGCCTGCGCAGCGTGATGGGCCAGCATTCGCTGGACGAACTGCTGAAGGAACAGGAAAAACTGTCCAGCATGCTCGGCGAGATCATCGACAAGGTCACCGAGCCGTGGGGCGTCGAAGTCGATCGGGTGCAGATCAAGGATGTGGAGATCCCGCAGTCCATGCAGCGCGCGATGGCACAGGAAGCCGAGGCGCACCGCGAGAAGCGTGCCCGCATCATCAAGGCCGAAGCTGAGCACGACGCGGCGCTGAAGCTCACCGAAGCAGCGGCCAAGATGGCGCATATGCCGATGGCGATGGAGCTGCGCCGCATGCAGATGCTGACCGAGGTCGGCGCGGAGCAGAACACGATGACCATCGTGATGATGCCGTCGGAGTTCGTCAGCGCAGCCAGCGCCTTGGTGCGCCTGGCGGACAAGGCAACGGGCAGCGATTGACTGGATGTGAGTCAGTGGCCGGCGATCGCCAGCAGGCGTTACCGGTTACTTGCCAAGCACCCGCAGGTTGAGTTCACCATCGCTCATGCGGGCATTGACGGTATCGCCCTCGCTGACAGCGGCGACAGAGCGCACGACCTGTCCCGCTTCGTCGAACAGGATCGCGTAGCCGCGTTCCAGCGTAGCCAGCGGGCTTATCGCATGCAGCGCATGGCCCGCATGACGTAGCGCGGTCTGCTGGCGCTCCAGCGTGTAGGTAATCGCGCGGCGCAGGCGCTGGTCCTGCTCGGCGAGCCGACGTGCCAGCAGCGACAGTTGTGTGCGTGGATGCTGTGCCAGCAGACGCGCATGCAGTCGTTCCAGCCGGGTCTGTCGTAGCTGGCTCTGTTCGCGCAGCACGGCACCGAGGCGGTGTTGCAGGTGCAGCAGGCGTTCGCGGTCGCGGGCCAGTCGTGCCTGCGGTCGCTGTGTCTGCAGTCGTGCCAGCAGATGATCGACGCGCTGTGCCTGTGCCTGCAGCTGGCGCTGCTGCAACGTGACCATGCGCTGCTGCAGCTGCTGCAGATGGCGGCCGACTGCCACGGCATCAGGCACCAGCAATTCGGCGGCGGCCGAGGGTGTCGGGGCGCGCAGGTCGGCAACGAAGTCGGCGATGCTGAAATCGATTTCGTGGCCAACCGCAGAGACCACCGGCACCGCGCTGGCATGGATCGCCCTCGCCACTGCCTCGTCGTTGAACGCCCACAGGTCTTCTAGCGAGCCGCCGCCGCGGGTCAGCAGTAGCACGTCGTAGCGGCCACTGCTGGACGCCTTGTTGAGCATTGCGACGATCGCCGGTGGCGCCTCGCGACCTTGTACCGGTACGGGCAAAACTTCGACATCGGCCAGCGGCCAGCGTCGACCCAGCACGCTCAGCACATCGCGCACAGCCGCACCGGTGGCCGAGGTGATCACGCCGATGCGCCGCGCGTAACGGGGCAGGGCACGCTTGCGCGCCGGTGCGAACAGGCCTTCGGCGTCCAGTCGTGCCTTCAGCTGCTCGAACTCGCGTTGCAGTGCGCCTTCGCCAGCCGGCTCCATGTATTCGGCGACCAGCTGGAATTCGCCGCGCGGTTCGTACAGGCCGACCTTGGCGCGCAGCAGCACCTGCATGCCGTCGACCGGGCGAAAGCGCAGTGCTGCCGTTTTCGGCTTGAACATCGCGCAGCGCACCTGGGCGCCGCTGTCCTTCAGGGTGAAGTACAAATGGCCGGAGGCGGGCTTGGCCACGTTCGACAGTTCGCCTTCGATCCACACCTGCGGAAACACATCGCCCAGCAGGTCGCGCACCAGCCGGTTGAGCGAGCTGGGGGTCAGGATGTGGCGCGGCGTGGTGTCATCGGACGGCGCTTGCATAAGGGGAACGAGCCTAGCATGGCGCAAGTATCAAGTCGTGAGAAAACATCCGCTTGACGCCGGAAGTGCAGGGAGTGCATCAAGCACTCCTGGCGGCGATCAGTCGTCGCTCGCTTCGTTCAGTACGTGCCAGCGTCGCCTGCGCAAGCGCCAGCTACGGATACCCAGGTTCAGAGCGAACCAGCCGGCCACTGCGCCAAATGGCCAGCCGATCCAGGCTGGCCACAGGATCGCGACGACTGCCAGCGCGGCCAGCACCAGGGTGCCGATGAACAGCGGTCCGCTCGAGGTATCGCCGAGCACGCGGCGATTGGTCAGTGCCGCGCCCATGCTGTTGGCGATGCGCAAGGCGCCGGCGGCGGCACGGCCGGAACTGCCGCCGCCGTGCCGCACCCGCGGTGGCCGCGTTTCGCTGCTGCGCACCTGCTCGCTGCTGCCGTGACGGCGCCGACGGGTGGCGAGCACGATCTCGGTGGCATTGCCCAGGTCGCGTTCGTATTGCACCGCGAGCTGGCCGGCGAAGCCGGCGTCCTCGACGGCTACATCGAGCTCGTGGTTGCTCAGCCAGCTGGCGATGTTGAGGTTGGACGAACCGACTCGTGCCCATTGGCCGTCGGCGACCGCGGTTTTCGCATGCAGCATCGAGCCGTTCCACTCGAACACGCGGATACCTGCCTTGAGCAAGGGTCGATAACCCGAGCGCGACATGCTTGCCACCGCCGGAATATCGCTGCTGCCGGGCACCAGCAGGCGCACGTCGACGCCATCGCGCGCGGCGGCGAGCAGCGCCTGCACGTAGGGCGCCAGACCGACGAAGTAGGCATCGGTCAGCCACAGCGTCCTGCGCGCCATCGAGGCAATCAGTTGATCGAGCCGATACATGCCGGCGCTGGCCGGCTGGGTGGCGATCAGCCGCAACGACACATTGCCTGCCGGTATTTCAGGTTCCGGTATGGGCGCAAACGGCAGCAGCGGCGAGCCAGCCTCGGCCCAGCTTTGCGCGAATGTGGTTTCCAGTTCCGCTACGGCAGGACCACGCAGCGTCACGCCGGTGTCGCGCCAGGGTGGTACATCGCGCTTCGGGTCGCCTAGCCATTTCGCGCTAATACACACGCCGGACAAGAAGCCCAGCACGCCGTCGACCACCAACAGTTTGCGGTGATCGCGGCTGATCCAGCCCAACGGCTGGCCCAGCTGTGGCGGATTGAATATCCGTACCTCGCCGCCGGCCTTGCGCAGCGGTGCCCAGAACACGTTGCGTGACTGGCCGAGGCAGCCGACCCAGTCGACCACCACGGCGACAAACACGCCGGCCTGTGCGCGTTCGACCAGTGCATCGAGGAAAGCGCGGCCGACTTCATCATTGCGAATGATGTAGTTCTCCAGCAACACGCGTTGCCGCGCGCCACGGATCGCCGCCAGCCACGCGTCATAGTGCGCAGCGGCATCGATAAGCAGATCCACCGCGTTGCCGCCCAGCAAAGGTGCGCCGGCGGTCCGGCTGAGCGCCTGCTCCGCCAGCAGGCGGTTGGGCGTATCGGTGATGAGTGACATGGGTCGAGTGTAGGCCATGGTTTGTCGGCTCACCGTCATCGCAGGGCTTCTGGCATGATCTGGCGCATGCCGATCGAGCACCGCTACAGCGACATCGAGGCCTGCGCGCAATACCTCGCCGACGAGCTGGGTCCGGATCTTCGTATTGCCGCACCGCTGGGTCTGGGCAAGCCGCATGGACTGCTGAACGCGCTATATCGGCTCACCAAGGCTGCTTCAAGCCGTTCGCTGCGCCTGTACACGGCGCTGTCGCTGACCCGGCCGCAACCGGCGCCAGGACTGGAGCGGCGCTTCCTCGGTCCGTTCCTTGAACGGCATTTCGGTGCCGACCAGGTCGATCCGCAATACGCACTGGACCAGGCGCACGACGCGCTGCCGTCGAACGTCGAGGTGCATGAGTTCTACATGCAGTCCGGTGCGCTGCTGCATGCGGGAAGTGCCCAGCGCAACTACATCAGCCAGAACTACACGCATGTCGCACGCGATCTGGTGGTGCAGGACATCAACCTGCTGGTGCAACTGGTGGCACGGCGCGAAGGGCCGGATGGCGTGCACTACAGCCTGTCCTGCAACCCGGATCTCACTCTGGATTTCCTCAGCAAGCAGCAGGCCTCCGGCCGGCAACGGCCGTTGTGCGTGGCGGTGGTACATCCGGATTTGCCGTACCTGGGTGGTGCCGCTGAAGTAGCGGAGGCCTATTTCGATGTGGAGTTGTGCCCGGAAAAATCGCCGCGACTGTTCGCGCTGCCGCGGCTGCCGGTCGACCTGACCGAATACGCATTGGGATTGCATGCCAGTGCGTTGGTCAGGGACGGCGGCTGCCTGCAGATCGGCATCGGCGCGTTGTCCGATGCGCTGGTCAAGGCGCTGCTGCTGCGGCAGCAGGACAACACGCAGTGGCGGCGCGCACTGGTGGGGCTGGATCCGACCGGCGCCACCCATGCACTGGCCGGTCGATTCGGCGGCCTCACGCCGTTCCAGAGCGGTCTGTACGGCGCCAGCGAGATGGTGATGGACGGCTTCATGCACCTGCAGCGCGCGGGCATCCTGAAACGGCGCAGCTGGGACAATCTCGCGCTGGAACGTGCCTCGGCCGCCGGCCGGCTGGCTTCCGATGTACCGGGTGGCCATTATCTGCGCGGTGCGTTCTTCCTCGGCTCGAACGAATTGTACGAATGGCTCGAGGCCACCGAAAAGGCCGACCCGGATGCGATCGACATGTGCCCGGTCTCCAATGTCAACCAGCTCTATGGTGATCATCAGGCGCTGGCGATGCTGCAACGGCGTGGCGCGCGTTTCTTCAACACCTGCATGATGGCGTCTTTGCTTGGTGCGGCGACCTCCGACACGCTGGACGATGGCGCGGTGGTCAGTGGTGTGGGCGGCCAGTACAACTTCGTGGCGATGGCGCATGAACTGCCCGATGGCCGTTCGGCACTGCTGTTGCGCTCGACCCGCAGCAGCCGTGGCGGGATCGAGAGCAATATCCGCTGGAACTACGGCCAGACCACGATCCCGCGCCATCTGCGCGACCTCATCATCACCGAGTACGGCGTTGCCGACCTGCGTGGCAAGAGCGACAGCGAATGCATCGAGGCGATGCTGTCGATCAGCGACGCGCGCTTTCTCGACGCGCTTTGCGCCGAGGCGAAATCGCACGGCAAGCTGGCGGCGGATTTCCAGATTCCCGAGGCGTGGCGCCAGCATCGTCCGCGCCATCTGCATGAGGTGCTGGCGCCACTGCAGCAGAAAGGATTGTTTCCCATGTTTCCGTTCGGCAGCGATTTCACCGAGGTCGAGCAACGCCTGCTGCCAGCGCTGAACTGGCTGAAGGCCACCAGCGGCACCTGGCGCGGCAAGCTTCAGCTGCTGCGCGGATTGTTGAGTCCAGGCGCGCCAGTGGCCGAAGAGCCAGCGGCGCTGGCGCGGATGAAACTTGAAACGCCCAGCAGCATGGCCGAACGGATCGAACAACGGCTCTTGCAGGCAGCATTGCGACGAACCGGCTCAGCGAACTGAACTCGGTACGTCTAGGGCATCAGGCTCTCGGCAGCTCAACCGAAAAGCGACTGCCATGGCCGAGTTTCGAACGCACATGCAACGGATGTCCCAACGATTCGGCCGTGCCGCGCACGATCCACAGACCTAGGCCCAGGCCTTCACTGCGCGGATTGGCCTGATGGAATGCGCCGAACAACGCATCCGAATTCGCGTTATCCATGCCCAGCCCGGTATCGACGATCTCGACCACCACGTTCGCGCCCCGACGACGACAGCCGATCAGTACCGAGCCACACTCGGTGTACTTGACGGCGTTGCCAACCAGATTGCCGAGCAAAGTGGCCAGCAGGGCGGGGTGGCTGCGCACACGCAGCCGCGTACTCACGCTGCGCAACCGCAGTCCCTTTGCAAGAGCCGGCTGTTGCCAGTTCGCTACGACTGCTCCGAGCACATCGGCGAGATCGAATACGATCAGGTCAGGAGTGGCTGATACACCTTCGATGCCGGCCATCGCCGCCAGCTGGGTGAATTCGCGGTCGATCGTGGCCAGCGCCTCGGTGGCTGCGGTCAGTGGCGCTGCCTGCTCCGCACTCAGGCTGCGCTGCACCTTGCGGATCGCATAGGACGCGGTGCGCACGGGCGTTTTCAGGTCATGCCCGGCGATGGCCATCAGTCGCCGACGATAATGGTTGGACTCCTGCGCCTGCGCCAGCAACCGGCGCAATTCGATCTGCGCCATGGTTTGCCGCGCCAGCGCCTGCAGCGCCTCGGTCTGCTCGGGTCGCAACAGGCGCGGTTGCGTATCGAGCACGCATACCGTACCGAGCGGCAAGCCGTCGGGGGTCTTCAGCAGTGCGCCGGCATAGAAGCGCAGGTGCGGGTCACCGGTGACTAGCGGATTGTTACGGAAACGGGAGTCCTGCAACGTGTCCGGCACCACGAATAAATCCTGCTGGAGGATGGCATGAGCACAGATGGAGGTGTCGAGTGGCGTCTCGCGGACACCCAGACCAATCTCGCTCTTGAACCATTGCCGATCGCGATCGATCAGGTTGACCACCGCGATCGGTGCCTCGCAGATAAAGGCGGCAAGCCGGGTGATGTCGTCGAATGCAGCTTCCCGAGGCGTATCAAGGATGCCATAGGCATGCAATGCATCCAGCCGCATCTTTTCGACGCTGATTGGCGAAGAACACGTGATTCCAGTGGGCTCAGGCAGGGCGGACGTTGTGGTTTCGTTCGTCATCAGATCAGCATGCCTGGGGCGCAGGATAGCGAGGTTCAATGCCGGACAGCATAGGTTAGTCAGGCAATTCTGTGTTTCTGAGGGCAATTGCTGTAACCGGCAGTCCCGACTGGCAAACAGCATCGGGTATCCTTTGCACAACGCCGCGTCGTGCAGCGACCGCCCCTTTCCGACTATTCACCATGAGCAACGATTCTTCGCATAAACCCCGGCATGCCGGATCCGCGCAGCGCCGCCCCAGCGTCAGCGTGCAGATCGGCAAGATCACGGTAGGCGGCGGTGCGCCGATCGTGGTGCAGTCGATGACCAATACCGATACCGAGGATCCGGCCAGCACGGCGAAGCAGATCGCCGAGCTGGCCCGCGCCGGCTCCGAACTGGTGCGCATTACGGTGAATACGCCGGCGGCGGCGGCCGCGGTGCCGCGCATTGCCGAGCGCCTGGCGATGATGGGTGTGGAGGTGCCGATCATCGGCGACTTCCACTACAACGGCCATCAGCTGCTGGAACATGAGCCGGCCTGTGCCGAGGCACTGGCGAAGTACCGCATCAATCCGGGCAATGTCGGTTTCGGCAGAAAGAAGGATGGTCAGTTCGCGGCGATCATCGAGATGGCGCTGCGTTACAACAAGCCGGTACGCATCGGCGCGAACTGGGGTTCGCTCGACCAGAGCATGGTCACCACGCTGATGGACGAGAACGCGCGGCGTGCCGATCCGTGGGATGCCTCGCATGTGGCGCGCGAGGCGCTGATCCGCTCGGCGCTGGATTCGGCCGCACGGGCCGAGGAAATCGGTCTCGCGCGTGATCGCATCATTCTGTCCTGCAAGGTCTCCGGCGTGCAGGAATTGATCGCTGTATATCGTGATATCGCCGCGCGCTGCGACTACGCATTGCACCTTGGCCTCACCGAGGCCGGGATGGGCTCCAAGGGCATTACCGCGTCCAGCGCGGCGCTGGCAGTGCTGCTGCAGGAAGGCATCGGCGACACCATCCGCATTTCGCTCACGCCCGAACCGGGTGCCACGCGCACCGGCGAGGTGATCGTCGCGCAGGAATTGCTGCAGACCATGGGCCTGCGTTCGTTCACGCCGCTAGTCACTGCCTGTCCGGGCTGCGGTCGTACCACCAGCGAATTCTTCCAGGTGCTTGCGAAGACGGTGCAGGAGCATGTGCGTGAACAGATGCCGTTGTGGCGGGTGAAGTACGACGGCGTGGAGAACCTCACGCTGGCGGTGATGGGTTGCATCGTCAACGGCCCGGGCGAATCCAAGCACGCCAACATCGGCATCTCGCTGCCGGGCAACGGTGAGGCACCGGCTGCACCTGTATTCATCGACGGCGAGAAGGCGATGACCCTGCGTGGTGACAATATCGCCAACGAATTCGTCGGCATCCTGGACGATTACGTGGCACGCAAGTACGCGGTGCGAGCCAGCTGAGGCTTCTGTCACACTGTCATTGTGGCCTGTGCCTCACACTCTCGCCTGCCCGCAAGAAGCGTGGCGTGAATGCCGCGCGCGAGACGTCTTCGCCGGAGCCTTGCCTTGACGATCAGTCCCCAGTTTCGTATCACCTTTGTCTACGTGCTGCTGTCTGCGCTGTGGATCTGGTTTTCCAATGGCGTGTTGAATGCACTGGTGCAAGGGCAAGCCGAGCTCTCGTTCCTGCAGAGCATCAAGGGCACCCTGTTCGTGCTGGTCACGGGAGCCGTGTTGTATTGGATGATCGGGCGCAACCTGCATCGATTGGAGTTCGTCAACCGGACCCTGCTGGAAGGCCACAAGCAGTCGCTGCGCGTGCTGGTGTCGGCGATGGACATCCGCCACAAGGAAACCGGCGACCACTCTGATCGCGTGATGCGCATGGCTACCGGGCTGGCCCGGCTGGCCGGGGTAGAAGGTGAGGCATTGCGCAATCTCGCGCTCGGCGCGCTGCTGCATGACATCGGCAAGCTGGCGTTGCCGGATGCGGTGCTGGTCAAGCCAGGCAAGCTGGATGAAGACGAGATAGCGTTGATGCGCGAACATCCGCAGATCGGCTACGAGTTGCTGCAGCGGGTGGATTTCCTGCACGGGGCGGGCGACATTCCGCATAGCCATCACGAGCGCTGGGACGGCACCGGTTATCCGCAAGGTTTGCGCGGCGAGGCGATTCCGCTGGCGGCGCGGATCTTCAGCATCGTCGACGTCTGGGATGCCTTGATCTCGGCGCGCATCTACAAGCCGGCTTGGCCGGAGGTAGAGGTAATCGACTATCTGCGCAACGCTGCCGGCAGCCAGCTCGATCCAAATCTGGTGGCGCTGTTTCTGGCCAACCTGGACGAGCTCAAGATGCTTGGCCGCGCTGCTGTGGACTGAGCGCGCCTGTGATCTGGTCATTTGCACGATCAAGGCAAGGCTGCAGCAGTCGTGGCGTGTAACTGGCCCAGCTCCCCATGTGGCCAGGCAGCTGGACGAGATGTTCAACGTGCTGCAGGAACTGTTCGCGGCTTATCTCGATGGCGCCAAGCCCAAGCGTGTGCGGATTGCTGACCTGGGTATCGAGCAGGGGAAATTCCAACTCGTGCAGCAGCCTGGCGAGCGCAATCAGTGCGATCTTCGAACCTCCGCTCTCGGCGCTGAACATCGATTCGCCGCAGAACAACCGGCCGACGGCGACGCCGTAGATGCCGCCGACCAGCCGCGTGTCGTCCCATACTTCCACGCTGTGCGCGTAACCCATGCGGTGCAGTTGTGCATAGGCGTCGATCATCGCCGGCACCAGCCAGGTACCCGACTCCCGTGCGCGTGGCGCGGCGCAGGCGCGAATGACCTCATCGAAGGCATGGTCGATGGTCAGCCGCCAGCGCTTGCCTTCGAGCTGACGGCGCAGGCTGCGATTGATCCGCAGAGTCCCGGTGTGAAACACGCAGCGCGGATCGGGTGACCACCACAGGATCGGTTCGTCTACGCTGAACCACGGAAAGATGCCGAGGCTGTAGGCCTCCAGCAGCCGCAGCGGCGACAGGTCGCCGCCGAAGGCCAGCAGTCCGTTCGGCTCGGCCAGTGCATGGCGCGGGTCCGGGAAGTGATCCCGTGCATCGGGATCCAGCAGTGGCAGGCGGGTCATCGTTTTGCAGTGCTGTGATCAGCGTAGGGACTGTGACTTTGCAACTCGGCGGCATAAGCGTCGACCGCTGGCGCCTCGCTTGCAAGCGCAGCGGCTACGGCGGCGCGAAAAGCCGGATGCACCAGGTAGTGCCGCGAATAGGTGCGCACGGGCAGGAAGCCGCGCGCCAGCTTGTGTTCGCCTTGCGCGCCGGGTTCGAAACGATCCAGTCGTTGGGTGATCGCGTGTTCGATGCCGCGGTAGTAGCACAGCTCGAAATGCAGGCCGGGGACGTCCACGGATGCGCCCCAGTAGCGGCCGTACAGCACGCCGCCGCCCTGCACGAACAGCGCCATCGCGACGATGGTCTCCCCGTGCCGGGCCAGCGCCAGCTGTGCGAGCTGGCCCAGTTCGCCGAGCTGGCGGAAGAAGGTCGCGGTCAGCGCCGCATGGTTGCCCTTGGCGTCGAACGTGGCTTCGTACAGCGCATGCACTTGCCGCCATTCGTCGCGACTCAGCGTATCGCCGCTGCGCCATTCGATCGCCACGCCGCTGGCCTCTACCTGGCTGCGTTCGCGCAGGATGTTCTTGCGCTTCTTGTGGTTGAGCGCGGCGAGGAAATCCGGAAAGTGCCGATAGCCGCGGTTATGCCAGTGGAACTGCACGTCCGAGCGGGCCAGCCAGTCGGTGCCGAACGCGGCGAGTTCGGTTTCCTGCAGGAAATTGGCATGGACCGAGGACAGCCCCAGCCGTTCGGCTTCAGCGTGCATCGCCTCGACCAGCGCGTGTTGCAGCATCGGCGTGCGTTCGTCGTTGCCGGCCAACAGGCGCGGACCCGGCACCGGCGAGTAGGGCACGGCGTTGAGCAGCTTCGGGTAGTACTCGCCACCGGCGCGCTCCCATGCGCTGGCCCAGCTGAAGTCGAACACGAACTCGCCGTGTGAATTGCCTTTCAGATACAGCGGTGCGGCAGCAATCAGCCGACCGTCTTCATACAGTCCCAGGTGATGCGCCTGCCAGCCCCAGTCAGGAAGAATGCAGCCGCCGCGTTCCAGCGCAGCGAGGAACGCGTGCGACACGAACGGGTTCGGGTCGGCGCGCAGTGCGTCCCATGTGTCTGCCGGCAGCTGATCGATCGCCGGGTGGAAGCGCGCCTCGATCAAGGCACGCTTGCGCTGGTAGCTGCATTGCCGTGCAGGTTCATCAGCTGGCCGGGGTCTGCTGATCCAGCCAGCGCTCGGCATCCAGTGCAGCCATGCAGCCGAAGCCGGCCGAAGTCACTGCTTGGCGGTACACGTGGTCTGCCACGTCGCCGGCGGCGAACACGCCCGGCACCGACGTCATCGTGGCCATGCCGTGCTGGCCGCTGTGGATCTTGATGTAGCCATCGTGCATGTCGAGCTGGCTTTCGAAGATGCCGGTGTTCGGCGTGTGGCCGATCGCCACGAAGAAGCCGGTCGCCTCGATGTCGCGGGTGACGCCGGAGTTGACGTCCTTCACGCGCACGCCAGTGACACCGGTATCGTCGCCGAGCACCTCGTCGATGCTGTGGTTCCACACCAGCTCGATCTTGCCCGCGGCGGCTTTCTCGAACAGCTTGTCCTGCATGATTTTCTCGGCGCGCAGCTTGTCGCGGCGATGCACCAGGTAGACCTTGCGGCCGATGTTGGCCAGGTACAGCGCTTCCTCGACCGCGGTGTTGCCGCCGCCGATCACCACCACATCCTGATCGCGGAAGAAGAAGCCGTCACAGGTGGCGCAGGCGGAGACGCCCTTGCCCTTGTACTTCTCTTCGCTGGCGATGCCGAGGTACTTGGCGGTGGCGCCGGTGGTGATGATCAACGCATCGCAGGTGTATTCGCCCGAATCACCGGTGAGTCGGAACGGACGCTGCTTCAGGTCCACCTTGTGGATGTGGTCGAAGATCATCTCGGTATGGAAGCGTTCGGCATGTTCGGCCATGCGCTGCATCAGCGCCGGACCCTGCAACCCCTCGACGTCGCCCGGCCAGTTGTCCACGTCGGTGGTGGTCATCAGCTGACCGCCCTGCTGCAAACCGGTGATCATGGTCGGCTTCAGGTTGGCACGAGCCGCATACACCGCAGCGGTGTAACCGGCGGGGCCGGAGCCGAGGATCAGCAGGCGGCTGTGTTTAGGGGTGCTCATGGTTATAATCCTTGGGTTAACTGGCAGCTTTGATCGTTATTCGCTTCAGCCCCTGCCGCGGTTTCATGCAACCGTTTCGCGGCACGAGGCGGAGTCTGAATCCGCAAGGATGGGGAAGGGAGCACCCCGATTCAAGCTTTCCAGTCCATTGATGCTTCATAAACCAGGCTGGGCGCACGCAAGTCGCCCCCGGCTCAAGAACCCACAGGACTGCTCCCATGCGTATCGGTATCCCCTCCGAAACCAAGACCCTTGAAGGTCGTGTTGCCCTCGTTCCCGCCGCTGCCGCCGATCTGGTGCGCCGTGGCCATGAAGTGTTCCTGCAGGCCGGGGCAGGCCTGAAGAGCGGCTTCGCCGACGAGGTCTATGTCAAGCAGGGCATCAAGATCGTGCCGGATGCCGCGGCGCTGTACGAGGCGGGCGAGCTGATCGTCAAGGTGAAGGAACCGGTTGCCGGTGACCTGGCGCTGCTGAAGAAGCATCACCTGCTGTTCTGCTACCTGCACCTGGCCGCCGAGCCGGCGCTGACCAAGAGCTTGCTCGACATCGGCCTGACCGGCATCGCGTTCGAGTCGGTCGAGGAAGACGGCGTGCTGCCGCTGCTGTTGCCGATGTCGGTGATCGCCGGTCGTATCGCCACCCAGATCGGTACCACGCTGCTGCATCGTCCACAGGGCGGCAAGGGCAAGCTGCTGGGCGGCATGGCCTCGACCCCGCGTGGCAAGGTGGTGGTGCTGGGCGCCGGCGCCGCCGGTGGCAATGCCGCCGCGCTGGCTGCCGCGGCCGGTGCCAACGTGGTGGTGTTCGACAAGCGCCAGGATCGCCTCGCCGAGATGATGGCGATGGGTCCGAACGTCACCGCGCTGTATGCCTATGAATCCTCGGTCGCTGAGGAAGTGCGCGATGCCGACATCGTGGTCGGCGCCGTGCTGATCCCCAGCGCCAAGGCGCCGCGTGTGGTCACCGAAGCCATGGTCAAGACGATGGAACCGGGCTCGGTGCTGGTCGACATCTCGATCGACCAAGGCGGCTGCTTCGAGACCTCCAAGCCGACCACCTGGAAGGAGCCGACCTATGACGTGCACGGTGTGACCCACTTCTGCGTGACCAACATGC
>Ga0302311_10002551_pt1 | contig 20597 bp, 16 predicted proteins | sample III_Palsa_N1_3_FD_200449 | JGI IMG/M metagenome (GOLD analysis project Ga0302311, IMG submission 200449) | Peat permafrost microbial communities from Stordalen Mire near Abisko, Sweden - III_Palsa_N1_3 | ecosystem: Environmental > Terrestrial > Soil > Palsa > Peat permafrost | place: Sweden... | reverse complement strand
ATCGTCGCCAACGACGGCGGCCTGCCCGCCGGCACGCTGCTGCCCGCGGACGTGCCCGGCGCCGGCATAACGCTGGCCGACAAGGTGCCGCAGGGCCACAAGGTGGCGCTGCACGACATCGCCGAAGGCGCGGCGATCCGCCGCTACGACGTGCCGATCGGCTACGCGCTGAAGCCCATCCCGGCCGGCAGCTGGGTGCACGAGCGGCTGATCCGCATGCCCGCGGCGCGCGCGCTGGAAGGCCTGCCGATGGCCACGGTGTCCGCGCCGCCGGCCGAGCCGCTGGCCGGATTCACGTTCGAGGGCTACCGCAATGCCGACGGCTCGGTGGGCACGCGCAACATCCTGGCGATCACGACGACCGTGCAGTGCGTCGCCGGCGTCGTCGGCATCGCGGTGGCGCGCATCAAGTCCGAGCTGCTGCCGCTGTACCCGAACGTCGACGACGTCGTCGGCCTGGAGCACACCTACGGCTGCGGCGTGGCGATCGACGCGCCCGACGCCAACATCCCGATCCGCACGCTGCGCAACATCTCGCTGAACCCGAACTTCGGCGGCGAGGTGATGGTGGTGAGTCTCGGCTGCGAGAAGCTGCAGCCCGACCGCCTGCTGCCGCCCGGCAGCTTCCCGATCGCCGACGAGCGCGACCCGGCGCTGGGCCCGGAAACCGTGTGCCTGCAGGCCGACTCGCACGTCGGCTTCATGTCGATGATCGAGGACATCCTTGCCAGCGCGAGGCCGCATCTCGCGCGTCTGAACGCGCGCCGCCGCGAGACCCTCCCCGCCAGCGAACTCGTGGTGGGCGTGCAGTGCGGCGGCAGCGACGCCTTCTCCGGCGTCACGGCCAACCCGGCCGTCGGCTTCTGCGCCGACCTGCTGGTGCGCGCCGGCGCGACGGTGATGTTCAGCGAGAACACCGAAGTGCGCGACGCCGTCGAACAGCTGACGAGCCGCGCCGCGACGCCGGCCGTCGCCGACGCCATCGTGCGCGAGCTCGGCTGGTACGACCGCTACCTCGACCGCGGCCGCGTCGACCGCGCCGCCAACACCACGCCCGGCAACAAGGCGGGCGGGCTGTCCAACATCGCGGAAAAGGCGATGGGCTCGATCATCAAGAGCGGCTCGTCGGCGATCTCGCACGTGCTGTCGCCGGGCGAGAAGCTGCGCCCCGACCAGCGCGGCCTGGTCTACGCCGCGACGCCGGCCAGCGACTTCATCTGCGGCACGCTGCAACTGGCCGCCGGCATGAACCTGCACGTGTTCACCACCGGCCGCGGCACGCCTTACGGCCTGGCCGAATGCCCGGTGATCAAGGTGGCCACGCGCAGCGACCTGGCGCGGCGCTGGAACGACCTGATGGACGTCAACGCCGGCAAGATCGCCGACGGCGACGCGACCATCGCCGACCTGGGCTGGGAACTGTTCCGCCTGATGCTGGACGTCGCCAGCGGCAGGAAGACCTGGGCCGAGCACTGGAAGCTGCACAACTCGCTGGTGCTGTTCAACCCGGCGCCGGTGACCTGAAGCGGCCATCCCGCAAAGGCAAACGCCTCGCGATGCGAGGCGCTCTTCATGGCGTGTCGAACAATAGGCGCACGGTCATGACGACAGTGCCCCCACCGATCCGGGTCCGTCGTTCGCGGCGTCGGGAACGCGCGGCCGTTTGGCCGGACGGTCGCTCGCGCGCGCCAGCACGCAGACCACGAAGGCCGCGAGCAGGTCGAACGCCGCGAGCACGACGAACAGCGGGCTGTAGCCGACCTGCGTCACGAGGATGCCGAACAGCGCCGTGAAGCCGGCCGCGCCGAGGTAGCCCATCATCCCGCCCAGTCCGGTCGCGGTGGCGACCTCGTTCTTGCCGAACAGGTCGGACGTGATCGAGTACAGCGCGCCCGACAAGGTCTGGTGGGCGAAGCCGCCCAGGCACAGCAGCGCGATCGCGGCGTAGGGACTGTCGACGAGGCCGACGCAGGCCGGCCCGATCATGCACAGCGCGCCGAACACGAAGACGAGCTTGCGCGAATTGAACAGCGTGACGTTGAAGAGCCGATGGCAGATCGGGCTCAGGTAGCCGCCCAGCACGCAGCCGAGGTCGGCCGCCAGGAACGGCATCCACGCGAACAGCGCCACCTGCTTCAGGTTCATGTGGCGCTCGGTCATCATGTACAGCGGGATCCACGCGTTGAAGGTCTGCCACGCCGGCTCCGACAGGATGCGCGGGATGCCGATGGCCCAGAAGTCGCGGCCGCGGATCAGCTGCGTCCAGCGCCGCTTGAAGCTGCCCGACTCGCTGTACTTGATCTCTTGCCCGGCGACGATGTAGTCGCGCTCGCGGTCTGTCAGGCGCGGCTGGTGGTGCGGGTGGCGGTACAGCGCCATCCACAGCGCCGTCCACGCCAGGCCCAGCACGCCGACCGCGATGAAGGCCCATTGCCACTGGCCGTGCAGCAGCGCCCAGACGACCAGCGGCGGCGCCAGCACCGCGCCGATCGACGAGCCGATGTTGAACCAGCCGATCGCCACCGAACGCTCGCGCGCCGGGAACCATTCGGTCGCGGCCTTGACGCCCGCCGGGATGCCCGCGGCCTCGGTCAGGCCCAGCACGCCGCGGAACAACGCGAGGCTGCCCCAGCCGGTGGCCAGCGCCGCCGCGGCGCAGGCCAGCGACCACGCCAGCGCGAAGACGGCGAAGCCGATCTTGGTGCCGATCGCATCGAGCATGTAGCCGGCGAACGGCTGCATGAACGCGTAGCAGAGCTGCCAGGCGACGACGACGTGCGAGTACTGCTCGGTCGTCATGCCGAGGTCCTTCATCAATGTCGGCGCGGCCACCGACAAGGTGTTGCGCGCGAGGTAGTTGACGATCAGCCCGGCGGTCACCAGGCTCACCATCCACCATCGCATGCCCTTGATCTTCTTCACGACTTGTCTCCTGTCTGTCTGAGCGTTGCAGTTGGCGCGTGCGATGCGTCAGCGCGGGGCGTCGGGCGCGATGTCGCCCCGGGTGTAATGCGGGCTCGCGAAGCTGCCGCCCTGGTAGTGGCGGCCGATCGCGTCGAGCGGGTTCGGACCGGCGAGGATCTGGTCGGCGAAGGCCTCGGCGTCCTGCGTCGGGTGGTAGCCCAGGCGCTCGGCGCCGCGGTTGTCCCACCAGCCGCGCGTGTTGGCCGACACGCCCCAGATCACCAGGAAGCCGACGTCGGGGGCGTGGATGCAGCGGTCGACGAAATGCAGCAGGTCGTCGTGGCCGAACCAGGTGCTCAGGTGGCGCGGCTCGGTCGGGCGCTCGACGCAGCTGCCGATGCGCACGCATACGCTCTCGATGCCGTGCTTGTCCCAGTACAGCCGCGCCAGCGCCTCGCCCCACACCTTGCTCAGGCCATAGAAGCCGTCGGGACGCGGCGCGCAGCCCAGCGCCAGCTTCTCGGTCGTCGGGTACATGCCGATCGCGTGGTTCGAGCTGGCGAACACGATGCGCCTGACGCCCTGGCGCAGCGCGCCTTCGTAGACCTCGACCAGCGCGCGCAGGTTGTTCTCGATGATCTCCGGCAGCGGGCGCTCGACGCTCGTGCCGGCCATGTGGATGAGCACGTCGACGCCCTTCAGCAGCCGATCGACGACCGCGGGGTCGCGCAGGTCGCCGTGCATCACGTCCTCGCCGTCGACCAGCGGCGCGAGCGGCTTCGTTCCGCCGGCCGAGCGCAGGTCGACGCCGCGCGCGAGCAGCGCCTTGCGCAACACCGTTCCGACCTGTCCGCCGGCGCCGCTGAGGGCAATCTTCGTCATGGCAATGGTTCCTTGGCAATCCGGGCTTCAGCCCTGGTAAAGAGGGGTCGGCAGGCCGGCGACGCCGGGACGCAGCGCGAACACGCCGCCGGCGAGCGGCTGCGCGGCGAGCGCGTCCTCGGACAGCCCTTCGCGCAGCGACGTCACGTACAGCGTGCGCAGGTCCGGCCCACCGAAGCAGGGCATCGTCGGATGCGTCACCGGCAGGTCGACGTATTCGATCAACGTGCCGTCGGGACGGTAGCGATTGAGCCGGCCGGCAGAGATCCCGCAGCTCCAGTAGCAGCCCTCGACGTCGACGGCCGCGCCGTCCGGCCGGCCGTGTTCCGGCGCGACCGCGGCGAACAGCTCGCGCGGGCCGATGACGCCGGTGGCCGGGTCGTGGGCGTAGCGGAAGATCGCCGCGCCGCGCGAGTCCGAGTGGTACAGCCAGCGCGCGTCGGGACTGAATGCCAGCCCGTTGGACACCTTCACGCCTCCGGCCTTCAGCTCGCAGCGGCCGTCGGCGCCGAGGCGGTAGAGGCGGCCGATGGGTTGCTTGTCGGCGCGCTCGTCCATCGTGCCGACCCAGAAGCTGCCGTCGGGGCCGACGCGGCCGTCGTTGTACCGGTTGCCCGGCAGGCCGGCTTCCGGGTGGCACAGCAGGGTCAGCACGCCGGTGTCGATGTCGAACAGGTGCAGCCCCGTCCGCAGCGCGACGACGAGGCCGCCGGCCTCGCGCAATCCGAGGCAGCCGATGACCGCGGGCATCGCCCACTGGTCGTGCGTGCCCTCGGCCAGGCGCAGCCGATGGACCTTGCGCTCGGTGATGTCCACCCAGTAGAGCGCCGATTCGCGCGCCGACCACGCCGGCGATTCGCCGGTGCTGTTGCGCGCGTCGACCAGGCACTCGACGTCGCAGGTGAGTCGCTTCGGTTCCATCGCTGTGTTGTCTCCGTCGTTGGGGTGCATTGCCCCGTCGGTGTGGAATGGCGGTCGGGCGGCGCGGGCGTCAGAGCACGAGCACCGCCCGGAAATCGTTGACGTTGGTGTGGGTCGGTCCGGTGACCAGCAGGTCGCCGAGCGGGGCGAAGAAGTTGTACGCGTCGTTGCGATCGAGGAAGGCCTGGGCCTTCAGCCCGAGCGCCGCGGCGCGGGCGAGCGTGTCGGGCGTGACGAAGGCGCCGGCGTTGTCCTCCACACCGTCGATGCCGTCGGTATCGGCCGCGATCGCGTGGATTCCGGAGGCGCCCTGCAGCGCCAGCGCGCAACCCATCAGGAATTCGGTGGCGCGGCCGCCGCGGCCGCCCTCGCCGCGCACGGTGACGGTGGTCTCGCCGCCGGACAGCAGCACGCACGGCCTGCGGAACGGCTCGCCCTTGCGCGCGACCGCGCGCGCGAGCGCCGCGTGCACGCGGCCGACGACGTGCGACTCGCCCTCGATCTCGTCGCTGAGCACGTGCGCCTTGATGCCCGCCGCCTGCGCGGCCGCGGCGGCGGCGTCGAGCGACAACGCCGGCGTGGCGATCAGTCGCACCTCCTGGTTCGCGAAGCACGCGGCGCCGGGCTTGGGCGTCTCCAGCGCGCCGCTCTCGAGGCCGGCGCGCAGCGCGGGCGGGATCTCGATGGCGTAGCGGCGCAGGATGTCGAGCGCGTCGGCGCACGTCGTGGGATCGGGCACGGTCGGGCCGCTGGCGATCAGCGCCGGGTCGTCGCCGGGGACGTCCGAGATGCACAACGTCAGCAAGCGCGCCGGCGAACAGAGCGCGGCCAGGCGACCGCCCTTGACCGCCGACAGGTGCGTGCGCACGCAGTTCATCTCGCCGATGGACGCGCCGCTCCTGAGCAGCGCGCGCGTGACGGCCTGCTTGTCCCGCAGCGTGACGCCCTCGCCCGGCAGCGACAGCGTGGCCGAGCCGCCGCCCGAGATCAGGCAGATCACGAGGTCGTGCTCGCCCGCGCCGCGCGCCAGTTCGGCGATGCGGCGCGCGGCGCCGCGGCCGGCCTCGTCGGGCACCGGATGCGCGGCCTCGACGATCTCGATGCGCCGGCCCGCGTAGTCGGGCGGCACGTGGCCATAGCGCGTCACGACCAGCCCCGACATCGGCGCCTCGCGCGGCCACGCCGCCTCGACCGCCGCCGCCATCGCGCCCGCCGCCTTGCCCGCGCCCAGCACCAGCGTGCGGCCGCGCGCGGGCGGCTCGGGCAGGTGCGCCGCGAGGTTGCGCGTGGGCAGCGCGCGCGCAACCGCGACCTCGTAGAGCTGGCGCAGGAATTCGCGCGGCGCGGTGTGGGGGTTGGCGAAGGTCACGGTGCGATCCCGGTTGGACGCTCAGAACCTGTGAATGAATCCGACGCGACCGAGCGGGCCGTCAAAATGCGTCCGATCAAGGCGCAAAGCGCAGACGTAGCTCGGGCTACGGCGAGCATTGCAACGCAGAGCGGGCGTGTTTTGACGGGACGAGCGGGCGTGGCGGGTTCGTTCACAGGTTCTCAGGCCTTGGCCGGCGCGGGTGCGACCGCGTGCCCGGACATGATTTCGAACGCCTGCACCAGCGCGGAGTGGTCCATGTCGGCCAGGCCGTGCGCGGCGCAGACCTGCATCAGCTGCGCGGCATTGGCCGTCTGCGGGATCGCGACGCCCAGCTCGCGCGCGCCGGTCAGCGCCAGGTTCAGGTCCTTCTGGTGCAGGCGGATGCGGAAGCCCGGATCGAACGTGCGCTTGATCATGCGCTCGCCGTGCACCTCGAGGATGCGGCTGGCCGCGAAGCCGCCCATCAGCGCCGCGCGCACCTTGGCCGGATCCGCGCCGGCCTTGCTCGCGAACACCAGCGCCTCGCTGACCGCCGCGATGTTGAGCGCCACGATGATCTGGTTGGCCACCTTGGTCGTCTGCCCGTCGCCGTTGCCGCCCACCAGCGTGATGTTCTTGCCCATCCGCTCGAGCAGCGGCCGGATGCGGTCGAACGCGGCCTGCGGGCCGCCGACCATGATCGTCAGGCTCGCGGCGCGCGCGCCGACCTCGCCGCCGGACACCGGCGCATCGAGATAGTCGCAGCCGAGTTCGTTGATGCGGCGCGCGAAGTCCTTGGTCGCCATCGGCGCGATCGAGCTCATGTCGACGACGGTCTTGCCGGCGGCCAGGCCGGCGGCGACGCCGTTCGCGCCGAACAGCACGGCCTCGACGTCGGGGGTGTCGGGCAGCATCGTGAAGACGACGTCGGCGTGTTCGGCGACGGCCTTCGGGCTGGCCAGCACGGTCGCGCGCGATGCCAGCTCGGCCGGCACCTTGCTGCGCGTGTGAACGAACAGGGGGTGGCCGGCAGCGGCGAGGTGGCCCGCCATGGGCGCGCCCATGATGCCGAGTCCGATGAATCCGAGGTTCATGGCGAAGTCTTTGCTGAAGAAGTCGGTGCCGGGATGCGGCTCAATAGTGCGGCGCGACGGGGCTCGCGGCGTCGCGGAAGCGGTCCGCCAACGCCTGCGTGGCCATGCGCAGCACGCCGAGATCGCTGCCCACCGCGATGAAGCTGGCGCCGAGTTCGAGATAGCGCCGCGCATCGGCGTCGACCGGGCTCAGGATGCCCACCGGCTTGCCCGCGGCCTGCGCCACGCGGAAGACCTCGGCGATGGCCGCCTGCACCTCGGGGTGGCCGCTTTCGCCGAGATGGCCGTAGCCGGCGGCAAGGTCGGACGGGCCGACGAACAGGCCGTCCACGCCATCGACCGCCGCGATCTCGCGCGCGTTGGCCACGCCCAGCGGGCTCTCGATCTGCACCAGCGTCGCGACGTTGTCGTTGGCGACCTTGAAGTAGTCCTTGACCGTGCCGTAGTCGTTGCCGCGCTGCGACACCGACACCCCGCGCACGCCTTGCGGCGGATAGCGCGTGGCCGCCACCGCGGCGCGCGCCTGCCCGGCCGTCTCGACGAACGGGATCAGGAGGTTGTGGAAGCCCGCGTCGAGCAGGCGCTTGATCTCCACGCGGTCGTTGGACGACGGCCGCACCACCGGCGCGCTCGCGCTGGTCTTGAGCGCCATCAGCTGCGGAATGAAGCTCAGCACGTCGTTGGGCGCATGCTCGCCGTCCAGCAGCAGCCAGTCGAAGCCCGCCAGGCCCAGCACTTCCGCCGTGATGGGGCTGCCCAGCGAGCACCAGCAGCCGATCAGCGTCTGGCCGGCGATCAGGTCCTGCCGAAAGCGGTTCGGAATGCCGATGTAGGGCTCGCGTGTCATGGAGGGACCGATGCGGGTGGGTGGAAAAAGGCGCGGGCGGCCGTCGGGACGGCCTGGCGCGGGCGGCGTGGATCTGGCTTCGAGCGGAGGGGGAGCTTTCTGTCAACTCATTGTCAGTCATCGTACAACAATGACTTTCGAGGCGACCCGGGGTTTTCACTGAGTGCCGAAAGTCACGAGGTTCCGACTCGATAGCGGCTCAATTCGCCGATTGATGTATGACAACCGACAACAATTGCCGTGCCGCGTGGTTTCTGCGGCGCCCCTATCTTGACGTCCCGCCTCGCGCTGGCGCGCATTGACTCGCCCGGACAGCGTCAAATACCCTCCCGGGTAGGAGAGCACGACGCCATGCCCAAGACCGATACCGCCCTTTTCCGCGCCATCAAGAACGGCACCTTCCAGGACGATACCTTCGTCAAGGACGGCGCGCCGGCGGTGGGATTGCTCTATCCCCGCTTCGAGGCCACGACATACATCGATGGCACCGGCGCGGAACAGGTCAGCAACGCCGACGTCACCGTGCATCCGCTGCCCACCGGCGACGAAGTGGAGCCCGGCGGGGGCACGTCGCTGTTCAACGTCGACGGCTGGTTCGGGTTCGGCCACTGGAAATACTTCGAGATCCCCAACGGGACCGAATATGGCGATAACCTCAAGATCAAGAAAGGCCGCTCGAAACGGACGAACAAGTCCGGCAATCGCAGCGGCCATCACTACCAGATCGAGCCGAAGAGCCGGATGACGGTGCAGGCCTACAAGGGCGCGCTGGACAATTTCGCGCGCGCGGCCGTCGCCCGCTCGGTCGAACTCGCCCGCACCTAACGACAGCGCAAGGAGGAAAGACGATGCCCGAGATTCGCGGAAAGACGCTGGTGATGGTGATCCAGGCGGTCGAGTCGGAGATCCGGCGCCTGCGCGCGCTACCCGACGAGCAGACGGTGCCCGAGGACGAGGAACGCCTGGTGGCGTTCGAGAACGTCGCCGAGGAGCTGGAGGATCTGTACGAAGAGGCGCGCGCGACCGAGACGAGCCTGCCGGCCTACGCGCGCCTGGTCAAGCGGGCGGACTGAGCCGGGCGCCCGGTCAACGCGGCCGCTCGGCCGCCAGCAGGCAGGCGGCCTGCGTCTCGTCATCCAGCACGCGCAGGGCCGGCTTCTCCAGGCCGCAGTCCGCGATCGCCTTCGGACAGCGCGTGCGGAACACGCAGCCCGACGGCGGGTCGATCGGCGACGGCATGTCGCCCGACAGCAGCTGCAGCACCTTGTGGCGCTCGATGCGCGGGTCGGGGACGGGAATGGCCGACAGCAGCGCCTCGGTGTACGGATGCCCCGGCCGCGCGTACAGCGCATCGCTGCCCGCGAGCTCCATGGCCTTGCCCATGTAGAGCACCAGCACGCGGTCGCTGATGTGCTTGACCACCGCGAGGTCGTGCGCGATGAAGATCAGCGCGAGGCCCTTGCGGCGCTGCAGCTCCTGCAGCAGGTTGACGATCTGCGCGCGGATCGACACGTCGAGCGCCGACACCGGCTCGTCGCAGATGATCAGCCTGGGCTCGAGGATCAGCGCCCGCGCGATCCCGATGCGCTGGCACTGGCCGCCCGAGAACTCGTGCGGGTAGCGGTTGAGCTGCTGCGGCGTCAGGCCGACCTCGGCCATCACGGCCGCGACCTTCTCGTTCACCTGCGCGTCGCTCAGCTCGGGCCGATGGATGCGCAGCGGCTCGCCGATGATGCGCGCCACGGTCATGCGCGGGTTCAGCGACGCGAGCGGATCCTGGAAGATGATCTGGATGTCGCGCCGCGCGGCGAGCCAGGCGGCGTGGTCGTCGGGCCGCAGCGTCTTGCCGGCCCACTGCACCTCGCCGCCCGTGGCCGGGATGAGGTTGAGGCAGGCGCGCGCCAGCGTCGACTTGCCGCAGCCGGATTCGCCGACGATGCCCAGCGTCTCGCCGGGATAGAGGTCGAACGACACGCCGTCGACGGCCTTGAGCGTGGCCGCGGGCGTCCACGGCCAGGCCTTGCGGTCGCGCACCTTGAAGTGCACCTTGAGGTCGCAGACGGACAACAGCGGCTCAGGCATCCGCGGCCTCCATCGCATCGAGGTCGGCCACCGAACGATGGCACGCGCGCAGCGTCGGCGACGTGGGCGCGACGTGCTGCAGCAGCGGCATCGTCGCGACGCAGCGCGCCTCGACGAAGCGGCAGCGCGCCGAGAACGGGCAACCCGGCCGCAGCGCGTTCATGTTGGGCGGGTTGCCGGGAATGCTCACCAGCGGACCGCTCGCGTCCATCCGCGGCAGCGCCGCGAGCAGGCCGCGCGTGTACGGGTGCGACGGGCGGTGGAAGATGTCGTCGGCCGACGCGTGCTCCATCACGCGGCCGCCGTACATCACCATCACGTCGTCGCACAGGCCGGCGACCACGCCCAGGTCGTGCGTGATCATCACGATGGCCGTGCCGTGGTCGCGCTGCAATTCGCGCAGCAGCTGCGTGATCTGCGCCTGCACGGTGGCGTCGAGCGCGGTGGTCGGCTCGTCGGCGATCAGCACCTCGGGCTCGCACAGCAGCGCCATCGCGATCATCACGCGCTGGCGCATGCCGCCGGAGAACTCGTGCGGATAGAAGCCGATGCGGCGCTTCGCGTCGGGGATCTTCACCGCGTCCAGCGCCGCGAGCGCGCGCGATCGCGCCTCGCGCCGGCTCAGGCCCCGGTGCAGTTCGAGCACCTCGGTCATCTGGCGTTCGACGGTGAGGTACGGGTTCAGCGACGTCATCGGATCCTGGAAGATCATCGCGATGCGGTCGCCGCGCACGGCGTTGAGCTCCGCGGCCGGCAGGCCCAGCAGGTTGCGGCCGTGGTGCAGCACCTGGCCGGTGGCCGTGCCGTTGCGCGCGAGCAGGCCCATCATCGCGAGCATCGTCTGCGACTTGCCCGAGCCCGACTCGCCGACGATGCCCAGCGTCTGGCCGCGCCCCAGCTCGAAGCCGATGTGGTTGACCGCGTAGACCGGGCCGTCGTTGGTGCGGAACTGGACGCTGAGATCCCGGACCTCGAGCACGGGCGTTGGTTTCACGTCGCTCATCGCTTCAGCGCTCCTTCGGGTCGAGCGCATCGCGCAGGCCGTCGCCGATGAAGTTCGCGCAGTACAGCGTGATCGACAGCGCGCCGGCCGGAAACAGGATCATCCACGGCGTGGCGGCCATCACGGCGGCGCCGTCGTGGATCAGCACGCCCCAGCTGGTCATCGGCTCCTGCACGCCCAGGCCCAGGAACGACAGCACCGATTCGCTGAGGATCACGCCGGGCACCAGGATCGACGTGTAGATCACGACCACGCCCATCAGGTTGGGCACGACGTGCTGGAAGATGATGCGCCACGTCGGCACGCCGATGGCGCGCGCCGCCTCGACGAATTCGCGCGACTTGATCGACAGCGTCTGGCCGCGCACGACGCGCGCCATGTCCAGCCACGAGAACGCGGCGATCGCGGCGACCACGAGCAGGATGTCGCGCCCGAACACGGTGACGACGAGGATCGCGATCAGCAGGTAGGGCACGGCGTAGGCCATGTCGACGATGCGCATCATCACGCTGTCGACGCGCCCGCCCGCGAAGCCGGCCAACGCGCCCCAGACGACGCCGATGGTGACCGACACCAGCGTCGCCAGCACGCCCACCAGCAGCGAGATGCGGCCGCCGATCAGCGTGCGCACCAGCAGGTCGCGCCCGAGCTCGTCGGTGCCGAACAGGTGCCAGCCGGCGCGCGTCGGCGGATTGCTCATCAGGTTCCAGTCGACCGAGTCGAACGCGTTGGGCAGCAGCATCGGGCCGAACACGCAGGCCAGCGTGATCAGCGCGAGCACCGCGACGCTGCCGACGGCCGCGCGGTTGCGCAGGAAGCGCTGGCGCGCGTCGCGCCAGGGGCTGCGCCCGGCGGGCGCGGCGTCGATGGTCGTTGCGGTGGCAGTCATCAGTAGCGGATCTTCGGGTCGAGCCAGGCGTAGGCCAGGTCGACGACCAGGTTCAGGAACACCGCCAGCACCGTGACCAGGACGACGAGCCCCAGCACCAGCGTGTAGTCGCGGTCGGACGCGCCGTTGACGATCAGCTTGCCCAGCCCCGGGATCGAGAACCACGACTCGGTGACGATGGCCGACGTGATCGACGCGATCGCCAGCGGCCCGATCACCGACACCACCGGCAGCAGCGCCGGCCGCAGCGCATGGCGCATCACGACGAGCCGCATCGGCAGCCCCTTGGCGCGCGCGGTGCGGATGAAGTTGGAGCTGAGCACTTCGATCAGGCTGCCGCGCATGATGCGCCCGATGGTGGAGACGTTGATCAGCGTGAGCAGCGCGATCGGCAGGATCATGTAGCGCGGCGCGAAGTCGTCCCAGCCGCCGGACGGCAGCCACGGCAGCGCGATCGCGAAGACCAGCACCAGCACCGGCCCCAGCACGAACGACGGCAGCACGCTGCCGATGTTGCCCACCAGCATGATCGCGTAGTCGACCGCGCTGTTCTGGCGCAGCGCGGCGACGATGCCGAGCGCGACGCCCAGGATCACCGCGATCACCATCGCCGTGCCGCCGATGGCCAGCGACACCGGCAGCGCCCGCGCGACGAGGTCGTTGACCGACCAGTCCGCGTAGCGGAACGACGCGCCGAGGTCGCCGTGCAGCAGGCTGTCCAGGTAGTACAGGTACTGCTTCCACAGCGGCATGTCGAGGTGGTACTTGGCCTGCAGGTTGGCCAGCACCGCGTCGGACACCTTGCGTTCGGCGTCGAACGGGCCGCCCGGCGTGAAATGCAGCAGCAGGTAGCAGATCGTCACCACGGCGAGCACCGTGGGGATCGTGACGAGGAGGCGTCTGACGACGTAGGCCCACATGGGATCGAGTCGTCAGTGCTTGAGGATGTAGAAGTCTTTGCTGCGGTACCGATCGGTGCCGTTCGCGTCGTCGTAGCCGCCGATCCACGGCTTGATCAGGCGCGGCACCGAGTACTGCAGCAGCGGGATCATCGGATAGTCGTCCATCATCAGCTTGGCCGCCTGCGTCAGCAGGGCTTCGCGCCTGGCCGGATCCGGGCTCGCGTTGCCCTGCGCCACCAGCTCGTCGGCCTTCTTGTTGCAGCTGCGGTCGTCGTTGACCTCGGAGCCGCACTGGGTCAGCGCCAGGAACAGCGTGGCGTCGTTGAACGTCGCGACCCAGCCGTGGCGCGCGATCTGGAAGTCGCCGTCATGGCGCTTGCGCACCAGCACCTTGAACTCGAGGCTGTCCATGTCGGTCTCGAGGCCCAGCTTGGACTTCCACTCGGAGGCCGCGAAGATCGCCATCTTCTTGTGATAGTCGCTGTTGTTGTACGTGAACTTCAGGTGCGTGCCGGGCTTCACGCCCGCCTCGGCGAGCAGCTTCTTCGCCTCGGCGACCTTCTTGTCCATGGGCCAGTCGGCCCAGTCGTAGCGCGACTGGCTGATGCTGGCCAGGCCCTTGACGGCCAGGCCGTACAGCGGCGGCTGGCCGTCGGCGGTCACCTTGTTGGCGAGGATGTCGCGGTCGATCACCATCGACAGCGCCTTGCGCACGCGGATGTCCTTGAGCAGCGGATCCTCGTTGTTGAGCGCGTAGAAGCGGATGCCCAGCAGCGGCCCGTTGTGCATCTCGTTGGGGTACTGCGCCTTCAGCGCGTTGAACACGCCGGGGGCCAGCTGCTGCATGAAGTCGTTCTCGCCGGACTGGTACAGCTTCAGGTCGGCGTTGCCGTCCTCCACGCAGAGGTAGGTCACGCGCGTCAGCTGCACGTTGGCGGCGTCCCAGTAGGTCGGACTCTTCTCGATCACGACCTTGCTGTTGACCTGCCAGTCCTTCAACACGTACGCGCCGTTGCCCACCAGGTTGCCGGGCTTGGTCCAGTCGCGGCCGAACTTGTCGATCGTCGCCTTCGGCTGCGGCGCGTACTGCGCCACCGACACCACCCGCAAGAGGTAGGGCACCGGGCCGGCGGTCTTCACCTCCAGTGTCTGCTTGTCGATCGCCCGCACGCCGAGCTCCGTCACCGGCTTCTTGCCGTTGACGACGTCGAGGCCGTTGAGCAGGTAGATGCCGTAGGTCGACGCGATCTTGGCCGCGGTCTTCGGGTCGAGGAAGCGCCGCCAGGCGTAGACGAAGTCGTCGGCCGTGACGGGCTGGCCGTTCGACCACACCGCGTTCCTGCGCAGCTTGAAGACCCACGTCGTGGCGTCGGTCTGCTTCCACGACTCCGCGACGCCGGGCACGACGTTGTCGTGATGGTCGGTCGACGTGAGGCCCTCGAACAGGTCGCGATCGATCTCGCCCGCGTTGACCGTCTCGATGTAGGCGGGATCGAGCGACTCCGGCTCGGCACCGTTGTTGCGCACCATCTCCTGCTTGGCCGCGAGTTGGGTGCCGGGCGGAATCGTCGCGGCATGCGAGGCGCCGGCGGTGGCCAGCGCCAGCAGGACGAAGGCGCGTGCGAAGGGCGACTTGGAGCGCGTGCTCATTTCAGGAAAGCTCCGGGGCAACATTGGACGAGGCGGCTGCAGTATAGGGGGGTGCCGTGAACGAAGCAGGTTCCGGGCCACGGCGGCGATTCAGTGCTTGAGGATGTAGAAATCCTTGCTGCGATTGCGGTCCATGCCGTTCGCATCGTCGTAGCCGCCCACCCAGGGCTTGACCAGCCGCGGCACGCTGTATTGCAGCAGCGGGACGATCGGATAGTCGTCCATCGCCAGCCTCCCGGCCTGCGTCAGCAACTCCGCGCGCCGCGCCGGATCGGTGCTCAGGTTGCCCTGTTCCATCAACCGGTCTGCCTGCGGGTTGCACGTGTGCGCGGCGTTGGCGTCCGAGCCGCAGCGCACGAGTTCGAGGAAGACGGTGGCGTCGTTGTACGGCGCGAGCCAGCCGTAGCGCGAGATCTGGAAGTCGCTGTCGTGGAGCTTGCGGATCAACACCTTGAACTCGAGGCTGTCGAGATCGGTCTCGAGGCCCAGCTTGGTCTTCCACTCCGAGGCCGCGAAGATCGCCATCTTCTTGTGATAGTCGCTGTTGTTGTACGTCAGCTTCAGGTGCGTTCCCGGCTTGATGCCGGCGTCCGCGAGCAGCTTGCGCGCTTCGGCGACGCGCTGCTCCATCGGCCAGTCTGCCCAGTCGTAGCGCGCGGGATGGATGGCCGCCACGCCCTTGACGGCCAGGCCGTAGGCCGGCACCTGGCCGTCGGCCGTCACCTTCGCGGCCAGGGTCTCGCGATCGAGCACCATCGACAGCGCCTTGCGCACGCGGACGTCCTTCAGGATGGGGTCCCGGCTGTTGAGCACGTAGAAGCGCAGCCCGAGCAGCATGCCGTTGTGCATCTCGGCGGGGTACTGGGCCTTGAGCGCGGAATAGGCGCCCGGCGGCAACCCGAGCACCATGTCTTCCTCGCCCGACTGGTACAGCTTCAGGTCGGCGTTGTTGTCCTCCACGCCCAGGAAGGTGACGCGCGTGAGTTGCACGTTGGCCGCGTCCCAGTAGCCGGGGTTCTTCTCGATGACGATCTTGCTGTTGACCTGCCAGTCCTTCAGGACGTAGGCGCCGTTGCCGACCAGGTTGCCCGGCTTCGTCCAGTCCCGGCCGAACTTCTCGACGATCGCCTTCGGCTGCGGACACAAGGTGCCCACCGCGAGGACGGCCGGCAGGAACGGCACCGGCCCGGCGGTCTTCACCTCCAGCGTCTGCCTGTCGATGGCGCGCACGCCGAGGTCGGCGACCGGCTTCTTGCCCGCGAGCACGTCGATGGCGTTGAGGAAATAGACCGCCGTGATGGACGCCCCCTTCGAGCCGGTCTTCGGGTCGTAGTGGCGCCGCCACGAATAGACAAAATCGTCGGCGGTCACCGGCTGGCCGTCGGACCAGGCCGCGTTCCGGCGCAGCCTGAAGATCCAGGTCGTGGCATCGACCTGCTTCCACGACTCGGCCACGCCAGGCACGACGGTGCCGTGGTGGTCGGTGGACGTCAGGCCTTCGAAGAGGTCGCGCGCGATCTCGCCCGCGTTGACCGACTCGAGCACCGCCGGGTCCAGCGACTCGGGCTCGCTGCCGAGGTTGCGCACCATCTCCTGCTTGGCCGCGAGCACGGCTCCGGCGGGGATGGTCGCGGCAGGCGCCGAGGAGAGCGCGCCGGCGGCGAGCGCCAGCGCCGAGGCAATGCGGAAGATCGAAGGCAAGGTCATCGGTCGGTTTCCTGGAGCGAACAGCGGCTGGAAGCGGACGGTCGTCGGCAGCTCAGTGCTTGAGCACATAGAAGTCCTTGCTGCGGAACGCGTCCTGGTCGTTCGCATCGTCGTAGCCGCCGATCCACGGCTTGACCAGGCGCGGCACCGACATCTGCAGCAACGGGATCATCGGGTAGTCGTCCATCTCGAGGCGCACCGCCTGCGTCAGCAGCGCCTTGCGCCTGACGGCGTCGGTCGTCGCGGCGGCCTGGTGCATCAGGTCGTCGGCCGCCTTGCTGCAGCTCTTGTTGTCGTTGGCGTCGTTGCCGCATTCCACCAGCTGCAGGAGTCCAGTGACGTCGGCGTAGCCGGGGATCCAGGCGTGGCGAGCGATCTGGTAGTCCGCGGTCTGGCGCCGGCGGATCAGCACCTTGTATTCCATGCTTTCCATGTCGGTGTCCAGGCCCAGCTTGGTCTTCCATTCGGACGCCGTGAAGATCGCCATCTTCTTGTGATACTCGCTGTTGTTGTAGACGAACTTCAGCCGCGTGCCGGGCTTGACGCCGGCGTCGGCGAGCAGCCTGCGCGCCTCGGCCACGCGCTTGTCCATGGGCCAGGCTTCCCAGTCGTAGTGCACCGCGTCGGCGCCCTCGTTGCCCTTGACGACGAGCCCGTACATCGGCACCTGGCCGTCGGCCGTGACCTTGTCGGCAAGGATCTGGCGATCGATCACCATGGACAGCGCCTTGCGCACGCGCACGTCCTTCATCAGCGGATCGCGGTTGTTCAACGCGTAGAAGCGCAGTGCGATCATCAGGCTGTTGTGCATGTCCTTCGGATACTTCGCCTTCAGCGATTCGTAGGTACCCGGCGGCAGGCGCGACATCATGTCCTCCTCGCCCGACTGGTACAACTTCAGGTCGGCGTTGCCGTCCTCCACCGGCAGGTAGGTGACGCGCATCAGGCTGACGTTGGCCGCGTCCCAGTACTTCGGATTCTTCTCGACGACGACCTTGCTGTTGACCTGCCAGTCCTTCAACACGTACGCGCCGTTGCCCACCAGGTTGCCAGGCTTGGTCCAGTCGCGGCCGAACTTCTCCACCACTGCGTGCGGCACCGGCGCCAGCTGCGGGCTGGCCAGCAGGTAGGGCAGGAACGGCAACGGGCCGGGCGTCTTCACCTCCAGCGTGGCGGCGTCGATCGCGCGCGCGCCGAGCGCGGTCGGCGGCAGCTTGCCCTGGGTGATGGCGACGCCGTTGAGGATGTAGCTGCCGTAGGTGGACGCGAGCGCTGCGGCGTTCTTCGGATCGAGCATGCGGCGCCAGCCGTAGACGAAGTCCTGCGCCGTCACCGGCTCGCCGTTCGACCACTGCGCGTCCTTGCGCAGCCTGAAGACCCAGGTGGTCGCGTCCGTCTGCTGCCAGGACTGCGCGGCGCCCGGCACCACCTTCGAATGGCTGTCCAGTGCCGTCAGGCCTTCGAACAGGTCGATCAGGATGTTGAAGGCGTTGGTCGACTCGATCAGCGCCGGGTCGAGCGACTCCGGCTCGGCGCCGTTGTTGCGCACCATCTCCTGCTTCGCGGCGAGCGCGGTCCCCGGCGGAATGGTGGCGGCCTGCGGCGCGGCGAGCGCGCCGGCGGTCAGCGCGAGCGCGCAGAGGGTTCTTGCAATGGGCATGTTCATTCGATCCAGTTCAGTGCTTGATCACGTAGAGATCCTTGCTGCGGAACGCGTCCTGGTCGTTCGCGTCGTCGTAGCCGCCGATCCACGGCTTCACGAGGCGCGGGACGGACATCTGCAGCAGCGGGATCTGCGGATAGTCTTCCATCTCGAGCCGCGTCGCCTGCGTCATCAGCGCCCTGCGCCTGGCGGGATCGGACTGCGCGCCGGCCTGGTGGATCAGGTCGTCGGCGGCCTTGTCGCAGATCCTGCTGTCGTTCTCCTCCGCGCCGCACTGCACCAGTTGCAGGAAGCCGGTGATGTCGGCGTAGCCGGGCGTCCACGACTTGCGCACGATCTGCAGCGCGCCGTCGTGCGACTTGCGCATCAGCACCTTCTGTTCCATCGAGTCGATGTCGGTGTCCAGGCCCAGCTTGGTCTTCCATTCGGAGGCCGCGAAGATCGCCATCTTCTTGTGGAAGTCGCTGTTGTTGTAGGCGAAGCGCAGCCGCGTGCCGGGCTTCACGCCCGCCGCGGCCAGCAGCCGGCGCGCCTCGGCCACGCGCTTGTCCATCGGCCAGTCGGCCCAGTCGTAGCGCACCGGGTCGACGCCCTCGCTGCCCTTGACCGTCATGCCGTAGAGCGGCGTCTCGCCGTCGGCCGTGACCTTGTCGGCCAGGATGTCGCGGTCGATCACCATCGTCAGCGCCTTGCGCACGCGCACGTCCTTCAGCAGCGGATCGGTGGCGTTGAGCACGTAGAACCGCATGGCGATGAGCAGGCTGTTGTGCATCTCCTTCGGGTATTGCGTCTTCAGCAGCAGGTAGGTGCCCGGCGGAACCCGCAGCATCATGTCGTTCTCGCCGGACTGGTACAGCTTCAGGTCGGCGTTGCCGTCTTCCACCGGCAGGTAGGTCGCGCGCGCGAGCACCACGCTCGCGGCATCCCAGTAGCGCGCGTTGCGCTCGATCACGATCTTGCTGTTGACCTGCCAGTCCTTCAGCACGTACGCGCCGTTGCCGACCAGGTTGCCCGGCTTGGTCCATTGGATGCCGAACTTCTCGACCGTCGCCCGCGGCACCGGGAAGAGCTGCGTCTGCGACATCAGGTCCGGCATGAACGACACCGGGCCCGCCGTCTTCAGCTCCAGCGTGCCCGCATCGATGGCGCGCACGCCCAGCGCGCTCGGCGGCAGCTTGCCCTGCGCGACGGCATCGCCGTTGACGAAATAGGCGCCGTACACCGCGCCGAGCGGCGCCGCGGTCTTCGGGTCGACCAGGCGCTGCAGGCTGTAGACGAAGTCCTGTGCGGTCAGGGGCTCGCCGTTGGACCACGCCGCGTTCTTGCGCAGCCTGAAGACCCAGGTGGTCGGATCCACCTGCCGCCAGGACTGCGCCACGCCCGGCACGACCCGGGCATGGTTGTCGATGGTGGTCAGCCCCTCGAACAGGTCGAGGAGGATGTTGCCGGCCGCGGTCGATTCGGTCAGCGCCGGGTCGAGCGACTCCGGCTCGCCGCCGTTGTTGCGCACCATCTCCTGCTTCGCCGCAAGCGGCGTGCCGGGCGGAACGACGGCCGCCATGGCGCCGGCGAGCGCGCACGCGCCCAAGCCAAGCGCGCCGACGAGGCGCGCGGCCGCGCGCTGCAGTCCTGAAACCATGGGAATCCCTCCGCGTCGCCGGTGCCCGTCGTGTGCGGGCCTGCTGACGGTCGATTGAAGCACAAAGACCGTGTCGAGACGTCGGTGCAGGCGCACCCCGCGCGCGACCGGCGCACGTTCCTGGTTCGGGTCGCCCCAATCGCGGGCTGCTCGTAGACCCCGATAGGGCAGTCGGCCCTCACACCCTAGAGTGCGGCAACAAATGGCGACGTCTCGCCTGCAGAGCTCTGGGAGAGAACCATGACGGAAGACATGCTGCACGACCTGGTCGGCCAGGTGCGCGACGGACGACTGGCCCGCCGCGACTTCATGGCACGCATGGTGGCGCTGGGCGTCGGCGTGCCGCTGGGCTCGGCGATGCTGGCCGCCGCGGGCGCGGCGCAGGCGCAATCCTCCGAAGCGCCGTACAGGCCGACCCGGCGCGGCGGCGGCGGCCCGCTGCGGCTGCTGCTGTGGCAAGGCCCGACGCTGCTGAATCCGCACTTCGCCACCGGCACCAAGGACCAGGAAGGCAGCCGCCCTTTCTACGAGTCGCTGGCGCGCTACGACGCCGACGGCGTGCTGGTGCCGGTGCTGGCCGCCGAGATCCCGAGCCGCGCCAACGGCGGCATCGCGGCCGACGGCCTGTCCACCACCTGGAAGCTGAAGAAGAACGTCCTGTGGCACGACGGCCAGCCGTTCACCGCCGACGACGTCGTCTTCAACTGGCAGTACGCCACCGACCCGGCGGGCGGCGCGTTCAGCGTCGGCTTCTACGCCAACGTCAAGAGCGTCGAGAAGATCGACGCCTTCACCGTGCGCATCAACTTCGTCAAGCCGACGCCGATCTGGGATCGCAGCTGCTCCCTGTGGATGATTCCCAAGCATCTGTTCTCGGGCTACGTGGGCGCGAAGTCGCGCGAGGCGCCGACCAACCAGAAGCCCGTGGGCACCGGCCCGTACAAGTTCGTCTCCTTCACGCCGGGCGACCTCGTGCGCGGCGAGCTGAACCCGAACTACCACCTGCCGAACCGGCCGTTCTTCGACACCATCGAGATCAAGGGCGGCGGCGACGCCACGTCCG
>Ga0302311_10002546_pt1 | contig 20632 bp, 22 predicted proteins | sample III_Palsa_N1_3_FD_200449 | JGI IMG/M metagenome (GOLD analysis project Ga0302311, IMG submission 200449) | Peat permafrost microbial communities from Stordalen Mire near Abisko, Sweden - III_Palsa_N1_3 | ecosystem: Environmental > Terrestrial > Soil > Palsa > Peat permafrost | place: Sweden... | reverse complement strand
ATCGCCATTCTGGTGCGTGCGAGCACGCATGCGCGCGAAATTGCGCACGCGCTGCGTGCCCGAGGCACGGCCTTCCGCGCCGTCGAGATCGAGCCGCTGCAGGACCGTCCCGCGGTACGAGACGCCGTCATGCTCGCATGCGCTCTTCTGCACCTCGGCGATCGGATCGCGTGGCTCGCCATTCTGCGGGCGCCTTGGTGCGGCCTCACGCTGGCGGATATGTTGACGCTCGGCCGCTCGCATCCGCTGATCTGGGATGCGTTGAACGATGCGGCGGTGCTCGAACGCCTGAGCGAGGACGGGCGGTCGCGGGTGGCTCGATTGCGTGGTGTGCTCGATGCGGCGCTCGCGGTGCAGACGCATACCCGCATGGCGCGCTGGATCGAGCGTAGCTGGCTTGCGTTGGGCGGCCCGAGCTGTGCCAAGGACGCCCGCGAGCTCGATCAGGTACGCGCCGTGTTTGCGCGCCTGCGCGAGCTCGAACGGCAGGGGCTGCCGGATTCCGCAGCGTTGGCGCAACGGTTCTCCGATCTCTACGCCGACGACGGCGCCGAATGCGGCGTCGAGATAATGACCATACACAAGGCCAAGGGGCTCGAGTTCGACTGCGTCATCGTGCCCGCTTTGCATCGGCACAATCGAGTCGCAGGCGGCCCCATGCTGCTCATGCATCCCTTCGCGCGCAGCGGGCGGGACGGACTGGTCATGGCGGCCCGGCCGCCCATCGCGGACCGCGACAATAAGCGTGAGCTATTCGCCTTCTTGCGCCGGCAAGCGTCCGAGGCCGCCCACCTCGAGGCCGAGCGTCTCTTGTACGTAGCCTGCACACGCGCAAAGCACCAACTCCATCTGACCGCGACAGTCGGTTTGCGCGTGGATCCGGATTGGAGCGGCGAGCCCATCGAGGTTCAAGAGGAGCCCGAGGAGGCGGCGAGCAACGGCGAAGCGCGGCCGGCCGACGGCGCCAAGCTCTGGGCGCCGTTCAAGGGAAGCCTGCTGAGGGTGCTGTGGCCCACGCAGCGCGCGAGCTTTGCGGTCCGCGAACCCCCGGCGGAAGCTCTGCCCGATGAGGATCTGGCGGGATTGCGCGGCGGTCCGCTGCGGCGGGTGCCGCGAGGCTGGGCGCCGCGCCGGCAGGTGCCGCTGCAAGCCGATCTGCCGCTCGCCTCTCTGGCACGGGAGGAGCCCGTGGTATTCGATTGGGCGGGGGAGACGGCGCGCCGGGTCGGCATTCTCGTGCACGCCGAGCTGCAAAGTCTCGATCTGGGTCGCCACGACGAGACCACCGTCCGCTCGCGCGAGGGGCACTTCAAGCGCTGGCTTGCGCTGCACGGCGTGCCCGATGAGCATCTCGACGGGGCGGTCGCGAGCGTCATAGCGGCGCTCCTCGGCGTGCATCGCGACGCGCGCGCGCGCTGGATGTTCAAGACGGGCTATCGCGATGATATGCGTGAGCACGCGCTCTCGGGTCTCTGGCGCGGCGAGGTGGTGCGTGCGGTGTTCGACCGCAGCTTCATCGATGAACAAGGCACGCGCTGGGTGATCGACTACAAGACCAGCGAGCATTCCGGCGGCGGGCGCGAGGCATTCCTCGACCTGCAGGTCGAGCGCTATCGTCCTCAGCTCGAGCGCTACGCCGCGCTGGCGCGTCGCCTCGGTCCGGAACCGGTGCGCGTGGCGCTATACTTTCCGCTGATGCGTGCGTGGCGGGAATGGGTGCCGCCGCAGTGACGCGGAGAATCCGCCATGAACGATGATCTGGAAACTCACCGCAGCCAAGACGCGCATTCGCAGCGCGCGGCGCTGATCGGCCTCGCCATCTGCCTGGCGCTCGTGCTCGGCGGATTGTTCCTGGTGTACACGCTGAAGAAGAGCTCGGACATCCAGGACTGCGTGATGCAGGGGCGCAGTAACTGCGCGCCGGTGGATACCGGTAACTAGGGGTCTGGGCGGCAGGAACAGGTAATCTGCCGTCAACTGCATCAGGAATATGACAGATACGGCAGTAGCAACCCTTGCTTGCTACTCGCGATTACGGGCAAGCCGGCGGGAACAGGCTTGGAATATTGACCACCTGCAAGAGCACCCAGAGTCGCAGGAAGCGCTCGCGATAGCGCACGCGACTGCCGCGTTTTTCCAAAATCGCATTGTTGCCTTTCAAGAAAGGGCGCAGCGCCGCGGCCACTTATTCACAACGAGGGTGAGTCGCCAGTTTGACTTTGTAGCGTCATGAAGCTACATTGGTGCTCATGAGGACGGTAGGCATCCGCGAGCTGAAAAACCGCTTGAGCGAATACATTCGTCACGTGCGCTCGGGCGAGAGCGTTCTGGTAACGGATCGGGGAGAGGTAATTGCTGAACTCTCACCGCCCGGACGCGGGCTGACTGATGCCTCGGTGCCCGCCGGCCTTCTGGGGCTTGCGAAACGAGGCCTCTTGACTCTCGGTTCGCCCGGCGATGCCAGTGTTTACGTGGCGCTTCCGCGCGCACGCCGTGGCCGACGGAGCGCCGCCGAGCTTCTCGACGATGAGCGCGGCTCGCGGTGAACTTGTACGCCGAGTCGAGCGCAGTCCTTGCTTGGCTCCTTGATGAAAACTCCGCCGCCGATGTGCGTCGATCACTTACCGCCGCGGATATCATCGTTGCCTCGGATTTGACGCTCATCGAGTGTGATCGCGTCATATTTCGAGCGGCGGCAGTGGGTGAACTGACGGAGGCGGAGGCGGCGGATCGACGCGCGCACCTCACGTCGGCGGCATCACGCTGGCAAATACTTCGCGTCGCGCCCGAGATTGTGGAGCGTGCCCGGCAACCGTTTCCGGGGGAACCGATTCGAACGCTGGATGCGATCCATCTCGCATCGGCACTGGTCGCCCGGACTGCGATAGTCGGATTGGCGCTCCTCAGCCTCGATGATCGCGTCCGCAAGGCCGGGAAGAAACTCGGGCTGGACATTATTCCCGACTAGCGCGTTCCGGTGTGCCCAGCCGGCGACGCTGCGACCGCCGGCGCACGCGTCAGTGCGGCGCGGGTCCCCGTACCACCTGCACCCAACCGTGCGGCCGGATGGCCCGCGCGAATGCCGCTCTGACTTCCGGCGCGGTGAGCGCGTAGAACTTGCGCGAGGCGATCAGGGGCTCATCCAACGGCAGACCGAGCTCGGCTCGTGCCAGCAACCCATGGGCCACGGTTTCCTCGCTCGACTCGTTCAACACGATCTCGCGCAACAATAGGGCCTTGGCCTGGTGCAGCTCACCCTCGGAGACGTCCTGGGTGCGCATCTGATCGAGATCGCGCTCGATGAGTGCGCGTGCCTTGCCGACATTGTCGGGATCGCAGCCGTAGGTCACTGCGTAATCGGCCCGGGTCTTGGACGCATCGAGGTGCACATCCACCGTGTAGACGTAGCCGGCTACCTGGCGCAAATCGTGATAGAGCCGCGTAGCGTAAAATCCGCCGCCCAGCACGTGAGTGCCGAGCTCCAAGGGATAAAAGTCCGGATCGAAGCGGTTCAGCTTCAATTGCTCGGCGAGGTCCACCGTGTCCTGCACCGCCTCGGCATCGGCCACCGCCACCGCGGCCGGCGCATTCGGAGGGACCGGTACAGGCGTCGTGTCGGGCCTCGAGCCGGCGGCGCTCCACGCCCCGAACCAGCGTCCGATCACGGCTCGCGCTTCCTCCGCGCCGATGTCGCCGATTACCACGATGGTGGTGAGATCGGGACGGATGGTCGCGCCGTGAAATGCCTTCACGTCCGCAAGCGTCACGCGCGCGATGCTATCAGGGGTAGCTTGCCTCAGCGCCGGATCGGCCGGTGGGAGCAGGGCGACATCGAGCGCGCGATGCGTGCGGTACTCCGGGCTCTGTAGATTGCCGGCGACGAACTCCGCGGTTTGCCGCTTTACCACGGTGAACGCCGCCTCGGGCAGGGCCGGTCGCAGCTCGTTGTCTGCGAGCAGCTCGACGCCGCGGGAAAAATCGGGCTTGAGGACAGTGACGGAGAAGCTGTAGCCCGCGGTCTCGTTGGCGGCAATGTCATCGAGCGCCTTGCTGAAAGCCAGCCGGTCGAGGGTCTGGGTGCCGTAGGAGAAGAGTGAGCCCAACAGGTCCGACACGCCCTCTTTTCCCGGCGGTGTCTCGAGACCGAAGTCGTGCTTCACCGAGCCGCTCACCGATATGGTGGGGCTCGTCCGATCGGTGCGCACGATGATGCGCAGACCGTTCGGCAGCGTCGAATCCGACACTTGCATGGACTCGCTCGGCACCTCGAGCCGGGTCAGGTCGGCGCTCGCCCAGGACGGCAGCTGAACGGGCGCGGTCGGCGCCGCGGTCACCTGCTCGGCGCCGCCGAAGCCCTTGGTGGCGACCGGCTGTCCCGACGGCACCGGCCTCAAGGTGGCCGTGATCGAGTTCGCCGCGGAGAGGTAACGCCGCGCGACGCGGTTGACCTCGGCGGGAGTCACCCGCTGGATAGCCTCGACGTCTTCGTCGGGCGAGGCGCGGCCTTCGGCGGCGATCGCGTTCGACCAGACGTTGGCGAGGCCCGGAATGGAATTGCGCTCGAACTCCGCATCCGCGACCTCGCGCCGCTTGGCCGCCGTCACCAGCTCCTCGGGGACTCCGTGCTCCGCGTAGCTCTCGACAATCTTGCGCATCTCGGCGAGCGCCGCCTTGGCGTCTCCGGCCGCCGGAAGCGCGGTCACGGCATAGCCCACGCTCGCCTTCTCGTAGGGCTCGGCGAGACCGAATTCCGCGGCAAGCGCGTGGCCCGCGGGCACCATGCCGTACAGGTCCGCCCGCTGGCTGCTGAGGACATCCGCGAGCACCTCGGCGGCGGCAAAGTCGGCAGAGCTCGTTCCCGGAAATCGATAGGCGATGAACGCGAGCGTATAGGGGAGGTTGCTGTCGAGCGTGAAGCTCTCCGACTTCACCGGCTTGAGCTCGACTGCGGGCCGGGCGGGAGTCGAGTGGTTCGGAATTGCGCCGAAGAGCCGGCGCACCTTGTCGAGCGCGGCGGTGGGATCGACGTCGCCGACGATGACCAGGATGGCCGCGCCGGGCGCATACCAGGTGCGGTAGAACGACTTGAGCATGTCGCCCGTGGTTGCATCGAAGGACGCCTTCGTGCCGAGCGCGTCGTGTGCGTACGGCGTGCCGGCGAACATGTCCCGGTTCAGACGATCGATGAATTTGTAGGTCGGATTCGACAGGTCGCGCGCAACCTCCTGCTCGATGGCACCGCGCTCCTGCGCCCACTCGCTGTTCGAGTCCTCGATGCCCGCAAGACAGGCGGCCTGCGCCTCGAGCGCCACTTCGAGGTCCGCCGCCGGCACCGTGGCGAAGTATTGGGTGATGTTCTGCTGCGTATCGGCGTTGTTCTGGCCGCCGAGCTCGGCATAGATGGCCGCGGTCTGGTCCGCGCTCATACCGCTGCAGCCGCGGAAAGCCATGTGCTCCTGCGCGTGCGCCATGCCGGGAAACCCCGGCGGGGTCTCATTGCCCCCCACCAGAAAGTTCATCTCCACGGTCACTACCGGAGCGAGAGCATTGCGCAGGATGATGACCCGCATGCCGTTCGCAAGCGTCTCCTGGATGCGATCGGCATTGCCTGCCGCCGCCGCGGGATGTGCCCCTTGCGCGGCCGCGAGTCCCGCGGCGCCCCACAGGAGCAGGACACGCGCCAAGCCCAGGCGGAGCTTGCTCGGCATCGGCCGATCAGTTCCCGCTCAGCGCGCCGAACCGCCGCTGCCGCCCGGCGAAATCTTGCAGGGCCTGCTGGAAGCGAGCCTCATCGAAATCGGGCCACAGGCAATCGGCGAAGTGCAGCTCGGCGTAGGCACATTCCCAGAGCAAAAAATCGCTCAGCCGCCGCTCGCTGCCGGTACGGATGAGCAGGTCCACCTCGCCGGCGGCATGCGGGCAATGATCCACCTCATTCAGCAAGCGCCGAAATCCATCCGCGTCGAGATGCGAATCGCCCGCGGCGCGGCGCGCCGCTTGCAGAATGCTGTACTGAGAGGAGTAGTCCACCGCGATGCGCAGATGCATGCCCGAGCAGCCCGCGCTCATGCGCTCGCACTGCTCGATGGAGCGCCGCAGGCTGTCGCTCAACCGATCGCGCCGGCCGATGACGTTCAAGCGAATGGACTGTTCCACGCAGCGTCGAGTCTCGGTGAACAGGTACTGCCCGAACAGCCGCATCAGCGCGGCGACCTCCGTTGCGGGACGGGCCCAGTTGGCTGCGGAGAAGGCGTACATGGTCAAGGTGTCGACGCCCGCTCGGGCGGCCGTCTCGACGACGGTGCGCACGGCTTTGGCCCCTTCGACGTGGCCTGCGGTGCGCGGCAGGCCCCGCTGTGTCGCCCAGCGCCCATTGCCATCCATGATGATCGCGACGTGCATGCGGTGCTCGCGCGCGCTCAAGCGCGCCGCGTCGCCTTGATCACCGCCTCGATGTGCTCGAGGTAGCGCAGCAGCGCCTTGCGCCCGACGCCGGTGATCCGATAGATGGTCTTCGGCCGGCGCGCCTCGAAAGACTTGGTGCATTCGACGTAGCCGGCCTCCTCGAGTTTGCGCGCATGTGCGCCGAGGTTTCCGTCGCTCGCGTTGAAAAGCGCCTTGAGCTCGTTGAAGGTCAGCTCGTCGTTCATTGCGAGAGCGCTCATGATGCCGAGCCGAACCCGCTCGTAGATGAGGCGGTCGAAGCCGCCTTCGGCGCTCATGCCCGCGGCATTCGGGACGGCGACGGGGCGCGGAGGCCGCGCCGCCCCCGTCGCGTGTGTCTCGTGGCGCTTTGCGGCGGGCGACTTATGCGGCATGGTCGGATCTACCCACCAGGTAGCCGAAAGCGACGTGCAGAACCCCGAACCCCAAACCGAGCATCGCGATATGGCTGCCCGAGGGGAGCACGAAAGCGAACGAGCCCAGGGCGACGAACAGCGCGCCCATGATGCACAGGAGCCGCATGGTGCTGGGGATGGTGACGGTGCTGGCCGACAGCACCGCGCAGCCATACAGCAGGAGCCACGTGCCGGGGAGCAGTCCCTCGAGGTGCGCGTGCCAGAGCACGGCGGTGAGCACTCCGCCGGCAAACAGGGCGGGGCACAGACACAGCATGAACTTGCGCACTGGACCGAGATAACGTGCGTGTCCCGATTGGGCCGCCTCCCGCGCCATGAGCGCGCCTCCCACGAGCGCGGCGACGCCTCCCGCGCACATCCAGATGCGTACCCAGTAGGCTCCCCAGTGCGGCAGCGAGGACAGAACCGCCGCCAACAGTCCGATGAGGCCCATCACGACCCCTGCCGTGCCCGGAACCGCCATCGAAGTGGAGGCGTCTATGGAGCGGCGGATGTAGGCGAGCGTGCCTAGCGCGCGGGTCTCGATCGGGATGGGGAAGTCGGATTGCATATCGGCCGTACGCTCTCGAGGACGGGGCATGAATTTAAGGGTTTCTATGCTACAACGTCAAGTACTCTGCATCGCAGAGCATGTGGCTGAAAAACAGGCGCGCGTAGGCGCGCTGCGGATGAGTCGATGACGGGTGAAGCGGGACGGGAGGGCGGGTTCGAGGCGCAGATCAGACCTGCCACATCACCACGAGCACGTACACGAGGGCGATGATGGTGAGGCCCAGATGCCCGATGGCCGGATACCATGGCAGGCTTCCCTGATCGGGTTGCTCGGCGGGCCAAGGCATCAATCGGGCGATAAGGGCGAGCAGCAACATCTAGAGGCCTCGTTCAAGTCGTTACGATCTACGATAAACCGACCGTATGTTAAAACAGTGATGCGTATCACAATCATTAAAATGTGAATTCGAGATCGATCGGGATTCGTCCTAGCGCGTCGCGCGGACGCAACTGCGCCACGTTGTCGAGTTCTTTGCGCAGCGCCGGCGGCGCGTCCTCGCGCTCCTTCGCCGTACCCGCGAGCATCGCGGTGCGCGTCTTCGGCATGAACGTGAGCGAGGCGTCGAGGCTCAAGGGACCGCCTCTGTCGACCAGCGTGGCGCGAGCCTCGCCGTCTGCAGACAGCGTCGCATCGTCGAAGGTCAGCGCATAGCTGCCGAGGTCGGATCCGGCCGCCACCTGCGGCGAGCTCACATCCGACACATCGATTTCCCCCACAGCCGAGCGCAGCGACGGAACGGGACCTGAGACATCCGCGCTGATCCGGCGAATCCCGACCTGCGCGAGGCCGCGCCATCCGGGTGCCACACCGAGACTCGACAGATCGGCGATCGAACCCCCGCCGTGCAAGTCGGATGCTTGCAAATCGCTGCGGCCGACGGCCGCGACGCCGTCGACCACGAAGCCGCCCTTGACCCAGTGCAGATCCGCATCGATCCGCAATTTGAACAAGCCGAGGGGATGCAATCGCCATTCGAGCGCGCCGGCATCGCGGCCGCCGATGGTGATGCGGCCCGCGGAGCCATGCCAGAGCGTCCCGGAGAAATCCTCGGCCTGCACGCCGGCGGGGAGGAATTTGTTTGCGAGCGAGGCCGGCAGCGCGGTGATGACGACCGCGAGAACCGCCACGAGTGCGATGAGCGCGACGCGCGGCCAGAGCGGACGCGCGCGCACGATGGGGCCGGGGGCGCCCGTAGGGGCGCCGGCACGGGCGCCCTTAGGGACGCGTCGAGGAGAGGGTGACGTTGGCATTGACTATTCCCGGGCGGGCGGCGCGATCGACTGTGATCGAATCGATCGCAAGACCGTAACGCTGATCGAGCGTAGCAAGCCAGGTCACCAAGGTATCGAAGGGCGCGGATTCGAGCTGCACGCGCACGCCCTTGCCGCTTGGTTGAGTCCCCTTCAGTGCGCTGCCGAGGCCGGCCTCCCGGCCGACGCGATCCACCACCACCATCGGGGGCTCGCCCGTGTCGTTGTAGATGGTGGCGGCGCCCGATTGCACTTCCGCGGCATTCGACTGCATCCAGGCGAGATCCTCGCGCCGGGACTCGGTACGCTTGACCGCATCCGTCACCGCCGACTGCAGCGGCAACAGCACCCCGAGCAGGAGAATCAGAGCCCCGAGCACCACGGCGCCGCCGGCCACCACGAGCTGTTCGCGGCGCTGCAAGGCGCCATACCAGGCCCTGAGCTTGGCGATGAGCTCGTTCATGGGTGCCCCTTTGCCGCGGCCGTGTGCACTTGCAAATGTGCATCGACGCCGCCCTCGACGGGCTGGGAGGATTGAATGTCGGCCGTCAAGCCTTGTTTGCTCACCTGCTGAGAGAGTTGTGAAAGGGCCGCGAGGCTGGGAGCGGTCACGCGCAGGTCGAGCGCTTGTTCGCGATAGGCGAGCGAGTCGATGCGCGTCTTGGTCGCCGCCGACATTGCACCGCTCAACACCTCCAGGGCGTGCAGAAAGTACTCGGGTCCGGCGCCCGAATGCCGGATCCGATCGAGACGCGACTGCATTTGGCGGCGCGGGTCCAGCATCTTCTCGGACGGCATCACTTGCTGAAAGATTTGAGAGATCTGGGTATCGAGCGCCTTGGTCTCACGATTCGCTTGATGGATACGGATCGCGGCGGCCGCGATGTGCGCGATCAGCAGGCCGCCGGCGAGCAGCGCGGCAGTGCGCCAGCGCAGCCAGCGGGCGTTGTACTCCGTGGAGCGCACGAACTCGCCCTGCAGCAAATTCACCGCCTCGGTGCTCTGCAGACTGCGCGCGAGCCACGGCAGGGGGCCGTCCGCCAGGATCTGCACCTTGAGCGATGCGAACATCGCCGCGAGGTCCTGGAACTCGCCCTGCACCCGCGTCCACTCCTCGCGGGTGGTGTACAGCACCGCGCTTTCGAGGGCGCGCGCCGGCTGACCTTCGCCCGCCGGCTCAGCCAGCGGATCGGGAATCACACCCGCCACCACCAGAGCCTCGGCGATCGGGGTAAGCTCCACCGCGAACGGCAGCGCGCCGGGGCGGCGCACCGCGAGGCGCGAGCCCTCGAGCCAGAGCACGGTCTGTCCGGGATTCTCCGGCATCAGCGAAATGTCGGCATAGATCGCCACCGGCTCGATGCCGGCCGCCGCGAGCTGCGCGAGCCAGCCCTTGAGGGTCGTGCGCGCAACCACGGCTACGGGCGTGCGGCCGTTCGGCAGACGCCGGCCGAGCGCAAAACACAGCTGATCGACATCCTCGGTGAGCTGCTCCTCGAGCGCGAACGGCACGGCTCGGGCGAGCTTCGGTCCGCTGCCCGGCGGCAGCTCGGGCTCCGCGAGCAGCATGTGCGAGGCGGGCGCCAGCGCCACGACGCGCGCCGAGCGCGCCACGGCGGCGGCCAGGCTCAGGGGACCGCGCTGGCGCGCGGCGCTCGGCGCTCCCGAGTCCCCGATGCTGAGCCACTCGGTTTCCTCTTCGCCGGGTGCGGGAAGGCGCAGCAACAGTGTATGGGGCATGGTTTCTAGAATGTTCCGAAAGTGCGCAGCAGCGGCGTGACCTTGCCGCCGGGCGTTCGATACAAAAGACTGTACAAGGTGAATTCGGAAGTGCCAAGCGTGACGCGGGTGGTGAGGCGAAAATACGTGCTGGAGTCGGAATACATCGTCGCCATTTGCGCCGCCACGGTGGGCCCGAGGACATTGGCAAAGGTCTGCTTGTCGGGGAAGCAGCCGCTCTTGCGCTCGCTCGCGAGCAGCTCCGGGGTGTAGTCGCTGCCCAAGTTTTCCGCGAAACTTTGCAGCACCGGCGCCGGCGCCGTGCAGATGTTGATCTTGGCCGTGGCGGTCGGCAGCGCCGTCACATAGGGGGCGATCTTGCGATAGCGGTCGGCGCCGAAGCCGGGCATGTTCATGAGCTCGCTCGGACTCATCATCGGCCAGTTGCCGGTACGATAGGGCGGGGTCTGCGAGGTGTACACCGAGTCCTCCGCGCCGTCCGGCTCGCCCGGCTGATCGTCGGCGTCGATCCAGTCGCGTGCGATCCCCGCCCATTTGGGCTCGAGCCCCACGGCGACCAGCAGGCGCTGGAATTGCTGCAGCGGTTGGGGGTCCTGAATGACCTGGCCGTTCTGACTGATCACATGCGCAAGATTGTTGAGGTTGAAGCGCCCCTGCATGTCCTCGATCGCACCCTGCAGGACGCCGATGGGCTCGCCCTCGGGATTGTCGTCGGGTGTGATGGGCATGGCCTGCGTCGGTTGCGCCCAGGCTTGCGCCAGCGTGACCTGGCTGGCGTTTCCCGACTGCGTCGTGGGCGTGCCGAGGTTGCTGTTGCCGGTGCCGTTCGCGCCGACTTGCACGCCCTGCATCGACTGGGTCAGCACGTCGGCGGCCAGCGCCTCGGCGCCCATGCCGAAGTGAAAGGCCTGCTCCGTCGCCATGATGCTGATGGTGCGGCGCCGCTCGATCCAGCCGTCGAAGGTGAGCTTGGTCGCGAGAATCGCGGCGAGCGCCACCAGGATGAGCGCGATGATGAGCGCGACTCCGCGCTCGCGCCGCGGGCGTAAGACTTTCTCGAGTCTTCGCACCGCCCTCATCCGGCCACCTCGATCAGCCGCTGCACCCGCCCCCAGTCCTTGAACTCGATGGTGATTTCCACCGCCACCGGGCGCACCCACAGCCCCTCGTTCTGCGGCAAATTGGGGGGCGGCCACTGGGTCTGCCAGGTCTGGTTGCCGTCGAGGTAGCGCAGCTGCACGGTCTTCACGCCCTTGAACAGATCCTGCATCTGCGGCTGGGTGGCGAGCACGGTATCGAGTGCCGTGGTGTAGCTGCGTTTCAGCACATCGTCGGCGAGCGTATAGGACACCCGCTGCAGGGTGCTGCGCTGCTGACCGGCGGTATTCGACCAGCCGGCGCGAGTCAGCTGCGCGAGGGGCAGGGCGGTGGTGCTCGAGCCGCCGTTGAGCGTCGACTGGAATCCGGGATCGGACTTGAACTGCTGTGATTTGAATTGCTGGGTGAAGTCCGAGCCGAGCGTGCCGCCGGCGCCTAAGGTGGTGTTGCCGACGCCCGCGGTGGTGCCGTTGCCGGCATAGCCCTGCAGGGCGGGTATGCGCGACTGACCGAGCGGATCGCGCACGGGACGCGGCACCATTTGCGCGAAATCCATGACCATCATACGCATGCCGAATTCGATTTCGCGCGAGCGCTTCATGGCTTCCTCGCTGCGCTCGGCCGAGATGCGGGCGCTGCGATAGGTCTCGTAGCCGAGCGCCGACATGATGCTGAGAATGAGCAGCGCGACGAGGATTTCGACCAGGGTGAAGCCGCCGCCGCGCGCGCGCAGGATCGATCGAGCGGGACGAGTGGTCACGGCGTGGTCTGCCGGGTCGTCACGGGGGTGGTCGGGGTCACGCCGGGAATCGTCGCCGGAGTGCCCGCGGCGGGGGTGCAGTTGGGGCTCTGCGCGGCACCCAGCTGCTGGTTCGCGCCCGAGACCACGTTCACGCTCGGCGTGGCAGCGCCGGCCGCGCCCGGGGTGCCGACGCAGGGTGCCCCCACCGTCAGCGTCGATCCCTGGGTCCAATCGACGTTCGACCCGCCGGCGATCGAGAGCGAGCTGCCGAGAAATCCCGTCGTCTCGGCGATCGGGTTGCCCTTGGTCTTGGTATCCCCGGGATAGACCCGCACCACCACGCGTTTCATGCTCTGGAACTGCGTATCGAAGTAGCGGGTGTCGTAGTGCCACTTTTGGCCCGCGAAGTCTATTTGCCCCGTATCCTGGGTATCGCCGAGCTTGTTCACCTGGAGGCGCACTTGGGTGAGCCGGTTGAGGGCGATCCATTGGGCGATGGTCTTGTCGCGCAGATAGCCGCTGGTGCGCGCCGTGCCGCTCACCGCCACCATGAGCGCGGTGAGACCGAGCGCCACCACCGCGAGCGCCACCAGTACCTCGACCAGCGTGAATCCGCGGCTCGTCCTCATGAGCGCTTTGCCGGGGGGTGGTCCGAGCTTTCCTGGCTGGTCTTGCCGAAGGCATCGCCGTTCACGGAGGCGCGCGCCTGGGTCTCTTCCCGCAGCAACGTGAGGTGAAACGGCGTTCCCTCCCCGCTCGCGGCGATCGCCACTTGCGGAGCCGGCGGGGGATCCTCGCTCGACAGGTTTTGCTCCAGCGGCTTCAGCACGACTTGCACGGAATCGAGCTCGAGCTGAAAGGTCACCCCTTTGGGCAAGTCGCGGTGGCGGAACTCGTGCTCGTCGGCGAGCGGCAGCCAGCGGTCGCGGTCCGCCGAGTAGACTAAGAATCCGTAGCCGGCCGGCTCTATGCGCAGTCCGAAATCGCGGCCCTCGAGCAGAGCCCGCTCGTGCAGAATATCGACCAGGCCTTCGATGCGCCGGCTTTCCTCATCGAGCTGGGTATCGCGCCCGGTGGTGCCGATCGATAGGACGGCGAGGGAGATGATCACGGTCATGATCACCAGAACGACCAGGATCTCGATGAGCGTGAAGCCCTTGCTGCGCATCGCGCGGCACCCGTAGGCCACTAGCGCTGGTTGAGCGTCGAGGCGCTGATGTCCGCGTCGTAGCCCTCGCCGCCGGGCTTGCCGTCGCGTCCGTAGCTGATGATGTCGTAATCCATTCCGTTGGGGCCCGGATTCGCGTACAGATACAGGTTGTTCCAGGGGTCCTTGGGGAGCGAGGGCAGGTATCCGCCGGAGCGGTAATTCGTGATGGTCGGGTCCGACGGCTGGGTCACCAGCGCCTGCAAGCCTTGTTCGGTCGTCGGGTATTTGAAATTATCCAGGCGGTACAAGTCGAGCGCCGTTTGGATGGCGCGGATGTCGCTCTGCGCACGCGTGACCCGCGCCTTGTCGACGTTTTCCAAGATTTTTGGAACGACGAGCGCACCCAACACTGCCAGAATGACCACCACCACCATGATCTCGATCAAGGTGAAACCGTGTTGACGCTTGCGCATAGACTCCCCAGACATTCATGAATGATACCAAAACAAGAGACAGCCATGCCCGATGAAGGTGCGACACGGTTTGCACAAATCGCGGCGGCGCTGCAGTGGGACCGAGGGCGCTGGATTTGGCTGTTGGGCGCCGTGCTGGCGCTCGATCTGGTGTTGGGTCTTGGCGACAGCGTCGCCGCCATGTTGCGCTATGACCGCAGCGGTATAGCGGCGGGAGGCTGGTGGCGGTTGCTCACAGCCCACATCGTGCATCTCGACTGGCATCATCTGCTGCTCAACGAGCTCGGCCTGGTTTTGGTGTGGGCGCTGTTTGCCGCCGACTACGATCCCATCGAGTGGACGATCATCGTGTTCTCGGGAGCCCTCGCGATCAGCTCGGGATTATGGTGGCTGAGTCCGCGCGTCGGCTGGTATGTGGGTCTATCCGGAGTGTTGCACACCATCATGGGGGCAGGCTGTGCGCGGCATCTCGCCGAGCGGGCCCATGACCGCTGGATTCTGATCGGTTGTTTCGCGGCCAAGCTCGCCTATGAGCAGCTCGGGGGACGCGAGCCGCCGCTGGTCGTGGTGGATGCCCATCTCTACGGAGCCGCGTGCGGGTTCCTGGTGGGGGCTCTTCTCTCCTGGCGTGTGGCTATAATCCGCCTCCGTGCGCGCGCGGCCGGGCCCTCGCGCGGCTGATCCACTGGCAAACAAGAGGTGCTGCACGCATGTCGCTGGCGTTCGTATTGTCGGGACAAGGCTCGCAATCGGTCGGCATGCTGAGCGCGCTCGCGAGCGCCTCGCCGGCCGTACAGGCGGTGTTCGCGCAGGCCTCCCAGGTGCTCGGCTATGACCTCTGGCAGCGCTGCCAGGAGGGGCCCGAGGAAGCGCTCAACCAGACCGAGTGCACCCAACCGGCGATGCTCGCGGCGGGGGTTGCCACCTATCGGGTGTGGCGCGAGCGCGGCGGCTCCGCCCCCGCGTTGATGGCCGGACACAGCCTCGGCGAATTCAGCGCGCTGGTGGCGGCGGGCTGCCTCGATTTCGAGGAGGCGGTCGATATCGTGAGGTTTCGGGCGCAGGCGATGCAGGCCGCGGTCCCGCCGGGCGAGGGCGGCATGGCGGCAATCCTCGGTCTCGAGGACATCGACGTCGTCAGCGCATGCGCCGAAGCGGCCGCAGACGAGGTGGTGGAGGCGGTGAATTTCAACGCGCCCGGGCAAGTCGTGATCGCGGGCCACGCCCCCGCCGTTGCCCGTGCCATCGAGGCGGCGATCGCCAAAGGCGCGAAACGCGCCATCGCCCTGCCCGTCAGCGTGCCGGCGCACAGCTCGCTCATGGCGCCCGCGGCGGAAAAGCTGCGCGAGCGGCTCGCGCGCGCCACCGTGAAGAGCGCCAAGGGGGTCGACGTCTATGGGGTCGACATGAGGATTCACCGCACCCCGGACGAGATCCGCGCGGCGCTGGTCAAGCAATTGCACACGCCGGTCTACTGGGCGTCCACGGTGCGCACCCTGATCGGCGTAGGCGCGACCGTCCTCGTCGAATGCGGTCCGGGCAAGGTGCTCACCTCGCTCAACCGGCGCATCGACAAGAATCGCGATCTGAAAATGATCGCGCTCGAGGATCCCGCATCGCTCGACGCCGCGCTCGCCGCGGCGCGCGCCTGAAGCACGCCGCAAGAGGACCGTCATGCACGCGACCCCCAGACTGAACGCGGAAGTGGCCTTGGTAACCGGTGCCTCGCGCGGGATCGGCGCCGCCATCGCCGCGCGCTTGGCCGCGGAGGGCGCCCGCGTCATAGGCACGGCCACCACGGCCGAGGGCGCCGCGCGCATCGGCGAGACGCTCGCCGCGAGCGGCGGGCGCGGCGCGGTGCTCGATGTTGCGAGCCAGTCGTCCATCGACGCGCTCATCGCCGATGTCGAGGCGCGCGAGGGCTCGATCGGCATCCTCTGCAACAACGCGGGCATCACGCGCGACATGCTCCTGTTGCGCATGAAGCAAGAGGATTGGGACGCCGTCATGCAGACCAATCTCGCCTCGGTGTACCGCATGTCGAAGGCGGTCTTGCGCGGCATGATGAAGGCGCGCAGGGGCCGCATCATCAGCATCGCCTCCGTGGTGGGAGTCATCGGCAACGCAGGGCAGGCCAATTATGCGGCCGCCAAGGCCGGCATGATCGGCTTCAGCAAGTCGCTCGCCCGCGAGGTCGGCTCGCGCGCGATCACGGTCAACGTGGTCGCCCCCGGGTTCATCGATACGGACATGACGCGCGCGCTCGGCGAGGAGCAGCGCAAGGCGCTCGGGGCGCAGATCCCCCTGGGACGCCTCGGAGACCCGGGCGACGTCGCCGCGGCGGTGGCGTTCCTGGCTTCCCCGGACGCCGCTTACATCACCGGCGAAACGCTGCACGTGAACGGCGGCATGCACATGGCCTGAAGGGCCCGTGCGACCCTAAGCCGCGGGATTTTGTCAAGGCGATGCCCCGCCTCATGGCCGCGGATCGCGTTGCGGGTAGCCGCCGGGGTCCGGTTCACATAAAATACGCGCCCTGCCGATAAGAGGCTGGCCGCGGGCCCCGACGAGAAGCGGCGTAGATTGATCAGTTTTTCCAATGGGCTTTCCCGAAAGGACACCATAACGATGAGTACTGTTGAGCAGCAGGTTAAGAAGATCGTGGCCGAACAACTGGGCGTCAAAGAAGAAGAAGTAACCAATGACGCCTCGTTCGTTGACGACCTCGGCGCAGACTCGCTGGACACGGTTGAGTTGGTGATGGCTCTCGAAGAGGAATTCGAGACGGAGATACCGGACGAGGACGCGGAGAAGATCACCACCGTCCAGCAAGCCATCGATTACATCAATTCGCACAAAGGCAAGGCCTGACGGGGCGCCCTTGAGCAAACGTAGAGTCGTCGTTACCGGTCTGGGAATCGTCTCGCCCGTCGGTAACGACATTGCGTCGGCATGGGCGTCGATTCTCGCGAGCCGCAGCGGCATCGGGCCCGTCGCACGGTTCGATGCGACCAATTTTCCGACGCACTTCGGAGGCGAGATTCGCGATCTCGACCTCGCGCCGTACATCACCCCCAAGGATGCGCGCCGCATGGATGCCTTCATGCAGTACGGCGTGGTCGCCGGGATGCAGGCGATGCGCGACTCGGGCCTGGCCGTGACGTCGGCCAATACCGAGCGCATCGGTGTGCTCATGGGCTCGGGGATGGGCGGGCTCGAGTCGATCGAGGAGACCTACGATAAGTACCTCGAGACGCACTCGCCGAAGAAGGTGTCGCCCTTCTTCATCCCCGCGAGCATCATCAATCTGGTGAGCGGCCACCTGTCGATCGCCTTCAACATAACCGGCCCGAACTTGGCGATTGCGACCGCGTGCACGACCTCCACGCACGCGATCGGCATGGCTATGCGCATGATCCAGTACGGCGATGTGGATGCCATGCTCGCGGGCGGTTCCGAGATGGCGACCTGCGTCACCGGTATGAGCGGATTTGCGCAAGCGAAGGCGCTTTCGCAGCGCAACGACGATCCTCAGGGTGCGAGCCGTCCATGGGACAAGGACCGGGATGGTTTCGTGATGGGCGACGGCGCGGGCGCGATGATGCTCGAGGAATACGAGCAAGCCAAGGCGCGCGGCGCGAAGATTTACTGCGAGATCATCGGCTTTGGCATGAGCGGCGATGCCTTCCACGTCACCGCGCCGCCCGAGGACGGCGAGGGCGCCCGCAAATCCATGGTGAATGCGCTCAAGGACGCGAAGCTCAACCCGGATCAAGTGCAGTACATCAATGCGCACGCGACCTCGACCCCGCTCGGCGACCGCGCCGAAACGACGGCGATTCATCGCGCGTTCGGCGAGGCGGCGAAGTCCATCGCGGTAAGTTCCACGAAGTCGATGACCGGGCACCTGTTGGGTGCGGCCGGCGCCGTGGAAGCCATTTTCTCCATCCTGGCATTGCGCGATCAGGTCGCACCCCCGACCATCAATTTGGACGCGCCCGGCGAGGGCTGTGATCTCGATTACGTGCCCAAGCACGCCCGCCGGATGAAACTCGAGACCGTGCTGTCCAATTCGTTCGGCTTCGGTGGCACCAACGGTTCGCTCGTTTTCCGCAGACTTTGAGCCCCTAGGGCTGATCGCGCAGCTTCCCGAGGTCTATCCGGGCCTGCTCGAGAGCAGCGCGCCCTTGGGTCCCGCGGCGGGCGGAGCGCGCTTCGACATTCTCCCCATGGCCTCGGGCGAAGTGCTGCGGCTCCGGTCCGATGGTCGGCTGTGGGGACCCCATGCCGGCGGTGCGCCCGGCTTTCTTGCCGCGCTCGAGCGCTGGTGGGAGGCGCTGCGCACGCCGCCGAGCGGAGCGAGCGTGCCCTTTTCGGGGGGCTGGCTCGTGTACCTGGCGTACGAGGTGGCGGCGGAAATCGAGCCGCGCCTTGCTTTGCCCCGGAGCGAGGACTCGACGGCGGCTCTCGCCATCCGCACCCCCGCGGCGTGGATTCGCGATCGCCGCAGCGGCGAGGCGTGGCTGGTGGCCGAGCCCGGCTATGAAGCCTTGCTCGATCGCTTCCCCCGGGATGTGCGGAGCCTCGGCAAGAGGCTCTCGCCGGCGCCGCTCGAGTCTTTCGATATCGAGGAGGAAGATCCCGCACGCTTTGAGTCGGCGGTCACTCGCGCGCTCGAGTTCATCGCGGCAGGGGATGTCTACCAGGCGAACCTGTCGCGCCGCTGGCACGGACGCGCGCTCGGCGCGCTCGATCCGGCGGCCCTCTATCGGCGCCTGAGGGCCGCGAATCCAAGCCCTTTCGCCGCGCTCCTGCGGGACGGAGATTTCGCGGTGATCAGCTCCTCGCCCGAGCGGCTGGTGTCGGTGCAGGGCGACCGGGTCTCCACGCGGCCGATTGCGGGGACCCGCCCGCGCGGCACCTCGCCCGAGCGCGATGCCGCGCTCATCGAGTCCCTGCTCGGCAACGAAAAGGAGCGCGCGGAGCACGTCATGCTCATCGATCTCGAGCGCAACGATCTCGGCAAGGTCTGCGCCGGCGGCTCGGTGCACGTCGATGAGTTCATGGCCGTCGAGACGTACGCCCACGTGCATCACATCGTCTCCAACGTGAGCGGCCGCAAGCTCGAGGGGATCTCGCCCATACAGATCCTGCGCGCGGTGTTCCCCGGCGGCACCATCACGGGGTGCCCCAAGGTACGCTGCATGCAGATCATCGCCCAGCTCGAGGGCGAGGGACGCGGCGCCTACACCGGCGCTCTCGGCTATCTCAATCGCGACGGCAGCTGCGATTTCAACATCCTCATCCGTACCATCACCGCTCAGGGGCGGGCGTTGTCGTTCCGCGCCGGCGCCGGCATCGTCGCCGACTCGAGCCCGGCCCAGGAGCTCGCCGAGACGCGCGCCAAGGCCGAAGGGCTCTTGCGCGCATTGCAGAAGAGAGGAGCCGCGGCGCCGTGAGCATCTGGATCAATGGCCGGAGGGGCACTGTCATCGACTGCCGCGACCGGGGCCTGCAGTACGGCGATGGGCTGTTCGAGACCATGCGCGTGCGTCGGCGGCGCATTCGGCTGCTCGAGCTGCATCTCGAGCGGCTCGCTGAAGGTTGCCGGCGATTGGGCATCGACGTCTCCGCGGCGGGGCTCGAGCGCGAGGCCGCGGCGCGGGCGCGGCAGTGCATGGACGGGGTGCTCAAGCTGATCCTCACCCGGGGACGCGGGGAGCGCGGCTATCGCCCGACGGGAAGGGAGCGCTATACGCGGGTGCTGTCGCTTCAGGCGCTGCCGCCGTCGCAAGCAGCTCTGCCGAAGCCGGTCCGAGTGCGGCTGTGCCGTACCCGGCTGGGGCTCAATCCGGACCTCGCGGGGCTGAAGACCCTGAATCGGCTGGAGTCGGTCATGGCGCGGGCGGAATGGCGCGATGAGCGTATCTGGGAGGGCTTGATGCGCGATGCGGAGGGCACCGTGGTCTGCGGCACCATGTCCAACGTATTCTTGCGGCGCGGTTCGACCTTGATGACCCCGGCGCTCGATCGTTGCGGTATCGCGGGTGTCATGCGCCGCTGGGTCCTCGATCAGGCAAAGGATCTGCGCCTGCGCGTGTGGCAGGGACGTGTGCCCGTCGAGGCATTTCGAGATGCGGAGGAAGTGTTCATGACCAACGCGGTGGCGGGCGTGGTGCCGGTGGGTTGCCTCATCGAGACCGGCCGGCAGGCGCTGCGCCTCACCTCCACCGAGACGGCGGAGCGGCTGCGCGCTCGCCTGGAGCTCGAGTGAGAGGACTGCTACGGGCGGTCCTCATCGCGCTCCTCTTGGGTGCGACAGCGGCGGCGGCGGGCTTCATCGTCCTGCGAGGAGTGCGCAGTCTCGACGAGCCGCTCAAGGTAAGCGCTCCGCTGCGCTTCAAGGTCGCTCCGGGCAGCCGTTTTGCCCGCGTGGCCGCGGAGCTGGCCGCGCAGGGCTTGGTCCCCCAGCCCCGCGCCTGGGTGCTCTACGCCCGATGGAAGGGGCTCGCCCAGGCGATCAAGGCCGGTGAATACGAGATCGATCCAGGCGCCACTCCGCGCAGCCTTCTAGAGAAGTTGGTAAGCGGACAGGTGGTGCTGCATTCCTTCACCATCGTCGATGGGTGGCGTGCGCAAGACATGCTCGCGGCGCTGCGCCGCGACCCGGATATTTCCGTGACCCCGGCCGATCCCGCGCAGGAGTTGATGAATAAGCTCGGTGCCCCGGGTCTCGAGCCCGAGGGCCAGTTCCTGCCGGAGACTT
>Ga0302311_10002545_pt1 | contig 20634 bp, 13 predicted proteins | sample III_Palsa_N1_3_FD_200449 | JGI IMG/M metagenome (GOLD analysis project Ga0302311, IMG submission 200449) | Peat permafrost microbial communities from Stordalen Mire near Abisko, Sweden - III_Palsa_N1_3 | ecosystem: Environmental > Terrestrial > Soil > Palsa > Peat permafrost | place: Sweden... | reverse complement strand
TCGCCCAACTCGATCGCGTCGGCTGCTTCGAATACTCGCCGGTGCAAGGAGCCGCGGCGAACTCGTTGCGCGAGCCGCCGGTGCCGGATGAAGTCAAGCACGAACGTCGTGAGCGCTTCATGCAGCTCGCCGCCGAGATCAGCGCCCGGCGGCTGGCGGCAAAGGTCGGGCGCAGCATGCGCGTGCTGGTCGATCGCATCGACGGCGATGTCGCCATCGCGCGCTCCGCAAGCGACGCACCGGAGATCGACGGCAGCGTGCGCATTCACGCTGCCGGCGCGCTGCAGGTCGGCCAATGGGCGGACGTGCGCATTACCCATGCGGGTGCGTACGACCTGGAGGCGCAACTTAGCGAGCTTGTGTAAGCTTGAGGTTGGCCGGCACGGAGAAGATCTGGTGGAAATTGCAGCGGATTCGGTGGTCTTGATTCACTACACGCTCAAGGATGACAACGGAGAGGTCCTTGACAGTTCCGCGGGCGGCGAGCCTCTGGCCTATATCCAAGGCCACGGCAATCTGGTCCCGGGCCTGGAGAAAGCGCTCGAGGGCAAGCGCGGCGGAAACACCCTGGCGGTCACCGTGCCTCCGGCCGAGGGCTACGGCCTGCGCGATGAAGCGCTGGTGCAACGCGTATCCAAGCGGTCCTTGAAAGGCTCCGGCGAGATTCGCAAGGGCATGCAGTTTCAGGCCCGTACCGAGCAAGGCCTGCGGCTATTTACCGTAACGGCAGTGGTCGGCGATATGGTCTCGCTGGATGGCAATCATCCACTCGCCGATCAGACCCTGCATTTCGACATCGAGGTGGTCGAGGTTCGCGCGGCAACCACGCAAGAACTCGAGCACGGTCATGTACATGGCGCCGGCGGCCATCATCACTAGCGATGGCCTCAAGAGCGCGTTTTACATAATTTTACGTTAAGTCACGATCGCCTCGCTAAACAAGGCCCGACGCTTATAATGGCGCTTGCCCGGGGATGGTCAGAAAACTAAGTAAGGGGTACGGATTGGAGCGTCGCTTGCACACCCGCCACCGCGCACGCACCACCGTGTACGTGGTCATGTCCGGAAGAAAAAGCCGCATCTGCAAAGCTAAGAACCTGAGCGCAAACGGCGTGTTCGTCGAGACGGAAAATCTCGGGCTGCGCAAGGGACAACAGGTCCAGCTGGCATTTGCCATCAATCTTGGATTGGTGACCAAGATTCACCGGCGCACGGCCATCGTTGCGCATGTCACGCGCGGCGGCACTGGGTTGATGATGGAGCAGTTCGCCGGACGATAATCCGGACGATAATCGATTCTGCGGCACGCGCGCGGCCGCTCAGACGCCCCCTGCTTGACACCCCGTGTAGACTTCTGAGGGATGCCGTCCCGTAATTCACGCCCGGATGCGATCCGCATTCGCGGCGCGCGCCAGAATAATCTCAAGAACCTCGATCTGGACCTGCCCCTCAACGAGTTGATCGTGGTCACCGGGGTCAGCGGCTCCGGAAAATCCTCGTTGGTGTTCGACACGCTGTATGCCGAAGGCCAGCGCCGCTACGTCGAGACGTTCTCGCCCTACGCCCGGCAGTTCCTCGACCGGATGGACAAGCCGCAGGTCGATCGCATCGAGGGCATTCCGCCGGCGATCGCCATCGACCAGACCAATCCGGTGCGCACCTCGCGATCGACCGTGGGCACCATGACCGAGCTCAACGATCACTTGAAACTGTTGTTCGCGCGCGCCGCGGTGCTGCATTGCCGCGGCTGCGGGCGGCAGGTTAAGCGCGACACGCCCCAGAGCATTCAGGCCGACTTGAAGCTGCGCGCCCGGGAACAGGGCGATCCGCGCCTGCTGCTCACCTTTCCGGTCGCCATCCCGAAGAATTTCACCGACAAGGAAATCAAGTCGCTGCTCGCCGGCCAGGGTTACACCCGGATACACGAGCAGCGCGGCGAGACCTTGCAGGTTATTCAAGACAGGCTTCAATGCAGCAGCGCCGACTCCGCGCGGCTTGCCGAAGCCATCGAGGCCGCGCTGAAAGTGGGCCAGGGGCGCCTCGATGTGTATCCCGTGAGCGATGCGCAGCCACCGGCGCCGCCCTGGCGCTACTCCACCGGATTGCACTGTCCGGACTGCGACATCGGCTACAAGGACCCAAGCCCGAGCACCTTCAGCTTCAATTCGCCGATCGGCGCCTGCGAGACCTGCCGCGGCTTCGGCCGCAGCATCGGGGTGGACTATGGCTTGGTTCTACCCAATGCGTCCTTGACGCTCCGTCAGGGCGCAATCAAGCCCTGGCAGACCGAGTCATACAAGGAATGCCAGGACGACTTGGTGAAATTCGCGCGCAAGCGCGCCATCCCGCTGGATGTGCCGTGGCGCGATCTCAGCGACGCGCAGCGCGAATGGGTGATCGAGGGTGAAGGCGAGTGGACCAAGAATGTCTGGTATGGAGTACGGCGTTTCTTCGCCTGGCTCGAGACCCGGGCCTACAAGATGCACATCCGCGTGCTGCTGTCGCGATACCGCTCGTACACCGAATGCGCCGCGTGCGGCGGCGCGCGCCTCAAGCCCGAGGCGCTGCTGTGGCGCATCGGCAATCCCGGGCTCACCATCCGCGAGTTGATGCTGCTGCCCATCGATCGCTGCCGCGAATTTTTCGCCGCCCTCAAATTGCCGGCGCCGCTCGATGAGGCCACCGATCTGCTGCTCGGGGAAATCCGCACGCGCCTCAGGTACCTCTCCGATGTGGGCCTGGGCTATTTGGATCTCGACCGCCAATCGCGCACCTTGTCGGGAGGCGAGGTACAGCGCATCAATCTCACCACGGCGCTCGGAACCTCGCTGGTCAACACCCTGTTCGTGCTGGACGAACCCTCCATCGGCCTGCACGCACGCGACGTCGGCCGCATCGTCGGCGTCATGCAGCGGCTGCGTGATTCCGGCAACACCTTGGTGGTGGTCGAGCACGATCCGCATGTCATGCGCGCCGCAGACCGCTTGCTCGACATCGGGCCCGGCCCCGGCGAGCAGGGCGGTGAGATCGTATTCTTCGGCGAGCTTGGCGCGCTGGCCAAGGCCAAGGGGTCGCTGACCGCCGATTACCTGTTCCGCCGCAAGCAGGTCGCGCAACCGCGCCGCGCTGCGCGGCGCGCCGCGCCCGCCGGCGCCGGCAGGCTGCGCATTCAAGGCGCGGCCGAGCACAATCTCAAGCAGATCGACGTCGAGATTCCGCTGCGGCGCCTGGTGTGCGTCACCGGCGTCAGCGGCTCGGGTAAATCGACTCTGGTGCACGATGTACTCTACCCGGCGCTGCTGCGCGCCAAGGGCAAGCCGACCGAGAACCCTGGCCGCCATCGCGCGCTCGAGGGAGCCGAATTGATCGAGGATGTGGTCATGGTGGACCAGAGCCGCATCGGCCGCACCACACGCTCGAATCCCGCCAGCTACGTCGGCGCCTTCGACGCGATTCGCGCCCTGTTCGCGAAACTGCCGCAGGCACGCGAGCGCAAGTACACGGCCGGGACCTTCAGCTTCAATGCCGGCAACGGCCGTTGCCCGGCCTGCGGCGGCAACGGTTTCGAGCATGTCGAGATGCAGTTTCTGTCGGATGTCTACCTGCGTTGCCCGGACTGCGACGGCCGGCGCTACCGCGGGGAAGTTCTCGAATGCACGCTGTCGCGCGGCGGCTTGCCCAAGAGCATTGCCGACGTGCTGGATCTCACGGTATCGCAGGCATTGGCGTTCTTCGCGCACGACGCGGAGGTTTGCCTGCGCTTGCAGCCGCTTTCGGACGTGGGGCTCGATTACCTGCGGCTCGGCCAGCCGGTCCCGACCCTGTCCGGCGGCGAAGCCCAACGGCTCAAGCTCGCCGGTCATCTGGCCGAGAACGCGACGCGCGAGCGCTCCAGGGAAGCGGGCAAGAGCGGCTCGCTATTCTTGTTCGATGAGCCGACCACCGGCCTGCACTTCGACGATGTCGCCAAGCTGCTGCGCGCCTTCAGCCGGCTGATCGACGCCGGGCATTCACTGCTGGTAATCGAACACAATCTGGATGTGGTGCGCGCCGCGGATTGGATCATCGATCTGGGGCCCGAGGCCGGGGACGCGGGCGGCGCTGTGGTCTGCGCGGGCACGCCCGCCGCGGTGATGCGCGTGGCGGCCTCGCACACCGGGCGCGCGCTGCTCGACTCCGAGGAGTCCCCCGCGCTGGATTACGCGGTGCATGACGCAGGGCCTCGTGCCGCCGCCACCGGCCCGGTCAACATCGAGATCCGCGGCGCGCGCGAGCACAATCTCAAGAATGTGAATGTCAATCTCGGGCTGAATCGATTCACGGTGATCACCGGCGTTTCGGGCAGCGGCAAGAGCACCTTGGCATTCGACATCCTGTTTGCCGAAGGACAGAGGCGCTATCTGGAATCGCTCAACGCCTATGCCCGGCAGTTCGTGCAGCCGGCATCGCGGCCGGAGGTCGACGCGATATTCGGCATACCGCCGACGGTGGCAATCGAGCAGCGCACCAGCCGCGGCGGCCGCAAGAGCACGGTGGCGACGCTCACCGAGATCTATCACTTCCTGCGCTTGCTGTATGCAAAGCTCGGCGTGCAATATTGCCCGACCTGCAATCTGCGCATCGAGCCGCAATCCGCCGCGGCGATCGGCGCGCGGCTGCTCAAGGATTACCGCGGGCAGCGCATCAGCTTGAGCGCGCCGCTCATCGTCGCGCGCAAGGGGCTGTATACGGCGCTCGCCAAATGGGCGCGCGGCAAGGGTTTCGCCGAGCTGATCGTCGACGGCATCGCGCGGCCGACGGCGCAGTGGCCGCGGCTCGATCGCTTTATCGAGCACAACATCGAGCTGCCGGTGGCGACATTGAAGGTGAGTGCCACCGGCGAGGCGCAGCTGCGCGAGGCGCTGGACTCGGCCCTGCAGCACGGCCGCGGAGTCGTGCACGTCGGCTCTGCCGCGGCAACCGCCACATTCTCGACCAAGCGCGCCTGCCCGAAGTGCGGCACCGGTTTCCCCGAGCTCGATCCGCGGCTGTTTTCCTTCAACTCGCGGCACGGCTGGTGCAAGAGCTGTTTCGGCACCGGATTGCAGTTGGCGGACTTCGACTCCGAGCAGAGCGGCGAGGAATCCGCCTGGCGGGAACCCGGTGACAGCGAGGCGCCGCCGGTGCCTTGCGCGCAATGCGGCGGAGAACGATTGAATCCGGTGGCGCGCCACGTGTTGTTCCAGAACCGGTCGATCGCGGCGCTGACCAGCCTGCCGGTGCAGGATTTCCGTGCCGTGCTGTCCAAATACGAACTGCGCGGCCGCGAGCTCGACATCGCCCGCGACATGCTCGCGGAACTGGCGTCACGAACTGCGTTCTTGAGCGATGTGGGCCTAGGCTACCTGCAGCTGGATCGCGCCGCGCCGACGCTCTCCGGCGGCGAGGCGCAGCGAATTCGCTTGGCCGCGCAGCTCGGCTCGAACCTGCAAGGCGTCTGCTATGTGCTGGACGAACCCACCATCGGCCTGCATCCGCGCGATAACGCGGCGCTGCTCGACACCCTGGATCGGCTGCGCGCCAAGGGCAATACCCTGGTCGTGGTGGAGCACGACGAGGACACGATTCGCCGCGCCGATGACGTGATCGACCTGGGGCCCGGCGCCGGCACCCGCGGCGGCAGCTTGGTCGCCCAGGGCACTGCAACGGAACTCGCCCGTCTCGGCAATTCCGTGACCGGACGCTGCCTGGCCGCGCCGCTCACGCACTCCCGCTCGCGCCGGCGTGGCGTCGAGCGCGGCACGCCCAGCATCGAGATCCGCGGCGCGGCCCTGCATAATTTGCGCAAGGTCAATGCGCGCATTCCGCTCGGGCGCCTGACCGTGATCAGCGGCGTATCGGGCTCGGGCAAGTCCTCGTTGGCGCGCGACGTGCTGTTCGACAATCTGAAGCGCCTGCTGGCGCGGCCGCCGCGCGCGAAGCGCGGCCAGCCATCGGCGTTCGTGCCGGCCGGCTGCGATGAGATCAGCGGATGGCAGCCGGTCAGCCGCGTGCTGGAAGTCGACCAAACGCCCATCGGCAAAACGCCGCGCTCCTGTCCCGCGACCTACATTGGATTTTGGGATGCCATCCGGCGCCTGTATGCCGAGACCACCGAGGCCAGGATCCGCGGTTTCACCGCCAGCCGGTTTTCCTTCAACACCGCCGGTGGCCGGTGCGAGGCCTGCGAGGGACAGGGAATGCAGCGCATCGAAATGAGCTTTCTCCCGGACGTGCAGGTGCTTTGCGATGTCTGCGGCGGCCGGCGCTTCAACGCCGAGACGCTGGCGATCGAATTCAAGGGCCGCACTATCGGCGAAACGCTGGCGATGAGCGTCGATGATGCGCGCGAATTCTTTGCGGCGCAGCGCAGCGTGCATCATCCGGTGAGCCTGCTGGCGGATGTCGGCTTGGGCTACTTGAGCCTGGGCCAGCCAAGCCCGACGCTGTCGGGCGGCGAGAGCCAGAGAATCAAACTGGTCGCCGAGCTTGCGAAGGTGCGGACCGATGCGCTCGGCGTGGATACCGCGATTCGGGAAGGTCAACACACGCTGTATGTGCTCGACGAACCCACGGTCGGCCTGCACATGGCCGACGTCGAGAAGCTGCTGCGAGTGCTGCACCGTCTCGTCGACGCCGGCAACACCGTCGTGGTGATCGAACACGATCTGGATGTGCTGGCCGAGGCGGACTGGATCATCGACTTGGGTCCCGAGGGCGGCGCCGCGGGAGGCCGCATCGTGGCCCAGGGCTCTCCTGAATCCATCGTGCGCCGGCCGGGTGACAGCCACACGGCCAAAATTCTCGGCGGATTTCTGGCGGAGCGCGGGGTCGCTTAAGTCTCCTGCCGCCCGCGACTCAAGCGCCGCCGCAGCGTCTCGCGCAAGGTGTCGATCTCCTCGATGTGCAGCGCCGCCCCGCAGGCGCCGAACACCAGCGCGCCGGCGACCACCGTGCCCAGCAGCGCGCTCAACTTGCTCCAGAATGCCTGAGTGGCCCAATCCGCCAGCAGCCAATGCGAGGAGGCGGCGCAAACCGCGAACAGCGCCGCGCCGGCTATCGCGACCTTTCCCAGCATCGCGAGCATGCGCCGCGACTCCAGGCGCCGCAGATGCCGGTGCATGAGCGCATACAGCACCAGGAAATTGACGCTCGCCACGCAGCCGGTGGAAAACGCCAGGCCGCGAACGCCCCACCCCAGGCGAAAGGTAAAGATCCAGTTGAGCAGCAGATTGAGGCCCACCGACAGGAAGCTCACCATCATCGGCGTCTTGCGCCGGTCGAGCGCGTAAAAGGCGTTCACCAGCACCTTGAGCGCGGCATAGCCGCCGAGTCCAATGGCGTAGAAGCGCAGCGCGCCGGCGGCTTGCGCCGCCTGGAAGGCATTGAACTTGCCGTGCTGGTACAGCACCGAAATGATCGGCTCCGCCAGCACCATGAGGCCGAGCGTCGAGGGCACCGTCAGCAAGAATGCCAGCCGCATCGCGCGCGACAGCTCGGAGCGAAACGCATCCATCTGGCCTGCCACCACCAGCCGCGACAGCAACGGCAGCGTCACCGTGCCGAGCGCGACTCCAAACAAGCCCAGCGGCAGCTGCATCAGCCGGAATGCGATCGCCAGCCAGAATATCGCCCCATCGCCCAAGGTGGAGGCGAACATCGAATTGACCAGCACATTGAATTGCGTGGTGCTGGCGGCGATGACCGAGGGACCCATGAGCGCCAAGATCGCGCCGACGCCGGCGTCGCGCCAGCGGAAATCCGCGTGGTAGCGGTAGCCGAGGCGGCGCAGCGACGGCAACTGCACGCCGAATTGCAGCGCGCCGCCGCACAGCGTCCCGATTGCCAGGCCGATCAAGGCGCGCGGACCGAAGTGCGGGTCGAACCAGAAGCCCAACAGGACTCCGCAGACAATCGATCCCACGTTGAAGAAGCTCGAGGCCATGGCGGGAACGCCGAACACGTTCTTGGCGTTCAACATCCCCATCACCAGCGCCGCCAGCGACACCAGCAGGATGAAAGGAAACATGATGCGCGTGAGCTCCGCGGTGAGCGCAGCCTTTTGCGGATCGAAGCCGGGCGCCAGCACAGCCACCAGCGGGGCCGAGAACACCATGCCCGCGATGCAGATCAGGCCGAGCACCGTGGCGGTCATCGTGGCCACCTTGTCCGCAAGTCTCCACGCGGCCGCATCGCCGCTGCGTGCAATGGTCTTGCTGAAGGTGGTGACGAAGGCGGTCGACAGCGCCCCCTCGGCGAACAGATCGCGCAGCAGGTTCGGAATGCGGAATGCGGCGGTGAATGCGTCCATGGCCGCGCCGCCGCCGAACAGCGCGGCGAAGGTCTGCTCGCGAACCAGGCCCAACAGGCGGCTGCACATCACCGCCAGCCCGATCACCCCTGCCGCCTTGGTATTCAGGCGCTCGGTGCGGCTATCGGGGGCGGTCACGGTCAGCCACTGCCGAGGGATGGGGTTTCATGAAACACAAAGCTTGCCTAAATAGGCATCTAGTCTACATTCTAATCGCATGCAAGCCGACGCACCCGCGCCCGATCCTGACCAGCCCGGGCCGCATCAGCTCGCCCGGCGGGCCCTGTTCGGCTTCATATTGACCTTCATTGCCGCGCGCACCGTGGTGTTGCTGATCATGTCGGATAGCATGCCGAATCTCTATCTGTTCATGCATGGCACGCACGTGCATCACCTCAACTACGGCATTTTTTTATTGTCCGGGGTGAGCGCCTATGTGTTGTTTTGGGCGCCCTCGGGCAGGCGCTTGCGCATCGCCGCCTTGCTCTACGGCGCGGCCATGGCGCTGACCTTCGATGAATTCGGGATGTGGCTGCACCTGGGGGGCAGTTACTGGCAACGTGCCAGCGTCGACGCCATCGTGGTGGTGGCGGCGGTGCTGGGATTGATTGGCTTTGCGCAGTCGATGCGCAGCTTCGAGTCGCGGCACGTGAGGGCCTCGATCGCCATTCTGATCGCAGTCTTGGGCTTCGGCGTGGTGCTGTACGACGCCTCGATAAAAATCGGCAGAGTGGAAGGACCCCGACTCGAGCAGCTGGAGCTGGCGTCGTCTCCCTAAGGCTCGACGCGCGGCAGCCCGGTGAGCATTCACCGGACCGCCGCCGCAATGCAGTTGCGCTATCGCGCCCGCCTTACTGCGCTTCGGCCAGCTTCTTCAGGTTGTCCAAACCACCTTGATAGACACCGGTGACGGTATCGACGGCAGTCTTGTCGTTCTCGCTGTCGCCCGGGTTATCGCCCAAGTTCTTGCGCTGGAACTTGCCGGACCAGCTGACGGTCGACTTGCCTGCTCCGGCCGACTTCACCGACAAGCGCGAACTATAGTTGCTGACCGGCAGTACGCCCTCGACGATGGTGTAGCGGAAACTGTGGCCCTTCGCGTCGAATGCCAGCAGCTTTTCCTTGATGGTGCCGCCGCCCTTGAGCGACAGCAGCCGCACTGCGCCCACGCTATTGTTCGTGCCCTCGACGATGTCGTCCTTGGCAACGGCGGGATGCCAGTTGTTGAGGCCGTTGAAGTCCTTCACCAGATTCCACACCTTGTCGGCGGAGGCGTTGATGGTGACTGTCTTGTGGACGTGGAGTTCGGGAGCCGCAGCAACGCTATAACCGGATGCCAGCACGGTCAAAGCGAGTGCGGTTGCAGAGATCAGTTTCATGGTCTTAAGGTCCTCGTTTAGAAGCTATTGTTTGGATGGACGCAGCCAGCGCGCCGCCAAAGGCGGAATCAGCAGCAGGCTGACTAGCGTGGAAGACACTAGCCCGCCCAATATTACCACGGCCATCGGCCCCTCGATTTCATGGCCTGGCTGGTGCAGCTGCAGCGCGACCGGCAACAGGGCCAAGCCGGTGAGCAGTGAGGTGAGCAACACCGGCGTCAGCCGCTCCTCCGCGCCCCGCAACGCCGCGCCCAGGCCCCAGACCTGGCCTTCCTCGCCCACCAAGTGATCATAGTGCGACACCAGCAGAATGGTGTTGCGTGCCGCCATGCCGAACAAGGCCACGAAGCCGACCATGGCGCCGAGCGTCAGCGTGGCTCCGGTCAACGCCACGGCCGCCACACCGCCGATCATCGTGCTGGGCAGCGCCAGCAACACGATCAATACATGCCGCGCATGGCCGAACGCCAGGGACAGCATCAGCACGATCAGGACGAATGCGGCAAGTGAGTGCAGAAGCAATTCGCGGGCGGCTGCGGCATGCGCCTCGGCCACGCCTCCATAGTGCAGGAACACTCCCGGCGGAAGCGCCACCTTCGCCGCGATCGCATTGCGGGCGGAGCTGGCATACCCGGCCTGGTCGGCGGCCTTGGGGGACGCCACCACGATCTGGCGGCGCAGGCCGTCCTCATGATCGATGAGGCTGCGCGCCAGCACAGTTTCGACTCTGGCCACCGCCGACAACGGCGTCACGGCGCCGTCGCGCCCGCGCACCAGCAAATTGCCGATCGCCTCAGGGTCAGCGCCCGCCTCTGCGATGCGCACGGCGACCGGAAGGCTGCGGTCCGCTTGATTCAGCACCGCGGCGACGCTGCCATGGTAGGCGGCATTCACCGTCTCGAGCACGTCCGAGGCCTGCAGGCCGTACACCGCCATTTGCTCGGGACGCAGCTCCACCCGCAGCTCGACCTGGCGCGCGGGAACGGTCAGGCGCACCTCGCCGGATCCGGGCAAATGCCGCAATACATCGACTATCTGCGCGCCGACCCGGTCATCGGCATCGAGATCGGAACCGATGATGCTGATGGAAAAGGGCGCGGACTCGCCCGACAGCGTCTCGCCGATGCGTTCGGCCAGCACCGAGTAGATCTCCACCAGCTGGTTGGGATAGTTGTCGAAGACAGCGCGGATGGCGGCATCGATATCCGCAGCAACGCGGCCCTTCTGCGGGTCGATCTGCACCTCGAACTCGCTCCTGTGGGGCGCATCCGGGTCCTGGCCGTTCTCCGCGCGTCCGATCTGCTCCGCGACGCTCTTGACGCCGGGAATTGCGATCAAGTCCTTGGAGATCCTTAGGCCCACCCGCGTGGTCTCCTCAAGGGATATGCCGGGCCGCAGAGATGCATGCGCTATCAGGTAATTTTCGCGGAAATCCGGCAACAGCCGCGCCCCGAGCAACGGCAGGCAGGCGATGCCGGCAATGCCGCTGACGGCCAGAATCCCCAGCAATGCACGCGGCCGCGCGTTCAACCACTCGATCGTGGCGAGCTGCCGGCGCTTTAGCAGGCGCAGGAAGTGCGCCTCCGGCTCAGGCTGGTGATGCGCCATTGCCAGCACGCACAGAGCCGGAGTTGCGCTCATGGCGACCAGCAACGACAGGCCGACCGCCACCAGAAACGAGATCGACAGCGGCCGGAAAAACGCGCCCTGCAGGCCGGTCATCATCAAGATGGGCAGGAATGCCACCGCCACCGCAGCGGTTGCGTAGAACACCGGCCTGCGCACCTCCAGGGAGGCCCCCATGAACAACTCGCGGATGTCCGCGTTCAGGGGCGCATCGCGGCGGCGGCGCAGAATGTTCTCCACGTCGATCACCGCGTCGTCGACCACCACGCCGAGTGCCACCACCAAGCCGCCCAACGTCATCGTGTTGAGGCTCAGGCCCCAGGCTTCGAGAATCCAAACCGTGGTCAGCAAGGTGAGTGGAATCGCGCTGAAGGACACCAGCGCGCCGCGCCAGTCGCGCAGCGTCACCAGCAGCAGCGTGACCACCAGCACCGCGCCGATCAGCAGGGAATTGCGCAGCTTCTCGATGGCGCTTTCTATGAAGCTCGCGGGCCGCAGCAACGCGGGATGATAGTCGACGCCTTGCTTGGCCAGCATCGGCGCAAGCGAATCCAAGCGCTGTTCCAGGGCGCGCGTGACCTCGAGCGTGTTCGCGCCGAACTGCGTGGAGGTCTCGATCAGGATGCCGGGTTTGCCGGCGATCAGCGCGTCGCCGAAGCGCGGTTCGGCGCCGTCGCGCACGCTGGCAACATCCCCGAGACGCACCGGCAGCCCCTCGCGAGAGCCGATGACCGCGCCCGCCAGCGCCTCCGGCGTGGAACCCGGCGCCTGCGCCTGGATCACGATGCGCTGATTCGGGGTCTCCAGATAGCCGCCGCCGATCAGCGCGGTTGCGCGCTTGGCGGTGGCCAGCACATCATCGATGCTCAAATTGGCCGCCGCCAATTTCACCGGATCAACCTCGATCTGCCGCTCGCGCACTTCGCCGCCGAAGATCTGCGCCTGCGCGACGCCCGGAACCCCGAGGATCTGCGGCTTGACCGTCCACTGCACCAGATCACGCAGCTCCAGCGGCGATAATTTGTCGCTGGTGTAGCCAAAATGCACCAGGTATTCCATCGAGGAACTCAAGGGCGACAGCAGCGGCGCGCCGACACCCTCCGGAAGCAGGCCGGCGAACTCGGCCAGACGCTCAGTCACCACTTGTCGCTGGCGGTAAGGATCGCCGCCCCGGTCGAACACCACCTGGATCGCCGACAGGCCCTGGCTCGACGCCGAACGCACCGTCTTGACATTCTCGGTGCCGGCCAGCAGCCCTTCCAAGGGGCGCGTCACCAGCGCTTCGACCTGCATCGCATCCAATCCGGGCGCTTCGGTTTGCAGCAGCACGTGCGGCGGAGCGAAGTCCGGAAACACATCGAAGCGCGCATCGACCAGCGCGGCCGCGCCGAGCACCCCGATCAGGCAGGCCAGCGCCGTGATGATCCGCGGGCTGCCCAGCGAGGCGCGAACGATGGCGTCGAGCATTCTTCAGCCCTGGTCATCGTCGACTGCGAGGCCGCCCAAGCCCTGCAGCGACCATAGGGTCCCGGCCCCTTGCACGACGATGTCATCATCATTGTCGACGCCGCCGACCAGCCATCCGTCGCCATAGGCCAGCAGCAGCGTGACCTTCACCGGCACATAGCGTGTCTTGCGCTCGCCCGTTTGCGCAGTCACTCGCTTGTAGACAAAGGCGCCGTTCTCGTCATAGAAGACCGCGCCGTGCGGCAGCAACGAACCTACGCGCGGCGCCGCCGACAGTGTGATGGGAACGCGGGCGCCGGGTCCAAAGCCGGCAGGCGCATTGCGCACCAAGATCAGCAGAGCAGCGCTCTGGACTTCGCTCGATTGGCGCAACGCTCCGAGCACGCGTCCGGGCACCTCGATCCCATCGACGCTCAATAACGCGCCAAGCGGCAGCGTGCCGAGGACGTGCCGGCCCGGCACATCGGCGCGCACCAACAAGGCATGGCCGCTCATCGCAGCTTCGAGCAGCTGCCGGCGTTCGGCCTCAGGCAGCGCCGCAAGCGGCCCCCAATGCAGCCCATAGCGCAGGGTGGCGGACTCCGATTCCGCCTGCGCCTTCGCCTGTTCGGCCTGCGCCGCCTCCAGCGTCTTGAGCGAGGCGCCGCCGCCAGCATACAGGCCGTGCAATCGAGCCAGCTCCGCGGCAGCGGCTTGTTCCGCGGCGGCGGCGGCCGTCATCGCACCGGCGTCGGTAATCAGCACTACCGGATCCAGCACCAAGCCGAGCGCGTCCAGGTGTTGCGGCGCCTGCAGCTTCTGCGGATGAGCGACCACGATGCCGCCGGCGTTCTGCTGCTGCGCGTTGAGGGCGGGGGCCGCGGCGGGCGGCGTTGCATCCGCATCGTCATCATTATCGGCGAAGGCGCAAACCCAGCAGCCCAGCAGGACGCAGCAGGCTGCGGCGCGAGCGCTGCGTTGCCACCTTAGCCCTAGAACGGCAACCATGCTCACTCGCGATACCGCATTTATTACATTATTGAGGATTGAATCCCGAGGACATCGGGAAATGCTCGCGAAATCATACTCGCCGCCGCGGTCAGGTCAAACTACAATGCGGCCATGATCGATGGCTTTGCGCCTCATGCTTCGATGCTTCGCGTGGCTGCCGCGATACTGGCGTTGGCAGCGAACTTCGCGACTGCCCAAGTCGCCACGCCGCTGCCCACCGCAGGCAGCGGAATCTGGAAGGCCGTGGTGCCGGCAAAACCGATGCAAGGGGAATTTGACGGCAACGATCCGCTTGGCGTCGCCGCAGGAGCCAGGATCAAGGCCGATTGTTCCCTGAATTGGATCGACCCGGACGAAGGCAAGCGCTACTGCTTCTCGAGCGGCACTTCGTTGGAGTACTTTCTCGATCGGCCGAAATTCAACATCGCACGCGCGCGCCAGGGCTGGCAGAAACTGAACGCCCGGCAGAATTGAGGAGCCGGCGGCGCATACGCTGCGCCGCCGGTCCTACGATCAGAAGAACAGTATGCCGCCCAGCGCGAAGTCCTTTTCCGTCGCCGAGTTGGCATCCCAGGCCTGCGACTTGGTGTCGATGAATTCGCCCACCAGCGTCACGCTCTTGGTTAGGCTGTAATAGGCTCCAGCCACCGCGGAGCTATTGCGCTTGAGCAGGTTGGTGGGTGGCAGCCCTTCTTCATCCGCGGCCTGCTTGAGTTCAGATATGCCGTAGCTCAGGCCGAGCTTCAGCTTGCCGAACTTATAGGTCGTCTGTACGTAGCCACCCTCGGAAGGGCGCTTCTCGCCGCTCGCGGAAGTCGGCAAGATGTACAAGCCGGTGGTTCCGATGCCTTTTCCGTAGTAGCCGTACACCACGGCCTCGAGGCCGACGATGTCCACCTTGACGCCGGCATCGGCGCCGCTGCCGGTGAAACTGGTCGCAGCTCCAGGTGCATTGCCGGCGATATCCGAGGCGGAGGCCTTCAATTCCTGGCTAACCGCATCGAACCAGACCTTGCCGGTCAGTGCATTCTCGGCCTTCGGATCTCCCCATGCGTATGAAATCCCCGCTTGTACTTGAGGAGCGTCGTGCGCCGTGTACCCCGCCGCATCGAGCGGCTGGAAAATGCCGACCGACCCGCTGAATCCGAACAGCGTCGGCGTGGTGTAGGTGATTTGCGGTTCCCAGTCGGTGTAAATGTAGCCGAGGCCGATACGGCCCAAGCTGGTGTTGCTCGGTGCCGGGTTGCCCAACGCCGTGCCCATGCCCAGCAAGGTCATGTCGTCGAGGATCGCATCCTTACCGAACAGGCCGATGTCGCGTCCCATTTTCACCGTACCCCAGCTCGCGTCGCCGAAGGTAAAATAGATTTGGCGCGCATCGATGCCGGGCGACTGCAGGGCCGACGGATTACCGCTGCCGTTGACGGAGCCGCCTCCCAGATCGCTGTTGATGCCGGGATAAAATCCGATGGTCACGTCGATGTCGAAGTCGTCTTGCCGAGTGGTGGCGCTGAACACCAGCGCCGCCGGCAGCAGGCCGTTGCGAATTGCAGTCGAGTGATCGACGTTATTGGGACCGTTGGTGCAAGCCAGGCCACCTGTGACGGCGGTGTTGAGCCCGTCGTCGCACTGGCTGTCCACATAAAACGCATTAACATTGCCGGAAAAATCTATTTTCCAATCGCCGGCGGCGACGTCGATTCCGGCGACCGCCCTGGTCATCGGAACCAGCCATATCGCGGCACTTACCGCTGCCGCAAGCTTGGTACTCGTTTTCATGAAAAACCCCCTCTGGTGCTTCGAGATTCTTTGTATGACGTTGACCGTCGCAACAGCGCCCCTCATCGGACGCCGCGTGCTCGCCGGGCGCCGCGGGGCGACCAGTAGCCTCAGCGGGTTACTGCAAGAGGCGTACCAAAAGCGCAACCAAGCGCCGCCAGGCTACAAACCGCTGCCGCTCCCGCGATTTGCAGTAGAGGATTGCTCTCTTATGCCGTTCGCCGCCCATTGTGTTGCGTGGAAACAAACAAGCAGTCTCCGCCATGCGGCCAACAGCAGCCCACTGTCACGCCTCAGAATCAGATTTGTCGCACTCTGTGTTGAATCAGATACAGGGCTTCTTCGTTGATCCGCAGCGCGAAATCAATGGCTACAATGATGGGGCGGATAAAGTCCCCCACCTTCTTTCACCTGAATTGGAGCCGTGCCCATGACAGCCATCGAAACCATTTCCGAGACCTTGAGTTTCGGCGGCATTCAGGGGTTTTATCGCCACGCCTCGAGCGCCTGCGCCGGCCCGATGCGCTTCTCGGTGTACCGTCCGCCGCAGGCGCGCAATGGCAAGGTCCCCGTGCTGTATTTCCTGGCTGGACTCACCTGTACCGAGGAAACTTTCATGATCAAGGCCGGCGCGCAGCGCCTGGCGGCGGAACTTGGATTGATACTGGTGGCGCCCGACACCAGCCCGCGCAACACCGGGATTCCCGACGAGGCGGCCGACTGGGAATTCGGCACTGCGGCGGGCTTCTACCTGGATGCCACGCAGGCGCCGTGGTCGGGCTTTTTCAACATGTACACCTATATTTCCCGGGAGTTGCCGGCGCTCGTCGCGGAGCAGTTCCCGGTCGACACCACCCGGCAGAGCATCTTCGGTCATTCGATGGGCGGCCACGGTGCGCTGACGATCGCGCTGAAAAACGCCGATCGCTATCGATCGGTATCGGCATTCGCGCCGATCGTGGCGCCGTCGCAGGTGCCCTGGGGACTCAAAGCATTGCCGCGCTACCTGGGCGAGAACCGCGCGGCCTGGGAAGACTATGACGCAACCTCGCTGGTGAAGCGCCGGAAATTTCCAGGCACCATCCTCATCGATCAGGGCGAGGCCGATAAATTCCTGGCCGAGCAGCTGCGGCCTCAGCTGTTCGAAGCTGCCTGCCGCGCGTCCGGGCAAGCGCTCAATCTGCGCCTACAGCCGGGCTACGACCACAGCTATTACTTCATCAGCACGTTCATGGCCGACCATCTGCGGCACCATGCAGCAGCGCTGCATGCGTAATGCACCCCGCCTACTCTGCTACAGATCTGTAGCACAAACTGTAGCGGATCAGAAACACCGTGTGCTGCGCGCCCGCGCGCGTAGCCCATTTTGGAGCGCAAGTAGTTGATCGGACGGCATTTTGGACGGTTTGTGCCGACTGGCACGCAAGCTGCTTGTCGCTCTGCGTCTTGCCGACCTTGCATGAGGAGCTGAGATTCAATGAAGACACGAGCCGCTGTTGCCTGGGAGGCGGGTAAACCGCTGAGCATCGAGGAGGTCGACCTGGCCGGACCGAAGGCCGGAGAGGTGCTGGTGCGCATCGTCGCCACCGGCGTTTGTCATACCGATGCATTCACTTTGTCGGGCGCGGACCCGGAAGGACTGTTTCCGGTCATCCTCGGCCACGAGGGCGGCGGCGTCGTCGAGGAAGTCGGCGCCGGCGTGAAAAGCGTCAAGCCCGGCGATCACGTGATTCCCCTGTATACGCCTGAGTGCGGCGAGTGCGAATACTGCACCTCCGGTAAGACCAACCTCTGCCAGAAAATCCGCGTGACTCAGGGCAAGGGAGTGATGCCGGACGGAACCTCGCGCTTCTCGTTCAAGGGCAAGCCGGTGCTGCACTACATGGGCACCAGCACCTTCTCCCAGCACACCGTATTGCCGGAGATTTCGGTTGCCAAGATCAATCACAAAGCGCCGCTCGACAAGGTATGCCTGCTCGGCTGCGGCATCACCACCGGCATCGGAGCGGTGCTGAATACTGCCAAGGTGCAGCCGGGCGCGACGGTTGCGGTGTTCGGGCTTGGCGGGATCGGATTGTCGGTGGTGCAGGGCGCGGTGATGGCGAAGGCCTCGCGCATCGTCGCGGTGGATTTGAACCCGAGCAAGTGGACCATGGCCAAGGCGCTCGGCGCCACGGATTACCTCAATCCGAAGGACTACGACAAGCCGATCCAGCAAGTGATCGTCGATCTGACCAACGGCGGCGTCGACTATTCGTTCGAATGCATCGGCAATGTCCACGTGATGCGTTCGGCGCTGGAGTGCTGCCACAAGGGCTGGGGCGAATCCATCATCATCGGCGTCGCCGGCGCCGGCCAGGAAATATCCACGCGGCCGTTCCAATTGGTCACGGGCCGCGTCTGGCGCGGATCCGCCTTCGGCGGCGTCAAGGGGCGTTCGCAATTGCCGGGCTTCGTGGATCGCTACATGGGCGGGGAAATCAAGATCGACGAAATGATCAGCAAGGTGCTGCCGTTGGAGCAGATCAACGAGGCCTTTGATTTGATGCACGAGGGCAAGACCATCCGCTCGGTGATCAAGTACTGATTTGGCGTGTTGGGGGGCGTAAATCGCAACGATTGATCGTCTACAGAAGCCACGCGAGTGGCTGTTAGAAAACTATCGAGAGGGAATATCATGACAGTTTCAATTCATCCGTCGGTCGACAACGGTCTCAAGCAAGGGTCGAAGGACTTTGCGGGCGGAACCTTGTCGTGCAAGTGCACGGACAAGCCGGTCAAAGTGTCGGTGAAGTCGCAAGTTCTGCACAACCACGCCTGTGGCTGCACCAAGTGCTGGAGGCCGAAGGGCGTGACATTTTCGGTAATCGGCGTCGTGCCGCGCGACAAGGTCTCGGTGACCCAGAACGGCGACAAGCTGCATGTGGTCGATACCAACGCCGCCATTCATCGCCATGCATGCAAGGTGTGCGGCACTCACATGTTCGGCCGCATCGAAAACACCAAGCATGCCTTTCACGGGCTGGATTTCATCCACACGGAACTGTCCAGCGAGTCCGGCTGGGCGCCTCCTGGGTTCGCGGCATTCGTCTCCTCGATCATCGAGGCGGGCCACGATCCGGCGAACATGGGCGCTGTTCGCAGCCGCCTGAAGCAGCTTGGCCTGGAGCCGTACGATTGCTTGAACCCGCCGCTGATGGACGCATTGGCCACGCACGCCGCGAAACTATCCGGGGCGCTCAAGGCCTGAGGGTATTGCCCGATTAAAGGTCCCCGCCCGCGGGGACCTTTGGTCGGGCGCTTGCTTGGTTCTCGAACCGCTAGTGTTCCAGAACGATCCGATGCTTGTGGATCTTGCGATACAGCGTATTGCGGCTGATCCCGAGCGCCCGCGCGGTGCGGCTGATGTTCCAGCGCATTCGCTCGAGTTCGCGCAACAGCGCCGCGCACTCCGCCTCGCGCAACGCGGCCGACGGCAGGCTCGCCGTCGCCGCAGCTGAATCCGACGAACCGCTGGCCGGCGCGCTGACCGCGGTGCCCGCGCCCGGCGGCGGCATTGCACGGCCGTCGGTATCGAGAATTTCCTGGGGCAGGTTCGAGCAGCGAATGATGCCATCGCGGCACAGCGCGGATGCCGTGCGCAAGGCGTTGCGCAACTGGCGGATATTCCCGGGCCAGGAATAGTCCAACAGCTTGCGGAACGCATCGTCGGCGATCTCGATCGGGTCCTGGCCGGAGTTCTCCTCCTGCAGCAGGGTGCGGATCATTTCGGCCTTGTCGCCCCGATCCCGCAGCAGCGGCAGATGCAAGGTGATGCCGTTCAAGCGGTAGTAAAGATCCTCGCGAAACTCGCCGTTTTGAATCATCTGGCGGATGTCGCGGTGCGTGGCGCTGACCACATGCAGATTGACCGGAATCGGCTGATCGCTGCCCAGGGGCACCACCTCGCGCTCCTCGATGACCCGCAACAGGCGGGTCTGCAGCATCAACGGCATGTCGCCGATTTCGTCGAGGAACAGCGTGCCGGCGTTGGATTGAAGTATCTTGCCGATGCGCCCTTCCTTGACCGCGCCGGTGAATGCGCCGCGCGTATAGCCGAACAATTCACTCTCGATCAGGCTCTCGGGGATGGCCGCGCAATTGACGGTGACGAAGGCCTTGTCGGACCACAGTCCGCCGCGATGCAGGGCCTTCGCGAAGGCCTCCTTGCCGGTCCCGGTCGCGCCTTGCAGCAGGATCGGCACCTGCTTCGCGAATAGCTGGCGCCCGGCGGCCAGGTTCTTGCGCATCTGCGCATCTTCCACCACATGCTGCTGGCCGCGTTCGCGCGGCGCCGCTTCGCTCTTGTCGCGCGGCAGATCGGAGGACGCCAGTTCCAAGGCGCGGGCGTTGCTGCGCAGCGGCGCCCGCACCACCGCGAAGAAGCGCCGGCCGTGGGCCAGGTCGCGCACCGGCCATATGGTGCTCGGATCGAATTTGGAACGCTGGTCGAGCGTGCCGAAGTCAAATTGGAAAAACCTCTCGATCGATTGGCCGATCAACATCTTGCGGCTCGAGCAGCCCAGCTGCAGCAGCGCGCTCTCGTTGACCGCAAGGATGTGGCCGGAACCGTCGACGGCGACCAGCGCCTCGTGCAGCAGCCCGACGAATTCGGGCCGGCTGTGAAAGCGCAGGATCCAGGATTGCTCATACTCGTGCAGGAAATTCCAGCGCGCGATCAGGTTCGCCGACATGTTGACCAGAGCCATCGTGTGGCGTTGGATCAGCCGGCTGTCGCTCGACTTGACTGTCGACGCATCGAGCGCTCCCATGACCACGCCGTGCGGGTCGAGAATGGGCGCCGCGGAACACGACAGGGACAGGTTATAGCCGCGAAAATGTTCCTCGCGATGCACCGTGACGGGGCCGCCCTCGATGAGGCAGGTGCCGATGCCGTTGGTGCCCTCGTGCCGCTCGTCCCACAATGCGCCGAGCGACAGGCCGGCTTGGCGGAATTCACGCTGCAGCGACGGATCGGTGATCGTGCTGAGCACCGCACCCTGGGTATCCGACAAGATGACCGCG
>Ga0302311_10002544_pt1 | contig 20647 bp, 15 predicted proteins | sample III_Palsa_N1_3_FD_200449 | JGI IMG/M metagenome (GOLD analysis project Ga0302311, IMG submission 200449) | Peat permafrost microbial communities from Stordalen Mire near Abisko, Sweden - III_Palsa_N1_3 | ecosystem: Environmental > Terrestrial > Soil > Palsa > Peat permafrost | place: Sweden... | reverse complement strand
CAACGGAACCGCGGCCAGTTCGCCGGTGCTTCTGCTGACACCGGGCGGCGCCGCGCCGGCCTTCAGCCAGAACAGCGGCAGTCCCACGTCCTTGGCGCTCGTGAACTATTACGGGACGGGGACGACGGCCCTGCCGCCCAACCCGCAGACCGACTATGCGCTCTCGATCGTCGGCAGCTGGCCGACCAACCTGACCGCCCAGTCGACCACCTGGACGCTGACCGACGGCAACGACACGGTCTATACGCTCACAAGCTATCTCGATCCCAACACCAGCCTCTATGACATCGCCCGGCCGACCAAGATCCAGTGGCGCGACGGCCATTCGTGGACCCTGGCCTACAATTCCGCCTCGCCCTATCAGCTGCAAACCGTCACCGACAACTTCGGCAACCAGGCGGCCTTCACCTGGCAGTCCAACCCGGTCAATGGCGCGCCCCTGGCGATCACCAGTGTGGCGCTGGGCACCGCTTCCGGCGGCGCCGGCGGCTATAATCTGCAATACATCTATGCGACCATCGGCGGGTCCCAGGGTGGCCAGAACAATCCCGACATCCTGACCGAGGCGGACTATCTCGCCCCCTCGGGCACGGCGGTTCCCAATTGCTCGGCCCCGCTCTCCGGCGTGACCGGGGTGGTGCTGGATTGCACGTTCTATCAATACAACAACGACAACTCTAACGGCAGCTGCCCCTACAACGTCACCGCGGTGGTGGACGCCAGCGAGACGCAGCGCTGGGGCGTCGCCTACGATCCCACCAGCTGCATGGCGATCACCAGCAGCGTGACGGGGACGTCCAGCGGCAGCCGGTCCTATCAGGTGGCTTATCCGTCGGAGCCCGGCGCCGCGGGGTCGACCTTCACTCGCCAGGTGACCAACCCATTGGGGACAGTCTCGATTTACACCTACCTCAACAACGGCGGGACCAATCAGGGCCTGCAACTCACCGAGGTGGACGAGAACACCACCTCGGGCGGCGCGACCGGCCTCTGCGCGGGCGGAACGCCGTCGAGCGGCGAGAGCTTCCGCTGCTATCAGTACAACACATCGAACGGGTTCGTGAGCCAGCTCAAGGACGAGAACGGCAACGTCGAGACGTTCACGAACTATGACCCGCGCGGCATGGCCGGCACAACGGAGGAGGCCTCCACGTCGTCCACGCCGCGGACCACGACTTACGTGTGGGATTCGATATTCCACGAGCCGGACAGCGTGACCATCGCCGGCCTGGTTTCGACCGCCTACACCTACAACACCACCATCGGCTACGTGCTGACCAAAACCGTGACCGACAAGACGGGCTACTCGACGTCCTCGCCTCGCAAGTGGACCTACGTCTACCAACAGCCGGGCCAGCTCATCGCTCTGCATGGCCCGCGCTGGGCGGGCGGGACCGACACGACCGACACCGTAAATTACAGCTACAACGTCAACGGCTACCTCAAGACCGTCAGCCAGGCGGTCAACGCCACGACCACGCTCACCACCACCGCCAGCGGCTGGAACTGGGCGGGCTTTCCCGGCGCCGTAGCCGACCCCAACAACGTGCCGACCGACTACACCTTCGACATTCACAACCGGGTGCTGACCAAGACGGTGAACGCGGGCGGCACGGCGCCGTCGGAATGGCAGTACGCCTACGACGACGTCGGCGACGTGACGCAGCTCACCCTGCCCGTGGCGGGCGGATCGTTTCAATACAGCTATTACCAGGGCCAGGAGCTGGAGACGGTCACCGACATCCGCGGCGAGACCAAGACCTTCGTCTATGACCTGAACGACGATCCCACCAGCGTGACGATCAAGAACGGCTCGGGAACCACGACCTACACCCACAGCGCCGCCTATGACGAATGGGGCCGGATGGTGAAATCGATCGGGGCCTCGTCGCAGACTTGGCTGCTGGCCTACGACAACCTCTCGAACCTGACCCAGGTGACTGATCCGAAGGTCGGGACCGCCGCGGCCAACGTGCGCAAGACGACCTGGGACGCCCTCAATCGAGCGACCGTTCAGACCGACCCGCTATTGTATACGGTGACCTCGGCCTATGACCTGAACGACAAGCTCAACAAGCTGACCGACGCCCGGTCGCTCTCGACCACGCGCGAGGTGGACGGGTTCGGGGAGACCACCCAGGAGGTCAGCCCGGACCGCGGGACGATCACCTACAACTTCGACGCCGACGGCAACCTGACCAAGAAGGTGGACGGCGACAGCGTCGAGACCGACCAGACGTTCGACTACGCCAGCCGGCTACTGACGACCAGCTATCCGTCGGACAGCGCCGAGACGGTGACCTACACCTACGACGCCACCGCCAGCGGCAACTACGGCATCGGCCGGCTGACCAGCGTCACCGACGTTTCCGGCTCGGAGGCGATGACCTACGACGCCCAAGGCCGGCTGATCACCGACGCCAAGGTGGTCAAGACCGCCGGCGACACGACGCCGTTCACCACCAAGTACGTCTACGACGCCAACGGCCAGGTGACGGGGATCACCTATCCTTCCACCGATGCGCTGACTTACACGCGCACCACCGACGGGCTGGTGACGGCGATCAGCTTCACGCCCAAGGGCGGCGCGGCGCGGCCCCTGCTCTCGAGCGTGACCTACGCGCCGTTCGGCAAGGTGGCGAGTGCGGCCTACGGCAACGGCCTCCTGCTCACCCGCACCTACAATGAGGACTATGAGATCACCGGGGTGGAGACGGCGCCTGCGACCGGTTCGGCGCTGCTCAACGTCGCCTACGGCTGGCAGACGGACGGACGCATCGCCAACGTCACCGACAACCTCATCGCCTCGGGCGCCGGCTCACGAACGGCGGCGTTCACCTATGCGGCGACCGGGCGGGTGGCGAGCGCGGCCGGGCCGTGGGGCAGCAATACCTACGTCTACGACCCCGCGGGCAACCTGACCCAGAACGGACCGGTGACCATGACAGTCTCGCCGACCTCCAACCGGGTCACGGCGACCGCCGGCGGCACGGCGCGCGCTCTGACCTACGAGACCGGCGGCGAGCTGACCCAGGACAATTGGGGCGCCGGCAACCGCGTCTACGCCTACAACGCCGCCGACCGTCTGTCGGAGACCTTGGGCGGGACCACCGAGCTGGCGGCCTACGCATACGACTGGGCCGGACACCAGGCCTTTCGCCAGGCGTTCGGCTCCAGTCCCTCGCAAATCTCCTACCTTTATGACGAAGCCGGCCACCAACTGGCGCAATACGTGGCGCCGGGGGCGACAGCGACGACCAACGAGTACATCTGGCTGGACGATCAGGCGGTGGGCTATGTGGCGATCAACAGCAGCGGCGTCTCCACGCTGCAGTACGTGACCACCGGCCAGATCGACGAGCCGCTGCTGGTGACCAAGGCCAGCCAGACGGTCAGCTGGAACGGCTACACCGATCCGTTCGGGCTCGGCGCGACGTTCCCCGGCGCGACTACGGTGTTCAATCTGCGCCTGCCGGGGCAATGGTGGCAGCCGGAGACCTCGCAGTTGGGCCTCAGCCTCAACGGCGCCCGCAACTACGACCCGACGCTGGGGAGGTATACGCAGGCGGACCCGTTGGGGATTGATGCGGGGGCCAATCCTTATGCTTATGTGGATGGGGATCCGCTCAATGAAACCGATCCGTGGGGACAGGATAGCAGCACACTCGTTTGTGTCTATTATGATTTTAGAGCATCAGAGACCAAAGGCGCGCTGCAACAATATTATAAGAATGCAAAGCAGATTTGCCAAAATCAACGAATCGATGTGAATGTGTTGGTATCGACCGCAATCATTATGGCTAGAATAAACAAACATCTTCCATGCAATAAGGACATTATAGAACATATACGCCTTGAGTTAATCTCCTATGATGTGTTTTACAGAAATCTGAATGGCCCAAATGGCGTAACTGGTAGCGACATTAACAATTATCATAACCAAACGTTTGGCGATAATGGGCTGCCGCCGTGGGGGTATGGCGGAAATGACTTCCCTCCCGGAGTCGGAATTCCTGGATTGGAGCCCGTGAATCCAGTTCCGAATACGCATCATTAGATCATGATGACCGCACCGGCTAAAAAAAAGAAAGGCACAATAGTAGCAGTCCAGGCTGTTTGCTTTTTGATAGCGACGGTTGTTACGGCCATGCTTTGCTGGCTTACGATCACGACTCCGGTTGGTTCTGGAACAGGTCCAACCGAATACATATCTGGCGCTGTAAGCGCGTCTTCGATAATTCCATATATAGCCACCCTATTTATGATATTTACGCGCTACCGTCATCCATTGATTCGGGTCGTCGTGTATGTATTGCTGATAGCTGTTCACTATATTCTTTGTGCCATTGCGGCTCATTCAGACTTCTTGTCTTATCTATTAGGCCAAGCCGTGGAAATCCTGTTGCTTTTTGGGGTATGGTGGCTGCGGTTCGCTCCTGATCGCGGTGAGGCCCTGCCGTGAGGCAGGATAAAGGGGCGCGATGTGCGAGGCCATCGCCGGGCGGTCGGGCCTTGTTTTACAAGACCTTGGGGGATCGCGGCGCGATGTGCGCGTAAACCCCGCGAGGCGTGCGAACCGCTCGACCACTTGAGCGGAAAGGGGTTGGCGCGAGGTGCGGCCGCCGACGCCACGCCAGGGCTCGCCCCTGTGGAATCCGACATTGTGGACAAGGGCGCAGTTACCCCTCGCCTGGGCTATGCCCACCCGACGGCTGCGCCGGCCTTGCCCGGACCCGAGCCAAGGGCTGCGCCCTTAGCGATCCGGACGCCCGTCAGGGCCTCGCCTGAGGCCTCGTCGAGGCGTCCTGATCCTGCGGCGAACCTGGCTCCGAACGGCGAGGCCTGTCGATGGCAGGATAGCCTTGGCGGCGGCGGATGTGCACATCGGGCCGCGTGGGCGGACTAGGCCAAGCGAGCGGGCGGCGCGGCGGCTCTCGGGCGGGGTCGAGGAATAAGGTGACAGGAGCACCGTTCCCCGCGCGGTTAGAGCCGGGCTCGTTTAGACAGAATGTCGTTGGGGCCTAGCGGAACATGATATCTGACCACCGCGCCGACATCCGGGACGGCGCTGCTGAACGAGAGCTTCGGCTGGCAGGCGGACGGGCGGATCGCCGGGGGTTTCGGTGCAAGTGCATTGAGTCGGTGCGATGATCGGATTGCGGTGACGCCGCGCCCAATTCGTGAACCGAGTGTCTGATCGCCAACCGGGGTTGAGTCCGCGCCCACGACGGGCACGGCGGCGGTGAATGTCGGCTACGGCTGGCAGGCGGATGGGCGCGTCGCCGGTGTGACAGATCACCTCATCGCCTCAGGCAGCGGCTCGCGGACGGCGACGTTCACCTACGCGGTGACCGGACGGGTGGCGAGCGTGAGCGGCCCTTGGGGGAGCAACAGCTACGCCTACGACGCCTTGGGCAATCTGACCCAGAACGGGCCAACGACCATCAACGTGAAGTCGACCAACAACTGGCTGACTGGCACGAGCGGCGGAACGGCGCGCACCTTCACCTACGAGCCGGGCGGCGAGCTGACGGGAGACAGCTCCACGGCCGGGGTGTTCGCCTATAGCTACAATGGGGCCGACCATCTGGTCGAGGCGACCAGCGCCGGGACAGCGGTCGGGGCCTACGCCTACGACTGGGCCGGCCACCTGGCGGACTTCGCCCCGACAGGTGTTCCGCTATTGAACCCGTGGGCGCATCCGTTGGGGGTCTAGCGGATCGCCGGCATCTCTCGCAGACATCGGCTACGCCGATTGCCGGCGGGACGCCGGCGCTACGTTCAGTGCGCGGCTTCCCAGTTGGCCGCCGCGCGCGCCTCGACCTTGAGCGGCACCGAGAACTCCACGGCCGGCAGGGCGGCGCCTTCCATGACTTCGGAGGCGACGGCGCAGACGGCGGCGGCCTCGGCTTCCGGGGCTTCGAAGACCAGCTCGTCGTGCACCTGCAGCAGCATGCGAGCCTTGAGGCCTGCCGCCGCCAGAGCGCCCGGCATGCGGATCATCGCCCGGCGCATGACGTCGGCGGCCGTGCCCTGGATCGGGGCGTTGATCGCCGCCCGCTCGGCGAAAGCGCGGTCGCCGGCCGACTTGGAGCGGATGATCGGGATGTTGACCTTGCGGCCGAAGACGGTGGTGACGTAGCCCTTCTCGCGCACCTCGGCGCGGGCCTGGTCCATGTAGGCGCGGATGCCCGGGAAGCGCTCGAAATAAGTGCGGATATAGGCCCCGGCCTCGTCCTGCGGGATGCTGAGCTGATTGGCGAGGCCGAAGGCCGAGATGCCATAGATGATGCCGAAGTTGATCGCTTTGGCGCGGCGGCGGGTCTCGGCCGGCATGCCTTCCACCGGCACGCCGAACATTTCCGAGGCGGTCATGGCGTGGATGTCGAGGCCGTCCTGGAAAGCGCGCTTGAGCTGCGGGATGTCGCCGATGTGGGCCAGGAGCCGCAGCTCGATCTGGCTGTAGTCGGCGCTGATCAGCAGGTTGCCCGGCTCGGCGACGAAAGCGGCGCGGATCTTGCGGCCCTCCTCGGTGCGGACCGGGATGTTCTGCAGGTTGGGATCGGACGAGGACAGCCGGCCGGTGGTCGTCGAGGCCAGGGCGAAGGAGGTGTGGACCCGGGCGGTGACCCCGTGCACCGCGACGATCAGGGCGTCGGTGTAGGTGCCCTTGAGCTTGGCCAGCTGGCGCCAGTCGAGGAGAACGCGCGGCAGGGCGTGGCCCTGCACGGCCAGATCCTCGAGGACGGCCGCGTCGGTGCTCCAGACGCCGGTGGCGGTCTTCTTGCCGCCGGTCAGGCCCATGTCGCCGAACAGGACGTCGCCGATCTGCTTGGGGCTGCCGAGGTTGAACGGCCGGCCGGCCAGCTTCTGGGCCTCGGCCTCGAGCTCGGCCATGCGCAGGGAGAACTCGTGGCTGAGCCGGCGCAGGCGGTCGGGATCGACCCGCACGCCGGCGTTCTCCATCGCGGCCAGCACGGCCGGCAGCGGCCGCTCGAGCGTCTCGTAGACGGTCAGCAGGCCCTCATGCGGCAGGCGGGGGCGCAGCTGCTCCCACAGGCGCAGGGTGACGTCGGCGTCCTCGGCCGCATAGCGCGTGGCGGCGACGAGATCGACGTACTTGAAGCTCTTCTGGGCCTTGCCCGTCCCGGCCACCTCCTTGAAGGCGATCGGCTTGTGACCGAGCCAAAGCTCGGAGAGTTCGTCCATGCCGTGGCCGTGCAGGCCGGCCTCGAGGACGTAGGAGATCAGCATGGTGTCGTCGATCGGCGCGACGCTGACGCCGTAGCGCGAGAGCACAGCGAGGTCGTACTTGGCGTTCTGGCCGACTTTGAGGACGGCCCCGTCCTCCAGCATCGGCTTGAGAGCCGCGATCGCTTCGGCGAGCGGGATCTGGTCGAGGTCGGCGGCGGCTTCCAGCGCCAGGCCCTCGCTGGCCTCGTGGCCGAGCGGGATGTAGCAGGCCTCGCCCGGCGAAATGGCCAGGGAGACGCCGACCAGGCCGGCCGTGGCCGAGGACAGCGCGTCGGTCTCGGTGTCGAAGGCGACGACGCCCTTGGCCCGGGCCCGCGCCACCCAGTCGTTCAGGGTCGCCAGGTCGCGCACGCAGACATAGCCGTCGACGTTGATCGGACCGGAGGGCGGCGGCGCCTTGGGCGCGGACGGGGTCGAGGCCCCAGCCTCGCCCAGGCGCCGCTGCAGACTGCGGAACTCCATGGTCTCGAGGAATTGACCCAGCACCGCCGGATCGGGGGCGGCGATGGTGAGCGCCTCGAGCGGTTCGGGCAGCGGCGTGAGGTCGTCGAGGGTGACCAGCTGGCGCGACAGGCGGATCTGGTCGGCGAAGTCGATGAGGATCTGGCGGCGCTTCTCCTGCTTGATCTCACCGGCCCGGGCCAGGAGCGTCTCCAGGTCGCCGTACTCGGTGATCAGGGCCGAGGCGGTCTTGATGCCGATGCCGGGGGCGCCCGGGACATTGTCGACCGGGTCGCCGCACAGGGCCTGGACCTCGATGACCTTTTCCGGCGGCACGCCAAACTTCTCGAACACTTCGGCCGGACCGATGCGCAGGTTCTTCATGCCGTCGAACATCGACACGCGCTCGCCGACCAGCTGCATCAGGTCCTTGTCGGAGGAGACGATCACCGCCTCGCCGCCGGCTTCGCGGACTTCGCGGCTATAGGCGGCGATGAGGTCGTCGGCCTCGTAGCCCGGCAGCTCGATGCAGGCGACGCCGAAGGCCCGAGTCGCCTCGCGCACCAGGGCGAACTGGGGCACCAGGTCCTCAGGCGGCGGCGGCCGGTGGGCCTTGTAGGCCGGGTAGAGTTCAGACCGGAACGTCTTCTCCGAATGGTCGAACACCACCGCCAGGTGGGTCGGCGCGTCGGGCGCCGCCTTCATGTCGAGGAGCAGCTTCCAGAGCATGTTGCAGAAACCCTGCACCGCGCCGACCGGCAGTCCGTCGGACTTCCGGGTCAGGGGCGGCAGGGCGTGGAAGGCGCGGAAGATGAAACCGGAGCCGTCGACCAGATAGAGGCGCAGCGGCGCCTCCGACGAGGCGTTCGGGGCCACGGGCCGGGTGTCTTCAAGTGTCTCGGACATGTGCCGGCGACCATAAGGCGCGCGAAAGCCGAGGTCACCTGCTCAAACCACCCCTCCTTCAAGGGAAAGGGGTTTTAGGTTGCACTTGCGCGCGGGCGGGGGTGGGGCATGATATGGTGGCGAGGGGCGAATCCCGATCCGTCCATTGAGAGACGGGCGGCCGAGGCGTTCTCCGCCGGGGCGTACGGCCCGGGTGGCGTCAAGCGTAGCGGAAAAGGAAGCGGACAGTAGGGCGCGCCGGAGGCGAGGTCGTCAGGCCCCGCCTTCCTGAGGTTACCCGGCGACGCCGGGGCCTCGTTGAGGGGGTGTCGGAATGCTGGCAGCGATCGCGCTTGCAGCGGCTTTGGACGCGCAGGCCGCAGGCGACGGAACGGTCAATCTGATCGATCCGCCGCTCGAGCAGCCGCGCTTTACCGAACGCCCGACGCCGGGCGAGATCGCCGGCGCCTATCCGCACGGCGCGGCCAATCTCGGGGCCAGCGGCCACGCTTCGATCCACTGCCAGATCAGCGACAAGGGCAAGCTGCAGAACTGCACGGCCGTGCGCGAATTCCCGACCGGCCTGGGTTTCGGCAGCGCCGCCGTCGGCCTGGCGCGATTCTACCGCGTCGACCTGTCGAGCCCGGCGGCCAAACGCGGCGAGCTCGACCTGCCGATCGACTTCGCCACCTCCACCAATCAGGACGAAATGCTGGTGACAGGGCCGTGGATCGGCGCGCCCAGCTTCGCGGAGGCCGGCGAAGCCTATCCCGACATCGGCGGCGGGGCGGCCGGTGAGGCTGAGCTGCATTGCGCCCTGAGCGGTGGGGGCCAACTGCGCGCCTGCCGGGTGCTCTATGTCCAGCCGCTCGATCGCGACTTCGACAAGGCGGCGCTGAGGCTCTCGGCCTCGTTCCGGATGCAGATCGATCCGTCGCTGATCAAGACTCACCAGCCGCTGGGCGCCAACCTGGCGGTGCGGCTTCCCGCGCCATTCGGCGAGGAATTCAAAGCCCACCGCATCACCGACCCGACCTGGCTGGCGCTGCCCGACGCGGCCAGCCTGGCGAAGCTGTACCCGGCGATCGCGACCACCCGCGGAGTGGCGGAGGGCGTGGGCCAGGCCGATTGCGACGTGGGCGCCGACGGCGGCTTGCTGAACTGCCATCCGGCCGGAGATGGCGAACCATCGGGGCTCGGCTTCGCCGACGCGGCGGCCAAGGCGGCGGCGGCGATGCGGATGAGCCCATGGACCGACGCCGGCGGGCCGGTGGCCGGCGCGAGCGTGCGGGTGTCGGTCAATTTCGTAGCGCCGCCGAAATAGCCAGGGGACCGACCGAAGCGCCGGCTTCAATCTCCCCCGTTCACGGGGGGAGTACGGCCGAAGGCCGGGAGGGGAGCCGCCCCCTCCACCCCTACAGGGTCCCCCTCCCCCGTAAACCGGGGAGGATCAAACGCGATACTGGCGCTACGAAGAGTCGTCGCTACCCCGGGTGGTGATCGCCACCGCGGGGGGAGGCGTGGGCCGTCCCATGAACATGGTTGTAGCCGGGCGCCGCGTCGTGGCGGAAGTGAGAGCCGCCGGCTGGGCGATAGTGATCGTTGGCGGAGTTTCTGTAGTAGAAACCGCCGTTGCCGCCCCAGTAGCCATCATAGATCGGGCCGTAGGCGCCGTCGTAGTAGCCATCGTACTCGACGTCGGCCATCGGACCTGGACCATAATAGCCGACGCCGTAGTCGGCGCAGCCGGCGACGATCACGAGCGCCGCGGTGGCCCCCAGGATGTGTGCGATCTTCATTTTTCTTCTTGCTCCGTGACCCTCCCCGCAACGGTAACGGTTGGAGCGGGGATTAGATGCGGCGCCTTCCTCCCACCCCTTGATGGGGGTGGACCGACCGCAGGTCGGGACGGGTGGGGTCCACCCCCTCCGTCGCTTCGCGACACCTCCCCCATCAAGGGGAGGAGGATCGGAGCTAGTGCCCGCCAGCGCCTTCGTAGACGCCGGGGGTGAATTGTTCGTCTTCCGGCTGCTCGGTGGGGCCGGCGAGGACGAAGCGGCGGTCGCAGTAGCCGCATTCGACGAAGCCGGCCTCGCCCATTTCCAGCCACACCCGCGGGTGGCCGAGCGCGCCGCCGACGCCGTCGCAGGCCACGCGCCGCGAGCGGACCTTGACGATCTCAGGCGTGGCCGGATCGGGATCGACGGGAACGATATCTGTGGTCATGGGAAACTGGCGTTGGCGTTGGCGGAGCCTTAAGTAGGAGGCGACGGCTTGGCCCGTCAATCAGGCCGGACCCTCCATGACCTTGCCAGACTTTGCGATCGAGGCCCGCGGCCTCGTCAAGACCTATCCCGCCACCCGCAACATGCCCCCGGTGACCGCGCTCAGAGGCGTGGATCTGGTCGTGCCGCGCGGATCGATCTTCGGCCTGCTAGGCCCCAACGGGGCCGGCAAGTCGACCTTCATCAACATCCTCTCCGGCATGACCAAGAAGAGCGCCGGCAAGGTGTCGGTCTGGGGCCGGGACATCGACACCCGCTCGCGCGACGCCCGCGCCGCCATCGGCGTGGTGCCGCAGGAAATCGCCGCCGACGTGTTCTTCACCCCGCGTGAGAGCCTGGACGTCCAGGCCGGGCTCTATGGCGTACCCAAACGCGAGCGCCGCACCGACGAACTGCTCGCCGCCGTCGGCCTGACCGACAAGGCCGACGCCTATGTGCGCCAGCTCTCCGGCGGCATGAAGCGGCGGCTGATGGTGGCCAAGGCCATGGTCCACAACCCGCCGGTGCTGGTGCTCGACGAGCCGACGGCCGGCGTCGATGTCGAGCTGCGCCGCCAGCTCTGGGCCTACGTCGTCGAGCTCAATCGACAGGGCGTGACCATCGTGCTGACCACGCACTACCTCGAGGAAGCCCAGGAGCTCTGCGACACCATCGCCATCGTCAATCATGGGTTGGTGATCGCCTGCGAACCGACGCGGACGCTGCTCTCGCGCCTCGACAGCCGCACCGTGGTGGTGACGCCGGAGACACCGTTGGCCGGACCGCCGGACCTCTCGCCCTACGACGCGCGGCTGCGCGGCGATGGCGACCTGGCGGTGACCTTCAAGCGCGCCGAGGCCGGGGTCGAGCAGGTGATCGCCGCCGTCCGCGCCGCCGGCGTGGCGATCCGCGATTTGCGGACCGAGGAGCCGGATCTGGAGGATGTGTTCGTCTCAATGACCTACGGCGCGGCGGCTTAGTCATCCACAGATGACACAGATGGGCGCAGATTGATTTCGTGGAGGGCGCGCGCGCGTAGTCGTTGCGCGCCCTTGGCGCGCGACAGGACCCTGCCAGCGCCTCCGTCGACGCCAGTCCGGCTCGGATTCAATCTGTGTAAATCTGTGTCATCTGTGGATCGATAGATCCGGCGCCGCCCGTAGCGCCGGGCTACGCGGGGGTCGCCATGGCTTACGGCTGGATCGGATGGCTCGTCGCCGGGGTAATGTTAGTGGCTTCGCCGGCGCTGGCCAATGACACCCAGGCGGTGGAGGGTGCGGGCGGCTTGCGATTGGCCAAGAACGCGGCCCTGCGCATGGAGAGCGAGGACCTGCGGCTGGGACGCGACGAGGTGCGCGTCGCCTATGTGTTCCGCAACCTCTCGCCCCATGACCAGACGATCACCGTCGCCTTTCCCCTCCCCGCCCTCGACATGGGCGATCTCTCCGAGACGCCACACAGCTTTCACTTCAACGGTCGCGACGGCGACGTGGTCGATTTCCACCTGGAGGTCGACGGCCGGCCGGCAGCGCCGAAACTCGACGTGCACGCGATCAACGCCGCCGGACGCGACATCACCGCGGCGCTGCGAGCGGCCGGCGTGCCCATGGTCGGCGCGCGGTCGGACGACGAGATCGAGCGGGCGTTGGGGCGCCTGACGGCGGCGCAGGTGAAGACGCTCGCGGCCGTCGATGCGGTCGACGCCGACGAGTGGATGCCGCCGAACGACGTGCATCATCCGAAGTGGCGGGTGCGGGCCTCTTACTACTGGACGCAGCGGTTCCCGGCCGGCGGCGTGGTGCGGATCGGCCACCGCTACCGGCCGGTGCTGGGGGCGGTTCCGGTCCGCGACCTCGACCTGGCGAAGCTGCCGTCCGAGCTCGGCGGACTTGGGACCTGGCCGGACGAGAAGAAGGGCTGGTGTCTGACCCGGGCCGACCTCAGGCCCTACGCCCGCAGCGGGGCCGTGCTCGCCTGGCTGGAGTATGTGCTCAAGACCGGGGCCAACTGGGCCGGCCCGATCGGCCAGTTCCGCCTGACCATCGCCGCCCCGCCCGGCGGCATCGCCTCCGCCTGCCCGATCCCCGGCCTGACACTGACCCGCTCGCGCGCAGGGCTGGCGGCCGACGCGATCAATTTCACCCCCACCTCCGACATCGCCGCGGCGTTCGCTGCGCCGGTGTGGTAGGGCGGCCCCAAGTCCTCCTCCCCCTCGATGGGGGACGTGGCGCCCCGGGTCGCGCCGCTGGCGCGGCCCGCCCGGGATAAACTCCGCGCCGGAGAGAGTGGAGCCGCCGCCCCACCCGTCCCTTCTCTTCCCCCCTCACAGGGGGGAAGTGTCCCCCCGGGTCGCGCCGCTGGCGCGGCCCGCCCGGGATAAACTCCGGGACGAAGGGGGGTCGGAAACACCAGCGGTTGGCTGCTTCGCGCCTCTGCTTCGCAGTCGCCGGTACTCCCCCCTCATGGAGGGAGAGAAGCGGTCCACCATCTCCATCAAGGGGAGGGAGGAAGGCGGTCACGCCCCCTTGTTGAAGTGGTCGTGGATGCGGCGGGCGAGGGGCGCGCTGACGCCTTCGACTTTTTCCAGGTCGTCGACCGAGGCGCGGGCGACGCCGCGGGCGGAGCCGAAGGCGTGCAACAGGGCCCGCTTGCGGCCCGGGCCGACGCCGTCGATCTCATCGAGAGGGTTCTTGCGCATCTCGCCGGCCCGGCGGGTGCGGTGAGCGCCGATGGCGAAGCGGTGGGCCTCGTCGCGCAGACGCTGCAGGTAATACAAAACCGGGCTCTTGGGCTCGAGCATGAACGGCGGCTTGCCCGGCAGGAAGAAGCGCTCCAGGCCAGCGTCGCGGTCCGGGCCCTTGGCGACGCCGACCACGGCGACGTCGTCGACCCCGAGGTCGGCCATGATCTCCAAGGCCGCGTCGAGCTGGCCCTGGCCGCCGTCGACCAGCACCAGATCGGGCCGCGGCGGATTGTCGCCAGCCTCCTCTTCCTTGGCCAGGCGGCTGAAGCGGCGACGCAGCACCTCGCGCATCATTCCATAGTCATCTCCTGGCGTTAGCTCGGTATTCCTGATGTTGAACTTGCGATACTGGTTCTTCTGGAAACCCTCCGGCCCGGCGACGATCATGCCGCCGACGGCGTTGGTCCCCATGATGTGGGAGTTGTCGTAGGTCTCGATCCGCTCCGGCGGGGCCTCGAGTCCGAACACCTCGGCGACCCCGACCAGCAGCCGCGACTGGGCCGAGCTCTCGGCCATCTTGCGGCCCAGCGCCTCGCGGGCGTTGACCAGGGCGTGGTCGACCAGCTCGCGCTTTTCACCGCGGACCGGGCGGGCGATCTCGACCTTGCGGTGAGCCTTGATCGAGAAGGCTTCGGCGATGAGCTCCTGCTCGGATGGCGCTTCGCTCACCAGGATCAACCGCGGGATCGGCCGGTCCTCGTAGAACTGGCCCAGGAAGGCGGCCATGATCTCAGGCCCTTCGTCCGACTGGTCGACGCGCGGGAAGAAGGCGCGGTTGCCCCAGTTCTGACCGGCGCGGAAGAAGAACACCTGCACGCAGGCCGAGCCGCCCTCGGCGACCAGGGCGAAGACGTCGGCCTCGTCGACGGTCTCGGGATTGACCTGGGTCTCGGCCGCCACCGAGGAGAGGGCCCGGATGCGATCGCGCAGGCGGGCGGCGCGCTCGAACTCCAGATCGTCGGAGGCGGCCTGCATGTCGGCGCTCATTCGCGCCATCACCGCGCGGCTCTTGCCGGTCAGGAAGGCCTCGGCCTCGGCCACCAGGGTCTCGTAGTCCTCCAGCGAGACCAGGCCGACGCAGGGGGCCGAGCAGCGGCGGATCTGGTGCAGCAGGCACGGCCGGGTGCGGCTCTCGTAGACGCTGTCCGAGCACGAGCGCAGCAGGAAGGCTTTCTGCAGGGTGTTGAGGGTGCGGTTGACCGCCCCGGCGCTGGCGAAGGGGCCGAAATAGTCGCCCTTGATCGCGTGGGCGCCGCGGTGCTTGCGCAGCTGCGCGGCCGGATGCTCGCGACGGATGACAATCTCGGGAAAGCTCTTGTCGTCGCGCAGCAGGACGTTAAAACGCGGCTTCAACTGCTTGATAAGATTTATTTCCAGGAGCAGAGCGTCGGTCTCGGTGCGGGTGATGGCGAACTCCATCGACCGCGTAAGGCTGACCATCAGGGCGATGCGCTGGGTGTGGAAGCGGCCCTGCGCGTACTGCGCCACGCGCTTCTTCAGCGACCGCGCCTTGCCGACGTAGAGCGCCTCGCCGTCCTCGCCATACATGCGATAGACGCCCGGCGCGTCCGGCAGCCGTCGCACCTCGTCCTTGATCAGGGCCGCGCCTTCGAAGGCTTGAGTCTCGGTGGTCATCGTGGGGGGAATATAGGACCTCCCACCCCTTGATGGGGAGGGTGGACCGCGCGTCAGCGCGGGACGGGTGGGGTGGCTGCGCCACCCCCTCCGGCCGCTTCGCGGCCACCCCTCCCATCAAGGGGGAGGAGGCGCTACGTTCAACCCGTCAGGAAGGCGTCCAGGTCGATGGCGAAGACGGCCGGCTGGTCGAGCATGATGAAATGCAGGCTGTGGTCGACGCGGTCGAGCCTGACGCCCGGCAGGGCGGCGAAGGCGGCGTCGTAGCGGCCGTCGACCGCGCCGGCGGGGAGGCCGAGCGCCATATAGTCGGGATAGAGCACGGTCACCGGCGTCTTGATGTCCGCGAGTCCGGGGCCCAGATCGAGTTCCATGTCGTCGGCGAGCGCGGCCTGGACGACATGGGCGTCGCTGGCCTTCTCCCAGGCGAGAACCGTGGCCTGGTCCGCCGCGCCGGTGATCATCGACTTGTTCATCTTCACCTGATCGGCCTCGGCTTGCGGCGGACCGGTGCGGATGCGCTCGGCGACGGCCGTGGCCGTCGCCATGGTCACGGTCGGCGAGATGAACACCGGGGCGACCCACGGCAGGGCGTCGACGACCAGCACCTTCTTCAGGTGATCGGGATGATGCTCGGCCAACCAGAGCGCGATCGTGCCGCCCATGGAATGGCCGACGACCACGGCCGGAGTCAGGCGAGCCGCGACGATGTAGTCGTCGATCGCCTGGGCGGTCTGGGCGAGCATCGGCCCGCTGGCATTGGCGCGCGCCGGCTCGCCAGCGAACCCGGCCACCTGGACGAGATGCAGGCGGTAGTGGTCCTTGAGCCGCTCGGCCGTCGCCTTCCACACCGCCCGCGACGACGCCAGGCCCGGGATGAGGACGATGTCCGGCCCCTTGCCGATCACCTCGACGCTGATCCGGTCGGTGGAGACGATGCGGCTATGCTCGAACAAGCGCGGCGGCGCGGGCTGGGCCCAGGCCGCGCTGGAAACCGCCAGCGCAGCGGCCGCCAACATGGCATAAATTGATTTAGAACCAGCTATTTGTTTCATAGTCCTAAGACTCCTTTCGATGCGACTCGCGCCGGGCTTCCGCCACCAGGGACTCCATGGCGGCGAGGTAGGCGATGAAGGCTTCCCGGCCGGCCGGCGTCAGGCGCACGCGGGTCAGCGACTTGCGATCGACGAAACTCTTGGCGATGGCCACGTAGCCGGCCTCCTCGAGCTTGCGCAGGTGGACGGAGAGGTTGCCGTCGGTGGCCTTGAGGCGGGCCTTGAGGTCGTTGAAGTCGGCTTCCTGGTGGCCGACCAGCCAGGCCATGACCCCCAGGCGCACGCGGCCGTGGATGACTTCGTCGAGGCCGTCGATGTCGAAGGGATCCACGGCTCGGCCTCAGGCGACGCCGGCCCGGCGGATCAGGAAGGCGCCTGGCGCGACGGCCAGCAGCCCCAGTTCGGCGGCGTAGACGAGATAGATCGCCGCCTGGCCGGCGAAGCAGGCGGTGACCGCGGCGCCGACGAAGGAGCCGATGGCGGCGGCCCACACCCAGCGGCGCTGCGCAAAGACGGCGGCGATCGACCAGGCGAGGCCGTAGTGGGCCAGGATGATCGACGGCAGCAGGGCCATCGGCGCGTCGCTCCCGGTGCGGTAGGCGACGATCACCGCGCAGACCACCAGCGTGAAGATCGAGATACCTGCGCCGGACCAGGCGACGTTCACCGCCCGGCCCCCCGCCCCTTCCCGCTTGCGCGGCCCGAGGCGGCGCATGATCAGGCTGAAGGCGATCACGAAGGCGATCAGCGAAGCGCCCCAAACGCCCGGGAAGATCCAGCCGGAATAGCGCGGCAGGAAGCCCTCGAGCGCCGCCCACTGGCCGAGACTGGCCAGACCGAAGATGACGCCGGCGGCGACGAGGATCGACCCGCCGACGAGCGTGGCCGGCCGGCCTTCGGTAGCCAGCGCCTTGAGGAAACCGATGTCGTCTTCGAGGGCGGAAAGGCGATCGTTCATGGGGCGACTCCGTGGGAACGGATGCTCCGTATCATCAAGTGCTTTGTGTTGTAAAGCGCTTTGCGCTAGATGCTCGGTTAGGCGAGCGCCCTCCTCCTAACCGCGTCATCCCTGTGCGGCTTCTACCCCTGCGTCATCCCGGGCGACCCGGCGACAGCCGGGGTGGCCCGGGACCCAGGGGCGGCAAGCGCCTTGCCAGCCGCTCCTGGGTCGCCGGATCTCCGCAACGCTGCGCGCTGCTGCGTCCGGGATGACGCAGCTTTTTGGAGATGGATGATGCAGCTACTGGGAGCCCGGGGGGGGTGGCCACTCTCTCGTCGCGCCGAGGCCTACATTCCCCGCCCCCTCAAAGCCGCTCTTCGCCGCCGACGATCCTGGCGTAGAGTTCCGGGGTCAGGGGGATGAAGCCGAGTTCGCGGTCGTGGAAGTAGAGCGGGCCGGTCACCTTGGCCGGATCGAAGCCGTCGGCGATCAGGTCCATCTTGCGCGGCTTGAAGGTGCCGGTGACGGCCAGCGCGTCGGTGAGGCGCAGGAACAGCGGCTGGGCGTAGGGCGGCAGGGCGGCGGTCATGCGTGCGTTCAGCGCCGCGAGGTCGAACCCCTCGCCGGTGACGATGGCGGCCATGCCGGCTCGGCCCTCGGCGTGGGGCACGGCGACGCCGTAGACGCTGGCCTCCTTGACGCCGGGCACGGCCCCCAGGGCGTCGGCCACCTCGTGGGTGGAGACGTTCTCGCCCTTCCAGCGGAAGGTGTCGCCGACCCGGTCGACGAAATAGAAATAGCCCAGGCGGTCGCGGCTCAGCAGGTCGCCGGTGCGGAACCAGGCGTCGCCTTTCCTGAACGCGTCGCGCAACACCTTCTTGTCGCTGGCCGCCTTGTCGACATAGCCGCTGAAGGCGGTGCGGGCGTCGCCGTGGATGGCGCCCAGGCACTCGCCGGCCTCGCCGGGCGGACAGGGGATGCACAGGCCGTCCGGGCCGCGCACCGGGGCCTCGGCCTCGACGTCGAAGCGGACCAGGGCGATGTTGAACAGCGGCGCGAGCCACGGCGGGATGCGGCCGATGGCCCCCAGCGTGCCGTCGAAGTTGAACATCGACACATTGCCCTCGGTCGAGCCGTAGAACTCCAACACCCGCGGCACGGCGAAGCGGCGCTGCAGCTCGGCCCACACTTCCCGCGACAGGCCATTGCCGAAGGCGAGCCGGATGCCGTGGGCGTGCTCGCCCGTCTCCGGCGGCCGGCCGACCAGATAGCGGCAGAGCTCACCGATGTAGACGAACATGGTCGCGCCCTCGGCCGCCACCTCGGTCCAGAAACGGCTGGCCGAAAAGGTCCGCCGCAGGGCGATCGAGGCCCCGGTGAGGAGGGCGGCGCCGGTGGCGCAGAGACCGCCGGTGGCGTGGTAGAGCGGCAGGGTGACGTAGACCCGGTCCGACGGCCGAGCTCCGGTCGCGCCGGCGAACGCCCGCATGTAAAGTTGCGCCCGCATGTGATTGATTCTGGCGGCTTTCGGCAGGCCGGTGGTGCCGCTGGTGTAGATCAGCAGGGCGGTGTCCTTGGCGGTCATGCCGGCACGGGCGGTCTTGGCTGGGCGGGTCTCGGCTAACCCAGCAAGGGCCGCGGCGAGGTCGCCGTCGAGGCTCCAGGCGGTCATGCCCGCTGGCGCGACGGCGTCGAAGGCGGCGCGGGTGGTGGCGTCGGTGACGCACAGCCTGGCGCCCGAGAGGCGCAGACAGTGGGCGAGCGCCTCGCCGGCCAGCTGGTAGTTGATCAGGGCCGCGACCACCCCACGCTTGGTCAGGCCGAACCACAGCGGCAGGTATTCGAGGCGGTTGGGCAGCAGGATCGCCACCGCCTCGCCGCGGGCCAGGCCCTGGGCCTCAGACCAGGCGGCGTAGCGGTTGGCCAGGTCGTCGAGGGCCCGGTAGGTGAGCTCGGCCCCCTCGAAGCCGATCGCCCGCCGCTCCGGCCAGCGGTCGATGGCCCGCTCGAGATCGTCGGTGATCAGGTTGGCCGAGTTCGGGGCGATCGAGCGCACGCGCAACAGCGTGCGGACGAGGCCGAGGTGGTAGCGAATCTCGCGTTCGACGGCGGCGCCGATCGTCATCTGGGACGGTTCCGTTGTGGGAGATTGCGACCTACGCGCCCGTCAGGTATCATTTGTCATTCAGTACCTGAATTTGAGTTCGGTCATGGATACATTCCACGTTCGAGTCGTCGAGGGCGGAAAGATCGTCCTTCCAGCCGCGCTCCGACGCAAGCATGGCTTCGCTGTAGGCGACACGCTGGTGATCGAAGATGGACCGGACGGGACGAAGATCCAGTCGCTGGACGCGGCGGTGGCGGCCGTGCAGGCGCTTGTCGCCAGCTTTGTTCCGGCGGACGTCAGTCTCGTCGACGAATTGATCGCCGAGCGACGGGCTGAAGCGGCGCGTGAGTGACATCTTCGTTCTCGACGCTTCGGCGCTTCTCTGCCTGATCAATCGTGAGCGCGGCTGGGAATCGGTCGTGGAGGCCCTGCCGAGAAGCCGGATCGGGGCGGTCAACCTCGGCGAAGTCGTCGCCCGGATGTGCGACCGCGGAATGACGCCCGACGCGATCGATACGGCGTTGAGCCTGCTGGATCTCCATGTGATCGAGTTCGACGCCGAACTGGCGCGGGCGAGCGGTCTGCTTCGCCAGAAGACCCGTGCGGCCGGACTTTCGCTCGGCGACCGCGCCTGCCTAGCCTTGGCGGCCAGGCTCGGCGCGATCGCGCTCACGGCGGATCGCGCCTGGTTGGATGTGGACGCCGGCGCAAACATCGAGATGATCCGATGAGCGAGCCCGGCGTCGCGCGCGGCCGCTGCGCCTGCGGGGCGGTGGAGGTGGAGATCGGCGTGCCGGCGCGCTGGGCCTGGCATGATCATGGGGCCGCGAGCCGCCTGGCCCATGGCGCGGCCGCGGTCACCTATGTCGGTTCGTATCGCAGCCGCTTTCGGATCACCCAGGGCGTCGACGCGATCGCCCGCTTCGCGGAGCCGGAGAGCGGCAATGTGCGCAGCTTCTGCGCGCGCTGCGGAACGCCGATCGCCTACGAGCGCCAGCACGCGCCCGAGATGGTCAACCTGCCGCGGGCCCTCTTCACCAGCGGCGTCGGGCGCGAGGCGCGCTATCACCTGGCCATCCACGAGACGCCGGACTGGGCCTACGCGGGCGAGCGTCTAGTCCCGCTCAAGGGCTATCCGGGCGTGGTCTGGTCGCGGCCGCGAGGGAAGAAGAAGCTGAGCCTGGGGGATTTGCCGTAGGGCTGGCGCGCGACAGCCCCCTCCACCCCCTGCGGGGGTCCCCCTCCCCCGTAAACGGGGGAGGATCCACGGCGTGGATCTCCCCCTGCGAAGCGGGGGGAGTACGGCCGAAGGCCGGGAGGGGG